>FWWM01000793.1_pt1 | contig 102463 bp, 94 predicted proteins | sample 2228351 | NCBI WGS metagenome assembly FWWM01 (sample SAMEA103939774, study PRJEB20133) | metagenome
TGGCGTCGCGCGCGGGCCAGGACCGCTTCCTCTTCCTCCGTGAGGCCTGTCCCGGTGTACATTTGATTCAACGAATCCACCAGGTCTTGCAAAGCCAACACTTCCCCACGGATGTCGTCCTGCAAACGCTGGGCCCGGTCGGAGTCCACGTCTTTGCTGCCGATGAGCAGGAGCTGAGAATAGACCGTGCCCAGAGCCGCCAGCGAGTGATCCAGTTGCAGGTCGGCCCGCTGCATGCGGCTGCGCAGCTCTTGCAGCGTTGCGTACTGCCGGCGGCTCGATTCCAGGGTCGCGGCGATCTGTTCGCGCACGCGGGGGTTGCTCTCCCGGTTCAGCCGGGCCTCGAGTTGCGCGATCTCCTTCGGCACCGTCTCCAAATCGCGACGGATCACCGCATCGCTCCGGAAGTTGTCCAGCCGCCGCGCCAGTTCCACCATGTTGGCAATCCAGTCGTAAACCTGGGCCGTGGTGCTCTTCATGCGATCCCGCAATATGCCGCTGCGCTGCTGCTCCACCACGGCCTGGATGCGCTGACGGTACTGCTCTGCCTCTTTCAGCTTGGCAACAAGCTCGCGATCGCGGATGCCCGCAATGTTGTACTTCTCCCGGAACAACGATTCCACCACCTTCTGCTGCTCGGCCTTGTCGGTCAGGCTGCTCCAGATGATGGCCGCCTCGCCTGCGACGCCGATGACGGGCCACGCCCACCACGGAATCCAGCCGATCAGGTTGGGCAGGAAAACGGTCGCCAGGATGGTGCCGCCGACCATCAAGGCGCTCTCCAGCCGGAAGATGGCGTTCTTGAGCAACGCCTTGCCGGCCTCCTGCTCGATGCGCTCGATAAGGGATTCGGTCGCCATAGCTATCAGAAGTAGCTGGACAGGATTTTGTACAGCTCCTGGATCGTCTCAGTGGTGCCTTCGCGCACCTGGCCACCGCTGGCATCGGCCAGCGCCTGCAAGACCTGATAGTCGGCATCCCGACCGTAAGCGATGCAGAAGATGATCACCGGCAGGTTCCGGTTGCCGGCGCGTATCTCGGCGGTCAACTGACGCAGATTGACCGAAGAAGCGTTCTCTTTGCCGTCGGTCATAACTACGACAGCGTTGATGCGTTCGGGATCGGCCTGGCGTTGCAGCCGGCCATAGGCGGTGCGCACGGCATCCAGCAGCGCCGTATTGCCGTTGGCCCGTAGGCCGTCCACTGCCTGGGTCAGGATGGGACGATTGACGCTCAACGTGTCCAGCTCGATGATGTTGACCACGCCGCTGTTGAACTCCACCATCCCCACCCGCTCCTGGTCGCTGGGGATCTGGGCCAGGAAGGTCCGCAGGGCCGCCTTGGCGTTGGCCAGCTTCTCGCCGGCCATCGAGCCGGACGTATCCACCACCAGCATGACGTTGGTCTTGCGCTTGGTCAAGGCCCACACGTTTTGCACAACCTGCACCACGTCGGGCGGCGGCAGTTGGAGCGTCGTCTGCGGCTGGGCAGGATCAACGCCGTTGGCGGCCGTCAGGGGCGAGGCCGGCCCGCTGAGGGAGATGCTCAGGTCGGCGGGCCGGTAACCTGCCCGCAAGATCAGGGTCTGGCTTTCAGTGCGGGCCAGGAACTCGCGAAACGCCTGAAAGGTCCGGCGCTGGTTGGTGGTTACCTCCGGGGTTTCCAGCAAGGCCAACGGGTGATCGGCCCACAACGTGCCTTCGATGGGGTAAATGGCCACCAGACGGCCGGGCGGCCGGCCGTAGACGCCGGTGTTGAACGCCACCACCAGCTGCTCCGACACCACAAAGGCATCCAGGGATTTGGCACCCTCCTGGACCACGCGACGGATCACCGCCAGCTCGGCCTCACCGTAGAATTTGACCGTCTTCTCGATGGCTGCGACGAACTCGATGGTCTTCGGGTCCTGGGCCATCTCGGCTGTCAGCCCGCGTTGCACCCCCGCGCCGACGTAGAACTCGGCCAGGGTGGCCAACAAGCCGCTGGCGTGGGCAGTGCTGGGATGGCTCCAGCGGAAATTGCTGTCCTGCTGTGCGCGGGCTTGCAGCGTCTGCCAACCCACCGGCCGATCGGGCCAGCCCAGGGAGCGCGCCACGTCTTCCCACGCGGCGATCACGATGGGGCTGATGGCGTAACGCACCGGCTCGCCGGTGAGGCGCGGGGCAATCACGCCCGGCGCCACGGACTGGGTTTGCAGCCAGCGCCGGTTGAGCTGATCCAGCCACAACGACGAATCAGGGGTCAACGCCTGGAACTCCGGTTCCCCGGCCAGCACCCGGTTCAGCATTTCCTCCGGGCTGAGCTCTACCAGCGCGACCTGCATGAGCTGACGGTCGGGAGTGCGCTGCTTTTCCGCGTTGAACCGGTCGGCCAGCTCCTTGATGAGGGCAGCCTTTTCGGGCGAATAGGCGATCACCAATGTGGCCTCGGCCGGGTTGCGGACGGGCGGTTGAGCCACCGGTTCACCTGGCTGCAACAGCACGATAATCGCCGCGAACATGGCCAGCACGCACAACAGCAGAAGCGCGCCGAAAATGATCAGTGCCAGGGAACGCTGGGTGGTCTGTTGTTGTCGGCTCATCTTAGCGCCCCACGTTGAGATCGAACCAGCGCAGCAGGGCCAACAGCACATCGCGGCCGGGCGACGCCATGCGGGTCGTGCGCGGCACCACGGCCTCCACGCCCTGGCTCTGCCACCTGGTGAAGAGGGTGTCCCCCTGGGTCACGCCAACCTCGCTGTTAACCGGCCGCAGCCCTTGCTCCACGGCCAGGCGCTGGATGTCGGCGCTGAGCAGGAATTGCTGAAACTGCAGGGCCGCGTTCTTCTCGGCCGCCGTCGTCTCCGGCCCCACCCAGATGGTGAACGGGAAGTCGAACCATGTCACGTACTTGGGGTAGCGGATGACCAACGGATCGGACCAACGGGTGCGAATGCCCTCCATGTTGTTCAGCAGATCGCTCTCCAGCAACTGCCCGCCGTCCCCCACGGAGTAGCCGAACAACGCAAAGTCTTCGGCCGTGTAGGCGCTGCCGCCGCTCACGTCGGTCAGGGCACCCATCAGCTCGCGCAGCCAGGTCTGGAATTCAGGGTTGGTGACGTCGGCCACCGAGATGTTGGTGCGATCGTAGTATTCGCCGGCCGCGGCGATCATGGCGGCCAGGCCGCCGACGTTGCGCCGCGGGTTCGGCACCACCAGCTTGAAAAAGCCCCAGGCCGGATCGCCGCCCAGCTCGGGCCAACCGCCTTTAGCGATCGCGGCGTCATGAATGGTCTGCCAGTTGATGTCGCCGTACTTGCGCGTCAACACCTCGGCGCGGCTTTGATAGATGCCCCAGGCAAACAGGGAGATGGCGATGGGCCGCGCCCGATATTCGCCGTCGGTCAGAAAGACGTCACGGCCCAACCGCTCCTTGTAGGTGGCGTTGGCCAGCTCCACCAGATACCGGCTGTCCGGGATCCAGACGGTGGGGAAGGTGCTCTCCAGTCGCTTCAGCTCGTCGGCCGAGAGCTGATCACGGGTGCGATCGCCCAGCGCGCCGAAGTCGTCCCGGTCGAACTTGCCCAGGGCCGTCAAGCCGTCCATGGCGATCACCTGCACTTCGATCGGCTGGCCGTCCTGGCGGAAATTGCCGGCGTTGAAACGTCTGGCGGCCTCTCGCACCCACGGCTCCACCGGCAGCGCGGTCAACACCCGCACCTGAACCGGCCCGCGCGGGGTCGCGACCAACGGCTGCGGGTTGGCGGCCGGATTGAGGCGTTGCCAGCCCAAACCTGCGGCCACAACGAGCAACACCAGGCCGACGATCAGGAAGAACACCCCTTGCGTCCTGCGTCCGCCGCGACCGCCCGCGACGAAAAAGTAGATCGAAAGGACGATGGCGATCAGGCCACCGGCCAGGGTCACGATGATGGGTGCCAGAGACATATGCACTCCTTTTGACAGGATGCCGGGGCTGTCCTGTCCGCTTCCAACCTCCAGCTTCTAGCTGCCGGCCTCCAGCCGCGCCTTACGGGCCTCCAACTGGGCCTCAAGTTCTTTGCGTTTGAGCACCTCAGGGGTTTCGCCGCGTGCCAGGGCCCGCTGCTCCAACTCCGCGATCTTGGCCTCGGCCTCCGCCAGCCGGTCACGGATAGCCCCCACGACGCGGGCCACATCGGGATCGCCCTGACCGGCGAGGTCTTCCAGCGACTGCGCTGCAGCCGCGGTGAGGCGTTTGGCGCGCGCCAGGCCTACCAGGCCCTCAACCTCGGGTTCGCTCTGAACCAACGCAACGATGCGCGCTTCCAGCTCCGCCCTGGTCTGGGACAGCCGGGCGTACTCCGCTTCCAACCGCTCGACCTTCTCGGTCAGACGGCTGGCCAGTAGGCGGCTTTGGTTCAGGCGCTCTTGCGCAGCCAGCGCCTCTTCTTGCAGGCCGGCCCGCAGCAGGTCATCCACTTCCCGGTCTTGCTGCACCACGATGGCCTGCTGCTCGTCGCTGCGCCGGCGCATCCTGGTGATCTCGGCGCGCAGGCTGACCATCTGCTGCGAGAGCTGTTCCTGCAAGACCTGGAGCTCGCGAATGTGGTGCTGGAACACCGCTTCCTCGTTAGAGGCCAGCGCCCTGTCCAGCAACCGGTTCAGATCGGCAGCCACCAGGGTCTGGATCTTTTCCAACAAAGATGCCATAGGAAACCTCCGGGGCGAATCGGCGAATCAGCGAATCACGAATCGGCGAATCACGAATCGGCGAATCAGCGAATCACGAATCACGAATCGGCGAATCACGAATCGGCGAATCACGAATCGGCGAATCAGCGAATCACGAATCACGAATCACGAATCACGAATTCGAGATTCGAGATTCGAGATTCGCCATTCGCCATTCGCCATTCGCCATTCGCCATCCGCTATCCGCTATCCGCTCTTTGACATGCCCAAGCGGGCTTTGCGGGCCGCCAGTTGCGCGTCCAGCTCCCCGCGCTCCAACAGCTCATCCATCTGGCGGTCCAGGCTGGCCGCGCGCATCTCGCTCTCGGCCGAGGCGCGATCCAGGCGCTTGCGAATCGAATCGGCCACGCGCGCCACGTCGGCATCCCCCACTCCGGCCAGATCGTCCAGCGACTTGATGGTGCGGGCCGTGATCTCCTTGGACTTGGCCAACTCCAGCAACGCTTCCAACTCTTCGCGCTCTTGTTTGATCGTGGTGAGCTTGGCCTGCAGTTTCAGCCGGGCATCCATCAGGCTTTGATATTCGCGCTGCATCTGCTCGAGCTGTTGCGCATAGGTCTCCACCAGGCGCATGGTCGAGTTGTACTTGCTCTGCGCGGCGCGCGCCAGGTCTTCACGGCCTTCGGCCAGGAACAGATCAATGTTGCGGTCCAGCTCAGCCGCTTTGGCCTGGAACTCCTCGTATTTGCGGCGGATGGTCTTGACGTTGCCGCCAACGGTGGCTGTAGCCTCCGACAGGTTCTCCAGATTGTTTTCGACCTCGCGAATGTACTGGTTGATCACTGCCAGGGAGTTCTGTTTCAAAGCCTGATCAACCAGCCAGTGCAGGTTCGCGGAAATCAGGGTGTTAACTTTGTCCAACAGGGTCGCCATTCAATACCTCCTCGAAGATGTAAGATGCGGCAGTGCCACCTGCCACGTGATGTGCTGCGTATGTTAGCAAAAACGGTCGGCGGCCGCTTGACGGACAGCCGACTGGTTTCTGACAGAACTCGGGGAAAGCCGGCTTTGCGGCAATCCGCTGCTCACGCTTCGACCAGCTTGTACCCGCGTCCCCGGATGGTCTGCAGATAGCGAGGATTGGCCGGGTCGGGCTCGATCTTCTGGCGGAGCCGACTGACCAGTTTTTCGATGCGCGCGTCGTCCACTTCGTCTATGTACTCCTCTCCCCAGACCGCCTCCACTACCTCGTACTTGGTACAGATCTTCCCGATGCGACCGTAGAGCAGCAACAGCAAGCGATACTCCAGGTTCGTCAGGGTGGGGATCTGACGGCCGTTGACCAACACTTCGCCGCTGTCGGGATCGAGCCGAATGCCATCAATGTGCGACCGCCGCACTGCGCTTTGGCGCTGCACGAACTCCTGTAGCGCGCGGGCAAAGATGCGATGTTCAACCCCGTTGAAGATCACCAGGTGTTTGGCCAGCAACAGGTCCATGCCGGGCGTCGTGTTGGTGGCCGTGCCGTGCTCCACCGCCAGCAAAGCCTCCTGTTCGACTTCGCTCAGATCGTTCCAAATCTTGCGGCATTCTGCGTGGAGGTTGAAGTCCTGCGCCAGTACCTCGGCCGCGCGGCGATGGATGATCCAGTCTTGAGAAGGATCGCGCACGGGCCGGCCGGTCAACAAGCCCAGGATGCGACAGGCCGTCTCCAACAGCGCAGGGTGCCCACCGCTCCACAACCGCAGAAAAGCGATGTCCTCGTCGCTGAAGGTGATCTCCTCCTCTGCGGCGAACCGCTCGGCGAAGTGACGCACCTCATCCTCCTGGAGCATCGAGAGATAGTACACGTGATGCGAGAAGAGCTCGGCGAATTCGAGGACGTTGGGATCAGCACGGATTTGCGCCAGGCGGCGGTTGGTGGCTGTGATATAGGCGATGCCGTTACGATGGCGGTCTTTGAGCGCGCGCAGGTTCAAGAAGACCCGACCGTCTATGCCGGCCACCGGTTCGTCCACCTCGTCGAAAAGAAAAACGACGCACTGGGGCAGTTGGTCGCCGATGGTTGCCATCGCCTGGGCAAAGCTCAGCGGGATCTCGAACGGGCTGTTGGGCGCAACCAGCGTGGTGTAAGCGCGCTCCACCCGCTGCAGCACGTCCTGGTTGACGTCGTTCTTGTGCATGGCATCGAGCGAACAACGCAAGACCAGCTCGTAGAACGCCTGGTCGCTCAGCTCCAACATCTGGTTGAAATCAATGTAAACAAAAAGATAGTCGGCGGCTGCATCGCCCAGGTAGTGCGCCTGCACGCTCGGGTCGGCCAGGGCGCGCAAAGTGGCAGACTTGCCGAGGTTGCTGACGCCCACCACTGAAACGCAATGGCGGGCCCGGATGGCCGCAAAGAGGTGCTCCAGGTCGGCCTGACGGGGCAAGTAGATCCATTCGCGCGGGACGGGTGGCATGACAAACCTTTCTTTGGGATCAGTGCTTTCTCAACGACGCTTTCCTTTGCCCGGCTTCTTGCCCGCTGGTACAGGCCGGGCTGCGGGTTGGGCCGAAGAAACGGCCGCCTGACGCGCGGCCGGCGCGGCGCCTCCTGCGGGGGCGGGCTCATGACCCTGGTCGGCGCGCATGTGGCAGAACTTGTACTTCTTGCCGCTGCCGCACCAACAAGGATCGTTGCGCCCCAGGGCCTTGCCGCTGCGCACCGGCTGCGCCTGACCGCCGCCGTTGCCGCGGTTGGTCTGCATGTGACGGACGGGCGGGGTCGGTCGGGTGAACAACTGCGCATGGAAGATGCGGTAGACCACATCGCGCGAGATCGCCGCGATTAGCTCCTGGTACATCTCGTGCGCTTCTTTTTGATAGGCAATCAACGGATCCTGCTGCGCAAACGCGCGCAGCCCGATCCCTTCGCGCAATTCGTCCAGATCGGTCAGGTGCCGCACCCAGCGGTTGTCCACCGCTTGCAGCATGAGCAGGCGCTCCAACTGGCGCATGTTCGCTTCGCCCAACGTCTTCTCGCGCTCGTCGTAAAGGGCTTCCGCCAGCTCCAGCAGGTGATCGGCCAACTCCGAAGGCGTGAGCTGCCGCCACGACTCCGGTTTCTCGCCCGAGGGCAAGGACATGATCTTGGAGACCTCGGCAGCGAGCCCGGCCAGGTCCCACTCCTCGCGTTCCTGATCCCGCGTGAACGCCTCCACCAGGGAACGCAGCTCGTCGGCCACCATCCCCATGATGGTCGGCCGCATAGTGGGCTCGGACAGGATCTGCCGGCGCTGGTTGTAGATCACCTCACGCTGCTTGTTGACGACGTCGTCGTACCGCAGCACGTGCTTGCGGATGTCGAAGTTGTAACCTTCCACGCGAACCTGGGCGTTCTCGATGGCCTTGCTCACCACGTTGTGCTCGATAGGCACATCTTCGTCCATGCCCAGGCGTTCCATGATATTGGCGACGCTGGGCCCGCCGAAGCGGCGCATGAGGTCATCTTCCAGGGAGATGTAGAAGCGGGACGAGCCGGGATCGCCCTGGCGTCCGGAACGGCCGCGCAACTGGTTGTCAATGCGCCGGGCCTCGTGGCGCTCGGTGCCCAGCACGTGCAGCCCCCCGGCTGCGATGACCTTCTCCCGGTCGGCCTCGCACTGGGCTTTCGCCTCGGCCAAAGCCTGGAGCCAACGGGGATCGTCCTCCGAAAGGGTGGCCAGATCAACGCCCTCCTTCCGCAGCCGCTCACGGGCCAGGCCGTCTGGATTGCCGCCCAGCAAGATGTCCACACCGCGGCCGGCCATGTTGGTGGCGATGGTCACCGCCCCGGACCGGCCGGCTTGAGCGATGATACCGGCCTCCTTTTCGTGCTGCTTGGCGTTCAGCACGTTGTGCGGGATGCCGCGACGCCGCAACATCTCAGATAGCATCTCGGAGGTCTCGATGGCCACGGTACCCACCAGCACGGGCTGGCCTTTCTTGTGCAACGCCTCGATCTCGTTGACAACAGCCTTGAACTTGGCGCGCTGGGTCTTGTACACCTGATCGGGGTAGTCCACGCGGATCACCGGCCGGTGGGTGGGGATGGGCACCACATCCAGGTTGTAGATCTTGCGAAATTCCTCCGCTTCGGTCAAGGCGGTACCGGTCATGCCGGCCAGCTTTTCGTACATGCGGAAGTAGTTCTGGAAGGTGATGGTGGCCAGGGTCAGCGACTCGCGCTGGACGCGCACCCCCTCCTTGGCCTCGATAGCCTGATGCAGCCCTTCGGAGAAACGCCGGCCGTACATCAACCGGCCGGTGAACTCGTCCACGATGATCACCTCGCCATCCTTGACGATGTAATCACGGTCGAGTTTGTACAGCACATGGGCGCGCAACGCGTTGTCCAGATAGGGGGTCAACTCGTAATGGTCGGCGTCGTACAGGCTCTGCCCCGGCCCCAGCCCCAACAACGACTCCACCCGCGCGATCCCTTCTTCGGTCAGGGTGACGATGCGGTCCTTCTCATCCACCTTGTAGTCGCGTTCAGGGGCCAGTCGGCGCACCAGTTGGGCAAACTTGACGTAGTAGTCGGAGGATTCCTGAGCCGGCCCGGAGATGATCAGCGGGGTGCGGGCCTCGTCAATCAGGATGTTGTCCACCTCGTCCACAATCGCGTAGTGGAGCTCTCGCTGGACGCATTGCGACAGGTCCCACACCATGTTATCGCGCAGATAGTCGAACCCGAACTCGTTATTGGTGCCGTACGTGATATCGGCCTGATAGGCCTCGCGCCTGCTCACGGGCCGCAGATAGCGATAGCGGTCATCGGCGGCCTGATAGGTCGGATCGAACACGAAGGAACCCAGCTCTGGGTTAGCCGCTGCCGACTGGATCACGCCGACGCTGACCCCCAGTTTGTGATAGATCGGCCCCATCCACTGGACGCCGTACTTGGACAGGTAATCGTTGGGGGTCACCAGGTGTGCGCCGCGGCCGGTGAGCGCGTTGAGATACAGCGGCAGGGTGGCGACCAGGGTTTTGCCCTCGCCGGTCTTCATCTCGGCGATCTTGCCCTGGTGAAGCACGATGCCGCCGATGAGCTGCACGTCGAAATGCCGCAGGCCGATGGTGCGCACCGAGGCCTCGCGCACGGCGGCAAAAGCCCGCGGCAAGATCTCGTCCATGGCCTCGGCTTCGGCCTGCCGCATCTCTCGCTGCAGACGCTCAACCTCCAGCTTGAGCTGGAGCTGTTCATTCGTATCGGTTTCCGCCAACCAGCGCTGCCGCGCGTCGGCGAGCTCAGACGCCAGAGATCCCACGCGCTCGGCGATGATGCGGCGGAAAATCTCCGTCTGCCCCCGCAGCTCATCGTCGCTCATGCGGCGAAACTCGGGCTCCAACGCGTTGATCTGATCCACGATGGGTTGAAGCCGTTTGAGTTCGCGCTCGTGGGGATCACCGACGACTTTTTTGATCAAGCTTTTGAACATGGGTACGACTCGTATGCCTCAGATCGTTGGTTTCACATAACCTTTGTACGAAGATTATACCACACCTTGCGGATCGCGCACGTCTGAGGACTACAAATGGCGGGGATTACTCTTTGAAAAGCTCACCCACGGACCGGCCTTCGTGGATGCGGAGGATGACATCCGCCAGGAGCGGCGCAATGGGGAGGACGTGCAACTTGTGCCCGCTGCGGGCATGTTTCTCAGGCGAGATGAAGACGGTGTCGGTGACCACGACTTCGGCCAGGGCGCTATCGCGAATCCGTTCCGGCGCATCGGCGGAAAGGATGGCATGAGTGGCACAGGCCACCACCTGACGCGCTCCCTGCTCACGCACGAAGTTGGCAGCTTTTACGAGCGTGCCGCCCGTGTCTATCTCATCGTCCACGATGATCACATTGCTGTTCTTTACGTCCCCGATCAGGTTGAGCAACACGGTGCCCGAGCCATCCAACGAACGACGCTTCTCCACAATAGCCAGCGGCAAGCCCAATTTCTCTGCGAAGTTGCGGGCCCGACGCAGCGACCCAATATCCGGCGCCACCACAACAGCATCGGGGACAGGATGGGCTTTGTAGTACTCGACGAACTGGTCCAACGCGGGCAACTCGTCGCACGCGATGGAGAAGAACCCCTGGATCTGCTTGGCGTGCAGGTCCAGGGTGACGACGCGGTCGGCGCCGGCCACAGCGATGAGGTCCGCCACCAGACGGGCAGTGATGGGCACGCGCGGCTGGTCCTTTTTGTCGGTGCGGCCATAGCCGTAGTAGGGGATCACGGCTGTGATCCGGCCGGCCGAATCCCGGCGCAGGGTATCAATGAAGATCAACAGCTCCATCAACATCTCGTTCGCAGGCGCCGACGTGGGTTGGATCAAAAACACGTCTTTGCCGCGCACGCTTCGATGGAGCCGCACAAAGGTATTGCTGTTGACAAACTGGATGATGTCTGCGCCGCCCAGCTCGACCCCAAGCCGATGGGCGACCGCCTCCGCCAGGGGACGGTTGGCCGTGCCGGAAAATACCATCAGGTCTCCGTACATCTTGACGACGCTGACATTCATGGGCCTACCTCACAAGGCGTGAATTCAGTGGCCGCTGCCTGCCTGGGACGGGTCTATGACCCGGCGGCTGCCGTACACCCTCCGATAGTACTCCTTGAACTCCCCGGACTTGATCTTCCGCCACCACCACTCGTTGGCCACGTACCAGCGCACTGTGGCCCGGATCGCTTCCTCATGGGTGTGACGCGGCTGCCAGCCCAACGCTTTCAGCTTATCTACGTTCAGACAATATCGCCGGTCGTGGCCGGGGCGATCCTCGACGTGCTGGATCAGGCTGCGGGGTTTCCCCAGCTCGTCCAACAGGATCTCGACCATGGTCAGGTTTTCCATCTCGCTGCCCGTGCCCACATTGTAGATCTCGCCGATCTTCCCTTTATGCAGCACGATGTCAATCCCCTCGCAATGATCGAGGACGTACTGGTAGTCGCGGCGCTGTTTGCCATCGCCGTACACCGGCAAGGGCAGGCCGTCCAGGGCGTTGGTGACGAAGAGAGGCACGACCTTTTCGGGATACTGGTAGGGGCCGATGTTGTTGGCCCCGCGGGTGATGGTAACCGGAAGGCCATAGGTGACGAAGTAAGCGATAGTCATCAGGTCGGCGCTGGCCTTGCTGGCTGCGTAGGGGCTGCGCGGGGCGACCGGGTCGGTCTCCAGGGAACGATGGTCGCCCGCCACATGGCCGTAGACCTCGTCGGTGCTGATCTGGTGATAGCGCTCCAGCTTGAACCGCCGCGCCGCCTCCAACAGCACGTAGGTGCCGTATACGTCGGTCTTGATGAACGCATCCGGATCCATGATGGAGCGATCCACGTGGGTCTCGGCTGCGAAGTTGATGATGGTGTCAATGTCGTGCGTTTGGATGGTGTGCGCCACGGCTTCGGCATCGCAGATATCCCCTTGCACGAAGCTGTAGCGCGGGTCGTCCTTGACATCCAACAGGTTGTCGAGGTTGCCGGCGTAGGTCAGCTTGTCGTAGACGGTGATCCGGTAGTCCGGATACTTATCCAGCATGTAGCGCACGAAATTGGAGCCGATGAACCCGGCCCCTCCGGTGACCATGAGGTTCTTCATCTGGGGAAACTCGCATTCGCAGGTTTTGCACAGGCGAAGGGACGCTCAGCGCTTCGCCAGATATTTCCGCAACTCGGCATCGGGTGTCACATTGACCAGGGTCGCCCCTACCAGGCGCGCGCCCACTTGAGCAAGCAGGTCCCGGGCGCGTTGCGCGTCGTCCCGTCTGGTCTTGCCCGCAGCGACCACCAGAAGCACGCCGTCCACCTGCATCGCCAGCTCAGCGGCATCGGTGGCCAGGGTTACCGGCGGGGCATCCAGCAGCACCACGTCGGCCTCTTGGGCCAGACGGGCCAGGAGCCGCCGCATGGCGGCCGAGGCCAGCAGATCGGAGGGCACAGCCACGGCCGGCCCACTGGTGAGGACCCGCAGCCCGGGCACGTCGGTAGCCTGCAGCGGCAGTGGCCCGTCATCGGCCAGGGCAGTGGTCAGGCCGGCGCGGTTGTCCAGTCCGAACAGGGTATGGAGGGCAGGATGACGCAGGTCGCAATCGGCCACGATAACCTGTTTGTCGGCCCTGGCGAACGCGACCGCCAGGTTGGCAACCACCGCAGCCTTGTCGGCATCCGCGGCCGCGGCCGCAACCAGGATGGTGCGGAGCGGCGCCTCCCGGCCGGCCGACATCAGGTTCACCCGCAAACGACGATACGCCTCGGCGGCCGGCGACGTGGGATCGGTCAAAGTGATGAGGTTTGTGGTCATAGCATGTGCTTTCAGGATCACTGTTTGTGGTTAATTGCCGGAATTGCGCCCAGGACCGTCAGGCCCAAAGTGCGCTCCACATGTTCCCTGGTGGCCAGGATATCCGCCGCCATCCATTCCAGGGCCAGGACGATCAAGGCGCCGATCAGCGCGCCCAACGCAAAGCCGGCAACCGCGTTCATCTTCCAGTTGGGGCGATACAACGGCGCATCTATCACGCTGTCCACCAGTTTGACCTCAATGCGGTCCCGCTTGTCTTGCGTCTCGTAATAGGCCACGCGATCATCCACAAACAGATCGGCCATCGTTTTGGCGATCTTCTTGGCGACCTCCGGATCACGGTCCCTGGCGTCAATGCGGATGATGAAGTTCTCGGGCTCCGGGCTGACGGTGATCTTGGCCAGCAGGTCGTAGGAGCTCATGTCCAGCCTGGCTTCGCTGATGACGCGATTCGCCATATCGTGGGTATTGATGTTGTTGACGAAGTTGCGGAGGAGGTCCTTGGCGCTGTTGCCCAGGCCCCAGTCGGGACGGGCGGGCACGGCGCTGATACGGGCCGTGGCACGGTAGATCTTGGTCTGGACCACGCTCAAACCGACGGCCAGGACGGTGGCCAGCAACGCTGTGGCCAGGATGATCCAACCGCGACGGCGCAAGATGTCGAAATAGGCACGTAACTCCATGAAGGCTCCCGCTCATTTCAAGGGTGATTCTACGCTAATCACATTCTACACGCAAAGGGCGCCAACCGCCAAACCTGTGTTGACGACGCCCGACACAAACGCTAGAATGTGGTGTATCTGCAACGATGGAGACGCCCTTATGTCCGAACCTGTTCCTGTCACCGTGCCGATACAGATCCGCTGGCGCGATCTGGACGCGCTGGCCCATGTGAACAACGCCGTGTATCTGAGCTATTTCGAGCTGGCGCGCTTGACTTACATCCGCACCTTGCTGGGCGACCAGGCGGCGGTGGACCGCCGGACGATGCTGCCGGTGGAGTTCCAGTTCATCCTGGCCGAGGTCAACATCCGTTACCGGTCCCCCGCAACGTTGGGAGACCAGTTGACCATCGCGATCTGGGTCAGCAAGGTGGGGCGCAAGAGCTTCGTGTTCGACTATCGGATCACGGAAGCGCGCACGGGCCGGCTGGTGGCCGAGGGGTGCAGCACTCAGGTGTGGTACGATTACGCCGCAGGGGCCAGCCAGCCCGTTCCGGAGGCCATTATCCAGCGCATGGAGGCGCTGCAGGCCGCACCGATCCCGCGCGATGCATGACCGGCCTTCGGCGCGGGTCTGATTGCCAGAACGGACGTGCCGGGCATCGTGCACAGTGACCGGCGCGTGGTAACCCTTTCCTATCGGGCCGTTGACGACCGCCGCAACTACCGGACGGCCTCGCGTCCCGCCTGAAACGCCTGGCGGTTCAGTTCCACGTATCGGGCAGGGACACGCTCCATGATCACTTTGAGCCAGTCGTCCGGCGTCAGGCCGGGTGCCAGCCCTTCGCGCTCTATCAATCTCGAAAGCGCGCCCAGCAGCACCACGTTGGCAGCCCGGACGTTGCCGAGCTCCTCGGCGATCCGCTCGCCGTCCACGTAGACGGCCTTGTCGGTGACCTGGGCAACTGCAACTCGCAGCCGCTCGTCGTCCGGGTAGGGCTGGCCGCCGGATGTGACGGTGACGGGCAGGATCGCCTGCAGGTTGATCACCGCCAGCGCGCCGGGCCGGAGCTGGTTGAGGTGGCGCAGCGCTTCGGCCTTCTCGAACGCCAGGTAGATGTCCACCTCACCGGCGCCCACCAACGGCGAATGAACGACCTTGCCCCAACGCACAAAACTGGTGACGCTGCCGCCGCGCTGCGACATGCCATGCACCTCGGCCTGCTTGGCCTGATACCCCGCCGCCAGGCCCACATTGACCAGCACATCCGCGGCCAGGATCGTCCCCTGTCCGCCCACCCCGGCGAGGAGGAAGTTGAGGGTGTTTGTCATATCATCTCCCGAAACCGAATCGCATCCCGCGGGCAGAGTTGGGCGCAGACCTCGCAACCGGTGCAGAGGGAGGCATCAATCAACGCCTTGGGCCGACGCGTCTTCTCGTCCAGCTCGTCGCTCTTCAGGATCGCCGGGCAGCCGATGCGGAAGCAGAGCGTGCAGCCGTTACACTTGTCGCTGAGCACCTCCAGCGGCACCCAGCGCTTGCGCGCCTCGGGCAACAGGGCGCACGGCTCCTCGGTGATGAGCACGGACGGCTCGTCCAGCTTCAGGTACTCTTTCAGCGTTTTCTCGATCTCATCCACGTGATAGGCCGGCACCGTCTTGACGTGCCTGACGCCCAGCGCGCGCACCAGCGGCTCGAGCTCGATGCGCGGGGCGGGCTTGCCTTGCAGGGTGCGGCCGGTGCCGGGGTTCTCCTGATGGCCCGTCATCCCGGTGACGCGGTTGTCCATGATAATGGTGATCACAGGGCTCTGGTTGTAGACAACGTTGGCCAGCGCAGGCAGACCCGTGTGGAAGAAGGTGGAATCGCCGATGACGGCCACGTGCCGCTCCGGGCTGCCGGCCTTGACGGCACCGTGCGCCACTGCGATGCCGGCGCCCATGCAGCCGCAGGTGTGAATCGCGCTCAACGGCGGGATGAGGCCCAGGGTGTAACATCCGATATCGCCGTTGACCGGCACCTTCAGCTTGTTGAGGACATAGAAAGTGCTGCGGTGTGGACAGCCCGGGCACAGCACCGGCGGCCGCGACGGCAATGGGCCCACATCCACGTCCGGCACGGGCACGCGCGCCGATTCGGGAAGCAGGCCGGCTTTGATCGCGCTCTCACGCACGACACGCGGGTCGAACTCGCCGACGAGCGGGAAGATGCTCTTCCCCTCGCACGGAATGCCCATCAGCTTCACGGCCTCCTCGATAAACGGGTCGAGCTCCTCGATCACGATCAGCCGCTCCACCGAGGCAGCGAAGTCACGGATGAGCTTCTGGGGCAAGGGCCACGTCATCCCCAGCTTCAACACGCTGGCCGTGGGGAACACCTCTTTCGCGTACTGATAAGCGACGCCGCAGGTGATGATGCCCAGCGCCGAGTCACCCGGTTCAACCCGGTTGAAGGGGAAGGTCTCAGCGTACTCGGCCACCGCCCGGATGCGCGCCTCGATGACGGGATGGCGCTTGATCGCGTTGGAGGGCACCATGACGTACTTGGCCGGGTTGCGGGGAAACGGCTTGATTGTGGATTGCGGCTTCACCGATTCGCCATTCACCGATTCGTGATTCGCCGATTCGTGATTCGCCGATTCGCTGATTCGCCATCTGCCATCAGCCAGCTCCACCGCGCTGGTCGAGTGACAGACGCGCGTGGTGAGGCGCAGCAGCACGGGCGTATCAAACTGCTCGCTCAGCTCGAACGCAGCCACGGTCAGGTCTTTGGCCTCCTGGCTGTCAGAAGGCTCCAGGCAAGGGACGCGGGCAAACTTGGCGAAGTTGCGGTTGTCCTGCTCGTTTTGACTGGAGTGCATGGCCGGGTCGTCGGCCGAGACGATCACCAGGCCGGCTTCGATGCCGGTCATGGACGCGTACATGAAGGAATCGGCTGCTACGTTCAAGCCCACGTGCTTCATGGCCGCCAGTGCGCGCCGGCCCGCGTACGCGGCGCCCACTGCGACATCCACGGCGACCTTCTCGTTGGTGGCCCATTCGGCATAGACACCGGGGAAACGGGCAAATTCTTCCAGGATCTCGGTAGATGGGGTGCCCGGATAGGCGGAAGCGACGGCCACACCGGCCTCCCAAGCCCCGCGCGCTACGGCTTCATTGCCGGAAAGCATGCGTATGGTCACGGTTTTACCTCCAGGTGATCGGTAACAGGTGCGCTGGCGTTCGATTCAAGACCAAGATTAGCAGGGGTTGGCGGGCATTGCCATGACGCAGGTCAGTGAACCTCAAAATCAGCAGTTTTCCAGAAAAGCGAGCACCGTCTCATTGAAGGCTGTGGGGTTTCCGATGTGCATGGCATGTGAGGCACCGGGGATCAAGCCGCAGGTGGCACGGGGCAGCCAGCGGCACAGCTCGTCCGCGATCAGATGAAACACCCGTGGGCCAAACTGGCTCTTCAACAACAATACCGGCTGCTGAATCCGCGCTGCGTCTTCGCGATCAAAAGAGGGGAAGTAGTTGTTGGCCAGCGTTTCCGCGCGCATCTCCGCCGCATTGTCCATGATCATGGCACGTGCGCGCGGGTTGAGGTGCTCGAAGGTCGGCCGTCCCATGACGCCGTCCAGGAAAGCGCGGGCACCGGCTTCCAGGTCGCCGGCCTCGAACGCGCGGCGGGCGGGCAGCCAGACCTCTTCTGCGAAGCGCACCCCAAACGACAACCCACCTTCGATGTGAGCCAGCCACGGCAACAAAGGCGGCTCGCAGAGCACCAGGCTGCGCACCAGCTCCGGCCGCTGAACGGTCAAGAGGAGCGCGATGTTGCCGCCGTAGGAGGAGGTGACCAGGTGCGCCGGGGCCAGGTCGAGCGCCTCGATGAGGGCAGCCAGGTCATCGGCGTGCAGTTGGGCCGAGTAGTCGCTGCCGTCGCCGGTCCAGGGATTGGGATAGTGGTATCGCCTGCTGTAAGCGACCGTCCGGTAGCGCGCGGCGAAAGGCCCCATCTGATAGCGCCAGGAGCGCAGATCATCCAGGCTGCCGTGCACAAAAAGCACCGGCGCACCCGTGCCTTGTGCCAGGTACGTCAGCTCGGTGCCGTTAACCGCGATGCGTTGCATCATGCCGGGAGGAGCTTGTCTGCTACCAGGCTGGCATAGAACGTGCGCACGCCGGCCGCTTCGTCTGCGAACTCAACTGTAACGGCCATATCCCCATCTTCCGCCGCAACGGCGACGATTTTGCCCGGGCCGTAGCGTGTATGGTTGACCATCATCCCCACGCGGTAGGGCTGGGGCCTGGCGGGAGCGGTGCGAGCCGGCGCCTGTGCGGTGAGGTTGGCCTGGCGATCCCACCACATCTCGGCGTAGAGGTTCAGCTTCTGCGGCGGGTCGAGCTTGCGCGTGAACTCGCCGGCCCTGCGCCGGGCAGCGCTCAGCGCTGGCATGAGCCTCTGCTTTGTTGCATGGGGCACGGCGGGATTCTGGGCCAGTTGAGCCGCAGCGCGTGCCAGCGCCCGTTCGATGGCCCGCACCGCCACAACCGGCTCGCCGTCGGGATCAATGCTGATCAGGATCACGCCATGTTCCCGACAGACCGCAGCGCGCGCTGCCTCACGGTCTTCCTCTGCGGCCACCTCCTCGTCGCTTTTGCGCCGCTTCCGCTGGGTGCCCTCCAGCCCGACAAAACGCACCGCAACCCCGATCTCGGGATAGAACTGATCGAGCTTCAGGCGCCGATGGGTCTCGGGGTTGACCAGCCACTCGGGCATCACCCCGTACTCCACCTCGAAGCCCTCAAAGACGCGGGCCAACACCTCGCGCCAACCGTTAACCAGATTCGCGTTCATGCCGCTCCGACGATTATCACGATTGGAATTTACCAGCACAATGCCCATCACGGGCGGGGCACGATCATAGCACGGCGAGCAGGCACTGTCAAAGGCAAGTTTCCCCTTCGAGAAACTCACAGGTATAATGCGGTTGCTCTTTCGCAACTGTTCAACGATCGGCCTGTGCCATGCCACAAGACCTGGAAAAACTGTACACCGACCTTCCCGAGCCGCGTCATATCTGGGTGACGACCCCCGAAAGCTACCCGGCCGCCGGCGACCTGCCCCCGGAGGCTGACTGGGACGCGTTCGTGGCTGCGCATCCCTCCGGCCATGTGCTGCAGACCGGCCGCTGGGCCGAGTTGAAATGCACCTTCGGCTGGCAGGCGGAGCGGGTGATCTTGCGTACCATCCCCAGCCCCAATGCGCCGATCCTCGGCGGCGCCAGCATCCTTTTCCGCCGGTTGCCGTGGGGCCAGACCCTGGCCTACGTGCCGCGCGGGCCGGTGGTAGACTGGGCTGCGGCCGAACAGGTGCGCGCCGTGCTGACCATGGTGCGCGAAGCTGCCCGCAAGCGCCGGGCCGCGCTGATCAAGATCGAACCTGAGCTCCCGGCCACCCCGGAATGGGCAGCCGTTTTGCAGCGCCTCGGCTTTCAGCCCGGCCCCCAACGCATCCAGCCGCTTTGCACGATCCACATCGAACTCGCCGACGACGAGACGATGCTGGCACGCATGAAGCCCAAGTGGCGTTACAACATCCGCCTGGCCGAACGTAAGGGCGTGGCCGTACGCGCCGGCGGGCCCGAGGACCTGCCCGAGATCCAGCGCCTGTTAGCGGTCACCGGTCAGCGCGACGGTTTCGGCGTGCACAGCCCGAAGTATTACGCCCGCGCCACGGGGCTGTTCATGCCGGCCGGAATGGGCACCTGGCTGGTCGCGGAGCACGACGGCCGACTGCTGGCGGCCATCGCCGTGTTCGCCTTGGGGAGGATGTCCTGGTACATGTGGGGCGCCTCGGCAGACGAGGGCCGCAACCTGATGCCCAACCACGCCCTGCAGTGGGCGGCGATGCGCTGGGCGCGGGAGCGCGGCTGCGCCATTTATGACCTGTGGGGCATCCCGGACGAAGTCTGCGCCGACCCCCAGGCCTATACCGAGCCCGAAACGTGGGGCGAGGGCGGGCTGTGGGGCGTCTACCGGTTCAAGCAGGGCTTCGGCGGCCGGGTGGTGCGCTACGTCGGCGCATGGGACCTGCCGCTGTCGAGGGCCGGGTATGCGCTGTACCGTCTGGCGCTGCGGGTGCGTCGGAGCGCTTGATCCGCTGCGATTGCCCATCCATACTGTTCACGGAATCGCTGCCCATGTATGAAGCCGTCGAGTGCCTCGACCCGGTCCGGTGGGACGCCGCCCTCCTGACCCTCCCGCAACCGCACATCCTGCAGAGTTGGGCCTGGGGAGAAACCAAGCTGCAAACCGGTTGGCGCGCAAAGCGGTTGCTCTGGCACGATACGCGCGACGGGGAGAGCTCAGTGGTTGCTGCAGCCGCCATCCTCGTCCGCCGGCCGGCCGCCCGTTTGCCCGTTGCGGTGGCCTACGTCCCCAAAGGGCCGCTTCTGGATTGGGAGGATGCCGGGTTGGCGGAGGCCGTGCTCAGCCGCCTGGAGGCTGAGGCCCGGCACGCCGGCGCGTTGTTCGTCAAGGTTGATCCCGACGTGCGCAGCGATGCCCCTGTCGGCCAGGCGGTCACCGGACTGCTGGCCCGCCGCGGCTGGCGGCCTTCGGCTGAACAGATCCAGTTCCGCAACACGATGATCTCCGACCTGACACGAGACGAGGAAACCCTTCTGGCCGCGATGAAACCGAAATGGCGCTACAACATCCGCCTGGCAGAGCGCCGTGGGGTGGTGGTGCGCGCAGGGACCCAGGCCGACTTGCCGGTGTTCTACGCGCTGTACCGCGAAACCGGACGCCGCGACGGCTTCCTGGTGCGACCTTTCGAGTATTACCGGACCATCTGGGAGCGCTTCATGGCCCAGGGGCTGGCGCACTTACTGCTGGCCGAAGTCGAAGGCCAGCCGGTGGCGGGGCTCATCCTGTTCCGTTTTGGGCCGACCGCCTGGTATTTCTACGGCGCATCCGGCAACCAGGGCCGGGAACTGATGCCCAATCATGCGTTGCAATGGGCCGCTATGCGTTGGGCGAAAGCGGCCGGCTGCAGCCGCTACGATTGGTGGGGCGCGCCCGACGTGTTGGACGAGACCGATCCCATGTGGGGGGTCTATCGTTTCAAGCAGGGGTTCGGCGGCGAGTTCGTGCCCCACATCGGCGCCTGGGACTATCCGACCAGCCGGTTGGGGTATTGGGGCTACACCGTCGCAATGCCGCGCGTGCTCGACGTCATGCGGCGGCGACATCGGGGGTGAAGATCCGGACGCCGAGGCTTGCCTCGGACCGCAGCAAGACCGCAGCAAGCTGCGGCGTCCAGTTTGCGATCCTCTGCGCCCCCGATCACCACACGCGCTTCAGCCGCGCCAGCATCGCCTCCTTCGAGATCTGCCCTGTCCAGACATCGCGGATATAGCCCTCGCGATCAATGATCATCGAAGTGGGCAGCGAGCGCACCACGAAGAGCTTGCCCGACACCTGGCCGTCAGTGTCCAACAGCAGCGGGAAGCTGATCCGCCGCTCCTGGGCAAACGCCGCCACCACTTCGGCGCTTTCCTCCATGTTGACCCCCAACACGGTGAACCCCTGGCTTGCGCCGTACTCGCGGTGCAAGGCGTCCAGGTCGGGCATCTCCGCCTTGCACGGCGGACACCAGGTGGCCCAGAAGTTCAACAGCACCACCTTGCCCCGCAAATCTTGCAGGCGCACCTTCTGGCCGTCCGCCGTATGCAACGTAAAATCGGGGGCCACGGATCGCGACGCTGCGCTGACGGCCGGCTCCGATTTCGCCGCCGACTGCTGGCCCGCCTGCAACTGCCAGAGGCCCGCGGCCACCGCCAACAGGCTCAAAACGACCAGGACCCAGAAGAGCGGCGTGGGCCGCCAGCCGGGCGCCGGTTTTCGACGGGTGTGACGGTTACGCATCGTGCCCCTAGAAGGTCTGTGCCGGCTCGACGCGGTAGCTGTAAGTGACCTCGGCCACCCCGCGCACCGTGGCAATTGCGCCGCAGTAGGTGGTCTCGGACAGCTCGATGGCGCGCGCCAGGGCCTTGGGGTCCACGTCCCCGTAGGCTACGTATTCCAGGTGGATCTTGGTGTACTTCTTCGGATGCTCGGCCGACCGCTCGCCGGTGGCGAAAATCTTAAAGCCCTGCACCGGTTGACGCTTCTTCTTCAAGATACTGATCACATCCATGGCCGTGCAGCCGAGCAAACCCATCAGCAGCACTTCCATCGGCCTGGCCGCCGAATCGTGGCCGCCGACATCCGGTGAGGAGTCCATGACAATGGCATGGCCGCTGTCGCCCGAAGCAACAAACTGCATATCTTGCACCCAGGTGATGTTCGCTTTGGTCATCGTGATTCCTCTCGATTGATTTTGATGGATCAGATGCAACTGTCGGGCAACAGGTTACGCGGGTTCCGGCGCACGGATCAGACGCAGCGCCGCTTCGGCGATCTCGGCTGAAGCATACGGCCGGCCCAGGCTGCGGGCGCGCGCAGCCATCTGCGCCAGGAGGGGATTTCCCGGTCGCAACAGCTCGTCGGCCAGATGGGCCAGTTTTTCGGGGTTCGGCTCATAAATCGCGGCGCCGTGTTGCTGAACCCACTCGACATTGCCCGTTTCCTGGCCGGGGATGAAACCGCTGATCAAGGCCGGCAGCCCCAGGCAGGCAGCTTCGGCCAGGGTTCCAGGACCCGCCTTGGTCACCAACAGGTCGGCCGCAGCCATCCATTCTGCCATGTTGTTCACAAACCCCAGCACCTGCACGGGCAACGGCCAGCGCTCGTTCCGCAAGCGACGGGCCAGCACCCGGTTGCGGCCGGCGATGATGGCCAGATACGGCGGCGCGGGATGTGTCGCAAGACGTCTGGCCAGGGCGCGCGCGATCAGCATCAGCCGGCCGATCCCCGCCCCGCCGCCGGTGACCAGCAACAACGGCCGGTCGTTTGCCAGGCCCAACCGTTCGCGCGCCTCCCTGCGAGACAAACTCAGCGCCTCCGTGAAAGACCGCCGGATGGGCAACCCGATGACCTGCACCTTGTGCGGCGGAACCCCGCACGCCAGTGCAACCTCCCGGGCCCGTTCGGTGGCCACCACGCATAGATCCACATCCGGGCAGAACCACGCCACAGGCGGCGTGACAGGATCGGTCACCACGGTGACAAAGGGGACGCGCCGGCCGGCGGAGCGCAAGATCCACAGGGGCACGTCAATCTGCAGAGGGTGGACGCTGATGAACAGGTCGGTTTCCTGGGCCAGCAGAGGCGGCGTGATCGCCGCTTTCACGTAGGGGAAGAGGAGGCGCGCAACCTGGAGCACGCGGCGTCGGTCGGTCCCCAGTCGGTACACCAGATGATACAGCCGGGGGGCATAGGTCACCCACGGCCCATAAATCTCCGACCAGGTGTTGATGGGGAACGGCGCGTGCTCGTCCATCAAGTTCAGAAACGAAACGCGCGCCCGGCCTTCCATCGCTTCGGCCAGGCTTTGCGCGGCCGTGCGGTGACCGCCTCCCGACTCGGCGGTCAGAATCGTCACTCGCGGTAAAGGGGTCTCGGCTGGTAAGTTCATTTGAGGATTTCCAGAGCAAGCTGTGCGTAGGTCTGGGCCGCCAGGGCCACATCGGCCAGGCGTACCCGTTCATCGGCTGTGTGGGCCTGACGCTCATCCCCCGGCCCAAAGCCGATGGTGGGGATGCCGGCCATGCCCAGGGTATAGGCGCCGTCGGTCGAAAAGGGCCAGGTGCCCAGCCGCGGCGGGGCGCCCAACACGTGTTCGACAGCTCGAGCCGCGCGCCTGACCAGGGGAGCGCTCTCCGGCAACAACCAGGGCGGATAGTACTTCCGCCCCCGCATCACCTGGCCGGTGTAGGTGGTGATTTCATAGTTCAGCGTCGAAACCTCGGCGCGCAACTGCTCACGCCGTACGATCTGCTGGATCTCCGCGATGGCGCGCGCCTCGGTCTCTCCCAGGGTCAACCGCCGGTCTACGACCAGGGTGCACAGGTCTGGGATCGAGTTCAGGCTGCTGGCACAACTGCTGATGTGCGTCACTGCAGCCGAACCCTGGCCCAGCACAGGATCGGTGAGCAACTGGGTAGTCAAAAGGTCAATGTTGAAGATCAACCGGGCAGCATTGGTGATGGCGTTGACGCCCCCTTGAGGCATGGAAGCATGGCCGGCCCGGCCGCGCACGGCCACCTGCAGCTCGATGCGCCCGCGGTGCCCCAGGTAGATGCCCAGATTGGTCGGTTCACCCAGCACGACAAAATCGGGCTGAATCCCCTCTTGCTCGATCAGGTGCTGGATCGCAGCGCCTTCGCACGGTTCTTCCTGCACCACGAACGCCACGTACAGGTCGCCCCGCAAACGGGCCCCCGTAGCCGCCAGCAGCCGCACACCGTAGACCATCGCCGCCAGGGCCGCCTTCATGTCCGCTGCGCCGCGGCCAAACAGCACGCCATCTACAATCTCCCCGCCGAAGGGATCGTGGGTCCACGCGCTGCGATCGCCCACGTCCACCGTGTCCATGTGACCGTCGTAGAGCAGCACCGGGCCCTGGCCATCGCCGTAACGGCCCACCACGTTGCCAACGCGATCAACCCACACCTGGTGGAATCCCGCAGCCCGCATGGCCTCCAGCAGCATCGAGGCCACGTCCCCCTCAGCGCCGGACGGGCTGGGGACACGCACCAGGTCCTGCACCAACTGTCTTAGCCCTTGGGTATCTGCAGAGGAAAGTGAGATCACACGCGAATCCTCCGAACGCACAGGATCAATAGGCGCCATCGCCAAACAGCAGTTGCGGGACGGTGCGCAGCATGATGCGCAGGTCCAGGCCCAACGACCAGTTTTCCACGTAGTAAATGTCCAGCATCACCATCTCGTCGAAAGAGAGGTTGCTGCGGCCGCTGACCTGCCAGAGGCCGGTGATGCCCGGCAGGGCCTCGAGCCGCTTGTAATGCCACTGCTGATACTGCGCCACCTCGCTGGCCAACCCTGGCCGAGGGCCCACCAGGCTCATCTCTCCGCGCAACACGTTGATCAACTGCGGCAACTCGTCAATGCTGGTCCTGCGGATGAACTTGCCGACGCGAGTGCGCCGCGGGTCATCGCGAATCTTGAACAGCGGCCCGGCGGCCTCGTTCTTGTCGCGCAGCTTCGCCAACTGGGCTTCAGCGTCTTGATACATGGAGCGAAACTTGTACAGGATGAACGGCTTGCCGTGTCGGCCGATGCGTTCCTGCCGGAACAGCACAGGCCCAGGGGAATCCAGACGGATCGCGATGGCGACTAGCAACCACAACGGGCCTAACAGCACCATCGCCACCGATGAGACGAGCAGGTCCACCGCGCGTTTCAGGGTGTAGTTGAAGCCGGTCAACGCGCTCTGCTTGATGCTGATCAGCGGGATGCCGTTGATCGCCTCCAGATCTACGCCGCCCAGGCTGAGCTGGAAGAGATCGGGCACGACGCGCGCGCGGACGCCGACATGTTCCGCCTCGTTGACCAGACGGACGATCTTGCGATGATACTGCCAGGGCAGGGTGATGATGACCTGGTCAATCTGATGCTCTTTCGTCACCGCAGGCAGGTTCTCGATCGGCCCCAGGGCCTTGATGGGCCCGATGTCGGTCTCGCTCTTGACGGGATCGTCATCCAGGAAGCCGACCACGCGATACCCCAGCTCCGGCTGCGCAATCATATTGCGCATCACCGCGCGCCCGAGCTCGCCGGCCCCGACGATCAGCACCCGATCCACGCCCTGGCCGGCCTGCCGAAACCGGGTCAAGATCATCCAGCGGACAATCCGGGCCATCCCGATCAACAGGATGATCAGCAAGCCGGCATAGATGAAAATGATGCGCGAGTAGAAAAGGCGGCGGTAGAAGAAGACCAGGACCACCAGCAACATGATGGCGGTGGTCGTGGCGTTGATCAGGCCGTACAAATCGTCGAACAGCGGACGGCCGCGGCGCAAATCATAAGCCCCCTCTCGCCGGCTGGCCAACACCCACACGATGATCAAGAGTAACACCAGCGGTAGATACACCCGATAGGGGACGTTGTTGGCCGGGTCCACGGCGCGGAACAACTGGAGGTCATAGCGCAGCCAATAGGCGATGAGGAACGCGACATTGATCAACACGATGTCGGTGAACAGGGTCACCCACGGCATCCAGCGACGGACGTCTTGTTTCACCTGACACCTCCCGGCCGCGGCAGGCCCAACACATCGCAATACACGCAGGCCGTTTCGGCAGCCGTGCGCGACCATGAAAAGCGGGCTGCCCTGTGCAAACCGGCAGCCCGCAAAGAAGCCCGGAGCTCGGCCGCAGACAAAAGGCGTTCCAGCGCGTCGGTCAACCCGGCCACGTCATCAGGGTCCACCAGGATCGCCGCATCCCCGGCGACCTCGGGCAGCGAAGACGAGGTCGTAGTGATCACCGGCGTGCCGCACGCCATAGCTTCCAACACCGGCAGCCCAAATCCTTCGAAACGAGAAGGGTACACAAACAACTCTGCCGCCCGATACCACCAGGGGAGTTCCTCGGCCGGCACGTAGCCCGGGAAAAACACATCGTCGGCCAGGCCCAGGACATCCACCTCCGCCAGGATCCTCTCGTAGAACCAGCCTTTACCGCCCGCAATGACCAGCTTCGGCGTGGCATGTTTCAGCCTGGCACGCAACCCGGCATAAGCGTGCAGCAGCACGCCCAGGTTCTTGCGCGGCTCCAGGGTGCCCAGGAACAGGATGAAGCGCTCCGGCAACCCTTTAGCGCGACGAAACGACGCCACCGCCTGGGGATCGGCGGGGCAGAAAGCCGCATCAACGCCGTTGTAAACGGTCACCACCTTCTCGGGCGCCACCCCGCACAGCGCAATCACGTCGCGACGGGTGCTCTCGGAAACGGCGATCACGCGCGCCGCGCGCCGCGTCGAAAGCCGGGTGAACAACGTGAGATAAACGCGATTGCCCGTGCGAAAGGCATCCGGAAAACGCATGAAGCTCAGGTCATGCACGGTCACCACCGTCGGACAGGGCGCCAACAACGGCGCAGCAAAAGCCAGGCCGTGCAACAGGTCCAGATGTTGCGCCAACCGGGCCAGCCGGCTCTGCTCCCAGACGATGCGCCGCCAGGGCGAACGCGTGTCCCAGCGCGAACGGAGCACCTGCAGGCCGGCCGGGGGAGCAAAGGCCGGCTCAAACATGAACGCAGTATACGTCAAACCTTCGTCCGCGCTGACCTCCGGCAAGTGGCGCAGCAGATGATAAATGTAGCCGTTGATCCCTGCGCCCCGGTAGGTCTGGGTAAGCGACAGCAGATGCGCGTTCAGGCCCACGTGGTGGCCGGTCTTAAGATCTTCCTTCACGATTTTTGATTATAACATACTGCTTTTGCATGCCACAATCGCTGCGCATGGCGCGCAGGCCGCAGAACAGCAATTCCGATTGCCAACCGTCGCCGAAGGGCGTCATGGGCTCGCCAGCACCTCCCGATAGACGCGCGCCGTATCTGCCGCAACCTGCGCCTGGGTGAAACGCGCCAGGGCCCGTGCCCGGCCCCTATCGGCCAGATCAGCCCGCTCCTCAGGGGAGCGCGCCAGGCGGATGAGGAGGTCCGCCAGCGCATTCACATCACCTTCCGGGAAAACCAGGCCGGCATCGCCGATGACATGCGGTATCTCCCCGCTGTCCGATCCGATCACGGGCACGCGGCAAGCCATGGCTTCGATCAACACGCGACCGAATTGTTCGGTCCAATTGGGCCTGCTTAGCGAAGGCAGAACCAGCACATCCAGCGAACGGTAAAAATCAACGACGCGCGTGGAGGGCAGATGGCCCCAAAACGACACCCGGTCGCCGATTCCCAGTTCCTGCGCCAGCGCCGCGAAGCGCGGCTGTCCTGGTCCCTCTCCCAACAAATGGAGTATCCAGTTGCGAAAAGGCAGCGCCGCACAGGCGCGCAGGAGGATGGCGATACCTTTCTCGGGCACCAGGCGGCCGGCAAAGCCGATGACGAATTCTGACCTCTCCCCGGCATCCCTGCTTGCCGCGGGCGTGAACAGATGGGGGTCAATGCCGAACTGCGGGATCACGGCCACCGGGCCGGAAAACCCCTTGCGGCGCAACACCGAGACCGCGGCCTGGTTGCCCGCGATCGCGTAACGGCCCAAGCGATAGCTGGCGCGCTCGAAACCGGAGAAGGGCCAGGGGTAGCGGCGATAGAGGTTCTGCCAGGTGAAGAAGATGCCCTTCGCTCCCACGCGGTCGCCCAGGCGCAAGGCCTGCCAGGTGGCCAGATTGTACGGCTCTTCGTCCACGTGCAACACATCAGGCCGCAGGGCCTCCAGCAGGCGGCCGAGGGTGGGGTAGAAATGGATGTGGTGTTGGCCGCTGAAGGCGATGGGCGCCACGATGAGCTGATAGCCGTCGGCAGCGGTATCTTCCAGACAAATGCAGTGTCGGCCTTCACGCCACTCCGGCGGCACGATCGCCGTCAGTTCGATATCCGGCTGGCGGGCTAACTCCTGGAGCTTGCGCCGATACGCGGCCACCACCAGCGCCTTGGATACCATTACAACCCGCATGCTCGCGCCCCGCCTCGCCCTAAACATGAAGGAACCGACCCGGCCCCTTTGCACTTCGACAACGGCATTTGCTGAAGACCCCTTGATTTTGTCCCGGTCTTGCGATAAAATAGAAGTGGATTCCGACGATACGTTTTTCGCGCTGCTCCGTTCAGTTCGATATCAAGGTCTACACGGCCAGGAGGCAACCATGGACGTCATCAAGGTATCAGCTCACTCACGTTCCACGGCGGTTGCCGGCGCCATTGCAGGCATCATGCGCGAGAGTCGTCACGCGGAGGTGCAAGCGATTGGGGCCAGCGCGGTCAATCAAGCTGTAAAAGCAATCGCCATCGCACGGGGCTACCTGGAGCCAGACGGTATTGACATTGTGTGCGTCCCTGAATTCGTAGACATAGACATCGAGGGCAAAGAACGCACAGCCGTCAAATTCACCATTGAGCCCAGGGCGTAGGCTGTTGCTTTGTTTTCCTCCGTTCTCCGGGCTACCGGCCTCAACGGCGCTTCCGTCGCGCGCGAGAGCGACCGGCCGGCTTGGGCGTGGCTGCAGCTCGGGCAGGTGATGTGGGCGGTTTTTCTTCTGCCTCACGTTCCGTCTCCTCGGCTGCTGCGGCCTCCTCGTCGGCAGATAGCGCCTCGGCTTGTGTCGGCTCGGAAGACAGCTTCTGGCCGCGACCCCCAGCCTGTGCCGCAGAAGGCTTGGGAGGCAGGCGAAACTCGGGCTCCGGTAAGGTCATCTCGACCATCACCCGGGTATCATTGGGCCCTTCGACCTGGACGGTGATGCTGTGCGCCAGGACATGCACCTGTTTCACCTTGCCCGGCCCCTGGGGGGTCTGCACGATGCTGTTCACCCGCGGGAGATGCTTGCGGCTCTCCACATAGAAGTCGTTCTCATACGCCAGACAACACAACAAACGGCCGCACACCCCCGAGACTTCAGGGGCATTCAGGGGCAGGTCCTGCGCCTTGGCCATCTTGATGGAAACGGGCGTGAACTCGCGCAGCCAGGTTGAGCAGCACAGCTCGCGGCCGCACCGGCCGATGCCGCCCAGGAACTTCGCCTCATCGCGCACCCCCACCTGGCGCATCTCAACGCGGGTCCGTAGCGCCTGAGTGAGCTCGTGTACCAGATTCCGGAAATCCACACGTTGCTCAGCGGTGAAGTAAACGATGGCGCTGCTGCCGTCGAAACTGAACTCCACGCGAATCACCTTGATAGGCAGCCCCAGCGCCTTTGCGCGCTGGCGACAGATCTGCAACGCCTCAGGCTCGCGATGCGCCATCTGGTCCTGTTGCACCAGGTCCCAGGCGGTCGCTTTGCGCAGCACCGGCTTGAGGATGCCGCTGATGGCCGATTGATCTACCTCTTTCGGCGCGAAAACGACCCGTCCCAGCGTCCGGCCGCGCGAGGTCTCCACGACCACAGGATCGCCGGGCTTCAGGTCGGTCAGTTCTTGCGGATCGAAATAGTACACCTTGGTTACGGGACGAAAAGCTACCCCCACAACAACGGGCATCGTATTCCGTTCCTCCCAGCTTGTTTCACGCTACGATGGGCTTTGGCAGTCGTAGCATCAACACGTCCAGCGCCAGCCGCGGGTTCACGTTGGCACGGATGCGCTGCAGCGTCGCCATGAGATCGAGCAGGGCCCTTTCCACCTGATCCTGCCGGAAATTGCCCGCTTGCTGCACCAACTGCGCCTTGCGATCCAGGTTGATCACAGCGTCTTCCAGGTGATGCTGTACCAACAGCACATCGCGCCACCAGCCGGCCCACAGGCTCAGCGTCGCCTCGATCTCATCAGTAGAACGGCTGAGCGCCTCAGCATAGGCGAGGCGGCCCAGATAACCCTCTCCGAGCAGCGCCGCCAGCTCATCCAGCCGCCGGCCGCGCATCTGCTGTCGTTCCGGGTCGGCGTGCACCGTGACGGCCCAGCCCAGCCTGCCTGCGCTGAGCCGGGACAACAGTTCCGCCTCCGCCTCGTCCACCCCCCAACGCGTTTGCAGCGCCTCGCGAATCTGCGCCAGCGGCAAGGGGCGCAGGTTGACGACCTGACAGCGCGAAAGGATCGTTGGCAACACCAGGTCACGCCGATGGCTGGTCAACAGCAGCACCACTCGCGGGGCCGGCTCCTCCAATGTCTTGAGCAGCGCATTGGCCGCCGGCAGGGTTGCCCGTTCTATTTCGGTGATGATGAAGACCTTATAGCTGCCCTCCAAAGGCGAAATGGCTGCATCGGTCAAGAGGGCGCGCACCTGGTCAATCTGGATCACGTTCCTGGTCGCAGTGATCACCTGCACATCGGGGTAGCGGTTTTCGGGCACCCGCCGACAGGTGCTGCAGGTGCCGCACGGCGTGCCGTCGCCCGCCTCCCTGCGCTCACAGACCAGCGCCTGCGCCACCGCTTGCGCCACCGTGGTCTTTCCCACCTGAGGCGGGCCGGTGAACAGGTAGGCGTGACGGACGCGACCGACGCGGATCGCCTGCGCGAGCAGGTCTAGCGCCCACTCATGCCCGACGACCGGCCAGGGGGACATGGCACCTCGCAATCAGTTGATCATATTCACATTGTAGCACATCCGAAAACGACACACTAATCGCCCTGGGCCGACGGCTTGAACTTCACCAGCATGCTCCAGGTGCCTTTCTGCGTCGTTTCGTTGCGCTGGTTGAGGATTTCGACGTTGAAGGTGACGATGCCGCCGCCCAGGCGCGGGACCGGCTTCGTCTCTGCCACCTCTGCGCGCACCCGAATGGTGTCGCCGATCTTGATGGGCGCGCGGAACTTCCATTCCAGACCCATAAACGCGATCACCGTGTTGGTGATGAAGCCCATCTGGACGGCTAGGCCTGTGGCGACGGAAAGCCCCAGTAACCCGTGGGCAATGCGCTCGCCGAACATGCCCTGCCTGGCGTACTCGGCATCCACATGGATGGGATTCCAGTCGCCGCTCAGGGACGCGAAGTTGACGATGTCCGCTTCGGTGATGGTACGCCCCGGGGTTGTCACATAATCTCCGACGTTGTACTCCTCGAAGTACAGCCCGCGTTGGATTGCGATCTCCGGCATCGGTGCCCTCCTGTGTGTTATAATGTCGCTGTTTTGGAACCGCCGATCGGATTTCGACGAACGTGAAAGCCGCTGTATAATCCGGATCGTGTGTATCTCCCGGTGATTTGGTCATCACACTGCAGGAGCTGACCTCACGTGTACGCCATCAAAGCCCGACCTGCCCGAATGCTTATTATACTACTGATACTGCTCCTCGTCGCAACTGCATGCAGCGAGGGCCCGGCCTTTGCGCCCACTGCGACCCCTGTAGAACCGCCGGCCGCATCTCCGCCGGCCGCGGAGGAGATCTTGACCCTTCCCGCTGCCTTCCACTACGAACTGGCGTTACGGTCGGTCACAGGGGGCGAAGATGCCCCGACGACCATCACGGGAGCATACAGGGACGGCGCCCTGGCCCAGACAACCCGCCAGGGCGACGGAAGCGCCGAACAACTGATCATCGTGGCCGATCCTGCGGACGGCGTCCGCCGCAGCTTCACCCGGCCGTGGGGGGGTGACCGGTGGTCGCGCTGGCCTGGCGTGAGCTTCGACGTGCTTTACGGATTGGCTTCGCCCTTCAGCCCGTTACGCCTGTATCCCCTCGTGTCCGCTCAAAACACCGCGGCCGAACCCGACCCGTTGTCCGACGTGCCGGCGGAAACCTTCAGAATCCAGGTTGTCTTCGCGTCTGAAGTCATCGAGCGACTGCTCCAGGCGGGCGTGGCGGCCATGACCCCTGGCGCGGAACAGCGCGAGGCCTTGACGTTACAACTTGCCCCGCTGTTCGTCCCTCAGACCGTCACCTATTGGGCCTCGGCGGACGGCCAGGTGTATCGGGCCGCGGCCACGCTGATGACTTCAGCCCCCGCCGGCCAGCCGCTGCCCTGGCTGGAGGCGACGTGGCGCTATTGGGGCTATGACGACCCGGCCATCGCGATCGCTGCGCCTGCAGCGTTCGAGGACGTGACCGAGCTTGCCCTCCAGCCCGGAGCGGAGACATCAACCCCCGCCGGGGAAACGCCACTGGCCCCGGACACCACACTGCGCGTCCGGGTCTTCGCCAACCCCGGCCTGCCCGCAGCCGATGCGCAGGTGATCGTCTATCCGACCGGGAAAAAACAAGCCCTGGCAACGCAACGATCCGCCGATGCCCAGTTCGCGCTGCCCGGCGGCGTCTACGACGTGTTCGTGCAGGCGGAAGCCGCCTGGAAGTGGCTGCGGGACATCGCCGTTGCAACGGGAACAGTGTCATCCCACGATGTGGTCTTCGCGTTCGGGACCCTGACGCTGATCGTCACCCACGAGGGTACCACGCCGCAAGTAGACATCGTGGTCTATCCCGCGGGCCAGCGCCAGGAATGGCTGGATTGGCGCACGGAAAACCCCACAGCCCTTCGCCTGCCGGAAGGCACCTACGATGTCGAGGTTGCGTTGCCCGATCTCTCTGCAACGAAACGGGTGACCGGGATCGAAGTCAAGGCCAACCAGACGATGGAAGTGACCATTGACCTGGACGCGCCGTGAGGCGTTGAACGCTTGTGCGTTCCAGCGTTCAACGTTCCCCCGTCATCTCCTTGTCCAACTGGTCGAAGAAAGCGATCATGAACGCGTGGCGTTCGGCGGCGATGGCGCGCGCGGTCGCCGTGTAAAGCCGTTGGTGGATGCGACTTAACTTGAAGACAAACTCGTGAACGGGAGTGTAGTCGCCCCCCAGGGCTTTGGGCGAATTGAGGGGATCACCGCCTTCCTCGGCGATCATCCGCCACGGCCGCCGCCAAAGCGCAGTGCCACGGGCGCCCGCATAGGCGAAGACCCGCGCGATCCCGGTTGCGCCGATGGCGTCCAGCTTATCTGCGTCGGACAGGCACTGCGCCTCCAACGTGCGCGGGGGCGGATCGGCCCGAAAACGGTGTGCTTCGATCGCGTGCGCCACCGCCTCCACGAACTCGGCCGGCTGATCCGCGAGGATCCGACGCGCCATCTCGGCCCCTCGCAGGTGATGATCGTGCCGGCCGCTGCTTTCGGCGATATCGTGCAACAACGCCGCAGTCCGCACCACGGCCAGATTCGCACCTTCGGCCGCCGCGATGCGCTCGGCCAGCGCGGTCACGCGCAGCACATGGTCGAAATCGTGTCCGCCGCCGCCCCGCTGATAGAGACGTCGAGCCTCCTCAACGCCGATCATTTTCCCGCTTCCCTCAACTCCCTCAGTTCCCCCGGTTCCCTGCCCGTTTTCTCTCGCCCCTTGAGCCACAACACCCCACCGGGCAGGCTGGCGACCACCGCCACCGCATAGATCAACAACGAAACCGCCAGGGCGTGATCGGCCGGCACACCCGCCAGGCCGAAGAAGAACGGGTAAGCGGTCTGGCTCACCCCGATGCCGCCGATAGAGATCGGGATCATCAACACCAGGGCGATCAAGGGATTGAACAGGAAGATGGCAGCCAGGGACATGTAGCCCCCCATGGCCTGCGACAGGCACCAGTTGACGAACGTCGTGCCCAAAATCCCCAGCAGAGCGATGGCGAACGCCGATGCCAGCGCGCCATAGCGGAACCGGTAGGCGTTGAACGCCGCCGAAACGCGTTCCCACAACGGTGCCAGGGGGTTCAACCAGCGCCAACCGAAGGCACGAGTGATCAACGCGCGCAGCCGCCGGCTGAGCAACACGCCGAATCCCATGGTCAGGCCGACCAGCGCCACGATCGCCACCCATTCGACCTTTCTCAGCTCGCTGTGGCCCGTCAGGTTTACGGCTACGATGGCGGCCACCACGGCCGTGCTCAAATAGGCGGTCAACCCCACCACACGATCCACGATCACCGATACGGCTGCATCGGCGGTGCGGTCGGTATAGCGCGCCAGGCCGTATCCCCGCATCACATCGCCGCCCACATTGGCCGGCAGGAAGTTATTGAAAAAGAAACCGACGAAGAGAAAACGGAGCACCGCCTTCAGCGGCACCCGCACGCCCTGAGCGCGCAGCAACACCTGCCACTTGAGACCGTTGATCACGATGGCGGTGACGTAAAGCACCAGGGCGGCCGCCACCAGTTCCAACCGGGCCGAGCCCAACTGGGCAGCCACCTCGTTGAGGTTGGCGCGCACCAGGGCGAGGGTAATCAGGCCAAGGCTGACCACTATCTTCAGCAACGTAGTAAGTTTATCGCGCACGGGAGGTTCCTGCTGCGGGGATTGTCATTCAGTTTCTGCGGGCGATGGCGGCGGGACGGACGTCGTCGGTGGCGACAACCTGCGCGCGCTCGGCCTCGACATCCGCTTTTTGCGACCAGGCCATGTCCCAGACCACATGACGCTCGTGCTTGATCGCGAAATCGTACCAGCCGAGAAGGCGCGCCCACAGCTCTAAGATCGCCAACAGCACCAGCGTGGCCACCAATCTCACCGCACCCCAGATTTCCTTCAACGCGATCTTGGCGACGCGGGTGTTCTGAATGCTGGATACCGCGTAACCGTACTTGGCCTTCAGGTACAGGTGGCCGGCGTGGTTGCGCCGACGCTGGCGGATGAAATCCTGGACGGTGGTGGGACCAGTGTTGTACACCACGGCGTCGGGTGCGTATCGCACCTGCATCCCGCGCTTGATCACCAGGGCTTCTACGAAAGCCTCGTCCATGGCCACGTCAGGCGGCAGGCGATCGAACACCTTGCGAAACGCGATCATCTCGCCCAGCCGCGGGATCTCAAGACACAACTGATGCTCCAGGCGCAAGCGGATATGGGTGAAGAGGCCGACCAGGTGATCGGGCGTGTTGACCGGCACCTTGTGCGCGCCGGTCATGCCCACCTTGGGATCGGCGAACATCCGCACCAGATGCTCCACCGCATCCTCATGCGGCAGGGTGTCGCCGCTTTCCAGGACGCAGATGTCTTCTTGCGCATGCGCCAGGAAGAGGTTGATCGCCGCGGTTTTGCCCTCACGTCTCGGCTGCACCAGGAGCTTGATGCGGGGGTCCTTCTCCACATAAGACTCCACAATGGGCACCGTGTTGTCGGTGCAACCGCTGGCCACAACGATGATCTCGGTGATCTCGACTTCGCGCAAATGTTGGGCCAACAGGGCGTCCAACAAGCGGCCGATGTTCGCCTCTTCATTGTAGGCGGTTACACCAACGCTACAACGCAGCCGTGGTTTTTCGTGATCCAACCAGGACCTCCGAAGGAAAGCATGATCCAAGCCAGGCTTCTATTATAACAGCCCGGCCAGGGATGGCCTAATCGCGCAGGACCTGACCCGGACGAGCCGAAGCCGGGCTGCCTCCTTCAACGCGCCAGGGACATCAAGAAAGCCCCCGTTCGCCGCTCAGTCGGGGAGCAAGTCTGCGATGCTTTGCCCCACAATATGGGTGGCGACCCTGTGGAGGGGCAGATAGCCCTGCGCAGCCAGCTCAGGCGTGGGAACGGTCGCCTCATCGGGTTTGTCCGACAAAGCCAACAGCAGGCAACCGCGGCCTTTCAACCACTGCACGGCCTCATAGACCTCCTGGGTGATGCAGATTTCTTCTACCAGGAACCTGGCCAGCGGCGCATTGTCGGGCAGGTGACCCATCCGCCGCACGGTCTCGAGGTACTCGCGACGGCGAAAAGCCTTGAACGGGGTTGGATCGCCCTCACGCACCCGGCTGTAAAGGTCGTCGTGCAACGCCACCAACCCCGGGGCTGCCAGGCAGTCCCGAACGGCCTCGATCTGGGCCATGAAGTCCTGGTAACCGGTCAAACGGCCTTGCGCCAGGTCATCCTGGAGGCCGGCCAGCGTGCCGGCCCCGGCGCTGAGCATGAGACAGACATACGCGACGATGTCCTGGTTGTCGCCGGTGAAGGCGTGATACCGCGGCGTGTTCACCTCGGCGTAGATGCGGCGGAACTCGTCCAGGTCGAAGGCGGTGCCTGCTGCCTCGGCCGCGGTGGCCTCGATGGCGGCCAGGCGCGCCCGGTCAATGGTGCCGTCGTTGCGGCCCCGAGCGCCCAGCAGGGTCTTATCAACGTCCACCACCACGACCGTCCTTGCGTCCAACCGCGCGCCCTGGCTCTGCGTCCAGCTCAGAAACTCGGCCAACGCGCTCCAGCGATTGGCCTGATAGAGGCCGTTCTTCTCCGACACGGCCAGTTCCTCATCCTTTTCTGAGCCGATGAAGCACCAGCCGCGCCAGCGGGTCAGATCGCGCAGGTTGTTGAACGCGCCGCCGTCGTTCAACATCGTGTCGCCCAGGTAGACGATCTCGTGAAGCGGCAGATGAGGCTCGCGGATCGCCTGAGCGCGAGCCAGCAGCCATGCCAGCGCGCGGGCGTAATCGGTCTCCAACTTGCGCGGGGGAATTGGGCTGGTCAGCCCCATCGCCTCGTAAGCTTCGACATAGCCCGGCAGCCGCGCGTCCATCACGTTCAAATTGCGATAGACCACCAGATCCCCGAAGAGATCAAACAGAGAAGATTTCACGCACATATCCTCATTCCGTGATTCGCTGATTGGCCGATTCGCCGATTCGCCATTCGCTGATTCGCCATTCGCCATTCGCTGTCACACGTACCCCTTCGCCACCAGCAGCTCGGCGTTGAGGATAGAGCCGCCGGCAGCACCGCGGATCGTGTTATGGCCCAGCACGATGAACTTATAGTCGAAGAGGGGATCGGGGCGCAATCGGCCCACGCAGGTGGCCATCCCTTTGCCCGCCAGCCGATCCAGCCGCGGCTGCGGCCGGTCCTTTTCCCGGAACAGGATGATAGCGGGATCGGGCGCGGTGGGCAGCCCCAGGCGTTGCGGCTCACCCCGGTAAGACGTCAGCGCCTCGGCCACCTGTTCCAGGCTGGCAGGCCGGCGCAACTTCACGCTCACCGCCTCCAGATGGCCGTTGCGCACCGCCACCCGGTTGCACTGAGCGCTGACGGTGAAGTCGGCGAACCGGATCGTCTCTCCCGCCAGCGTCCCCAGCAACTTGCGGGGCTCCAGTTCGACTTTTTCCTCCTCGCCACCGATGTAGGGGATGACGTTGTCGAGGATATCCATCGCCGAGACGCCGGGATAGCCCGCGCCGGAGATGGCCTGCATGCTGACCACGCTGACGGCCTCCAGGCCAAACGCGTCGTGCAGCGGTTTCAACGCGCAGACCAGATGGGTGGTGGTGCAGTTGGGGTTGGTGACAATGAAGCCCGGCCTGCCCCCCTGACCCCTTTCCCCGCCGGGCAAGGGGGAAGCGGCTGGCCGGCTCCAGCCACGGCGGGCCTGCTGGATGGGGATCAGCTCGATGTGCTCCGGGTTGACGTCGGGGATGAGCAGCGGCACGTCGGGGTCCATACGATGTGCGGACGCATTGGAGCACACGCCATAACCGGCAGCAGCCAGCTCGACCTCGACCTCACGCGCGCTCTCGCCGGGCAACGCCGAAAAGAGCAGTCGCACCTCGGGGCCGATCGCGTCCGGCACGCTGGGCAGCAAGACCATATCGGCCACCCCCGGCGGCATCCCGCCGCGCAGCAGCCATTTCGCAGCGTCGCCGTAGCGCTTGCCGGCCGAGCGGTCGGAAGCGGTCAACGCTGCGATCTCGAACCAGGGATGATCGGCCAACATCTGCACAAAGCGCTGTCCCACGGCGCCCGTCGCGCCGAGGACGCCGACCTTAATCTTGGATGTAGGGTTCATAAATCCACCTCACAGGTTAACCACAAAGACGCCAAGACACGAAGTTTTGCTGGATCTCTTTGTGTCTTGGCGGTGAAATCCTCATCTCCTCTGCGCCAACGCCACGATATCCGCGTGCACCCCCGCCGCAGCCGCATCCACCCCCGCGCCGCGGCCCTGAAGCACCAACGGCGTGTCCGGGTAATAACGCGTGTGAAACGCCACCAGGTTGTCGTTGCCGCGCAACTGTCCCAACGCCGTATCGGCCGGGACGGCTTGCAGGCCAACCGTCACGCGGCCGTCGGCCAGTTCGGCGATATACCGCAGGACTGCGCCGCGACCGGAAGCTTCGGTCACCTGCGCGGCAAACCCGACGTCCAACTCCGGCAAACGGTCCAGCCATTCCTGCAGCGAGAGGCCGGCATGTTCGGGCGGCAGCAGCCCGGCCACCTGGACATCGTCCGGCTCCAGCCGCCAGCCCAGGGTGCGCGCCACGATCAGCGCCTTGCGGGCCACGTCCGTGCCGGCCAGGTCAATTCTCGGGTCAGGCTCGGTGTAGCCGCGACGCATCGCCTCGGCCACCAGGCCCGAAAACGGCTGCCCGGCCTGCAAGCCGGTGCATAAGAAGCCCAACGTGCCGCTGAGCGCACCGCGCACAACATCCACGCGATCTGCTGCGCGCATCAACGCCTGTGCCGTGGCGATGACCGGCACCGCAGAGCCGACGGTAGACTCGTAGCCCAGGCGGCCGTCCGCAGTGAGGCGGTCGAAGGTCGCCTGGGGGCCGGCCAACGGCACTTTGTTGGCCGTGACCGCCCCATAGCCCCGGCGCAGCGCCAGCTCCAGGGCGGGTACAGTGGCATCGGATGCGGTCACATCCACCGCGATGCAGCCGTCCTGGCCGGCCACGTCCACGATGGCGCGCAGGTCCGTCTGCGGCGAGCCGTAAGGGGTTTCGACAAAGGGCGTGCCGGCTGCCTTGGCCGCCATCAGGCTATGCAGCACATCTGCCGGGATGCCCTTCTCGGCCACCACAGCGCCATCGCGATCGCACCAGGCAACGATGGGAAGGGTCAGCCTGTCACGGCTGGCGTGCAACTCGGCTGCGTCCAGCAACTGTTGCACCAGCGCCCGCCCCACCTTGCCCGCACCGAAGATGATGAGAGGAACGTGCTTCATCGGATGCTCCGTTAGCTACGTATTGCAGATTGCTGATTGCAGATTGCAGATTGCAGATTGCAGATTGCTGATTCGCCATTCGCCGATTCGCCATTCGCCGATTCGCTGATTCGCCATTCGCCGATTCGCTGATTCGCCATTCGCCGATTCGCTGATTCGCTATCCGCTCACTCTCCCAGCCCAAATGCGTCATGGATGTAACGGACACCGGCGTCGGCATCCGCGGCGGCCAGGACAAGGGAGATGTTGGTCTCGGACGAGCCCTGGGCCACGGCAACCACGTTGATCCCGTGTTGTCCCAGCGCGCCGAAGAGGCGGGCAGCGATGCCGGGGGTGCCGCGCATCCCTTCGCCCACCACGGCCACGATGACCACCTCGGGCTCTACCGTGACGCGATCAATAAGGCGGCGGCGGATCTCATCCGCAAAGGCATCTTCCAGGCCGCGTGCCACCCGCTGCGCATCGGCCTCGGGCACCACGAAGCAGATGCTCTGCTCGGAAGAGGCCTGGGAGATCATCAACACGTTGGCCCCTTGCGCAGCCACCGCCGCAAAGGTGCGGGCCGCAATGCCGGGCACCCCCATCATGCCGCGGCCGGCCACCGTCACCAGCGCCAGCCCGCGAATGACGGTGAGCGCCTTGACCGTGCCGTCGCTACTGGTGCGGGCCACCACGCGCGTGCCGGGAAAGGACGGGTTGAACGTGTTGCGCACGCTGATGGGGATGCCGCGATCAATAGCGGGTAACATGGTCTTCGGATGCAACACCTTGGCGCCGAAGTAGGCCAGCTCGGCCGCCTCGCTGTAGGTCAGTTCGCGCACAGGGCGCGCGTTGGGCACGATGCGCGGGTCGGCGGTCAGCACGCCGTCCACGTCGGTCCAGATCTGGATCTCGTCCGCGTCCAGGGCGGCGCCCAGGATGGCGGCCGAATAGTCCGAACCGCCGCGGCCCAACACGGTGGGCACGCCATCGCGGGTGGCGGCCACAAAGCCTGTGACCACCGGGATGATCCCCTGCTCGATGAGCGGCAGCAGCCGGCTGCGCGTGGCCGTGCGCGTGGCGTCCATATCCGGCGCGGCCGCAGCGTAATTGTTGTCGGTCACGATCAGTTCGCCAGCGTCCACGAACTCGGCACGCAGGCCGGCCCCCCGCATGGCCGCGGCCAGGATGGGCGCCAGCAACCGCTCACCCAGGCCGGAAATCACCGCCAGGCCCCGGTCGGTGAGCTCGCCCAGGATGGCGACCGCCATACAAAGGCGCTCGAATTCGCGCACGCGTTCGTCGGTTTGCGCCTGGATGAGGGCCAGCTCATCCAGGTCGGGCACCAGCGCCTCGGCTGCGTCGCGATGGCGGCCGATCAGGATCAGCCGTGCCTCGCGATATTTCTGCCGGTCGCCGTGCGCGGCTGCCCGCGCCGAGTCAATCAAAAGGTCGGTGATCCCGCGCATCGCTGAGGTCACCACCACCAGCCGCGGGTCGGTTCGCACCTGGTCGGCCACGATATGTGTTACCTGGGAAATTGCGCGCGCATCGTTGACGGATGTACCGCCGAACTTCATGATTTGCATGGCACACCTCGTGTTGTAGCGTGTAATAACAAAAACGCCCCTCGCTTTGGGGCGAGGGGCATCGCGGTTCCACCCAAATTGATCCAGCACAAACCAGGTTTCTCACAAAAGCCCGGTCCGTGACGATCATCTCAAGAAGCTGCTAACGGAGCGACCCGGAACGCCATACTCTGCGCCGTGATTTGAGGCGTTCACTCCCGGGGGGTTTTCGGCGGGCCTCGGCGAGATCGGCTCTCAATCGGTGGCCGACCATCCCTGGCGCTTCGGCGTTCGCTTACTCGTCCCGGTCAACGTTTTGTCGTATCGCAGGATGGGCTGCATTATACCTGGCTCGGGCGGGATGTCAAATCAAAGAAAAGTCATTCGGAACCGCCGGGTTTGGGCAAACTTTCCGCCTTGACATTTGCTGGCCGCTCCGCTATAATGCCGTCTAACATGCTGCCGAGGGGCATGTTGATCCTCAAAAACCTCAGGCAGGTTTCGGCCAGGTCGTTCGACAGGGACGTCGGTTTGGGTGTGTTGTTTTCGAACAACCCAAGGCGAACCTGGGGCAAGCATTCGCAGGAGTGCCGAGGTGCGGCCAAGGAGGTGATAGCTTTTCAAAAGAACCACATGCAGCCAACGTCATTGCAGTGAAACTGCGTCACTGCAGCCCAGGCCGAACAGGCCCCAACAGTTTGTCGTTTGTTAGCCAACCCTATATTAGTTTCCACATGGAGGAGAGGTCCTATGCGTGCTTTCCGATTGTTCGGCGTGATCGTTGTGTTGGCGATGTTGTTGTCGGCGTGTGCGGGCGGCACAGCCGGCGGCGGTGAGATCAAGGTCGCCATCCTGGCCCCGCTTTCGGGCCCCGTCCCCACCTTCGGCGTCTCAACCCGCGATGGCGCCCTGCTGGCCATCGAAGAATGGAACGCGAAGGGCGGCGTCCTGGGCAAGAAGATCGTGCCCATTGTCGAAGACAGCCAGTGCACCCCTGACCCGGCGGTGAACGCGGCCAACAAAGTGATTGACCAGGACAAGGTCAAGTTCATCGTCGGCGAGGTCTGCTCCAAGGCCTCGATCCCCGTTTCTGAGATCGCCAACGCCAAGGGCGTGTTGCAGATCAGCCCCACCTCCACCAACCCCCAGGTGACCGTTGGCGCTGACGGGAAGACCAAGGATTATGTCTTCCGCGCCTGCTTCATTGACCCGTTCCAGGGCAAGGTGGGCGCCAAGTTCGCCATCGAAGAGCTGAAGGCCAAGACCGCGTTTGTGCTGTTGGATCAGGCCAATGACTACGTCAAGGGCCTGGCCGAGGTGTTCATCAAGGAATTCCAGGGGATGGGCGGCACCATCGTGGGCACCGAGAGCTACACTGCGCAGGACACCGACTTCTCGGCCATCCTGGCTAAGGTCGCCGACACCAAGCCCGATATCGTCTACCTCCCCGACTACTACAACGTAGTCAACCTGGTCACCAAGCAGGCCAAGGAGAAGGGCATCACCGCTCAGTTCCTGGGCGGCGATGGCTGGGACTCATCCGATCTGGACCTGGCGGCGGCCGAAGGTGGGTACTTCACCAACCACTATGCGGCCGACTCCAAGGCGCCGGCAGCCGTGGCCTTCCAGAAGGCCTACGGTGAGCGCTTCAAGGATGAGACCGGCAAGGGGAAGGTCCCTGATGCGCTGGCAGCGCTCGCTTACGACGCGACCAACATCCTGCTCCAGAGCATCAAGGAAGCCGGCACCGACGATCCGGCCAAGGTGAAGGACGCGATGGCCAAGATCCAGTTCGACGGTGTGTCGGGCCGCATCACCTTCGACGCCCAGCACAACCCGGTCAAATCCGCCACCATCCTGCAGGTGACCAAGGCCGGGCCGGTCTTCAACAGCGTGGTGAACCCGTAAATGATGAAAGGATGTGCCGTCGGTCAGACTGGAGCCACGTCAGCATGCCGATCCATCTTCTCGGCCTCTCTGCTTCGTTGCGATCCGACGGCACATAGAATCCCACCTGGACAAGCGGGAGGGCGACTTGATGTCGCCCTCCTTGTGTGTATCCGGGAAACCGGCTCTATGTCATAACCATCTTGGGGACACCCAAATCCACAAATCAAGGTGTGCCGCCAATGCAAAAAGTATCTTCTGCGACGCAACCCCCCCTGTCCGTCCGGCGTCCTGGAGCAAAGCTGGCCTGGATTGGCCAGGGCTTCTTGTTGCTCCTGGCCGCCGTAGTGCTCTTCGTCCTGGGCCGTGCCCTGTTGGCTAACCCGGTGCTCTTCCTGCAGAACGTCGTTGATGGCTTCAGGTTAGGCTTTGTCTACGCCCTTATCGCCCTGGGCTATACCATGGTCTACGGCATCGTCAAGTTGATCAACTTCGCGCACGGCGACGTTTTCATGGTGGGCGCGTTCGTGAGCTATTATGCGGTGGCACGTTTCAGGTTGCACCTCTGGCCGGCCGCAGCGTTCGAAGGCGCGTCGCCGGGCCTGGTGGTGGTGCTCGGTTCGCTCACCGTGATTCTGTTGTCCATGATCACCTGTTCTGTGCTGGCCGTGACGATCGAGCGTGTGGCCTACAAGCCCCTGCGGGATGCGCCCCGTATCGCAGCACTGATCACCGCCATCGGCGTATCGTTCTTTCTGGAATACTTCGGCGCCCTGAGTTTCGTCTTCTCGCCCCGGTTCATCCCATACGAACGCATGTTCAACGTCACGACCTGGGCGATCGGGGGCGGCGGGATCCAGGCGATCCAGGCCGGCCAGGCGCCGCCAGCAGGGAGCATCACCGTGTCGAACATCCTGCTCATCATCGTCATGGCCTCGATCCTGATGCAGGTCTTGCTCCAGTTCCTGGTGCGCCGCACGAAAATCGGCAAGGCCATGCGGGCCTCCTCGTTTGACAAGCCCACCTCCCGTCTGATGGGCATCAACGTGGACGGGGTCATTTCCTTCACCTTCGCCATCGGCGCGGCATTCGCAGGGCTGGCGGGGGTGCTGTATGCGGTTGCCTACCCCTCCATCCACACACAAATGGGCATCTTGCCCGGCTTGAAAGCGTTCGTCGCCGCCGTGCTGGGCGGCATCGGCAGCATCCCTGGCGCGTTCGTGGGCGCGTTAATCATGGGCCAGGCCGAAGCGATGACGATGGGGTACATCTCCACCCCCATGCGCGACGCCGTCGCCTTTACCATCTTGATCGTGGTGTTGCTGGTCCGGCCGACCGGTATCTTCGGCGAGCCGCCAGGGGAAAAGGCGTAGGCCAAGGGAGGACGCATGAGCTTCGATTTCACATTCCTGATCACTTCGATCCTCAAGATCGTCGGCGTCCTGGCCTATCTCTACGGGCTCTTGTGGGTGCTGGGGCATAAGCAACTATGGGTGAAGATCGTCGGGGTGATCGCTGCGTTCGGCATCATCCAACTGGGCATCACGCCCATCGGGGGCTTCCAGCTCTTCAACGACTTCGACAGCGGCCTGCTGTTCCAGGCGTGCACCATGTCTATGGTGGCCATGGGGCTGAACCTGATCTACGGGTTTAACGGCCAGTTCAGCCTGGGGCAGTGGGGCTTTTACGGCATCGGCGCATACGCCGGAGCAGACATCACCTATCGCTGGGTCAACGGCGATGCGCGCGGCCTTCTGGTCGCCGGCATTGGCGTCATCCTGGGCGGGGTTATGATTTGGGCCGTCAACAAGCTGGTCAACCGCTACAAGGGCATGCCCGTGCTCTCGCAGTTCACGTTGTACCTCATCGGCGCAGTGGCTGCCGGTGCCGTGGCCGTGTTCATCGGCAACGCGCTGAACCCGTTGATCGCGCCGCTGATCCGCACTGAAGCCGGCCCTGGGCCGCTCTCGGGCTACATCCCGATGCAGATCGTGTTCTTCCTGGCCGTGCTCATCGCCGGCGTTTTCGCTGCCCTGGTCAGCTTTCTGTTCGGCCTTCCCGTGTTGACCCTGGGCTCCGACTACTTCGGCATCGCTACCCTGGGCTTCTCCATTGTGGTCTACACCCTGATGGTCAACTCCGACACCATCCTGCCGTTCCCAGAGATGAAGGGCGGCCGCGGCATGATCGGCATCCCCAAGCTGACCACCTGGTTCTGGGCCTTCTTGTTCCTCTTGTTTGTCGTGATCCTGATGCGGAACCTGATCTACTCCAGCACAGGACGGGCTATCATGTCGGTGCGCGAGGATGAAACCGCCGCCAAAGCGATGGGCATTGACGTGGCGTATTACAAGCTGCTGGCATTTGTGATCGGCAGTTTCATGGCCGGCCTGGGCGGTGCTGTCTATGCCCATTACATGGGCTTCCTCAGCCCGGGCCAGTTCACCTTCCTGCTGGGGTTCAACCCGATGATCATCGTGGTGTTCGGCGGTTTGGGCAGCATGACAGGGACGCTGGCCGCTTCCTTTGGCTGGATCTTCTTCCTGGAAGGCTTGCTGCGCGTCTTCCTGGGGCAATTGGGCACCGAGGCGCCTACCTGGCGCTTCGTGCTCTATCCGGTCGCCTTGTTGCTCCTGATGTTGCTGCGGCCCCAGGGCTTGTTAGGCAACGTCGAGTGGGGCTTCTTGAAGAAACCGGTCTACGAAATGCGCGCCCGCAGCCACAGCGAAGCTCCGGCCGCCCCGGTCCCGGCGGCTGAATGAGGAGGCGATGATGATACCGAACCCTACACCCACTGCCACCTCAGCCGATACCAGCGTCCCCGTGCTGGACATCCGGAGGCTGGCCAAAGTTTTCGGCGGCCTGCGGGCCGTCAGCAACTTCGACCTGACGGTCGAGCGCGGGGCGCTGGACGGGTTGATCGGCCCGAACGGCGCAGGCAAGACCACCGTCTTCAACATGATCAGCGGCCTCTACACGCCGACCGAAGGCAATATCCTGCTCGAAGGGGAAAGCATTGTCGGCTACGAACCGCACGAAATCACCAACATGGGGATCGGCCGCACGTTTCAGAACATCCGCCTGTTCCCCAACCTGACCGTGCTGGACAACGTGCGCATCGCTTATCACCCTCACGCGGGCTACGGCATGATGGACGGCTTGCGCCGCAGCCCGAAGTTCTTCGTGAAAGAACGCGAACTGACGGAACAGGCTCAGGACTTCCTGGCCATTTTCGGCCTGGAACGTTACCAGAACGAACTGGCTAAGAACCTGCCCTACGGCGAACAGCGCCGGGTGGAGATCGCGCGCGCCCTGGCCAGCGCGCCTAAACTGCTGCTCCTGGACGAACCTGCGGCCGGCATGAACCCGGCTGAGATCGGCCACCTGATGGAGCTGATCCACTTCATCCGTGATCGTTTCAACCTCACCATCCTGCTCATCGAGCACCAGATGCGCCTGGTGATGAACATCTGCGAACGCATCACGGTGATGGACTTCGGCCAGGTGATCGCCCGCGGGACCCCCAAGGAGATCCAGGATAACCCCAAGGTGATCGAGGCATACCTGGGCCGTGGCGCAGCCGCCCGCAGCGGTTTGAGACTGTAGCCGGCGTAGCTCATTTCGCCATTCGCCGATTCGCTATTCGTTGTTTCGCTATTCGTTGTTTCGCTGATTCGCCGATTCGCTGATTCGCCGATTCGCTGATTCGCCGATTCGCCGATTCGCTATTCGCTGATTCGCCGATTCGCTGATTCGCTATTCGCTGATTCGCTGATTCGCTATTCGCTGATTCGCTATTCGCTGATTCGCTGATTCGCTATTCGCTATTCGTTGTTTCATTCACAGGACAAGCCGATGTTACTGGAAGTTAAGGACCTCAACGTCTACTATGGGGCCATTCACGCCCTGCAAGGGATCAGTTTCGATCTGGAAGAAGGGGAAATCGTCACCCTCATCGGCGCGAACGGCGCCGGCAAATCCACCACGCTGAAGACGATTTCCGGCCTGCTGCGGCCGCGCAGTGGGAGCATCAGGCTGCGCGGGGAGGAGCTGGTGGACATGCCCGCCCAGGACATCGTCCGCCGCGGCGTCATCCATGTGCCCGAGGGCCGCAAGATCTTCGCGCCCCTCACCGTGCAGGAAAACCTGGAGATGGGCGCGTTCACCCGCAACGACCCTGCCGAGATCAGGCAGAGCATGGAGCGCGTGTTCAAGAGTTTCCCGCGGCTGAAAGAGCGCTTGAATCAGCTCGGCGGCACCCTCTCCGGTGGCGAGCAGCAGATGCTGGCCATCGGCCGCGGGCTGATGGCCCGGCCCAAGCTGCTGTTGCTGGACGAGCCATCCATGGGCCTGGCGCCCATTCTGGTGGAGGAGATCTTCTCGATCATCCAGGAGATCAACTCACAGGGGGTGAGCGTGTTGCTGGTGGAGCAAAACGCGCTGATGGCCCTCTCTATCGCGCATCGCGGCTATGTGCTGGAGACCGGACGCATCGTGTTGTCCGGCACCGGCCAGGAGCTGTTGCACAACCCGATGGTGATCCAGGCCTATCTGGGCGGACACTAGAAACCACATTTTCCTAGGGATAAGGAGGTCAAATGTTTCGCACCAAGTCGCTCTACGTAACCTTTGCGCTGCTGATGATCGTGGCGCTGCTGACAGGCGCGTGCGCCCAGCCCGCCCCCAGCCCAGCAGCACCTGCGGCGCAGCAGCCCGTGCAGCCGGCAGCGGAAGCACCGAAGCCGGCCGAACCCCCGAAACCCAGCATTCTGGTTTACGGCCAGGGCGGCGACGCCGTGATGCTGGATCCTGCCAACGTGACCGACGGCTTCTCATTGAAGATCACGCGGCAAATCTACGACACCCTGGTCGAGTTCAAGGACGATACCTTCGAGTTGGTGCCTGCCTTAGCCACCGAATGGAGCGTATCAGACGACGGCAAGGAATGGACCTTTAAGCTGCGCCAGGGCGTGAAGTTCCACGACGGTACACCGTGGAACGCCGAAGCGGCCAAATTCAACTTCGACCGCTGGATGTATACGAAAAACCCGTACCACATCGGTGCCTTCGAATATTGGAAGAGCATGTGGGGGGGCTATAAGGATCAAGGTGATGGGGACAAGAGCACCATTACGGATGTTTCGGTGGTGGATGAGTATACCATCAAGATTACCCTCACCAAGCCGGTGGCCCCCTTCCTGCTGAATATTGCGATGCCGGCCTTCGCCTTTGCCAGCCCCGAAGCAATCAAGAAGGCTGGGGATACCTATGGAACACCCGGCGGCGGCGCAGTGGGGACCGGCCCCTTCATCTTCAAGGAATGGATCAAAGACGACCGTGTGACGCTGGTGGCCAACCCAGACTACTTCATGGGCAAGCCCGGCGTGGATCAGGTGGTGGTTCGGGCGATCAAGGACAATTCGGCGCGCCTGGCTGCGCTCAAAGCGGGCGAGATCATGGTGGCCGACAACCTGGGCCCTGATGACATCGCCCCCATCAAAGCAGATGCCAATCTGAAAGTGGTCATGCGGCCGGCGTTCAACATCGCCTACCTCGCTTTCAACAACGAGACCCCACCGTTTGACAACGTTAAGGTCCGTCAGGCTTTTGCCCACGCAATCAACAAACAAGCGATCGTTGATGGGTTATACGGCGGCACGGCCATCGTTGCCAATCAGTTTATGCCGCCCTCCATCGCCCTAGGCTATCACAGGGAACTCAAAGAGGCCTATCCGTACGATCCGGAAAGGGCCAAGCAACTCCTGGCCGAAGCAGGCTTCCCCAACGGGCTGGAGACCGATTTCTGGTACATGCCGGTCTCTCGCCCTTACTATCCGACGCCCCAAAAGGTGGCCGAAGCTATGGCCGCAGACCTGGCCCAAGTGGGCATCAAAGCCAATCTGAAGACCCAGGACTGGAGCGCCTACCTGGCAGATCGCGGTCAGGGCAAGCTGCCGGTCTATATGCTGGGTTGGACGGGGGATAACGGCGACCCGGACAACTTCCTGTATGTCTTCTTTGGCAAGAAGACACCGGGCTACGGCAATTACGGCAACACTGAGGTACACCGCATCCTGGCTGAGGCTCAGGCCAACACTGACCCAGCCGTACGCGAGAAGCTCTACTGGAAGGCTGCCGAGTTGATCCAGGCTGACTGCCCCTTCATCCCGATCGCCCATGCCAACCCGCCGTTGGGTGCCAGCGTGCGGGTGGAGAACTTCAAGCCGCATCCTACCGGCGGTGAATCCTGGTTCAAGGTCACGGTCAAGTAGGACGTGATGCTTGATACATGATGCGCGTTGTTGCTTCGTCGGTGCAACAACGCGCATCATGCACTCACGAGACTGACATCGAATTACCCGAGCACCCGGTATCTCACGCCTTGAAATCGAGTTGCTATGATTGGCTACACCATCCGTCGCCTGCTGTCTCTGATTCCGGTACTGATCGGCATCTCCATCCTGGTCTTTTTGTTTCTGCGCCTGATCCCCGGCGATCCGGCCCTGGCGATGTTGGGTGAGCGGGCAACGCCAGAAAGCGTGCAGCGCATTCGTGTCGAAATGGGGCTCGACCGTCCGCTCTTCCTGGATCTGCGACCTTTGCAGGAAGCCGGATTCAACCCCGTGGCGGCAGCCCGCGCGGGTTGGCAACCGTTCAACAGCCAGTATTTCATCTTTCTTGGCCGCATCCTGCGCGGCGACCTGGGCACATCGGTACACAGCCGCCAGCCGGTAATGCAAGAGGTGCGACAACGGTTGCCGGCCACTATGGAGTTAACATTCGGCGCGATCTTTGTCGCCGTGTTGATCGGCATCCCTGCCGGAGTTATTGCCGCAACGCGCTACAACTCGGTTTTCGATTACGTCAGCATGCTCGTTGCGCTGATCGGTGTCTCTATGCCAGTGTTCTGGCTGGGCCTGATGCTTATCTGGGTTTTCGGAGTGCAACGCAACTGGTTGCCGGTGGGCGGCCGCCTGGACGCCATCCTGGCGTTCGATCTGGAGACAAAAACCCGCTTCATGTTGCTAGACACACTGGCCACTGGTGATCCGAAGATCTTCTGGGATGCAGTCAAGCACCTGGTCTTGCCGTCCGTGGTGCTGGGCACCATCCCGATGGCGATTATTGCCCGTATGACCCGCGCCAGCATGCTTGAGGTTATGGGACAGGATTACATCCGCACGGCCAAGGCCAAAGGACTCCAGGAACACGCTGTGATCATCCGGCATGCGCTCAAGAACGCCTTTCTTCCGGTGATCACGGTAATCGGGCTGCAGGTCGGTGTGCTGTTGGGTGGCGCAGTCCTTACCGAAACAATCTTCAGTTGGCCGGGGATGGGGCGCTGGATCTACGATGCCATCATCGCCCGCGACTATCCCATCGTCCAGGGAGCCATCCTGGTGCTGGCAGTCATCTTTGTGTTGATCAATCTGCTGGTTGATCTGTCGTACGCATTCCTCGATCCCAGGATCCGGTACGATTAGGGCGTTTTATGAGCACACCGACCGACGCACCCTCTGCCCCGATTCTCAACACGAAAGGCCGCAAAGAATCCAGCCTTGCCCGAGACGCCTGGCGGCGGTTCATAAGGAACGGCGCTGCTCGCGCGGGCATGGTTATCGTGCTGGTGTTCACCTTGACCGCGCTTCTGGCGCCAATTGTCGCGCCTTACAACCCGCGCACCGATCGGAATCTGCCCAATCGCCTTAAGCCGCCCTCGCTGGCCCACCCCTTCGGCACAGACGACCTGGGCCGCGACATCTTCATTCGCGTTATCCACGGTGCCCAGATCTCATTGCGGGTTGGCCTGGTCGCCGTCGGGATCGCAATGGCGATTGGCACATTCTTAGGTATGATTGCAGCCTATGTCGGCAAGGGCCTGGACAACGTGATCATGCGGCTCATGGATATCATGCTGGCCTTTCCATCTACCCTGCTAGCGATTGCGATCGTCGCCATGCGCGGGCCAGGGATTTTCAACACCATGCTGGCGGTAGGAATCGTGCGCATCCCTGTCTATGCACGCATTGCACGCTCCAGCGTCCTTTCGATCAAATCCCGAGACTATGTTGAAGCTGCGCGCGCCGTCGGGGTCAGCAACGCCCGTATACTGGGGCTCCATATTCTGCCCAATAGCCTCACGCCCGTCATCGTGCAGGCGACCCTGGGCATCGCCACCGCCTTACTGGATGCCGCTGCACTGGGCTTCTTGGGCCTGGGCGCACAACCGCCTACACCTGAATGGGGCGCCATGCTGTCTCAAAGCTATCAACAGTTGTTCAATAACGCGCCCTGGGTGGTGTTCTTCCCGGGTGCGGCTATTATGTTAACTGTGCTGGGCTTCAACTTGCTGGGCGACGGCCTGCGCGACGCGCTGGATCCTCGGATGAAGCAGTAGATGGAACTCATCCAGCTCACCCCCTCGGCCTACCAGTTGCGCGGGGGCGCCAATGCCGGGCTGATCGTCCACGAGGGCCGCGGCGTGTTGGTGGATACCGGCCTGGATCGCGATACCGCCAGGAAGATCCTACGCCACATCGAAAGCCTCAAAGTACAACTGGTCGCGGTCGTCATCACCCATGCGCACGCCGACCACTTCGGCGGCGCAGCTACCATCCGCCACCGCACTGGGGTGCCGGTCTACGCGCCGCCGCTGGAAGCTGCCGTGATCGAGAACCCGATCCTGGAACCCCTCTACCTCTTTTCAGGCGCGTTGCCGCCCGCCGAGCTGCGGCACAAGTTCACCCTGGCCGAACCGTGTCCGGTGGATGAGATGCTGAACACAGGCGACCTGGTGGTGGGGGGTGTGCCGGTGAAGATCCTGCCGGCGCCCGGACATGCGCCCAATCAGGTCATGGTGGCCGGCGGGGAGGTCTGTTTCGTGGCCGATGCCGTTTTCGCGTCGGAAGTGGTCGCCAAACACGGCATCCCGTTCTACGTGGACGTGGACCAGGCAGCGGCCACGTTCGAGTCTCTGGCGTCCCTGGAGGGCCGCTATGCGGCGTTTGTCCCCGGCCACGGCGCAGCAGTCCCCCAAATCGGGCCGCTGGTGGCCGAAAACGCGGGCCGGCTGGCCGAGGTGCGCGCGACGGTGGCGTCCGCTCTGGCCGAAAGCGGCGATGTGGGGGAGATCGTGCGGATCACCGCCGGCCGCCTGGGCGTCAGTATCGCCTCGCCGGTGATCTACTGGTTGACCCAAACCACGATCCTGGCCTGCCTGGCCTCCCTCCAACGGGCCGGCCAGGCGCAGGCCACCGTACGGGACAACCGCCTGCAGTGGCAGGCGCCGCTGGCTACGTCAGCTCACCAGTAATATCGCCGCCTGCGGATCATCATCCGCCGCGCCTTCGGAACCCAGGGCAGACATAAGATCAGCCCTATCACAAAACCACCGATGTGGGCAAACCACGCAACGCCGCCCATGGCCGCGTCCATGCCCAAAGACAGAACCCCGTTGAAGAGCTGAAGGACGAACCACAACCCCAACACCAACACCGCCGGCATTGCCGCAATGCGGACGAAGTAGCCCAAGAAGACCAATGTGTCCACCCGCGCCGTGGGGAAAAAGAGCAGATAAGCGGCCAACACCCCGGCGATGGCGCCGCTGGCACCGATGCCCGGGACACGCGACCCCCAGGAAGCGACCACCTGCGCCGCGCTGGCCCCAAACCCACACAGAAAGTAGAACACCAGAAACCAGAACCGGCCCATCACATCCTCAACATTGTTGCCGAAGATCCAGAGATAGAGCATATTGCCGAGGATATGCATGAAACCGCCGTGCATGAACATGGATGTCACGAAGGTGAGCCAGGTGGCCGGCGCCAGCGGCGCAGCCGCCACACGCGCCGGCACCACCCCAAACAGGTTTACCACCTGTTGCAGCGCCCTCTCACCGCCGGTACCCAACACCAGCATCTGCAATGCAAAAACGGCCACATTGACGGCGATCAGGCTGAAGGTCACCAGCGGAAACCGATGTACGGGAAGACGATCGCGGATGGGTAACATGGTTGGAGCTCCTTGGCGTATTGCGTAGTGTGTACTGCGTACTGCGTATTGCGTACTACGTGTGTGAATTAGCCGCATAGCTGAGGCACGATGGCGCCGAATAGCGCATAGACCGCAACCACCACGAGAAAGGCGTGGGGAAAGGCCAGCGCAGCCGCGCGCAGAAGGCGGAACGCCCGACCTGGCTCTCGATCTCCCCGTGCGCCGCGGCACGCCAGGGGCGTCAACACCAGGTCGAGAAGCAACAAGCCCACTGCGGCCGCCAGGGTCATCGCCACCGGCCACTTGGGCAGCCCGGCCCCTCCGGACACCCCCCATGTGGCTATCCCGAGGGCGAGCAGGGCCAGCAGACCGGCAAGCCGGCGCCCTGTGCCCGGCTGAACCACTGCATCCCATCCTGCGCTCCACGCCAGGGCGATCGGGACCAACGCCGTGAACAGATAGCGCCCCTGATGTTGTAAGAACTGCGTATTGTACCAGACGTAGGCCAGGCAAGTGAACAGCGCAGAGACCAGCAGGATCGCCGGCCCGCGTCCCGCTGCCATCCCCGCTTGACGGCCTACGTTCCGGGATCGCCAACCCGCGATCCGCCACGCAACCCCAAATACCATCAACCCGCTCAACAGCGCCAGTGCAAAGTAGACCCGGCTATCCAGCCAGACCCCCAGCCAGCCGAAGACCCCCCAGAAGCTTTTGAACGTCCATTCCGCAGCGCGCTGCCAGTAGGCGGGCCAGCCGTTCTGCGCGATGAAGTCGGCAGTGCGCAGTTGGCCCACGACAATAGCGTCATGCCGCTGCAGGCCGAGGAAGTCCGGCCAGCCGTAGACCGCGATGTTGCGCGCGTACCAAGGCAGCGCGATCAGAGCCGCAGGGACAAAGGCCGCTGCCCCCTGCGCCATGACGTCACGCCCGTTCGCACGCTCTTGCCGCCACTGCCAGATCAAGGCGATGGCAGCCAACGGCACCGCGATATAGGCCGTCGTCTTGGTGATCAAGATCAGGCCCAGGAGAAACCCCAAAGCAACCGCAGGCTTCAGACGGGAAGCATCCGGCCCCTTGCGTGGTTCGCCGGCCCCTGCCCCCCTGCGCGATGCGTCCTCGGCCATCCGCCGGAGCAAGGCATACAACACCGCAGCCAGCAACAGCTCCGCCAGAACATCGTTGCCCACCTGCGAGACGGTGGCCAGATGCTGGGGCAAGAACGCGACGAACGCCGCCGCGACCAGGGCCAGGGCCGGGTTGGCAGGCCAGATGCGCCGGCCGATGGCATACGCCAGCAGGACAATCCCCGCCCCCAAGACCACCGAGACAAGCCGCAAAACGACCAGGCGGCCACCTGCCAACCCGTAGAGCGGTGCGAGCAACGCGTAGTAAAGCGGCGGCTGATGGAACTCGTAGCGGATCGGCTCAATGCTCATGTCCTCGGGAAAGCGTGCTGCCTTGATCTGCTCCAGATACGCATGGGGATAATCCCCCATGTGCAACACGGGAAACCGGCCCTTTTCCGCCACGTAACGCACGTAATTGTAGTGCGCAGGCTCATCAGGCGCCTGCCAGGATGGGGTGTAAACGGCAAACAACGCGCCAAGGACAAAATACGCCAGCAGGATGATGGCCAGCAAAAGGCGTGGGGTTGGTAATCTCATGGTGAAGTTAGCCGATCGTGTGCTTCATGCGGCTGCAGGACAGCCGCCCGGAGCCCGTCATTGGTGCTGATCGGGGCTCTTTTCCAACAACACCTGGCGGCTGCGGCTGCCGCCCAGCTCCGGCCCGACAATGCCGTCAGCCTCCATCTGTTCGATGAGCCGGGCCGCGCGCGAGTAGCCGATGCGCAGGCGGCGTTGGAGCAGCGAGATGCTCGCTTTGCCGGCGCGGCGCACCTCTTCGACCGCCTGGTCGTACAACGCGTCGCGCCCACTTGCCGCTGCAGCGGCTGCCGCCACCTCCTCCCACAACGGCTGCTGCAAAGCTTCCTGGCCGGGCAGCCAGGGGGGCGTCAGTTCCGGCGGCGGGGCCCCTTCGCTCACCTCACCGGCCTGGGCAACGGCTGTTTCTTGCGCCCCGGCTTCGATGGGCATCAGGGGCAGCGGCTCGGCCAGGACGTGAGCGCCCTTCCAATACCGGACCAGCCGATGGGTCTCCCGGTCGGAGACGAAGCAACCCTGGAGGCGCTGCAACTTGCTGGAATCCGGCGCCATGAACAGCATATCCCCCCGCCCCAGCAACTGCTCTGCGCCGGGCGTGTCCAGGATCACCCGGCTGTCCACCTGCGACGTGACGGCGAACGCGATCCGGGCCGGGAAGTTTGCCTTGATCAGGCCGGTGACCACATCCACGCTGGGGCGCTGCGTGGCCAGCACCAGGTGCATGCCGGTTGCGCGCGCCATTTGGGCGATCCGGCAGATATAGCGTTCCACGTCATCGGGCGCCGAGAGCATCAGGTCGGCCAGCTCATCCACCAGGATCACGATGTACGGCAGCGGCGGCTCCCCCCGCGCAGCCAGCTTCTCGTTGTACGCTTCGATGTTGCGCGCGCCCGCCTTGGCAAACGCCTTGTACCGGCGTTCCATCTCCCGCGTGGCCCACTGGAGCACCGGCACGGCCCGCTCTACGTCTACCACCACCGGCGCAATGAGATGCGGGATGCCGTTGTAAACCGTCAGCTCCACCCGTTTCGGGTCAATCATCAGAAAACGCAAGGTCTGGGGGGTGTGCGTCAGCAAGAACGAGGTGATGATCGAATTGACGCAGACCGATTTGCCGGAGCCGGTCGCGCCCGCGATGAGCAGATGGGGCATTCGCGTCAAGTCGGCCACCACGGGTTGGCCCGACACATCCCGGCCCAGGCCGAAGACCAGCGGACCTTTGGCGGTGCGAAACTCCTCCGATTCCATGACCCCGCGCAGTGAAACCAGGGAGATCTGGACGTTGGGCACCTCCACGCCGACGAAGTCCCGGCCCGGCACCGGCGCCTCGATGCGGATGGGGGACGCAGCCAGGGCCAGCGACAAATCGTTAGCCAGGGCCTGGATCTGCGACACACGCACTTTGATCTGCTTTTCCACCCCCTTGCGGTCACGGCGGATGATCGTGCCGGGCTTCAGGCCGAACTGGGTAACCGCAGGCCCCTGGTTCACCTCCACCACCGTCACGGGCACGCCGAAATCGGCCAGGGTGGTCTCGATGATCTGCACCCGCCGGCGCAGGTCCTCCTGCTGGATATCCTGCTCGGTGCTATCCTCCAGGATGTCGGCGATGGCAGGCAGGTGCCAGGTCTGGCCGGCCCCACCGATGATGCGCGGCTCCGGCTCAACCGGGGTGGGTTGAGGCGTGCGCGTCGGCTGCGGCGGGGCCGCGGGTTGCGGTGCGACGCTGCGGCCCGCTGAAGGCGCGGGCTGACGTGGTGCCCAGGGCGGGGGGGCCGCGGGCGGCGGCGAAGGCGGAGGTTGCTGCGCCTGCGTTGGCAACAGCCACAGTTCCTTCAACTTCCGCAGCCACAGCCGCCAAAACGGCTGCGGCTCCTCGAAAGGCAGCAGCGGCGCAATGGGCCCTTCATGCGACGTGCGCGCTTTGCCGCGCAAGAAAGCAACCAGGGCAACCGCCTTACGCTGTACGTCCAGCAAGCTGAGGCCGGCCAGGGCGAACAAAGAAGCCAGCGCCAGGATCACCAGGACCGCAACCGCCACAGGCAACCCCAACGCGAGGATCAGCCCCTCCAGCAGCGCCCAGCCGACGAGCCCGCCGCCTGCGGTTTGTACAGCGGCCGATGCCGAGTCGGGCCGACCGGCGAACAACTGCGCAAACCCCTCAAAGGCCAGGAACAACCCGACCCCCCCGGCCATCCGCCACACCGAAAGCTGTACTTCGGTCACGTCGCGCAGCGCCAACCACACGCCCCAGCCGCCGAGCACCAGCGGCAACAACCAGACCCCCACGCCGAAGGCCAGTTGCAACAGCTCGATCAGCACACCGGTGACCTGGCCGCGATTCGACGACAGCAGGCTGAGGAAGATCAGGATCGCCAGCAGCACCAAAGCAACACCCACGGCCTCGCTGCGCAGCAACTGGCCCAGATTGGGCGTCGGTTGAGGTTTGGGTTTGGTGCGTCTTCTGGCCATGGTCAAACTCAGGTGACTGATCCGCGCAAATGTTCTAGACTTGCAGCCCGATTATACAACAACCCGACGGAGAAGAAAAGGACAGGCGCGCGCCAGAAACCGCAAAGACAATCTCGACCATACCTGGGATCAACCCGCTGAAGGTTTTTCGTCCGCCCTTGTGTAACCGGTCAACCTGACCCGAGGCAGAATGGCCAGGTCGAGCTCACCGATGCGGTCAGGGCCCAATGCGACTACGGCATCATGGACGGCACGCGCAGCCCCTGCAAGCTCGGCCACATGGACCCCCTGGCATATCGGCGGCAAATCGCGCAGCCGGGGCAGGCCGCGGCGCAGCATCTTGATCGCGCCCGCGTAGTTGCGATGCTGCAGGTGATGAAACGCCACGCCGACTTGCAGCAGCCCCTGGTAGAGGTCGCGCACAGGGCGGCGCTCCGCCACCCACAACGCTTCCAGCGTCTCGTGGCACTCCCAATACTCCCCGGCGTTGAACTGCGCTACCGCCCGCTGCAAGGCTTCGGGCGGTGGCGCATCCCATCCTGTCACCCAGCGCACCGGCGGATGCAGTGTCCGCTGCAAAAGCTGCGGCAATTCGGCCACGAAACGCGATCGGGCCCAGGCGTGGTCGCAACCGGCCGCACGAGCGCGCTGCAAGGTCTCTGCTGCAACATGGCTGCCGAAGGCGACGACGGGGATCGCCCTGGTATGGGGTTGGGTCTTGGCCCAACGTACCGGCCCCTCCCACCCATCTCGCGAAAGGTCAATCAGGGCCAGGGCCGGCCAACGGTCAAAGGCCTCCTGGAGCGCAGCGGCATCTTCCACAATCTCGGCCCTCGCGCCCGCAACAGAAGCGGCCTCTTGGATGCGCACGGCGAACAGCAGGTCGCCGGTGAAAGCCACGACGAAACCCGGTCCCGTGGCCGCCACCGAAGGCTCCCGTGCGCCGGTCGGTTCCTTGTCGCTCATGTCGTCCCCTCCACACAGCCGACTACTCCCAGTTCAACTCCCTGCCGATGATAGCACAACGCCCTGGGGCTGCCAAATGGTTGGAGTTGAACGGCTGACGGGTGGTTTGACGCAACGCCCCTTCCGCGGTACACTGGCAGTACGTGAATCACAGGCGATAGCCCTACATGCGCATGGCAGGTGACCGTTGACATACAACTCCGAAGAGATTATCGCGCTGATCCCGGCGTACAACGAAGTCCGCTACATCGGCGATGTGGTGCGTCGCACCCTGGCCCATGTGCCGGTCGTCGTGATTGACGATGGCTCCACCGATGGCACAGGTGCGGCCGCCGCGCTGGCCGGCGCCAAGGTGTTGGTCCATAAGGTCAACCAGGGCAAAGGCGCAGCCCTTAATACCGGCTTCGACTACGCCGTGCAGCGCAACGTCGCGGCAGTTATCACCCTGGACGCCGACGGCCAACACGACCCGGACGAAATCCCCGCCTTTATTGCTGCGTTCCGCGCGGGGCGGGGCGACATCATCATCGGCCAGCGGTCTTTCGGGCAAATGCCGGCCAAGAGCCAGTTCGGCAACCGCGTCGGCACCTTTCTGCTGGGGCTGGCCATGGGGCAACCCATCCCGGACAACCAAAGCGGGTACCGGTTGTACAGCCGAAGCGTGATCGAAAAGGTGCGCACCACCAGCACCCGCTTCGAAGCCGAGGTGGAGATCTTGCTGCGCGCCCAACTCGCCGGTTTTCGGCTGGCTTGGGTGCCCATCAAGACGATCTACCACGACAAGAAGAGCCATTTTCGCCCCATACACGACAGCCTGCTCTTCTTGAAGATGGTGTGGCGCATCTGGCGTGCCCGGATGCGCGGAGCGTTTGACTGAGAGCATGCGCTCTCCGAGAGGTCTGGCTTCGGAGGAGCTATGCGCATCGTTGCCGGCATCTTGCTATTGGTGATCGGGATCGTCTTTCCGATGGGCATGCTGGCCTGGTTGAGCAGCCGCTTCAACCGTCGGCCCCGGCCCCCCGCCCGCCAGGTAGGCCTGGTCCTGGCCCTCAACGGCTTCTTGCCCCTGGCGCTGGTGCTGCTGGGGCTTGGGCTCATGATGCCGCAGCTATGGGAAGCCATCTGGCTGCGAGCGGCTGTCGCGGCCGCCGGGTTGGGCGCGCTGGGGGCGTTAGTCGCCCTGGCCATCGCCGGCCGGGGCGGATCGGCCGGAGGGGAGCATGGCGGATGACCTGCGAGCAGCGGTGTGTGAGGCGCCGGGCTGGGGCTGGATCGGCCTGGTCGCGTCGGAACGCGGGTTGCGCCTGTTGGTCCTGCCGCAACCTTCAGCCCAGGCTGCGGTCAACGCTGTTCACGAGCAGTATCCCGAGGTAACAGTGGTACCAGACCCGGAGGCCCTGGCCGCAGCAGGCGCCGCATCAGCGGCGGTGGATGTGCTCATCGAAGCAGCCCGCCAGGTTCGGGCCTATCTGGGAGGCCAACGGGTCGAGTTCCAGGTGCCGCTGGACCTGCGCGGGCATACCGAATTTGCGCTGGCGGTCTGGGCAGCGGCGCGACGGATCGGCTACGGCGAAACGCGCACCTACCGATGGATCGGCGACCAACTGGGCGGAGGGCCCGGCATCTATCAAGCAGTGGGCGCTGCCCTGGGCGCCAACCCCGTGCCGCTGATCGTCCCCTGCCATCGCGTGGTGGGCGCAGATGGCAGCTTGCACGGCTATGCGGGCGGGCTGGAGATGAAACGCCGCCTGCTGGCGCTGGAAAGCGGCCAGGACCAACTGGCTGGACTGGCAGAATGATCGGGCACGAGGCCGTTGTTTTGTTATTATGCAAAGTCTGTGCTAGAATCAGGTCGCCACAACATCCGGGGCACAGTAGCTAAGGGAGAAATCGCATGGACACCAGCATCCAGGAGTTCCTCGATTATCTGACCACCGAGCGGGGCAGTTCGGAGAACACGATTGCCGCCTACCGCAACGACCTGACCCAGTTCCAGGAATTCGTACAACAACGCGGCCGTCTGACCGATGGCGGTGATTGGTCCGCCCTGACGCGCGATGACCTGGTGGCGTACATCCTCTGGTTGAAAGAGCGCGAGTATTCTTCGGCAACCGTGGCCCGCAAGGTGGCGGCGATGAAATCGTTCTGCAATTTCCTCTCGCGCATAGATGCTATCGAGGAGAATCCCGCCGAGGAGCTGGACTCCCCGCGCGTCAAGAAACGCCTGCCGGTTACGTTGACCCCCGACGAGGTGGACCGTTTGCTGGCGTTGCCCGCCCAACAAGGGAACAGGCCGAAAGCCCTGCGCGATACCGCGATGCTCGAAGTGCTTTACGCGACCGGGATGCGCGTCAGCGAACTGGCCGGCCTGACCCTGGACGACCTGGACCTGGAGGCGGGCACCGTGCGTTGTGTGGGCAAAGGCAACAAAGAGCGCGTCTTGCCCCTCTATGCCGAGGCGGCAGCGGCGGTGCGCGCCTACCTGGAAAAAGGCCGGCCCGCTTTCCTGGGCGACAACCCATCCGAACGGACGCTGTTCTTGAACCCGCGCGGGGAAAAGCTGACCCGACAGGGCCTGTGGCTCATCATCAAAGGCTATGCCCGTCAGCTAGGCCTGGAGGACAAAGTCACGCCCCACACGCTCCGACACTCGTTTGCCACCCACATGCTCAACGGCGGCGCCGGGCTGCGTGAGGTGCAACAACTGCTGGGGCACGCCAACATCTCCACCACCCAGGTGTACACCCACATCTCACAGGGTCGCCTGCGGCAGGTGTACGATGAAGCACATCCCAGGGCGAAGTGATCTTGCTTCGCCCTGTCTCACCTGAGAGGACAATAGATTCATGGCGCATCATGCCTTTACCCGTTCCCACTATCGTGAAGCTGCGGACGCGATCCGCGCCCGGACGGCGCACCGCCCCACGGTGGGCCTGATCCTGGGGTCGGGGCTGAATGCCCTGGCCGATGAGGTGCTGGGCGCCGATCGCATCCCGTACGCGGAAATACCTCATTTTCCCCGTCCCAGTGTCGAGGGCCATGCGGGCCGACTGGTGATCGGGCAGCTTGAGGGCCGCGCGGTCGCCATCCTCCAGGGCCGTGTCCACGCATATGAGGGCTACTCCCTGCAGGAGGTGACCTTCCCGGTGCGGGTGCTGGCCGAGCTGGGCGTGAAAACCCTGCTGGTCACCAACGCCGCCGGCGGCCTGAACCCCGACTTTCGTCCCGGCGACCTGATGTTGATCGTGGATCACATCGGCTTGATGGCCATGACAGGAGGGAACCCGCTCTGGGGCCCCAACGACGACAGCCTTGGGCCGCGCTTCCCGGCGATGAACAAAGCCTACGATCCCGCTTTGCGCAAACTGGCGCTGAAGGTGGCAGCCGAGCGGGGCATCGAGTTGCGCCAGGGCATCTATGTCGGGCTGGGCGGCCCCACCTTTGAGACGCCGGCCGAGGTGCGCTTCCTGCGGCTGATCGGCGGCGATGCCACGGGCATGTCCACCGTGCCAGAGGTGATCGTCGCCCGCCACATGGGGCTTCGGGTGCTGGGCATCAGCGGAATCACCAACGCAGCCGTCGCCGACCCCGACGCCGAAGAAGAGGCCAACCACGAAGAGGTGCTGATGGCCGGCCGGATCATGGTTCCCAAACTGATGGCGCTCTTGCGTGGTGTGCTGGCCGGGCTCGCAGAGTAGGTGCGCGGTCGTCGGCCGCCGGACGCGACGGGACATCCAGAGGTTCCTGCGCGCCGGTGCCGACAGCGAATAGCACTCCGATGGCGATTATTGTAGATTTCATCCGACAATATGCCCCCTGGGTGTACGGCGCCTGTGCGCTGATGGCCCTGTGGTACCTGCGCGTGGTGATCCTGGCGCGGCGCGAGCGCCGCCAGGCTGTCTTCACCCTGGAACGCGAGGCGGCCCTCAACCGGGTGTACAGCGCATGGATAGGAACCCTGGGGCTGATCGTCGTGATGGGGGTTGTCTACCTGCTGAGCACAGTGGTATCCGAAGCGGTGCGCCCCCTGGTGGAGGAAACCTCATCCCCCACGACGCCGTCTGTAGTGGCCGCTGAGGGCTCGCCGACCGTGACCCCTACCCTGCCGCAGCCGGAAATCACGCCCACCCACACGGCCACGCCACGGCCGCGACCGACGGCCCGGCCCCAACCCACAGCGGAACCACAGGCCACGCCGACGCCCGCGCCGCAGCGGCCGCGCTGCCCCGACCCGCGCGCCGTCATCACGGCGCCGGGGCTCAACGCGCAGGTATCCGGGATGGTGCCCATCTCCGGCACAGCGAAACATGAGGCGTTCTGGTACTACAAACTGGAGTTCGGCGTAGGTGCCAACCCTGATGTCTGGTCCTATTTCGACGGCGGGGAGAGGCCGGTCGAAAACGGCCTGCTCGGCACGCTCAACGCTGCCGCCCTGCCTCCCGGCGTATACAGCATCCGGATCGTAGTGGTAGATGCCACAGGGAACTTCCCGCCGCCGTGCCAGACAACCGTGATCGTGAGATAGGCGAAATGATAAAGAACTACGGGGGTCCGCTTGCCCGCGGACGAAAGACGCTGCGTCAACTGTGGCGCCGGGCCATACAACGCTGGATGTCCTGGCGCAGCCGGGTTGACACCGCCGGTGAAGCCGCTTGCGCGGCACAACTGGCCGCAGCCGAGCCAAGCCTGCGCTGGCGCGCGGCCGAAAGCCTGGGCCGTAATCCGCTGCGCGAGCCCGAGGCGATCCAGGCGCTGATCCACGCGCTGGCCGATCCGGAGCCCATCGTCCGGTGGCAGGCTGCCGAAGCGCTGGCGCGGCAGGAACCCGGCCGCGTCTTCAGCGCGTTGGTTGCTGCGCTGGCCGACGAGGAACCGCTGCGCCGGGCCGGCGCTGCCGAGGCTTTGGGGGGCGTGCGCGGGGAGGCCGCCGTCCTGGCCCTTCGACCACACCTGCAAGATCCCGTTCCCCAGGTGCGCGCTGCCGTGGCGGCGGCATTGGGCCGGCTCGCAGACCCCACTGTCGTCCCCGATTTGTTCCCGTTGTTGAACGACGGTGATCCCGATGTGATACGTGCCGCGGCTGCGGCGCTAGGAAAGCTGGGCAGTACCTCTGCTGCGGTGCCCCTGGCCCGGGCCCTGGTGAAGCCCGGCCAGCCGGTGTTGGTCCGCCGGGCGCTGGCAGCAGCGCTGGCACATGTGCCGCATCCCGACGTACAGCTGCAGCTTCTGGCTGCGCTGTCCGATCCCGACCCGCAGGTGCGGGCCTACGTCGCCCAGGCCCTGGGACAGGTGGGCGACGAGGGCGCCCATGGGCCGTTGAGGATCTTGCGTAGCGACCGAAGCCGGCTGCTGCGAGATACAGTGGGAGATTGGGCCGGCCGCGCCCTGGCGCTGTTGGAGCGGCGCGGCCGCCGCGGCTATCCGACGGAACATCCTGGTGGAAAGAAGTGATGGCGCCCCTCACATTTCACATCGGCCGGGTGCGCGTGCACCTGCTCAGTGATGGCGTTTACTGGACCGACGGCGGCGGGGTTTTCGGCCTGGTGCCGCGCGTCCTGTGGGAAAAGGTCATTCAGCCCGACGCGCTCAACCGCATCCCCATGGACCTGCGCTGTTTGCTGATCGAGTCCTCCGAGGGCCTGATCCTGGTGGACACGGGTTACGGGCCGAAGTTACCGCCGAAGCGGCTACAGCAACTGAACCTGACCAGCGAAACCCGGCTGCTGGACGACCTGGCCGCGGCCGGCTTCAGCGCGGCGGATGTGCGCATGGTGATCAACTCCCACCTGCACGCCGATCATTGCGGCGGCAACACCTTCTACGGCCCAGACGGAAAGTTACAGCCGACCTTCCCCAACGCCACTTATCTGATTCAGCGGCTCGAACTGGCCGATGCCTTGTTGCCCAACGAGCGGACCCGGGCCACTTACCTGGCCGAGAACTTCCTGCCGCTGGTTGACCTGGGCGGAGAGAACGCCGGCAATGCACGCGCACGGCTGCTCTACGGCGATACACAGATCACGCCCGAAGTACGTGTCAAGGTGACCCCCGGCCACACGCGTAGCCATCAGGTGATCATCGTGGAAAGCGACGGGGAAACCGGGGTGTTCCTGGCCGATGCCGGGTATGTGGCCAATTTGGAGCGCCTGGCCTGGGTGCCCGCGTTCGACGTGGAGCCGATGGTGAGCATCGAGACCAAACGCGCGCTGCGCGAATGGGCGTGGCGCCGGGATGCGCTGCTCTTCTTCCAGCACGACATCGCGACGCCGGCCGGCCGGTTGCGCCGTGACGGCGACCAGTGGCATGTCGAACCTGTGAACCCGCAGGGGTCAGAACGGTAGAACTTCAGAACCGGGAGGTGATGCGATGATTCAAGAACGTCCGACTCTTTCAGTGGTTGCCCCTTGCTTCAACGAAGAAGGCGTCTTGCATGAACTGTACCGCCGGATCAGCCAGGTGCTGGACGGCGCGGGGGAAACGTGGGAACTGGTCCTGGTGAACGATGGCAGCCGGGACCGCACGCCGGAGATCATGCGGGAGCTCCATGCGCGCGACCCTCGCGTCAAGGTCATTGACTTCGCCCGCAACTTCGGCCACCAGATTGCGGTCACCGCCGGCATGGATTACGCCCGGGGGGATGCCGTGGTGCTGATTGACGCCGACCTGCAAGATCCGCCGGAGTTGATCCTGGACATGCTGAAAAAGTGGCGCGAGGGTTACGAGATCGTCTACGCCGTCCGCACCGAGCGCAAAGGCGAGACCTGGTTCAAGCAGTTCACGGCCAAGTTGTTCTACCGAATCATCTACAAGATCACCGATATCAACATCCCCATGGACACGGGCGACTTCCGGCTGATGGACCGCAAGGTGGTGAACGCGCTGAAAACCATGCGCGAGAAACATCGCTTTCTGCGCGGCATGTCGGTGTGGGTGGGCTTCCGCCAGACCGGTGTGAACTACGTGCGGGCCGAGCGATACGCCGGAGAGACGAAATACCCCTTCAAGAAGATGTTGAAATTCGCCCTGGACGGCATCACTTCGTTCTCGTACCTGCCGCTCCAACTGGCCACATACATCGGGTTTGCTGCGGCGCTGCTGGCGGTAATCGGGATCGTCATCACCGTCATCCTGCGCCTTTCCGGCAGCCAGGCGTTCTACGGACAGGCCTCCACTCTTGTGAGCGTGCTCTTCCTGGGCGGCGTGCAACTGATTTCACTGGGGATCATCGGGGAGTACCTGGGCCGGATCTACGACGAGGTAAAAGGCCGACCACTGTACATCGTGCGGGAAGTCCTGGGGTTCGAGGAAAACAACGCGTAAAAGACCTGCGTCTCCCCCTCCCCGCGTCCCCGCGTCCCCGCGTCTCCGCGTCCCCGCGTCCCCGCGTCTCCGCGTCTCCGCCTCCCCGCGTCCCCGCCTACCCTCTCCCGTTCAGCCGGCCGTTATGATACTTCCCCGCCGGCTGTTTACTGGCCCAGACCAGAACGACGAGCGAAGCGATGCCCAACACCATCAGCGCAATCAGCTTGTATAGCCGGTTTTCCAACAGCAAAGCCAGTGCGCCGAAGAGCCCACAGAAGGCATAGTAGCCCATGACGATCTGCCTTTGGGTAAAACCGATATCCAGCAGCCGGTGATGCAGGTGATCGCGGCCGTTGAAACGCGGCTTGCCCCCCATGCGCCAGCGGTTGTAGATCAGCCACGCCACATCCAGGATCGGCAACCCCATCGCCAGCAATACCGTGGCCACTTTGGCGCCCCCGATGATCCCCAGGGCAGCCACCGCCCATCCCAAAAAATAGGAGCCGTTGCTGCCCATGAAGGTCTTGGCCGGGTGGAAGTTGAAAGGCAGAAAACCCAGGGTAGCCCCCAACAAAGCGACGGGCAAAAGCGCAACGCTGTACTGACCCTCCCGGATCATGTGAACGGCGATGAACGCGGCGACGATCGCCGAGACCCCGGCCGCCAGCCCGTCCAGCCCGTCCAGCCAGTTCACCGTGTTGATCATGCCCATGAACCAGAAGATGGTCAAGGCCCACACCACCGGCCACGGAAAGACGATCTGGCCCTCACCGAGCGGGTTGTTGATCCGCTCGATGAAGATGATAAACGCGATCGCAATCAACGAGGAAAGGAATTGCGCCACATACTGAGGTCGGCTGGGAAACTGGCGCCAGTCGTCTACCAGGCCAAACATGAACACGGCAGTCGTGCCCAACAGCAACCCGGTCAAACGGCGCAGCTCGTTGGGGTCGAGCCGCGGGGGCAGCCAGCTTTGGGGCAGCAACAGGGTGGCCAGGACGGCCACGGTGAAGCCGACGTACATGGCAATACCGCCCAGCCGGGGGATCACCCCGTGATGCTGGCGCCTGCCGCCGGGCCGATCCGCCACGCCGAGCTGCAGGCCCAAACGCTGCGCCAGGGGGGCGAAAGCGATGCTCAGTACCAGGCTGATGGCGAAGATCAACCCGAAAGCCGGTAAATAGGAGTGCATCAGATAGCCATTCCCGCCACTATGGCAACGTCATCGGCTAGGGCCGCAACCGGTTCAGCATCCTGGGAAACGCAATGGTCTCGCGGATGTGCTCCAACCCGCAGATCCAGGCGACGGTGCGCTCGACGCCCAGGCCGAATCCGGAGTGGGGCACCGACCCGTAACGGCGCAGGTCCACGTACCATTGGTATGCGTCCCGGGGCAGCCCGTGACGGTCAATTGCGGCCAGCAACATGTCCGGGTCACTCATCCGCTCCGAGCCGCCGATGATCTCGCCATAGCCTTCGGGGGCCAACAGGTCGGCCGAGCGGCACACCTCGGGCCGGCCCGGTTCCGGTTCCATGTAGAACGCCTTGACTGCGGTGGGGAAGTGATGGACGAACACCGGCTTCTCGAACTGGCTGGCCACAAACGTCTCGTGGGGTGCGCCGAAATCATCTCCCCAGCGGATGGGTGGCAGTGGCTCGTCGTGGGGCGGCACGGTGACCCCCTGTACGGCGGCTGCATTGATCATCGCCACGGCCTCGTCATAGCTGATGCGCGGGAAAGGCGGCACCACTTTTTCCAGGGCGGTGGTATCGCGCTCCAGCAGCTTCAACTCGGCTGCCCGCTTGCGCAGGGTCGTCTGGACGATGTAACTGACGTACTGCTCCTCGATCTCCAACAACTCTTCCAACCGGCAAAACGCAATCTCGGGCTCGACCATCCAGAACTCCTGGAGATGCCGCCGCGTCTTGCTCTTCTCGGCCCGGAAGGTAGGGCCGAAGCAATAGGTGCGGCCCACCGAGAAGATGTTGGCCTCGTTGTAAAGTTGTCCGGTTTGCGCCAGATAGGCATCTTCGCCGTGATAATCCACCTTGAACAGGGTCGTGGTGCCTTCGGCGGCCGAGGGCGTGAGGATCGGAGTGTCTACCAGGGTGAAGCCGTTGTCGTCCAGCCAGTCGCGCATCGCCTTGACAATGGTGGCCCGCACCCGCATGATCGCCCATTGGCGGTTAGACCTCAGCCACAGATGGCGGTTGTCCATCAGGAACTCGACGCCGTGTTCCTTGGGGCCGATGGGATACTCGGCCGCCTCCTGGATGACCTCCAGGCCGCTCACATCCAGCTCGAAGCCGCCGGGGATGCCCGGCGCGCGGGCGTCCGCCCTCACCGTGCCGGTGATCACCAACGACGACTCCAACGGCAGGCGCCTGGCCGCCTCGAAGTCCTCCTCGGAGACGTTTCCCTTGAAGACTACGGCCTGGACGACCCCTGAGCCATCTCGGACTCGCAGGAACTGAAGCTTTCCTTTGCCTGTCTTTAGCTGAAGCCAGCCCTGTAAGGTCACCGTCTGGCCTTCGTAGCGGGCGATATCTTCGATGCGAATGATCTGAGCCACGAGAATGCTCCTTGAGCAACGATACGCTCGGCCTGAGCTTCTGATCGCCGTGCTTGACGACGAGACCGGACGGATTATAGCACAGCCATGTCTGCTGATCGAAATCGGGCCACCCTTCCCATGAGTAGAGCTCCGCCCAAAACGGAGGCCGTTTGACTTTCTCATCGGTCAAGTTATAATACTGCTCACTATTTGAACGTTCTTCGTGGGTTCGTGTAAACATCGAAAGGAGGTGCCGTAGAGCCAATCCGTCGTGCCCGAAGACTTCTACCGACATAACACTCATCCATTTCCCCACAGGAGGAGAAAACAATCATGAAACGCCTAAAGCTGTTCAGCATAATGACTCTCGCGATTCTGCTGCTCGGCATGCTGGCGGCATGTGGGCCGCAAGCCACGCCGACCCCTGCGCCGGCGCCCACAGCAACTACTGCGCCGGCCGCTGCGCCGGCCCCGACGGAAGCGCCTAAGCCCGTTCAGCCGGCCAAAAAGTTCGTAATCGCTTCTGATGCTGCGTTTCCGCCCATGGAATTCGTGGACGAGAACAAACAGATCGTGGGCTTCGACATTGACCTGATCGCCGCAATTGCCAGGGATCAGGGGTTCGAGTTCGAGATCAAAAACACCGCGTGGGATGGTATCTTCGCCGGGCTGGAAGGCGGCGAGTACGATGCCATCCTGTCGTCAGTCACCATCACCGACGAGCGCAAACAGAAATACGACTTCTCCGATCCGTACATCAATGCCGGCCAGGCTGTTGTTGTGCGCATGGACGAGACCAGGATTGCCTCGGATAAGGACCTGCCAGGCAAGACGGTCGGCGCGCAAATCGGCACCACCGGCGCCTTTGCGGTCCAGGCCATCACCGGCGCTACCCTCAAAGAATACGACACCATTGACCTGGCGCTGCTGGACTTGCTCAACAAGAACATTGATGCCGTGGTGGTGGATACCCCCGTGGCGGCCGATTATGCCCTGGCGTCCCCGCAATTCGCGGGCAAGCTGAAGATCGTGGGGGAGCCGTTCACCGAGGAGTACTACGGCCTGGTGGTGCAAAAGGGCGACCCCAAAGGCCTGTTGCCGTTGTTTAACGCTGGCTTGAAGAATATCAAGGCCAGCGGCGAGTACGACAAGATCTACGCCAAGTGGATCGGCGGCACCGGCGCGGCCATCGCGCCTGTCCAGCAGGCAGGCGAGGCGATTGTCACTGCGACCAGCTATGCCGCGGCCAGCTGTGACTACGGCGGGATCCTCAAGTCCATCGAGATCGTGGACGACTATACCGTGAAATTCACGCTGTGTACGCCGGACGTGGCGTTCCCGTCGAAGATCGCCTTCTCCTCGTTTGCCATCCATCCGTCGGAGCACCTGGAGGCGACCGGGGGCGGCGGCACAGCACTGATCGAGAACCCCATCGGCACCGGCCCCTATAAGCTGGAAAAATGGCAAAAAGGCGACAGCCTGATCCTGAAGCGCAACGATAACTACTGGGGCGAGAAAGCCAGGGCCGAGACCCTGGTCTTCCGCTGGCAAAAAGAGGGCGCGGCCCGCCTGCTGGAGCTGCAGGCCGGCACCGTGGACGGCATTGACAATCCGTCACCCGACGACTTTGCGACCATCCTGGCCGACCCCGCCTTGAAGCTTTACCCGCGGCCGGCGCTGAACATCTTCTACATCGGCCTGAACCGGGACAAGCCGCCGCTGGACAATGACAAGGTCCGCCTGGCGCTGGCCATGGGCATTGACCGGCAACGGATCGTGGACAACTTCTACCCTGAAGGCTCTGAGGTGGCATCGCACTTCACCCCCTGTGCCATCCCCGGCGGCTGTGAGGGCGAGCCATGGTACGAGTACAACCCGACCGAGGCGAAACGGCTCCTGGCCGAAGCCGGCTTCCCGAACGGCTTCACCATCGAGCTGGCCTATCGCGATGTGGTGCGCGGCTATCTGCCCGAGCCGGGCCTGGTGGCCCAGGACATCCAGGCACAGCTCAAAGATCTGGGCATCACCGCCAACATCAAGGTGATGGAGTCCGGTGCGTTCCTGGACGCCAGCGATGCGGGCGAGCTCACCATGTATCTGCTGGGTTGGGGCGCCGACTACCCCGATCAGACCAACTTCCTGGACTTCCATTTCGGCCGGGGCGCCAGCAAACAGTTCGGCGCAGGCTTCCCCGACCTGTGGGCTGTCCTGGACCGGGCGGCATCCCTGTCTGACCAGGCCGCGCGGCTGAAGCTCTATGCCGAGGCGAACAACCTGATCAAGAAATACGTGCCCATGATCCCGGTGGCGCACGGCGGCTCCGCGACCGCTTTCAAAGCCGACGTGGCCGGCGCGCACGCCAGCCCCTTGGGCAACGAACACTTTGCCAGCATGGATCCGGGTGGCCGTTCCACCCTGATCTGGATGCAGAACGCAGAACCCATTGGCCTGTATTGCGCGGATGAGACGGACGGCGAATCGCTGCGGGCCTGCGAGCAGATCAACGAATCGCTCCTGGCCTATGAGATCGGCGGCACGGCCGTACAACCTTCGCTGGCCGAGCGCTACGAGGCAAACGCCGATCTGACCGAGTGGACCTTCTACCTGCGCAAGGGGGTCAAGTTCCACGATGGCAGCGACTTCGACGCCAAAGACGTGCTGTTGACCTTCGCAGCCCAGTGGGACGCACAGCATCCGTTGCACAAAGGCCGCGACGGCTCCTTTACCTACTTCCCCGGACTATTCGGGCAATTCCTGAACGCGCCGAAGGAGTAAAGGAATAAGGGAAACAAGGAAACAAGGGAACAGGGGAGACAGGGAGACAAGGAGACAGGGAGACACGGAGACAGGGAGACACGGAGACAAGGAGATACGGAGACAAGGAGACAAGGAGATAGGGAGATAGGGAGACAAGGAGACACGGAGACACGGAAAAGACAACCGGCACCCTTGTCACCTTGTCACCTTGTCACCCCATCACCCTGTCACCCCGTCACCTTGTCACCCTATCACCCCATCACCTTGTCACCTTGTCACCCCATCACCCTGTCACCCCATCACCCTGTCACCCCATCACCCCACCACTGAGATCATCATGTTTCGCTATATCGGACAACGCCTGCTGGCTGCTATTCCTGTTCTGTTCGGCATTCTTTTCGTCACGTTTACCCTGGCACGGGTGTTGCCGGGCGACCCTTGTCGTGCCATGCTGGGCGAAAAAGCAACCGAGCAGGTCTGTAATGCTTTCAATGCCCGCTACGGTCTGGACAAACCGATCCCGACGCAGTTCGCAATCTACTTGCGGGATGTCCTGAGAGGCGATCTCGGTCAGTCGTTCCGCTACGGCCGGCCGGTCACCCAGTTGCTGGTCGAGCGCCTGCCGGTGACGGTGGAACTGACCATCTGCGCGCTGTTGTTCGCGACCACGTTCGGCATCCTGGCCGGACTGTGGTCGGCTTACCGCCGCAACTCGCTGGTAGACGTCGCCACGATGGTCGGCGCGAATATCGGGGTCTCCATGCCGGTGTTCTGGCTGGGCCTGATGCTGGCTTACGTTTTCGCGTTGACCCTGAAGAACACACCGTTTGCGCTGCCTCCTTCTGGCCGCAATTCGCCCGGGCTGATCGTCCCTTCGCTGATCGAGACCTGGAACCTGCCGGTGACTCAAGGACCGCTGTACTCGTTTCTCATGTTCCTGTCCAATATGCATTTGTTCAACTCCCTCATCACCGGCAACTGGCGCGTGTTCTTCGACACCGCAAAACACATGATCTTGCCCGCAGCCGCCCTGGGTACCATCCCCCTGGCCCTGATTGCACGCATGACGCGGTCGAGCCTGCTGGATGTGCTCAGCCTGGATTACATCCGCACGGCGCGCGCCAAAGGCCTGGCAGAGCGCGCTGTCGTGCTGCGCCACGGTATGCGTAACGCGCTCATCCCGGTGGTGACGATCATCGGGCTTTCGTTGGGCAGCCTGCTGGGCGGCGCGGTGCTCACGGAGACGATCTTTAACCTGTCAGGGGTGGGCCGCATCCTGTTCGACGCCATTCAAGCCCGTGACTACAGCATCGTCCAGGGGTTCACTTTGGTCATCGCAGCAGCGTATGTGATGATCAATTTGTGCGTGGATTTGCTATACGTGTTCCTCGACCCGCGCGTTCGGCTCGGTTAGCGTACGTTTTGTGATATCTGGGAGCCATGACCACAGCTAGAATACCCGTCCTGCAACCAGAGCTCCGCAGCCCGCGCAGCCCAACGCAGGATGCCTTGCGCGCGCTGATGCGCACCAAATCCGCCGTTGCAGGCATGGTGATCCTGTTCGTGCTCACTTTCGTGGCGATCTTCGCGCCGGTGCTGGCCCCCTACGATCCGAACCAGGTGCTGATCGGCATCGAAAACGTCAAGAAACGCCAGCCTCCCTGCATTCACTTGTTGGGCTGTCCGGCCGATCAGCCGCAACACATCATGGGGCTGGACGGCAACGTGCGCGACTTTTTCAGCCGCGTGCTGTACGGCGCACGGATCTCCCTGGTGATCGGTTTCACGACGGTCGGTTTCGCGATCGTAGTGGGGACCTTATTCGGCGCGCTGGCCGGCTTCATCGGCGGCTGGGTGGACAACGCCATCATGCGCTTTATGGACGTGCTGTTGGCCTTTCCTGCGCTCCTACTGGCTATCGCCATCGTCACCGTCCTGGGCGAAGGGCTGATCAATGCCCTGTTGGCCATCGGCATCGTGTCCATCCCGGCCTACGCGCGCGTGGCGCGCGCCAGCGTGCTCACGGTGAAGGAATGGGATTTCGTGCTGGCCGACCGGGCGATCGGCGTGCCGCCGGGCCGGATCCTGTTCCGCAGCATCCTCCCCCACACCTTGACGCCGCTCATCGTGCAGGGTACCCTGGGCATCGCCACAGCCATCCTCGACGCAGCAGCGCTGTCGTTCCTGGGCCTGGGCGCCCAACCGCCCATGGCCGAATGGGGCTCGATGTTGGGCGCGGAGCGCAATCAGGTCTTCACTGCACCGCACCTGGTGTTTTTCCCCGGCTTCGCCATCATGCTGACGGTGCTGGGCTTCAATTTGTTGGGAGACGGTTTGCGCGATGCGCTGGACCCGCGATTGCGCAAACAGGGATAAGAACAAAACAGCCAGCCAGGAGGGACAAAAGGTGCTAGATCCAACCAGAACCATAGCACAATCAGGCCCGGCACCGGGCGTTTTTGTGGGCGAAAAGGGGCGCTGGTCGCGGTTCGATCGGTGGTGGCTGCTGTTCCTGGCAGTCGTGGCGCTGGTCGCCAGCATGATCGTCTTCGTACCTGAGCCCTATCGCCGCATCTTTGAATTCTTGCAAGACGGCATCGTCGTCACCCTCAGGCTCACCGTGGTGTCGTTTCTTTTCATCCTGATCGTGGGCATGATCGGCGGTATCGCCCGGGTGACCAGCAGCCGCATCCTGAACGGAGCCTCTTCGCTGTACGTCGAGATCGTGCGGGGCATTCCTGTGCTGGTATGGCTGCTGTGGATCTGGTACGCTTTGCCCCAATTGCGGGATAGCCTGGGACAATGGGTGCAGGGCTTCAACCCGGCCATAGGTCAGGCCATCCTGGACCTGAAGATCCCGCCGTTTACCGCAGCCGTCATCGGTTTCACCGTGGCTTATGGGGCCTACATGACCGAAATCTTTCGTGCGGGCATTCAATCCATCCCCAAGGGCCAGATGGAGGCTGCCCGCTCCCTGGGCATGAGCTATGTGCAGGCCATGCGTTACATCATTTTGCCGCAAGCCGTGCGCGTGATCCTGCCGCCCATCGGCAACGAGTTCGTCACCTTGCTCAAGGACTCGTCCCTGGTCTCGGTGCTGGCAGTGTCCGATCTCACCCGCCGCGGTCGGGAGTTCGTCGCGCGCAGCTTCTTGAGCTTCGACACTTTCACAATGGTCGCGCTGATCTATCTGATCCTGACGCTGTTTTTCACGCGCATCAGCACGGCGATCGAGCGCCGGCTATCGGTGGAAAAGAGGTGAGCTGTGGCAGAGCCCATTATCCAGATCAGACACGTACACAAGTGGTTCGGCCGGATCCACGCGCTGAACGATGTCAGCCTGGACGTAATGCCGGGCGAAGTGGTGGTCATCATCGGCCCTAGCGGTTCCGGCAAGTCCACACTGCTGCGTGCCATCAATCATTTGGAGCCCGTCACCTCCGGCGAAATCATCGTGGACGGCATCCAGCTCACCCACAAATCCACCGACATCAACGCAGTGCGCGCCGAGGTGGGCATGGTGTTCCAGCAGTTCAACCTGTTCCCCCACCTGACCGCGCTGCAGAACATCACCCTGGCCCAACGCGTGGTGCGCAAGCGCGACCCGGCTGAGGCGGAACGCAAAGCCCGTTCATTGTTGGAACGCGTGGGCATCCCCGAAAAGGCTGACGCCTATCCGGGACAGCTCTCCGGCGGCCAGCAACAGCGCGTGGCCATCGCACGCGCCCTGGCCATGGACCCGAAGATCATGCTCTTCGACGAGCCCACCAGCGCCCTGGACCCCGAGATGATCAAAGAGGTGCTGGACGTTATGCTCGACCTGGCGAAGAGCGGGATGACGATGTTGTGCGTGACCCATGAGATGGGTTTTGCGCGGGCCGCCGCCCGACGCGTTGTTTTCATGGATTTCGGCAAGATCGTCGAGGAAGGTAAGCCCGACGAGCTTTTCCAGAGGCCCAAACACGAACGGACCAAGCTCTTCTTGAGCAACATCCTCGACCGGTAACGCGCAACGAAGGTGAGGTTCGCTGCAATGACATGGTATCAATTGACATTGGCGACAGTCGTCGGCTATCTGCTGGGGGCCATCCCGGTTGGCTACCTGGTCATCTGGTTCCTGAAGCGCCAGGACATTCGCCGGCAAGGCAGCGGCCGCACCGGCGGCACCAACGCGTTGCGAGCCGGGGGGACGCTGGCCGGAGTGTTGACGGGCACGGGCGACATCTTGAAAGGCCTCCTGGCCGTGGTAATCGCACGCTGGATCACGGGCGGGGCGGTCTGGGGCGATGTGTTAGCGGCTGTGGCCGCTGTGCTGGGCCACAATTGGTCGGTCTACGTGGGCTTTCGGGGCGGCGCAGGCACCGCCCCGAACGTCGGCGCCTGCATCGCCATCTGGCCGCTGTCTGCCGTCTGGCTGGTGCCGTTGTTGCCGTTCGGGCTGAACGTTATCGGTTACGCCTCCGTGACCTCCCTGGTCATCGCGGCCGTGATCCCGATCACCCTGGCGATTCGCGCTGCCCTGGGGCATGGCCCCTGGCTGCACGTGCTGTACGGGGTGGTGGCCGCCCTGGCGGTGGTCTGGGCATTGCGCCCGAACATCAAGCGCCTCCTGGCCGGCACCGAACCGCGCGCGCCGAAGCTGCGGCTGTAAGGAATGACACGCCGGCATACGCCGACGCGATCTTCGTTCTGCGATATGCTCAGCATCATTTACGAGCCGCCGAGCGCATGGTAAGCTACGCGCAGTTCGCGGCGGAATCTTTCCCGGCCGTGGAACATATCATCCCCATCTCGATTCTTGCATACCCAGGAGGGAGCCATGAAGGACATGACCTTGAAGAATCTGCTTGATGCTTTTGCCGGCGAAAGTCAGGCGCACGTGAAATACGCCCTCTTCGCCGACCTGGCCGAACGGGAGAAGTTGCCCAACGTCGCGCGACTGTTTCGCGCAGCCTCCTACTCCGAGCAAATCCATGCCATGAACCACCTGCGCGCCCTGGGGGTCGGTAAGACGCTCGCCAACCTGGAAGCGGCCCTGGCCGGGGAAACTTACGAGATCACCACCATGTATCCCGAATTCATCGGCGTTGCCGAGCAAGAGGACGAAAAACGTGCCCGGGGGAGCATGGAGGACGCGATGGCGGCCGAAAAGGTCCACGCCCAGCTTTACACTCAGGCTCGGGAGGCAGTGGCCAACGGGCAGGACGTGGCGTTGCCCAAGGTGTGGGTTTGCCCCGTCTGCGGTTACACCATGGAAGGGGACGAGCCGCCGGACAACTGCCCGATCTGCAACGCGCTGAAGAAACTGTTCCGCGAGTTCTAGACCATGGCCCAATACGTTGCTGCCATTGACCAGGGCACCACAAGCACCCGTTGCATGGTCTTCGACCACAGCGGCGGGGTTGTCAGCATCCACCAGCTCGAACACACCCAGATCTATCCGCAGGCCGGCTGGGTGGAGCATGACCCTCTGGAGGTGTGGGCGCGCACTCAAGAAGTTCTGCGTGCTGCGTTGGCCAAAGCGGGGTTGGCACCTAAAGACCTGGCAGCCATCGGCGTCACCAACCAGCGCGAGACCACAGTGGTTTGGGACCCCAGAACCGGCAAGCCATACTATAACGCCATCGTCTGGCAAGACACGCGCACCGACAAGATCTGCGCCGAGTTGGGCCAGGGGGTCGGCCAGGACCGCTTTCGGGAACAGGTGGGCCTGCCCCTGGCCACCTACTTCTCCGGCCCCAAGCTCCGCTGGCTGTTGGACAACGTGCCCGGCCTGCGTGCAGCTGCCGAGCGCGGGGAAGCGGTCTTCGGCAACATGGACACCTGGGTCATCTGGAATCTCACCGGAGGGCCCAGCGGGGGGGTCCACATCACCGATGTCACCAATGCCAGCCGCACCATGCTGATGAACCTGCGCACCCTGGACTGGGATGACGAAATCCTGCGGGTTTTCGGCATCCCACGACAGATGCTGCCGCAAATCCGGCCTTCCAGCGATCCCACTTTCTACGGCTACACCCTGGGCAAAGTGCCGGTCTGCGGCGACCTGGGCGATCAGCAGGCGGCCCTGGTAGGCCAGACCTGCTTCGACGTGGGCGAGGCGAAGAACACCTACGGCACCGGCTGTTTCATGTTGTTGAACACCGGCACCATGGCAGTGCCCAGCAAACACGGCCTGCTGACCACGGTGGCCTACAAGTTGGGTGAGAGCCCGGCCGTCTACGCGCTGGAGGGCTCCATCGCCATCACCGGCGCGCTGGTACAGTGGCTGCGCGACAACCTGGACTTCTTCGATTTCTCGAAGCATGTCGAAGACTACGCCAGGGAGGTGCCCGATAGCGGCGGCATCTATTTCGTGCCGGCTTTCTCCGGCCTCTTCGCGCCCTACTGGCAATCGGACGCGCGGGGCCTCATCATCGGCCTTACCCGCTACATTACCAAGAGCCACATCTGCCGGGCCGCGCTGGAGGCCACGGCCTACCAGACCCGAGAAGTGCTCGAGGCGATGGAGCAAGACTCCGGCGTCAAGCTCACTGCGCTCAAAGTGGACGGCGGCATGGTGGGCAATGAGCTGTTGATGCAGTTCCAGGCCGACCTGCTGGGCGTGCCGGTGGTAAGGCCGGTCGTGTCCGAGACGACTGCCCTGGGCGCGGCCTATGCGGCGGGGCTGGCCGTGGGCTATTGGTCGAGCCTGGACGACTTGCGGGCCAACTGGCAGGTGGGCCGCACCTGGCAGCCGAAGATGGATGAAGCCACGCGCGAGAGGCTCTACCGCGGCTGGAAAAAAGCGGTGATGCGGGCCATGCACTGGCTGGAGGACTGATTGTCTGACGTTGATGTCCTGATCATCGGCGGCGGCGCAACAGGCGCCGGCACGGCGTTGGACCTGGCGCTGCGCGGCCTGAAAGTGGCGTTGGTGGAGCGGGCCGACCTCACCGATGGCACCTCGGGCCGGTATCACGGCCTGCTTCACTCCGGCGGCCGCTACGCGGTGCGAGATCCGGAATCGGCGCGCGAATGCATCGAGGAAAACCGCATCCTGCGCAAGATCGCGCCCCATGCCATTGAGGATACCGGCGGCTTCTTCGTCCAGACCCCAGACGACGATCCGGCCTATGCGGGTCAGTGGGTGGCGGCATGTCGGGCCTGCGGCATCGAAACGGAAGAGATCAGCCCGGCACAGGCCCTGAAGGAAGAGCCGGCCCTGAACCCCCAGATACGCCGCGTGTTTCGCGTGCCAGATGCGGCCTGCGACTCATTCGATGTTCTCACGTCGCTGGCTGCGGCAATCGAGGCCAATGGGGGGTCGGTCCTCACCTATCACGAGGTGGTGGGGCTGACCGTGCAGAACGGCCGCGTGACCGGCGCAACGTTACGAGGCCGGCGCACAGGCGAGCTACAACACATCACCGCGGCCATGACCGTCAACGCGACCGGCGCCTGGGCGGGACAGATCGCAGCCATGGCGGGTTGCTCGGTGACAGTCCGCCCCAGCAAAGGGACCATGGTCGCCATGGCCTACCGCTTCGTCAACACCATCATCAACCGGCTGCATCCTCCCGGCGACGGCGACATCCTGGTGCCGGTGGGCACGGTTGCGGTCATCGGCACCACGTCGGTCACGGTGGCCGACCCCAACGACACCAGCGTTCAGACGTGGGAAGTTCACAAGATGCTGGAAGAGGGGGAGAAGCTGGTGCCCGGCTTCAGCCAGGTACGCGCGTTACGGGCCTGGGCAGGCGTGCGCCCCCTCTACGAAGAACGCGCCGACGCTGAGGGCCGCGAGGCCAAACGCACGTTTGCCGTGCTCGATCACGCTGTGCGCGACGGCGTAGCGGGGCTGATCACGGTGGTGGGGGGCAAGTTCACCACCTACAGGCTCATGGCCGAGCGCACAGCCGACGTCGTATGCGCACATCTCGGCGTGACCAGGCCCTGCATCACCAGGGATTACGTATTGCCCGATGTGCGCATCCCCATCAACCCGCCCAAGCCGCATCGGTTGGGACATCGGCTGGAAGACCTGGAAGAGGCCCCCGTCAAGACCGGCCTGATCTGCGAATGCGAGATCGTCACCCGTTCGGACCTGGAGAATGCCGCCAGCAAACACCCGGACGTGGCCGCGCCGTGGGTGCTGGACGACCTGCGGCGCGATCTGCGCCTGGGTATGGGCCCATGTCAAGGTGGTTTCTGCGGCTATCGCGCGGCGGGCATCCTGCACGAAATGGGCAGCGTGGACGCGGCCCAGGCCACCACAGCCCTGGCCGACTTCGCACAACGGCGCTGGAAGGGCCAACGGCCCCTCCTTTGGGGCCAAAGCCTGCGCCAGGCGCTACTGGACGAGCAGATCTATCGAGGGATATTAGGTTTGGATGGGCTGGAGATATCATAATGGACGACGTTCTCGTCATCGGCGCGGGGCCGGCTGGCCTGCTGGCGGCCTGGATCGCGCGACGGCGCGGGGCAAAGGTCAAGGTGATGGCCTCCGGCATCGGCACGACGCACGTGTCGCCGGGGTGGATCGGCGTGTTACGCGATGAAGATGGGACGCAGACGAGCGCGGATGAACGCAGACAGGCCGTGGGCGTAAGGGCGGAGCATCAGAGCGAAACTTTGCTCCCACCGGTGGGAATGGAGGCTTCAGCCGGTCTCTCTGGACGTCCCACACAACCGGCTAAAGCCTCGACTCCAGATGTCTCTTCAAACATTCAGCGCTTCGTCATGGCGCACCCACAGCACCCCTATGCGCTGGCCGGGCTGGATGCGCTGCGCAGCGGCATTGCGGTGCTGCGCGAGGTGGGGCAGGCCGCGGGGCTGCGCTACATCGGCGACCTATCCGCCAACTTCCGCCTGCCGACCGCGCTGGGCGCAGTGGCCGAGGCAGCGCTCGTGCCTGATAGCTTCGCAGCCGGCGACCTGCGGCAGGGAGGTCCCATGCTGATCGCCGGGCCGGCCGGCTGGCGCGATTTCTATCCCCGCCTGTGCGCCGAAAACCTGGCCCGCCAGGGGTTCCCAGCCCACGGGGTCTACTTCGACTTGCCGGAGATGGCGTCGTTGAGCCGGTTCGACGCGACACCGGTCGGGCTGGCCAATCTCTTCCAACGTGCCGATGTACGAGCCCGAGTGGCAGCGCAGCTTAAGCCACGATTGGACGGGGCAGCGCGCGTGGGATTCCCGGCCGTGCTTGGGCTGGACCATGCCAGTGAGGTCTGGCAAGACCTTCAAGAGCGCCTGGGCGTGCCCGTCTTCGAGATCCCTACCCTGCCCCCGTCCGTGCCGGGCATCCGGCTCTACAACGCGTTCAAGGCCGCTTTGACCAGGGCCGGCGTGCCGATCTTGCTGGACATGACCACCACACGGGGCATCGTGGAAGACGGCCACGCCACCGGCGTAGTCGTGCCCGACGTGGTGCGCGATCGCATCTACCGGGCGGAGACCTACATCCTGGCGACCGGCGGCCTCTACGGTGGCGGTATTACCAGCGACTATCGCGGCACGTTTCGGGAAACGGTCTTCGGGCTGCCGCTGTACGTGCCGACCGTAGAGACGTTGCATGCAACGTCTCTACTGGACGATCATCCGATTCACCTGGTTGGCGTGCGCGCCGATCGGGATATGCGGCCGGTGGACGAATCCGGCCACGTCATCCTCGACAACGTCCGCCTGGCCGGCCGGGTGGTGGCGGGCTATCATCCTGTCAGCGAAGGCTCGACCGAAGGGGTCTGGCTGGCGACAGCGTGGCGGGCAGGGAACCTATGAGCGAGCACTACACCCCCGTACTCCTCGAAGACATTCGCCGCACCGCTGACTTGTGCGTCAAATGCAACATCTGCACCAGCGCGTGCCCGGTGGTGCCTGTCACCGATCTTTTCCCCGGCCCCAAGTACGTGGGGCCCCAGGCCCAGCGCTTCCGTGATCCTGACCTGCCGTCGCCGGATCACTCCCTGGACTACTGCTCAGGGTGCGGGGTATGCACGCTGGTTTGTCCGCACGGGGTCAAGGTGATGGAGATCAACACCGCAGCCAAAGCCGAACTCCGTAAGCGTCAGTTCCGCAAGAACCCCTTCGACCCCAAATGGTGGCGCAACACCTTTTTCGGCTACAACGAAGTGCTGGGCCAGGTGGGAGGTTTCGTGGCGCCGTTGGCCAACGCGGTCATGCGCTCCCGGCCCATCCGTCTGCTGATGGAAAAGACGCTAGGCATTGATCACCGGGCGCCGTTCCCCACTTTTCACTTCAACAAGTTCCGGGGCTGGTTCTTCAAGACCCACCCGCGTTCTCGTTACGTGCCAGGCACTTCGGAAGTGCCTGGCACGTTAGGCACATCCAAACCGAAGGTGGCCTACTTCCACGGCTGTGCAACGCAACACTACGAAATGGAAGTCGGCAAGGCCATCGTGGCCGTGCTGGAACATAACGGCTTCGAGGTACTCTTGCCGCCCCAGAACTGCTGCGGCTTGCCCATGCAATCCAACGGCAACTTCGACGGCGCGCGACGCTACGCCCTGGCCAACCTGCGCAAGCTCGCGCCCTATGCGGCCCAAGGTATCCCCATCGTGGTGGGCGGGACAAGTTGCGGCCTGGAGCTGAAGGCGGACTACCGGGAGATCCTCGGCATCCATATCCCGGAAGCCCGCCTGGTTGCCGAGAACACCTACGACATCTGTGAGTTCCTGTGGTTGCAGTACGAGGCGGGCCGACTGCGGACCGACTTCAAGCCGCAACACGGTCGCTATATCCCTTATCATACTTCGTGCCACCAGAAACTGCATCGGATCGGCCGGCCTGCGCTGGATCTGCTGGCGCTGATACCCGGCCTGACCGTGGAGGAGATGGGGGCCGATTGCTGCGGCATCACCGGCACCTACGGCTACAAGCATGAAAAGTACGACATCGCGCACCGCGTAGGCGAGCCGCTGTTCCACAAGATCGTGGCCACCGGCGCACCCCTGGCGATCTGCGACAACGAGACCTGCCGCTGGAACATCGCCGCCAACACGAAGCTGGACGTGGTGCACACGGTGGAGGTGCTGGCAGAGGCGTATGGCCTGACGTGAGGGGGGTGTAGATTGCGGATTGTAGATTGTAGATTGTAGATTGTAGATTGCAGATTGTAGATTGTAGATTGCGGATTGTGGATTGCTGATTCGCCATTCGCCGATTCGCTGATTCGCTGATTCGCCATTCGCCGATTCGCTGATTCGTGATTCGCCGATTCGCTGATTCGCTGATTCGCCATTCGCCGATTCGCTGATTCGCTGATTCGCCATTCGCCGATTCGCTGATTCGTGATTCGCCGATTCGCTGATTCGCCGATTCGCCGATTCGCCATTCGCCGATTCGCTGATTCGCTGATTCGCCATTCGCTGATTCGCCATTCGCCATTCGCCGATTCGCCATTCGCCATTCGCTGATTCGGAGTTCTTCGTGTGCGTGTCTTGATCATCGGCGCGGGGGCTGTGGGATCGTTCATCGGCGGCCGGCTGGCGCTGGCAGGGCATGAGGTAGTGCTTGTGGGCCGGCCGGCGCTGGTGGAGGCCGTGCGGGCCGCGGGCGGGCTGACGTTGATCGAGCCTGATGGCAGACGACAGACGGCGCCGGTCCACGCAGTAGAAAGCATTGCGGCCGCGTTCACCGTCGAGAGCAAACCAGGTTTCTTGGAGAAACCTGGTTTGCCCTCATTTAGTTTGTCGCCAACCGCGACGTTCGACTTTGCGCTGATTACGGTCAAAGCCTACGACACCGCAACAGTGATCGCCGAGCTATCCGCGGCGACCACGACCCCGCCTCCGCTGCTCACCCTGCAAAACGGCGTCGGCAATGAGGAGGCCCTGGCCGAGGCGTTCGGGAGCCACCGCATCGTCGCCGGCGCGATAGACACGCCCATCTCCGTGCCTGCGGCGGGCCAGGTGCAGGCCCATCGGCCCCGCTTCCGGGCTGGAGTTGCGCCGGTAGACCCCGGACGCCGCAGCTTGCTGCGGGCCGAAACAAGCCCCGACGTCCCACCCGACCCCGGACGCCGCAGCTTGCTGCGGGCCGAAACAAGCCCCGACGCCCCACCCGACCCCGGACGCCGCAGCTTGCTGCGGGCCGGGGCAAGCCCCGGCGTCCTGGTAGTCGAAGCTGCAACGCTGCTGCGGGATGCCGGCTTTCGCACCGAGATCTTCACCGACCACCGCCGCCTGAAATGGACCAAGCTGCTGTTGAACCTGCCTGCCAACGCCCAGTGCGCGATCCTGGATTGGACCCCGGCCCAGGTAATGGCCGATCCGGTGGCGGCACGACTGGAGGCGTTGGCCTGGCAGGAAGCATTGGCCGTGATGGCGGCCATGGGCATCCGGCCGGTGACCCTGGCAGGTTATCCGGTGGGGCTGCTGGCACCGGTGGCCCGCCGTGTCTGGCCCTGGCTGCTGGCCGCAGTCCTGCGGCGGCTGGCCGCCGGCGGTCGCGGGAGCAAAATGCCATCCTTGCACATGGCACTGGCCGCCGGCAAGCGTTCCGAGGTCAACTGGCTCAACGGCGCAGTGGCGCGCTACGGTGCCCAACTGGGCGTTGCGACACCGGTCAACCGGGTGCTGGCCGAAACGCTGACAGCATTGACCGAAAAGCGAGAGGAGTGGGACGCCTGGCGCGGCCAACCTGCCAGGCTGGCCGCTGCGGTACGAGCCCAACGCAAGACAACGGGTACAATGCCAACATTGACGTGACAGCTATGCACGTGTATAATATCAGTGCTTGTCCGGTCCGATCCATCCCAGCGGCAAGGCGCGCAGGCGAAATTACCTCAGCGGCGACGACCGGAACGCCATAGCCAACAACCGGCGTGCTTCATCGGTGTCAGCGACCCGACAAAGGGTCTTCGTTCTAGAAGAAAGGGGGTGTTGACAGCCGCACGATTCTCTCACACCGCACCATAGCGGCCATTTCGTTCGCATCGCATAGCGTCTCACAACAGTCTGTCATCTGCTGACAACGCAAGGAGGAGCGAAAACCTATGAAGCGCCTATTCTTCACCCTGTTCGTCGTCACCCTGATCCTGGCGGTAGCCGGTTGTGCGCCGACCCAGCCGCAGAAGGGCACCATCAAGATCGGCTTGCAAGGTCCCTTGACCGGCGATTACGCCTACGAGGGCCAGGGCTTCGAGAAAGCGGTCAGGCTGCTGGTTGAGCAAACCAACGCTGCTGGCGGCATCAACGGCCAGATGGTCGAGTTGTTCGTAGAGGACGACAAGGGCGACCCCAAGGAATCTGCCCTGGTCGCCGACCGGATGGTCGCGAAGAAGGTCATCGCAGTCATCGGAGCCTACAACTCCACCGCCACCGAGCCTGCCTCCGAAATCTACAACCGTGAAGGAATCCTGCACATCACCCCGTCATCCACCGCGACCCGGCTGACCACCAAAGGCTACCAGCAGTTCTTCCGGGTCTGCTTCCTGGATGACCGCCAGGGCCTCTTCGCCGCCGAGTTCATGACCAAGATCCTGGGCAACAAGAACGTGGCGATCCTGCACGACAACTCCACCTACGCGCAGGGCCTGGCCGAATGGACCAAGAAGTATCTGGAGGAGCGCGGGGTCAACGTCGTCTTCTACGATGCCATCAACCCGGCTGACAAGGACTTCACCCCCACGCTGACCAAACTGAAGGGCGCCAATGCCGAGACCGTATACTTCACCGGCTATCATGCCCAGGGCGGCCTGCTGCTGAAGCAGGCGCCGGAAGTGGGCCTCAAGATCCAGTGGATGATGGGCAACGCCTGCAACAACCCCGAACTGATCCAGATCGCAGGGGTTGAGAACGCCAAGGGCGCGATCTTCACCACCGAGCCGCTGCCCAGCGACCTGGATTACCCCGAGGCCAAGAAGTTCATCGCCGATTTCAAGGCGAAGTACGGCGAAGAACCGACCAGCGTCTGGTGGGTAATGGCGGCAGATGCGTACCGGGTCATCGAACACGCCATCAAGGCGACCAACTCCACTGATCCCAAGAAGCTGGCGGAGTACCTGCACAAAGATTTCAAGAACTTCCCCGGCATCACGGGGCCGATCCTGGGCTTCGACGAGAAGGGTGACCGGCTGGGCACCATTCACAAAGCCTACTTGATCGGCGCTGACGGCAGCATTACGCCGTACCCGCGGCAACCTTAAGTTGAGCATGGGAGTGTGGACGATGGGCGGTCCACACTCCCTTTTTTCGCTCTCGCCGCCTGGGAAACACGACTCATCCATCTGCGCGAGGCACGCATGGAATTACTCATCCAGAACCTTCTCAACGGCCTCACCATCGGTGCCTTCTATTCTCTGGTGGCCCTGGGCTACACGATGGTCTACGGCGTGTTGAAGTTGATCAACTTCGCCCACGGTGACCTGTTCATGTGGGGCGCCTATCTGGGCTGGACCGGGCTCAACCTGTTGCTCGGTTGGGGCCTGCGCGGCAGCGCATGGATGCTGGTGCCGGTCATCCTGGTGGTGATGATGACGATGGCGCTGATCGGCGCGCTGTTGGAGCGGACCGCCTACCGCCCGCTGCGCACCGCAGGGCGGCTGCCTCCGGTTATCTCGGCGCTGGGCGCGGCGTTCATCCTGGAAAGCGTTGCGCGCAACCTCTACGGCGCCAGTTACAAGACCTACCCGGAGGCGGTATCCCTGGCCGGCGGCTTCCAGCTCATCGGCGATGTCACCATGTCTACCATGCAGGTTATCGCCCTGGTGGCTTCTTTCATCCTCATGGCAGCGTTGTGGTCCTTTGTGAACTTCACGCGGGTGGGCACAGCCATGCGCGCCGTCTCGCTGGATCACGATACTTCACGACTGATGGGGATTGACGTCAACCGCATCATCACGCTGGTCTTCTTGATCGGCCCGGCCCTGGGCGCGGCCGCCGGGGTTATGGTAGCGTTGCGGTATGGTTCCTTCGACTTTACCCTGGGCTGGATTTTCGGCCTCAAGGCGTTCATTGCGGCGATCCTCGGCGGCATCGGCAACATCCCCGGCGCCATGCTGGGAGGCATGATCCTGGGCATCGTGGAAAGCCTGGGCGCAGGCTACATCTCACCGCAGTGGAAGGACGTGATCGCTTACATCTTGCTGGCCTTGATCCTGATCGTTCGACCTACCGGGCTCTTGGGCGAGCGCGTCGCTGAAAAGCTGTAAGGGGGCCCCATGCAGATCGCAAAGCAACTTCAGAAACTTCTGGTGCCCTTCCAACGTGTGCCCACCAACGTCTGGTTCATCGTCCTGTTGATCCTCGCCATCTTGTTGCCGCTGCCGCTGGACAGCTATGTGCGCGCTGTCCTCTGGCAGGCCGGCATTTACATCCTGCTGGGCTTGAGCCTGACCATTATCGTGGGATATGCCGGCCTGTTTCAGTTGGGACACGCAGCCTTCTTCGCCCTGGGCGCCTACACCGTGGGGATTCTGAACCTGCGCTTCGGGGTGCCGGTGCTCCTCGGCTTGCCTCTGGCGATTATCGTGGCCGGCCTGGCCGGGTACATCATCAGCCGGCCGATCCTGCACCTGCGCGGGGACTACCTGGCGATCGTGACCATTGCTTTCGGCGAAATCGTGCGTATGCTGTTGGTCAACAACATCGGCGGGATTACCGGCGGCGCCAACGGCCTGTCCGGCATTGCGCGGCCCTCACTTTTCGGTTTCACCTTCCGCACGACCCTGAGCCATTATTACCTTGTCCTTTTCTTCGTGGTGCTGACCATCATCGCCATGCGTCGCCTGGAGAACTCTCGTCTGGGCCGCGCCTGGATGTACGTGCGTGAAGACCAACTGGCGGCCGAAAGCATGGGGGTGGACACCGTTCGGGTGAAAGCGACCGCGTTTCTGTTGGGGTCGGCCTGGGCCGGGTTGGCCGGCGCGCTCTACGCCAGCCGCATCACCGTGATCTCGCCCGATCTAAGCCGCTTCCTGGAGTCGGTGATCATGTTCTGTATCGTTGTGCTCGGGGGCACCGGCTCGATCCCCGGGGTGTTCGTCGGCACGGTGGGCATGATCATCCTGCCGGAGCTCTTCCGGTTCGTGAAAGACTGGCGCGATGGTTTCGTCGGCCTGGCGATGGTGTTGATGATGATCTTCCGCCCCACCGGCCTGTGGCCAAGCCGCCGCGTCGCACTGGAAATGGGCGAAGACGAAACAATGCCCAAAGCCACATGACACACCATACGCAGTACGCAGTACGCAATACGCAGTACGCAATACGCAGTACGCAATACGCAGTACGCAATACGCAGTAAGGAATACGCAGTACCAACAGGACACACCCATGCCTCTACTGGAAGTCTCATCTCTCACCAAATCGTTTGGCGGGCTGATGGCCGTGGCCAATGTGGATCTGCACATCAACCAGGGGGAGATCCTTGGCATGATCGGGCCCAACGGGGCAGGCAAGACCACCGTGTTCAACCTGATCACCGGCATCTACCGCCCTGACCGGGGCACGATCCGCTTCGATGGCCGAGACCTGATCGGGCTGAAGCCGCACGAGATCGCAGAAGCGGGGATCGCCCGCACCTTCCAGACCATCCGGCTGTTCCCGGCTCTCACCGTGCTGGAAAACGTTATGTCGGGACAACACTGCCGCACCCGTGCCGGGGTCGCGGCGGCCATCCTCCGACCTCCCTCCCAGCGCAGAGAGGAGCACGAAATCCGCAGCCAGGCCGAGCGTTGCCTGCGCTTCATGAACGTCTATCATTTCCGGAACGAGCTGGCCAAGAACCTCCCCTACGGCGATCAGAGGCGGGTTGAGGTGGCGCGCGCGTTGGCCACCGATCCGAAGCTGCTCATCCTGGATGAACCCGCCGCAGGCCTCAACGAACAAGAAAGCGCCGAGCTCATGGCTCTGATCCGCAAGATCCGAGACTCCGGCATCACCATCTTCCTGATCGAGCACGACATGAAGGTCGTGATGGGGGTCTCCGACCGGGTGCTCGTGCTGGATAACGGCCAGAAGATCGCAGAGGGAACGCCGGCCGAGGTACAGGCCAACCCACGGGTCATCGAGGCCTATCTGGGCCGGGAGGAAGAGGAGGTCTGGCCTCATGTCTGAGCCGATCCTTGATATCCGCAACGTCCATACCTACTACGGACACGTCCACGCGCTCAAAGGCATCTCGCTGACGGTGGCGGCCGGGGAGATCGTGGCGCTGATCGGCGCGAACGGCGCGGGCAAGAGTACCACCTTGCGCACCGTGTCCGGGCTGATCCGGCCACGCGAGGGGGAGATCTACATCAGCGGCAAAAACATCGTGGGCATGCCCGCGCACGAGATCGTGTATCTCGGGGTTTCGCATGCCCCGGAAGGCCGGAAGATCTTCTCGACCCTGACCGTCAACGAGAACCTGAACATGGGCGCCTACAGCCTGGGCGGGGATAGAGCGCGCATCGAAGAACACCGGGAACGCGTCTTCAAGCTCTTTCCGCGGCTGCAAGAACGGCGCAACCAACTGGCCGGCACCCTCTCCGGCGGTGAGCAGCAGATGCTGGCGATCGGCCGCGCGCTGATGTCCGACCCCAAGTTGCTGCTGTTGGACGAGCCTTCCCTGGGCCTGGCGCCGCTGCTGGTGCGGGCGATCTTCGACACCATCCGCGAGATCAACGCGTCCGGCGTTACCATCCTCCTGGTCGAGCAGAACGCCCGCGCCGCCCTGAAGCTGGCACACAAGGGCTACGTGTTGGAGACCGGCAACATTGTGCTCTCAGGCCCCGCACGAGACCTGTTGGCCGATCCACGAGTGCGCAAGGCGTACCTGGGGGAGACGTAAGCAGAAACCTGGTTTGAGACAGGCTCCCTCACAACTCTAACCAGGTCCCGATGCCTCGCTCCACCGCCCGGCGATAGACGATGGGCGCAGTGGCCATGTCGTCCAGCGCAAGGCCCAGGTTGCACGTCATGGTGCGTTCCTGTGCCGACTGGCGGCCGGGCTTCTGGCCCGTAACCAGCTCGCCCAGGCTGGCGTAGATGGGCGGTATGCTCTGGAAGTAACCGATGCTCCGGTAATACTCCAGTTGCGGGATGTCGTCGGTGCAGAACTTGTCAACCTCTTGCATGGCCGGGCCGTCCCAATAGGAATCGAAGTCCACCAGTGAGGCGAACGCGCCCGCGTCCAACCAGCCGGCTTTGATGGTGGCGTGCGGCCGCTTCAGGATCGGGCCGGCCGTGACGACCATGTCGCAGCCGGTGACGGCCTGCCGTGGATCGGTGACCACGGTCACCTCCACGCCAAACCGGGCTCGCATCTCCTGCGCATAGTGCACCGCGTTCTCGGGCTTCTTGTCATAGGCCATCACCCGTTTGACCGGGAACAGCGTCTTGAGCGCCTCCAGGTTGGTGCGCCCCTGAACCCCACACCCCAGGATCCCCACCGTCTCTGAATCGGGCCGGGCCAGGTATTTGGCGGCCAGCGCGGTCGCGGCCCCGGTGCGCATCCCCGTGATCCAGGTGCAGTCCATCACGGCCAACGGCAGGCCGGTGTCGTCATCGTTCAGGATCAACAAGCCGCTGATGTAAGGCAGCCCTTTTTGGGGGTTCTCCGGATACCCGCTGACCCACTTCAGGCCGATGGCGCGCAAAGCCGGGATGTAGGCGGGCATGGCGTGGATGAAAGCGTCGGGCCGTGAGTGCACGCCCGGCTTCGGCGGCATCTCCACGTGGCCCAGGCCGTGTTCGTGGAACGCGACTTCCAACGCTTCAATGATCTCGCGCATGGTCACGCCGACCGCTTCGACGTCGGCGCGGGAGAGATAAAGGAGCTTGTGTTCGGACATGACAGATCCTCCTCTGCAGTTAGGCAAGTTGCCGGTGAAACAGTATAATCCGACCATGAACAAGACGTTGCGGGGTTATCTCCTTGTCCTGGTCGCAGCCACATTATGGGCACTGATCGGCGTTTTCTACAAATTCCTCATCCGCGATCACGGCCTGACACCCCTGGCAGCGGCAGCCCTGCGCGGGGCCGTCGGCGGCTTGCTGTTGCTGGCGGCGCTGGCGGCGACGCGCGTGGACCTGCGCGTGCCACGGCGACACTGGCCTGGGTTTCTGGCTTACGGCGTGTTCGGCGTCGCGCTCTTCTTCATCTGTTACGTTAATGCCATCAACCTGGTGGGCGTGGCAGTGGCTGCGGTGCTCATGTACACCTCGCCGGCCTGGGTGGCGCTCATCTCCTGGCGGTGGATGGGCGAAAAGCTGGGCCGCCGCGGGATCGTAGCGCTGTTCCTGGCGCTAATCGGCGCCGCACTGGTGGCCCGGGTCTACGATCCGACGCAGTTACGTCTCAACTGGCCCGGTGTGGCCCTGGGCCTGGCCGCCGGTTTGACCTACGGCCTGTACAGCGTCTTCAACAAGGCTTTGGTGCGCCACACCCGCCCCTGGGTCGTCCAGGTGTACGGGCTCCTGATCGGCGCCAGCGTCCTGATCCTGCTGGTGCGGCCGGCCGAGCTGGCCCGCGGGTGGAGCTCACCCACCGCGTTGGCGCTGGTGATCGGCATGGGGCTGGTGCCCACGTTGCTGGCCAGCCTGGCGTTTGCCATCGGCGTACAATGGGTGCCGGTGAGCGTAGCCGCCATCGTGGCCACCTGGGAGCCGGCCGTGGCGACCTTCTTCGGCTACCTGCTTTTCAACGAGCGCCTGGCTTTGTGGCAGTGGGTCGGCGCAGCCTGCATCGTGAGCGCGGTATTGTTGTTGCGTCCGGCCGCCGACACGTAAAAGCCAGCCCGCCACTCCTCGCGCCATGCGCGCTGCGGCGAACGAGCCCTAAATGCCAGGCGCCGAGGAGGGCCAGGCACGGGCCTCCCGGCCGGCTGCACGGCGATTTGCTACGTGGCAGGGGCCAGCCGGGCGCCGCCACCGACGTGTTCGCAATACAGCCGGTACGCGTCCCCCACAGTGCGGATCTCCCAGGCCGCTTCTAACGGGATCTGAATCCCCTGATCTTCCAGGCGCAGCATTAACTCCACCAACCGGATGGAATCGGCCTGCAGGTCCTCCACAAAGGCCGCTTCTTCTACCACCTTCTCTTCCTCAATCTGCAGCTCACGTGCGATCAACTGCCTGAACTCCTGGAACGAGATAGGAAATGAGTCCGTGGCGCGGGTCATGATGATTCACCTCCTTCCGTTTCTCGTACGGCCATTGCTTGCAGCGCAAACTTCTGCGGTTTGCCGCCTTCGGCCCGAGGGAAATCGGGCACGATCCGCACAGCCGCAGGAATCTTGTAGGGCTCCAGGTGCGACCGGCAATAATCCAACACCTCCTGCGGTGTGAGCTCGACCCCCGGCGCGGGGATCACAAATGCCCAGACGCTCTCGCCGCCGAAGCCGATGGGTACGCCCACAACCGCGGCTTCCCGGATCTTAGGATGAGCCATCAGAAAAGCCTCGATCTCGGCGGGATAGATGTTCTGTCCGCCCCGGATGATGACTTCCCGCTTGCGGCCGACGATGTGCAGATAGCCCTCATCGTCCTGCCACGCCAGGTCGCCGGTGTAGTACCACCCCTCGTCGTCCAACACCTGAGCGGTGGCCTCCGGCGCACGATAGTAGCCTAACATGAGGCTGTCGCTGCGACAGGCCAGCTCGCCCACCTGGCCGCGGGGCACTTCCCGGCGCTGATCGTCTACGATCTTAATCTCCATCCCCGGCATGGGCCGGCCCACAGTCTCGGCCTGGGCACGGTCGGAATCGTCCAGGCTGGTGGCGGCGATCCCCCCGCCCGTCTCGGTAGCGCCGAAGCCGATATGCACTGCGCAGCCGAAGCGGCGCTGCATCTCGCGCGCCAGTTGGGGCGGGCAGGGCGCGGCGCCCGTGCCGCAGATCAACAACGACGAAAGGTCATAGCGGTCGAAGTCGGGCAGGGCCAACATCACCTGATATGCGGTGGGCACGGCGACCAGGATCGTCACCCGTTCCTGTTGCACCAGGCGCAGCGCCTCACGCGGGTGGAAACGCGGCATCACCACCAGGCGGTCCCCCATCAGCAGCGCCTGAAGCATCACCTCCAGCCCGGTGGTGTTCTGCCAGCCGGTAGTCGAAAGCATGGTCTGCGGCTGTCCTGCCGCCCGCAGCAGCCGTTCCCGATAGCGGACCAACGCCTTGAACATGCGACCCAGCTTTTCCAGGTTCGGCCGGCCAAGCCACAGCTCCCGCAGCTTGATGCTGGCCACCACGGGCGCGATCAGGCTGCGGTGGGTATGCATGCTGCCCTTGGGCGTGCCGGTAGTGCCCGAAGTGTAGAGCAGAGCCAGAAGGTCGGTCGGCTCCACCGAGGGCAACGCCGGCCGGTCGGCCGCAGACGAGGCGAACAAAGACTGCCATGATATCCCGAACCCCTGGGCCGGCGGCACTGCGACCAGATGCCGCAAGTTGAGGACCTCAGCCAGGGTCTCCTCGTCCGGTGACAGCGCAGTGACCAGCATGATCGGCTCGGCGTCTTTCAGGATGGCCCTCAGCGTCTGAGGGCGGAGCTGCGGGTTGAGCGGCACCATCACTCCCCCCAGCCGCGCCAGAGCAAAGAAAAGGAACGCGAACTCCGGCCCGGGCGGCAAAAGCGCAGCCACCCGATCCCCCTTGCCAATGCCGTGTTGCCACAGGCCCACGGCCAGCGCTTCTGCGGCCGCGACCAACTGGCGATAGGTCAACCGCACGTCGCCGCACACCAACGCCTCTTGATCGGGTCGCGCCTCGGCGACCTGCTGCAATGCCTCGGCCATGGTCATCTGCGTGGTCAGCATCGCCACCTCCAGATCCTCACAGCCTGATCCGGTAGATGCGATAGTGCTTGTAGCACTCCGCTCCCAGGCGTTGGGCCAACAGGTTGATCGTCGGGTTATGTTCGGAGGTCAAGGAGCCGTCCAGCCACTCATAGCCCTTTGCATAGAACGCCCGGATGGTCTCCAGATAGAGCAGCGCATCAATGCCCCTGTGCCGATACTCCTCCAAAATCCCCATGAGCTTGAAGGTCACCACGTTCACCTGGCGGATGTAACGCCGGAGCATTAGCCAGCCGAAGGGGAAGAGCCGGCCGTTCAAGCGCAACAGCACCCGGTTGATGTCGGGCAGGGCCACGCAAAAGCCTACCGGCTTGCCTTCCACCTCGGCGAACAACGCCAGGTCGGGATCTATGAAAATGCGCATGGGGTCGGCCATCCGTCGGAACTCCTCGGCGCTCATCGGCACGTGTTCGGGGAGATGTCTGAGGGTAGCATTGAACAGATGGTGGGCCCGGGCAACTTCCTGGTCCCACTCCGCCATGCGGATCTTGCGGATGGTCACGTTGGCCGCGCGTTGCGCCGCTTCGGCCGCCCGCAGCAGTTGCGGCGGGATGTTTTTCAGCTCTTCGCCGACCTGCCAGCGGAACGCACGCCAGGCATACAGGTCGTGGTCCTTCTCCATGCCGTAGCGTTCGAGCAGGTCCTTGTAGTAAGGCGGGGTGTGGTTCTCCAGCATCGCGGGCGGGCAATCTGCGCCTGCGATGAGCACGCCCGGATACTCGGTCTCGGTGAAACTGGTAGGGCCCCGCATCCATGCCATGCGGCGCACGCGCAACCAGTCCGCTGCAGCATCTAGCAACGCTTTAGCGACTTCGAAATCGTCCACCGTTTCGAAGAACCCGAAGCCGCCGACGGGCCCCAACTGCTCCACTGCCCGGTGGTTGACGAACGCCGCGATGGTGCCGAGCACCTCTCCGCCGCGACGAGCGAGGAAAAGCGCCACATCTGCGGTCTTGTAGAACGGGCCGGTGGCCGGATCAAGGTAGTGCAACCGATCGGAGATCAGGGGCGGCACCCAATTGCGGTCCCCGCGATAGACACACCAGGGGAACTTCACGAAGGCGCGCAGCTCGCGGCGGGTGTGAACAGGACGGATCTCAACGGCTGGCATCGGTACCCTCCTGCAGAGTTCGCATCCTCAGATGCGAACGACAGATGCGAACGACACGTCTAGCGTGTAGCGTGCTTCAACCAGGCCGCCAGCTCATCCACGGGCACCGAGATCACCTCGGCTGTTCCCCGACGTTTGACCTCAACGACGCCGGCTTTCAAGCCTCGTTCCCCCACCGCAACCCGCCACGGCAGGCCGATCAGGTCCGCATCGTTGAACTTCACCCCTGCACGCTCGTCGCGGTCGTCATACAGCACCGAAAGGCCGGCGTCCTGCAAGCCCCGATACAACTGCTCCGCTGCTGCCGTGACCTCGGGCGTGGCTTTGCCGACGGTCATCAGGTAGACGTCGAAAGGAGCAACAGCGCCGGGCCAGCGCAGGCCTTGTGCGTCGCAGTGGTGCTCGGCCGCGGCTGCGATGATGCGGTCGAGATACAGCCGATAACTTGCCAGCAGGGGCGGCTGCGAGCGGCCTTCCCGGTCCAGGAACGACACCTCGGCGCTTCGGCTGAGGCGGTCATCCCACCTCCGCAGCACCGCAAGCTCGATCCCGTATCCCAGGGCCAGCCGGCCGCCGCAAACAGGACAGCCGCTGCCGTCGGTTGCCAGGGCGATGTCGGCCACCAGGGTGGCCTGGTAATCGCGGCCATGGTTGACGTTAAGGGTGTGATAGCCGGGGCGGTTGGCGCCCGCTACCAGGTTGGGGGAGGCAGCGGCCAGTTCATCCACGACGACCGTCACCCCGTGCAGGCCCACCGGCGAGCCGTAGCCCGGCTCTGCACCGACCTGCCGGATCTGAGCCTCGGAGGCGAAGCCCAGGGTGGTGGCGCCCAGCGCCTTTTTCAGCTTGGCCTCGTTCAGGATGGTGTCCCCGCGCACCACGGCGAAAACGAACCGCTCCTCGCCGCCGGGGAAACCCGCTACCAGGAAGACGGCTTTGGCCGTGCGCGACTCAGGGATGCCGAGGAAAACCGCCAGGTCGGCGATGGTCTTGCAGTCAGGGGTCGCCACGTCCTGCATCGGTTGCAGCGGTTCCGGCTCCGGCACGGGCCTGGCCATGCGGGCAACATCCTGGCCGGCTGCATAGCCGCAGCGCTCGCACGCCACATAGGCGTTATCGCCGTCCGGCCAGGGGAAAAGCCATCGGTGCGCAACCGCGCGCTGGCTGCTGTCCTCGTCGGCGATGACGGGCTGATACGGAATCCCGGCCTCTTCCACGATGCCCTTGATCGCCTCCCCCACGCGGCCGTAGGCGTCCAGCAAGTCGGCCTGATCGGCGTGCAAGCTATAGACGGCCAGGGCCGCACCCTCGCGTGCTGCGATCAAGTCGTTCAGCTCCGACGCGCGATCATGGTAGCACGGGCCAACCTGATACAACACGACGGGCAACTGCCGATAGGACTGGATCACACCGGAAGCCAGCGCCAGCACAGCCCGTTCCGATGCCGCAACCAGCGCCATGGTCCGGTGGTTGCGGTCGCGGAAGCGCACGGTGCCGGCGGCGTTGTCGCCTGGATCGTGAACCTGCTCTGCGGGCTGCACCAGCGGCAGCGCGACCTCCTGGCCGCCGATAGCGCGCAACTTCGTGCGGGCCAGTTCGGCCACCCGTTGGCGGGCCAGGGCGCCCAGGGGGAGCCACGCGAAGGTGCCGCTCCCCAGGTTGCGCACGAAACCGGCACGCACGAGAGCCTGATAGCCGGGTGTGACGGCGTCGCCGGGCGCCTCGCGCAGGGTTTGGATGAACAACGAGGACATGCGCATGAAGGCTCCTCCCCTGCAGCCCTTCAGGGCGCGAATTCCCAGATCAACGCCATAGCGGCGAGGGTGATCAATCCGTACTCCACCAGGATCCGCCGCCGGAGTCGGCCCTGTAAGGCGTGTTGCGCCAGGCCCACAGCATTGTAGAAGAGCACCAGCAGCACCAGGCCGCCGGTCAGGCTATGAAGGCGCCAATAGTTGAGCATCCACGTGGCCTGGCCTAACACCAGCCCCACAACGGTCGCGTACAGCGCCACCAGGACCGTCGGCCGGCCGGTGTCCCGCAAAAGCTCCAGCGTCAGCAGGCTGCTCACCAGCCAGATCTCGGTGGCCGAGATAATACTGCGGGCCCGCGTCCTGTAAACGACCAGGAAAAGAAGCAGCGCCGCGGCATAGGTCAGGGCATTCAGGCCCAGCCGCGCACGGCGATAGCCCCGCTGAAACGGATCAATGGTGTGGTACAGGCCGGCCAGGCTCAACCCCAGGGCAATGCCCGTAGCCATCAAGCCGAGCACCCAGTACAGCGTGGTTGGCGCAAACGGCAACAGCAGCACCGCCACCACGACCAAAGCAATGGGCAGGCCCCAATACATCCAGCGTGCCTGGCGATCGGGCCGAAGAAGCTCGCCTTGTTGGGCTCGACGCCTGCTGTGGAGCATGCCTGTCGCAGCCATCCCGGCCGGCCGCGTCGCTTCAGCAGCCTTGAGGAACTGCGGATGGGCGCGTACCACTGCCTCGACCCCGCTGGCGATCAAAGCCGCCAACAACGCCCCCAGGATGGTATTGGCCGTGACGCTGATGTTAACCGGCGACCCGAAAAGCTCGGTTTCCCAGGTGCGCGGCGGCAGGTCCAGGAAGCGCTGGGCGATCAATCCCATGAGCACCACCCAGATCAAAACGCTGGCCCGATCGCGATAATCTATCATGGTATCGTTCAATACGATTCCCTCTATTGCATGGCACCCGTGCGTGCTCGCCACTGACTCACGCCATTCTAGCCGTCCGCAGCGGCTTTGTCAATCAAACGCAAGCTGCTATAATCAGGCCCATGCGAGATGAGGCCTTTGAGCAACTGGTGGCGGATGCCCTGGCCGAACTGCCCGAGCAGTTCGCCAGCATGATGGACAATGTGGTGATCGTGGTCGAAGACTGGCCCGACCGGGCTACCCTGCGGGCGGCGGGCGTGCGTTCCCCTTATGGCTTACTGGGCTTCTACCACGGCGTCCCCAAATCGGAGCGCACCTCGTATTACGGGCTGGTGGCGCCGGACAAGATCAGCATCTATCGCCGGCCGATCCAGGCGCAATGTCGGACAGAAGAGGAGTTGCGCGCCCTGGTAAAGCGCGTTGTGTACCACGAATTAGCGCATCATTTCGGCATTGACGACGACCGGCTGCTCGAAATCGGCGCTTATTGAGGCCAAAGCGAGTCCACAGCCAGCGGCCCATCAGCGGGTTCTGGCGCCCTCCGGCAACTTCGTGCCCGGGCCGTACAGGAAGACCGCCTGCCATGGGCGATAACGGCTCACGATCTTCTCCTCCTTGACACGGCCATCATCGTAATTGATGATCCGCTTCACGGTGACGTCCATGCCCTCCTTAGCCCAGTCCACCTGTTTGATCGTCCCGGCCGGCAGATTGGGGTCCTCCCGGTAAATCGGCTCCGGGGCGGGCCGGCGGTTGGCGATCACCCCTTTCTCGGCCTCCACAGAGCGCGTCCTGGTCCCATAGACATAAAAGGTCAACCGGCCTTTCTTCAGGTCAATTTCCGGCTGTAGCAAAACGTAGTGACCCGTGTCGTTCAGGAAACGAAAATCGGCGTCGGGGGTGAAGATGCTGGCATCCCACCCTGGCTCGCCGTACCAGCCCACCACATAGCTGTGCGGGTAACGCTCCAGGATCGGAAATCCGGCCCAAAACGCCGCCCGATAGACGGTGGTAGACACCTGACAGACCCCGCCGCCCACACCGACCTCGGTGCGATCCCCCACGATGATCAGGGAATCCACGAAGCCGTTGGCCAGGGTGACATCACCCACCACCTTGTAGAAAGAGAACTGCTCGCCGGGCGGGATCACCACCCCGCGGAACTTGTTCACGGTGTTGACGATGTTGTGAACGCGTTCCGGGCTGGAACCGGCGAAATAGGTGGTGCCCTCGCCGATCTGTTCCACGATGCCCATCTCGGCGATCTTATCGCTGTCTATGCGTGGCGCAACCCGCACCACCGGCAACTCGACCTCCATCGTGGCACCCTCTGGTGGGGGGTTCGACGCCGGCGCCTGGGACAGGGCCGCAACTACTGCCGCCACGCCCGCCTCCACGTCCAGCATCTGACCGGGCCGGCTGCTCTCGAGCACCACGACCTTCCCGGCTTTGCGGTCGAAATCCAGCACGGCATCTACAGCGGGCCGGTCAACCGCTGCGGCCAGTTCTCGCACAAAAGCCGTAATAGCCACTTGATCCAGAGCGACCGCCAGCTCGACCTGGCCATCAGCCGTGAGCCGGGGGGCGATGGAGAGCCACTGCGTCAGCCGGCCGCGATCTATCGCAAAGCGTCGCTCTCCTTCCGCTGTCTGGGCCACCAGAACCAGCGAGCGGCCCAGCAACGCCCGGGCCTGCGCAACGGCCGCGTCCACTGACATCACCTGTGGCTTCAACTCGCGCACCACCAGGGGGACGGCGTCGCCGGATCGGGAATTGATCCGCTCGACCAGCGCGGCGCGTGTCGCGTCAATGTCCACCTGTCGGCCGAGGCGTCCCGGCAGGCCGTTCACCTCCAGGCCGGCAATGGCCAACGTGCCCTCCTGGGGCGGCAGGTCCACCTCCTGAGCAATCCGGCGCAGGGTGGCCAGGAGATGATCCTGGTCGAAAGCCAGGATTGGCTCGACAACCGCGCCGCGGCGCCAGGCAGCCCATTGCGCGGCCAGATCGGCCTGCATCCCGGTCCATAACGCAGGCAACGTGTGATCGGCCCCTGCGGCCACCCCGCGACCGACCCGAAACGCCACGGCTGCCGTAGCTGCAGCATTGACGGTGACCCCCAGCTCGCTGGCCGGGAGCAGCCACTCCCGCTGGCCGTAACGGAGTACGATGGGATCACCGGGATAAGGGTTCAACGCAGCCTGGAGCGCCGCAGTGGCTTCATCCAGGGTCATCCCGCCCAGGGGCACGCCCGCGCTGACAACGCCTTCGTAGATGCGATCCCGGTACTGCCATTGATAGGCGGCTGCCATACTCACAGCGGCCAGCGCCACCACACCGATGACTAACGCCAGAAGCGCGACGATGCTCAGGGCAGAACCGGAACGGGACCGGTAGGCCATCTTTTTCCCTCAGATGCAAGTTTTATTCGATGGAGATTGTACCAGAGGGCGAGCCAACGGACAAGAGGAAGAAAATAACCGGCGATTCCGGGTTTCGGGAGATCACGAATCTCACGCAAAGACACAAAAACGCCAGGAGCGCAAAACGTTCCTGGCGTCTTTGTGTGAACGGAAAACCTCTGCCGGACCGTACGGCTATTTGATCTTGACGGTCGCGCCTTCGGCCTCGAGCTTCGCCTTGGCGTCGGCTGCAGCTTCCTTGGACACTGCGGTCAGCACCGTGGCGGGCGCGCTCTCGACCAGATCCTTCGCCTCTTTCAGGCCGAGGTTGGTGAGCGCACGGACTGCCTTGATGACGTTGATCTTGTTCGCGCCGAAGCTCTCCAGGATCACGTCAAACTCGGTCTGCTCTTCCACCGGTTCGGGCGCAGCAGCTGCTGCGGCTGCCGCGGGCATCGCCCCGGCCGTCACCATCATCGGCGCCGCTGCACTGACGCCGAACTTCGCCTCCAAAGCCTTAACGAGCTGGGAAAGCTCCAGCACGCTCATCTTCTCGATCGCCGCAATCAACTCATCCTGAGTCATGGAATTCCTCCTGAGTAATGTAAGTGAATGTGATTTTCGTGTTTATCGGTGGCCGGACTTCGGCAAGTCCTGGTCGGGTTTGTGGCCGCTTCAGGCGGCCTGTTCCAACTGTCCGATGCGTGCGTTCAGCACGTTCAGCAGGCCGCGCATGGGGCCGGCCAGCACGTTCACCAGGCCGGTCAAAGGCGCCTGCAACATGCCCACCACCTGCGCGCGCAGCTGGTCCTTGCCCGGCAGGGTGGTCAGCGCCTGGACACCTTCGCTATCGAAGGCGGTCTGGCCCATCATACCCCCGCGCAGCACCAGGATCTTGCTGTCCTTGGCAAACTTGGCGAGCACCTTTGCGGGCGCTGAGACCTCGTTGAAGCAAAACGCCACCGCAGTGGGGCCGCTGAGCAGCGCCTCCGGGGCCGACAGGCCGACCTCGGCCAGCGCACGGGTAAACAGGGTGTTCTTGGTGATCGCGAACTCGCTGTCACACCCACGCAGTTCTCTGCGCAGGCCCTCGATCTGCTTGGTCGTCAGGCCACGGTACTCGGTGACGATGAACGCCTGGCTGCGCCGCAACTTCTCGACGTAATCGTTGACCAGGTCTTCTTTCTTTGCACGTGTGATTGCCAAGCGAAATCCCTCCTTTCGTCCATATAGGTTTTGTCACGGCCCTCGCCGCCGTGAACTGTTCAGTTTGCTGAAATGAAAAGGCCTCCGCTGCAGAAAGGCATGCGCGGAGGCCCAGCATTTGTCCGGGTTCCCCAGAAGCACGCCTCGGCAGGTTCGCGCAGCGCGAATTAAGTCTTACAGACGCCTGCTGTCTTCAGCGGTGAAAGCTCTATTCAGTTACAACGCGTTATCACGCGGCCGAGGACCGCAACATGGAGGCCTGGATCGGGTCCACCCGAATGCCCGGCGCCATGCTGGAGGTCAACGTCAACCGCTTGATGTAAGTTCCTTTTGCGCCGGAAGGCTTGGCGCGGATGACCGCCTCCATAAGGGCGGCCAGGTTGTCAAGGATCTGCTGCGGCGTAAAGCTCACCTTGCCGATCGGGACGTGCAGGTTGCCGGTCTTATCAACCTTGAACTCCACGCGGCCTTGCCGCGCTTCCTTGATGACCCGCGGCAGTTCATCGGGCTGCACGATGGTGCCCGCCTTCGGGTTGGGCATCAGGCCGCGCGGGCCCAGGATCCGGCCCAGACGGCCAACCTTGCCCATCACCTGCGGGGTGGCGATGGCCATGTCGAACTCCAGCCAGCCCCCCTGGATCTTAGCGATCAAATCGTCGAGGCCCACATAGTCTGCACCGGCCTGCTCTGCCAGGCGGGCGCCGTCCCCCTCGGCGAAGACAAGCACACGGACGGTCTTGCCCAGGCCGGCCGGCAGCAACACGGAGCTGCGGACCTGCTGATCTGCGTGTCGGGGATCCACTCCCAAGCGGAAGTGAACCTCGACCGTGGGATCGAACTTAGGATAACTGACCTTCTTGAGCAGTTCAACCGCTTCGGCCGGCGAGTACAGCTTCATCCGGTCAACAAGCTTGGCTGCTTCCAGATACTTCTTACCGTGCTTTGCCATACATCTCTCCTCGTACCCGGTTTACACCCGGGCGTGGTATTAGCGGGCCAGCGCTGCCAGTTGCTTGCCAGCCCTCCCATGCGGATGGCACAGGACCAACGACCTTAATCTACAACAGCGACGCCCATGCTGCGCGCCGTGCCTTCGATCATGCGCATCGCGTGTTCCACGTCGTACGCGTTCAAGTCCTTCAGCTTCTGCTCCGCGATCTCGCGCACCTGTTTGCGGGTGAGCTTGCCCACCGTTTCGCGCTTCGGCTTGCCGGCGCCTTTCTGCAAGCCAATGGCCTGCTTGATCAACTCACCGGCAGGCGGCGTCTTCGTCACAAAGGTGAAAGACTGATCGGTGTAGATGGTGATCTCGACCGGCACCACCTGGCCTGCCATGTTTGCGGTGCGCGCGTTGTACTCTTTGCAGAACGCCATGATGTTGACGCCATGCTGGCCCAGCGCAGGGCCGACCGGCGGCGCCGGATTGGCTTTGCCGGCCATGATCTGCAATTTGACGATAGCTTTGACTTTCTTCGCCATGAGAAATGACTCCTAACTAAATCCGTTCGATCTGCAGCAGGTCCACTTCGATCGGCGTTTCTCTGTTGAAGAACGAGACCAGCACCCGCGCTTTGCCCTTGTCCGGGTACACCTCGTCCACAGTGCCGTGAAAATCGGTAAACGAACCCTCGATAATGCGCACTTTGTCCCCGGCTTTGACCTTGACCTGAGGCACCGGTTCCTCGGCCTCGATCCGATGCATGATCCGGTCCACCTCGTCCTGGCGAAGCGGGGTCGGTCTGTTCCCAATGCCCACGAACCCGGTCACCCCCGGCGTGTTGCGCACCGCATACCAGGATTCCTCATCAAGGACCATCTGCACCAGGACATAACCGGGGTAGATGCGGCGCTCTACAACCCGACGCTGGCCATCGCGCAGCTCAATCTGCTCCTCGGTGGGAACGATGACCTGCTTGATGCGCTCCTGCATCCCCATTGATTCGATGCGATGTTCCAGATTCTTTTTGACCTTGTTCTCGTAGCCGGAATAGCAGTGCACGACATACCACTGAGGCCTGCTTTCGTCGGCCACTTCAGCAGCAGGCTCATCAGGTGGTTGATCCTCAACAGGATCGCCGGCAGCCCTGACAGTGGCGGCAACAGCGGGCCCAACGTCCGAAACATCAGGCAGCCGTTGAGATTCTACCTCATCATACGGGTCCAATTCTTGCCGGTTATCCATATCTGTCGCCACCCATTTCGCGGTCACAAGCAACCGATCAGCTAACAATCAAACGCACTAACGACGCAAAAATGAAATCCAGCGCGCCCAGGAACGCCGCCATGACCGCAGTCACCGCCAGGACGATGAGGGTCAAACGGGTCGCTTGATCCCGCGTGGGCCAAGTTACCTTGCGCAGCTCGCCGCGTGTATCCTTCAGGTACTCCACGATCCTGGTCACGATTTTCGGCCTGGCTTCTGCCGTCTCTTTGCTCACAAGCACCTCCACCGGCCCGACGTCCTGCTATCGGTCTCTGCGGGCCTTGCACTACCCCCTTACGATTCAAGACACCGTCTCGTCCGCCCTCTGACTCTGCTGCACTTCGTCAGAGAGCCGGTCGAAACGGTGTCTTGAATCAAAAGGCCTTATCGGACAGGCGTGGCAGGACTCGAACCCGCAACCCTCGCTTTTGGAGAGCGATGCTCTGCCAATTGAGCTACACGCCTATGTTATGTTCAGCCTTGTAGTCAACCAGTCTTGTAGTCGGGCAGTCAGGGAGACAACAACATGATTCGGCTACAAGGCCATAAGACTGCCCGACTACCCAACTACTTCGTCTCGCGATGCATTACATGCCGGCGGCAACGCGGACAGTACTTGCTCAACTCAAGCCGCGCCTGCGTGTTCTTCCGGTTCTTCTGCGTCGTATACGTCCGTTCCTTGCACTCCGTGCAGGCCAGCGTCACCACAATCCGATTTGCTTTTTTCTGAGTAGCCATACTTCCCTCGTTCCAGGTTTCCAGTTGCAGGTTGCCGGTCTCAGATCACGCCTGCAACCTGCAACCTGTCACCTGCAACCTTATTCCACGATCTTCGTGATGACACCTGCGCCCACGG
>FWWM01000794.1_pt1 | contig 102401 bp, 94 predicted proteins | sample 2228351 | NCBI WGS metagenome assembly FWWM01 (sample SAMEA103939774, study PRJEB20133) | metagenome
TCGCCTCCCTCGACGTGATCCCGCTCCTCGAGGAGGCCCAGGAGGACGACATCGAGATCCCCGAGGAGGACCTGCGGATCGACGTCTACCGCTCGAGCGGCCCCGGCGGGCAGTCGGTGAACACGACGGACTCGGCCGTGCGCATCACCCACCTGCCGACCGGGATCGTCGTCGCGTGCCAGAACGAGCGCTCGCAGCTGCAGAACCGGGCCGTGGCCATGCGGATCCTCAAGGCGCGCCTGGCCGAGCGGATGCGGCAGGAGCAGCGGGAGCGCCTCGAGGACCTGCGGGGCGAGCGCAAGGGCATCGAGTTCGGCTCGCAGATCCGCTCCTACGTGCTCGCGCCGTACCGCCTCGTGAAGGACCACCGGACCGGGGTGGAGATCGGGGACGTCGAGCGGGTCCTCGACGGCGATCTGGACGAGCTCATCGAGGCGGAGCTGCGGCGGCGCGCCGGCGTCGCCGGGACCGCCAGGCGGTGACGGCGGCGAGGGCGCCGAGCCCCGCCCAGGCCGCGCCCGAGAGCGCGAGGCCGCGCCCGATGGCCGGCTCCCGGTACACGAGGCGGACCTCGTGCTCACCGGGGGGCACGGGGATCCCCTGGAGGAGGTAGTCGGTGCGCAGCACGGGCGCGGGCCGGCCGTCCACCGTCGCGGACCACCCCTGGTCCCAGGCGTTGCGGACCGCCACGATCGCGGGGGCCGGGGCGCGGACGAGGATCCGGACGTCCTCCGGCCAGCGCTCCCGGTACCAAGCGGAGCCGGCGGGCGGCGCGGAGGGGTCGAGCGCGATCCCCGGGTCGCCCTCGACGACGGCCTCGACGGCGGGGTCGAAGTCGCGCTCGAGGACCCGCTCGAGGGCCGGCGCGCCGCCCGGGACGGTCCGCCACCGGGTCACCACGGAGACCCGGGGCTCCCACCGCTCGAGCTCGTAGAGCGTGTAGCCGTCCCCGGTGAGGAGCTCCCGGCCGGGGAGCGGCGGCTCGACCCCCTGGGGCGCGATCAGGAAGCGCACGCCGAGGAGCCAGACGTCCTGTGGATCGGGCTCCTGGATCACGGCGGCGTTGTAGAAGACCGGCAGGCGGTTCGTGGCGCGGATGTAGGACCAGTAGCGGGGGAGTTGGATCGGCGAGTACCCGAGGACGTCGCGGAGGCGGAACAGGATCGCCCGGCCGAGCAGGAGGGCGGGCCAGTCCTCCTCGCGCTGGGTGAACAGGTACCCCTTGTTGAAGTACGCGGCCGGGGGGATCCAGGCGAGGTAGCGGCCGCGGTCTAGGCGCCCGATCTCGCGCGCGATGGGCCCGGGCCGGAGGTAGCGGTCGAGGGGCACCATCGGCCAGCGCAGCGGGCCGTGCAGGAGCGCCGGGTGGCGCTCGCCCTCCAGGCCGAGGAACACCGTGCCCCCGGTGTAGGCCGAGGACCACAGCGCGCCGCCGAGGAGCTCGACCGCGAGCAGCCCGACGAGCGCGAGGCCCGCGGCGCGCCGCCCGCCGATGAGCCGTCGCACCGCCCAGACGGAGGCGACGGTCCCGAGGGCCACGACGACGTAGCGCCGGGGGTGGGCGCCGAGGGCCAGGGGCAGCGCGAGCCACCCCAGGGCGGCGCCGCCGATCCATCGCCACGCGTCCCGGGTGGGTCGCGCGAGCAGCGAGTCCAGGCCGAGGGCGCCGAGGGCCGGCACGGTGAGGAACGCGAGGTAGCGCAGCCGGCCGGGGTTGTGCAGGTACACGTCCCCGAAGGGCAGCGCGAGCACGAGGGCGCGGAAGGGCCCCCAACCCACGAGGAGCGTGAGCGTGGCGAGGTACCCGCCGATCGCGGTGAGGCCGAGGGCGAGCGCGAGGTGCCGGCGCCCCCGGTCCCGGAAGGCCATCGGCGCGAGCAGGAGCATCGCCGCGCCGAGGTACGCGCCCGGCGTGCTCGCGAGGGCGAAGGGCCAGCCGGCCCACACGCCGGTCGTGGGGATGGGGCGGTCCTGGATCCCGGCGATCCGCGCGAGCGTCCCCTCGAGGGCCCCGTAGCCGGCGCGCAGGCTCGAGCGCGCGATGAGGTCGAAGCGGGGCACGAGGATCGCCAGGTTCGCGAGCGGCAGGAAGGCGACGAGCCCGAGCCCGAGGCCGAGGGCCGCGCGCGGGCTGCGCGCCCCCCGGCGCACGTCGTGGAGGAGGCGCGCCGCCGCGTAGGCGAGGGCGAGGGCCGTGCACATCACGAGCCCGTGGGAGAGGTGGGCCGTGGCCACCTGACCCCAGGCGAGGGCGGCCAGGGCGAGCCATCCGAGCCGGGGGCCCCAGCGCTCGGCGCCCAGGTACCCCGAGATCCCCACGAGCACGAAGGGCGTGGCGGCGAGGGTCCCGGCGAAGGGGAGCGAGATCGCGATCTGGGAGGCGGCCATGGCCATGGCCAGGGAGAGGCCGCCGGCGGTGGCGGGCAGGTGCCCGAGCCCCTCGCGTCGGAGGAACCACCACAGGCCGAGCCCGGCGAGGATCGGGTACGCGACGACGATCGCCCGCAGCCCGCCCCCGCACCCGAAGGCGACCGAGGCGAGCATCGTGGGCAGCGAGAGCCACCCGCTCTGGGCGTCGGCCGCGAAGGGCGTCCCGATCATCTCGTAGGGGTTCCACAGCGGGACGTGCCCCGCCCGCAGCGCCCGCCCCATGAGGCAGGAGCGGGGGAGCCAGAACGAGAGGATGTCGGGGTGCTGGTAGGTCAAGCGATCGAGGAAGGCGAACCCGCGGAGCGCGACGAGGGCCGAGGCCACGATGAGCGCGGGCCCGGCGAGGGCCCCAGCGATGCGCGTCCGGCGCGGGGCGGGGCCGACCGTCGCGGGGGCCGGGAGCTCGAGCTCGCGCTGGAGGGTTCCCATCGGGGGCAAGGGTACCGGGTTCGTTCCCCCGGGCCGGAGGCTCTGCTACACTCGCCCAGGCCCGAGACCCCTCGAGGGATCCCCCCATGATCAGCCTCCAGCACGTCACGAAGGTGTATCGCAACGGCACGGTCGCGCTCGACGACGTGACCGTGGACATCGACAAGGGCGAGTTCGTCTTCATCGTGGGCCCGTCCGGCTCGGGCAAGTCCACCTTCATCCGCCTGCTCCTCAAGGAGGAGGAGGCGACGAAGGGCGACATCTACGTCGCCGGGAAGGACCTGGCCAAGCTCTCCCGGTGGAAGGTGCCGCACCTGCGCCGCAACATCGGGACGGTCTTCCAGGACTTCAAGCTCCTGCCGGACAAGACCGTCTTCGAGAACGTGGCGTTCGCGCTCGAGGTGATCGGCAAGCCGAAGCACGTGATCGACCAGCGCGTGCCGGAGATCCTCGAGTACGTCGGCCTGGCCGACAAGCTCAACAACTACCCGGACGAGCTCTCCGGCGGCGAGCAGCAGCGGGTCTCGATCGCGCGGGCGTGCGTGAACCGACCCCTCGTGCTCCTCGCCGACGAGCCCACCGGGAACCTCGACCCCAGCACCTCCGTGGACATCATGCGGCTGCTCGACAAGGTGAACCGGATCGGGACCACGGTCGTGATGGCCACCCACGACCAGGCGATCGTGGACGCGATGCGGCGGCGCGTGATCGAGCTGGACGCCGGCCGGGTGGTCCGGGACCAGGCGCGCGGGGTGTACAGCTAGTGACCAGGCTCGAGTCGCTGCTGCAGGAGACCGTCGCGGGCCTCCGCCGGAACGGCCTCGTGGCCTTCGCGGCGATCTCGACGACGTTCATCGCGCTCCTGCTCTTCGGGCTCGCGCTGCTCATGAGCCGGCAGGTCAACCTCCTCATCGAGGCGACCACCGGCAACGTGGAGGTCGCCGTGTACCTCACCGACCCCGTGAACCCCGACACCGTGGAGACCCTCACGCGGCGGCTCACGGAGCTCCCCGTGGTCGCCTCGGTGGACTACGAGACGAAGCAGGAGGCCTGCGACCGCTTCCACCGGCTGTTCGCCAACCAGAAGGCCCTCGTGAACAACGTGGACTGCTCGGCGCTGCCCGCCTCGCTCCGGGTGAAGCTGGACGATCCGGAGCGGTACAAGCAGGTCGCCGCCGTGCTCGCGGGCCAGCCCGGGATCGACAAGATCGTGGATCAGAGCGGGCTCCTCGACCGGCTCTTCGCCGTCACCCGGGTGTTCCGCGTCGGCGTCCTCATCGTCTCCCTCGTCATGCTCGTGTCGGCGGCCGTGCTCATCGCGAACACGGTCCGCATGGGGCTGTTCGCGCGCCGGAAGGAGATCGGGATCATGAAGCTCGTCGGCGCGACGAACTGGCGCATCCGACTGCCGTTCCTCATCGAGGGGCTCGTCGAGAGCCTCGTCGGCGCCGCGGCGGCGATCCTGTTCCTCTTCGGGCTCAAGGTCGCGTTCATCAACCCGCTGTACGACACGATCGCGTGGATGCCGTGGGTCTCCAACGCCGACGTCATCGCGATCGTGCCGTGGCTGCTCATCGCCGGGGTCGTGGTGGCGATCCTCGCGAGCTTCGTGGGGATGCGGCGGTTCCTGGACGTCTAGTGGCCGGCCCGAAGGCGCGCGGTGGGGAGCGGACGGTCGTCTCGAACCGCCGAGCCCTCCACGACTACGAGATCCTCGAGCGGTACGAGGCCGGCATCGTCCTCACCGGCTCCGAGGTGAAGTCCCTCCGGGGCGGGCGGGGGTCGCTGCGCGAGGCGTACGGTCGGGTGCGCGACGGGGAGGTCTGGCTTGAGGGGTTCCACATCCCCCCCTACGAGCAGGCGATGGACAAGGGCCGGCTCGACCCCATCCGCCCCCGCAAGCTCCTGCTCCACCGCGGCGAGATCGAGCGCCTGGTCGGCAAGACCGCCGAGCAGGGGCTCGCGCTCGTGCCGCTGCGGGTGTACTTCTCCCACGGCCTCGCCAAGGTCGAGCTCGGCCTGGGTCGGGGCCGACGGAAGTACGAGAAACGGCGGGCGATCACCGAGCGCGAGCAGCGGCGCGAGATCGAGCGGGAGCTGGGCCGGCGTCGCTAGACGAGCGTATACTCAAGCTGACAACCGCATACGGGGGTGCACTGGCTTCGACCTGGGCGGTCACCGCGCAGGGGAAGCGGGCCGACGTCGCCACATGCGTCGTGAAACAGGTGGCACCACGACAAGCGCCAACGACGAGTTCGCGCTCGCTGCCTAAGACCTAGGCAGCCGTCCGCCGCGGGGTGCCTGCGACCGCGGATCGGGCGTCGTGAGCAGGCTCACGGCGGCGGCTCCGCCCGGGGGCCGTCGGCCGGACAGCTGACCCGGGCTGGCCGAGAGGTCCTCCGCCGGCGGGAGCCTCGAGGCGAGACCTGACCGCCGGCTGCGCCCGGAGAAGCCCTGTACGGTCGCCCGGGGACGGGGGTTCGATTCCCCCCACCTCCACTTCCAGGGCCCTATTCGAATGCCGGCGAGCTTGATCGCTGTGCGAAGCACGTCCTGCCAGCCGTCGAGGTCCCCCTCGGTCGTCTCGAGCTCCCGCGGTTGTGTCGCGTCCCGACCCCCTGCCGCGGCCGGGGGGTCGGCCCGCTCCCGCTCACCCGGGTCTGCCACGGGCTCCAGGGGCAGATCGAGGAGGGTGCATCGCCGATCGTCGTCCAGGGGCAGCCACACGGGCCCCAGCGGGTCGCGGAGCCCGCGATCCGACCGCCGTTGCAGTCGACCCGATGTCGAAGTCGCGGGCTTCCCGCCACGTCGAAGATCCGAGCCTTCTTGAACGGGGAGTCTCCGAGGTCGATCTTCCTGGCGCGCGGCGACCGGGCGAGCCCCGGGCTCGTCCAGGGTGTAGTGCCAGGGGGCCTTCAACCGGCGAGCGGAGTACCCATGGAGTCAGACAGCCCACCGTGCGATCGGGATAGGTTGAGCGTGCGACTCGCCACAAGGAAGGAACCCCTGTAGTGTGCGGAGTACGGGCATTCGAAGCATCGCGTGTTGGCCTTATGGGTGCTGGTCAACCGAAGGGGCGTCGGCCGCTCGGAGCTAGACATGAGGATCGATCCAACGGGAGGCCTCGTGCGGGATGGTTGGAGTGCGAAGCACTGAGCTCATCGCCCGCTTCGCCGGAGTGCTTGCAGCGCTTGTTACGGCAGTGCTGGTTCTCCTCGTCCTGATAGGTGGACCCGGCTTCAACCTTCTCAATCTTGTCACGATCCTCGGTGGAGCCGTTGCCTCGGTACTCGCTCTGACGGGCCCAAGCCGCAAGGGCTTCCTGATCGCTTCGGCCTCGCTCCTAGTCATGGCTTTCGTGCCGGCGGCGGCCTCCGTTGGCTGGCTCTACGTTCCGTCGCTGGTGATGTTGGTGATCGTGCTCGTGCTTAGGTAGACATACCCGGAAGCCGACCTCGCTGAAGAGGCGACGCGGTCGGTCCACCAGGTCCGGACCGGGGTTGGGATGGCAGGACCCCTTGGGTCCACCAACCGGAACGGCTCCGCCCCTGGGGAACGGGCTTGCCGAGGGGGGTCCCGAGCGCGAGACTGTGATCGTCGTGGGCGTGCACGTCGCGGATCCCCGGCGCTTCGCGGTCCTCGTGCTGATCATCCTGCTCATCCTGGCCGTGGCGCTGGCGCTCTCGTTCCTCACGAGCCCCGGGCCCGTCCCGGTCGGTCGGACCTGATCCGTCAACCGCCCGGTCGAGCCTGCCGATATGCGGGGTAGAACCGCACCGAGGCAGGGGAGATGGGCAGGGTCCTGGCGATCGAGGACGATCGGACCGTCGGGCTCGTCCTCGAGCACGTGCTTGAGACGGCGGGCCACGAGGTCCGACTGGCGCGCGGGGTGGCCGACGGGCGCGGGGCCTTGGCCGAGGGGCGCTACGACGCGATCCTCCTCGATCTGAACCTGCCGGACGGCAGCGGCCTCGACCTCCTCCGGGAGATCCGCGAGGAGGCGCCCTCGACGCCGGTGCTCGTGCTCTCGGGGATGCGGCAGGAGGAGGTCGTCGTCCGGGGCCTGCGGCTCGGCGCCGACGACTACGTGACGAAGCCCTTCAGCCCCCGCGAGCTGCTCGCCCGTCTCGAGCGCTGGGTCAAGAGGTAGCGCCGTGTGGCGCCGGTTCGGGGACCTCGGCTTCGCGGCGGTCGTGGCCGTCGTCGTCACCGCCGAGGCCCCGCCCCTGGTCTGGCTCACGTGGACCGTCCTCGGGGGCGTGGGCTCCCGCGGGCGCCTCGTGTGGGTGCTGCTCGGCGGCGTGGCGACGGCTGCCCTCGGCCTCTCGGTGGTGACCGCCTACCTGCTCGCGTACCAGCTGGTGAGCGACCGGCGGGCGGCGGCCGTGGCGGAGGCGCGGACCCGATGGGTCGCCCGGTGGCTCGGCGTGCTCGCGGGGAGCGAGCCCGCCCCCGACGCGCCGCTCCCCCGAGCGGCGGTGGAGGCCCTGCTCGAGCTGCGCGAGGCCGTGCGGGGCGCCGAGGCGGAGCGCCTCCTCGAGCTCCTGCGGCGCTACGGCGTGAGCGCCCACCTCGAGGGACGGGTTCGCAGCCGCCGGCTCGTGCGGCGCCTGCAGGCGCTGGAGGACCTCGCCCGGGCGCGGGCGCCCGAGGCGATGCCGATCCTGCTCGCCGCGGTGATCGACCCCGATCCGCGGGTCCAGGTGGCGGCGGCCCGGGCGGCGGCTCGCACCCTCGCCGACGTGACGGACCCGCGGGAGCGGGCGGCCCTCGCGGAGGCCTTCGCCGCCAGCCTCGTCGCCGCCCGACTGCCCTTCGGGGTCATCGAGGAGGCGCTGCTGCTGGCCGACGACGCCGCGGCGGGGATCGTGGCGGCGATCCTCCGGCGGGAGGACGTCCCCGCCCCCTTCGTCCGGGCCGCCCTCGACGCGGTGGCTCGGCTGGGCCTCCACGGCTTCGGCGATGCCGTCGTCGCCCGGCTCGCCGACCACGATCCCGAGGTCCGAGCGGCCGCCCTCCGGGCGGTGGCTCGCCTCGGATGGCTGCCCGCGGAGGCTCGGGGGGCGGTGCAGCAGGCCCTGGGGGACGCCGTGGCGTTCGTGCGGATCCACGCCGCGGCCGCCGCGGCGCTGCTCCCGCGCGAGGAGGCCCTGGAGCTCCTGTGGGAGCGACTCGGGGACCCGTCCTGGTGGGTCCGCCGGGCGGCCGCCGACGCGCTCGCCCGGCTCGGCCGGGAGGGCCTCGCCGCCCTCGGGCGCGCCGCTCGCACGCACCCGGATCGATACGCGCGCGACATGGCCGCGCAGGCCATCCGGGACCGGGCCGAGCAGGTCCTGGAGGAGGCGGTGGCGGGGTGAGGGCGCTCGAGCTCGTCCAGGTCGGCCTCCTCGCGTACTTCGTCGTGCTGAACCTCCTGTACTCCGCCCTGTCCTTCGTGGGGCTGCGCACGGTCGTCGTGCACGCCCGGGAGCTCTCCAACCTGGCCCTCCGCGACCTCCTGGAGCGGGAGGTCTACCGCCCGGTCTCCATCCTCGTCCCCGCCCACGACGAGGAGCGGACGATCGTGGCCTCGGTCCGGTCCTTCCTCGCCCTCCAGTACCCCCGCTTCGAGGTCATCGTGGTCTCCGACGGATCCACGGACGCGACGATGGAGCGGCTCATCGACGCCTTCGCGCTCGTCGAGGACCCCCGGGTCTGGTCGGCGAAGCTGCCGACGAGGCCGGTGCGGCGGGTCCTCCGCTCGCTCCGCCACCCCGAGCTCGTCGTCGTGGACAAGGACAACGGCGGCAAGTCGGACGCCCTGAACGCCGCCATCAACCTCGCGCGCTACCCGCTCGTCGCCCCGGTGGACGCCGACTCGGTCCTCGATGCGGAGGCGATCCTCCGGGCCTCGCGGGTGTTCGTGGAGGACGAGACGGTCCTGGCCGTCGGGGGCACCGTCCGTCCGCTGAACGGGGCCACCTTCCGCGGGGGACGACCCGTCTCGATGCGGGTCCCGGGGGGCTGGCTCGAGCGGCTCCAGATCGTGGAGTACGCGAGGGCCTTCTTCCTGGGGCGAACCGGGTGGACGCGCCTCGGGACCGTGCTCATCATCTCCGGCGCCTTCGGGCTGTTCCGTCGGGACGCCGTCGTGCGGGTGGGCGGCTTCTCCACGACGACGGTCGGGGAGGACATGGAGCTCGTGCTGCGGCTGCACCGCGAGTACCGGCGGGCCGGCCTCCCGTACCGGATCGTGGTCGCGCCCGACCCGATCTGCTGGACCGAGGTCCCCTCCGACCTCGGGACCCTCCTCCGACAGCGCAGCCGTTGGCACCGGGGGCTGTGGCAGAACCTGTGGCGGCACCGGGGGATGCTCCTGAACCCGCGGTACGGACGGATCGGGATGCTGGGGCTCCCCTACTTCTGGCTGTTCGAGGCGCTCGCGCCGGTGGTCGAGGTGGTCGGCCTCCTCACGTTCGGGGTCTGCCTCGCCCTCGGCGTGGTGGACGTGGGGATCTTCTGGCTGTTCCTGGCCATGGCCGTCCTGCACGGCATGCTCCTGTCCCAGATCGCGGTGGGGGTGGAGGCCATGCTGCTCCAGCGTTACCCGAGGGTGTCCGATCGGCTGCGCCTGCTCGCCGCGGCGTTCCTGGAGTTCCTCGGCTTCCACCAGCTGCTCGCGGTGGATCGGTTCGTGGCGACGTTCCAGGCGCTCCGCGGAGGCGGGGGGTGGGGGCGGATGCGCCGCGCCGGGATCCCCACCGTCACCAGCTGATCGGCGGGACCCCGAGGGGGTCGCTCTCGCGGCCGTAGCGGCCCGGTCCGTAGCGGGAGAGGTCGCGCCCGGCGAGCTCAGCGAGGAAGGAGCGGGGGAGCACGGCCGCGAAGATCCGCTGATCGAGCCGGTCGCGGTCGATGGCCTCCTCGGGGACGTAGGGGCCGATGTTCTCGCCGTAGCGGTAGTCGGCGAGCCACGCCGCGATCTCCGCGTCGGTGATGCCGGCATCGGCGAGGGCGCGCTCGGAGAGGTAGATCTCGGAGGGCACGACGGCCTCGATGAGCCCGAAGAGGGAACGCTGGAAGGCCCGCTCGAGGTCGGCCTGGACCTGGATCGGGTCCAGGCGCACACCGCCCGCGAGGTTCACCGTGGGGCACTGGCCGTGGTCGGCGGTGACGATGAGGACGAACTCGCCGGGCGCGAAGCGCTCCTCGAGGAGGCGGGCCACGCGCGCGATCTGCCGGTCGGTCTCGGCGATGGCGATCCGCTCGCGCTCGGACAGGAAGTTGTAGACGTGCCCCGCGTAGTCGGGGGCCTTCACGTTGATGTACAGGAGGCTCGTGTTCCGCCCCTCGCCGATCGGCTCGGAGTCGAAGGTGGCCTCGATGAGGTCGCCCTGGTACTCGATGATGGGCGGGGTGCAGCACAGGGCCTTCTTACCGAGGGGCGTGAACTCGTCGTCGATCCCCGGGTCTGGATAGGCGCTCGCGAGCTCGTCGAGGCGCTCGAGGCCGGGGAAGGTCCTCGGCATCCGGTACAGGTCCGGGTTCTGGGGGATCCAGCCCCCGCCCCCGTCCTCGTCCCAGAGCACGGCGACCGGCTTGTCCCCGAGCGGCCGGTGACCGCCCCGACCGAGCATCCCGAGGTGCCAGATCTGGTACCCGAGCTCCCCGACCCACGCGCCGTCGTCGGTGCGCTCGTTCCAGGCGTCCGCCAGGGTGGGCACGAGCAGGAAGGACGGGTCGGCGCGGCCCGGCTCGCCCCAGGCCTTCACCGCGCGACCGCGGTACCGCAGGTTGTGGCCGGTGATGCCGTGGGTGCGGGGGAAGGCCCCGGTGCCGATGGTGGCGTGGGCGCAGGCCGTGACCGCGGGGAAGGTGCCGACGATGGCGTTGCGGTACACGAGGCTCTCGCGCATGAGCCGCTTCATCCCCGGCCAGGCCGTCCGGGCGGGGTCCGGGTCGTCCCAGTGCTGGAGCACGTTCCAACCGCCGCCGTCGATCACGAAGGTGACGATCACCTTCGGCGGTCGGGCCGGACGCTCGATCCCCGGGAGCACCCTGCCCTCCGGCGCGCGGAACTCCTCGAAGCCCATGAGCCGAGCGGTGGTCGGAGCCAGGTCGGCCAGGGTGACGCGCTCGGTCCGGTCCCCGGGCTCGACGATCCCGGGCGCGTAGATGAACAGCGGGATCCGCTCGAGGTACATCCAGACCGCCGCGTGGCTGCTGCGGGGATCGTTGCGGACGAGGGTGCGCGACTCGTTCGCGTAGTTGGACGAGTTGTACGGGGCGATCACGAGCTGCAGGTCCCCCGAGCGCTCCGGGTGGAACTGGCGGACCACGAGCTCGAGGTGCTCGGCGCCGAGGTCCCGGGCCATGGCCTCGAGCTTCGGGCGGGGGTCCGGTCTCGTGAGGGCCTTGGCGACGCGCCCCGCGGCCGAGCCGCCCGCGACCGTCACGAGGCCGAGGGCGGACAGCAGCCCGAGGAGGCGGCGCCGGTCCGGGTCCGCGGGGGCGTCCGCGTCCGCGGCCACCCCGTTGCGGCCGGCGGCGACCGCCGCGCCCGCCACGAGGAGCCCCGCGAGGACGGCCGCGAGCACGCTGCCCCTGAGGGCGAGGGCGAACGCGAGCGCGCCGGCGCCGAGGACGAGCGCGGAGAGGAGGGTCCGGGTCGGCCGCATGGCTCGGCCCTATGTTCGCAGACGGCGGGGGCTACGCGCGCTTGCGGGGGAGGTCGAGGAAGGGGAGCTCGACCACGGTGGCCGGGACCGTGCTCCGCTCGCCCTCGACGCTCCACTCGATGTCGAGCCGCTCCCCGGGGGTCGCGTAGCGCGGGGGCACCGACCCGAAGCCGATCATCTTCTTCAGCGTGATGCCCCAGGTCACGCTGGTCGCGCGACCGATCCGCTTGCCGCCTCGGTACAGCGGGACCGGGTCGCGCTGCACGAAGGGCGAGGCGACCGGCGCGAGGCCGTGCCTCGCGTACAGGGCCTCGATCGAGGGCCAGTCGATGTGGAGCCCCACGAGCCGTCGGGGCGGGCCGCCCGCGGCCTGCTCCGCCTCGAGGGCACGCTTGCCCACGAAGCTCCGCTTGCCGAGGTCCACGAAGCGGCCGAAGCCGAGCTCGAAGGGGGAGTAGAACTCCTCCGGCGCCGTGCTCGTGGCGTGGCGGGCGCTCGTGTACTCGACGTCGACCATGATGAGGCCGGCCTCGACGCGGGCGACGTCGAGCGCGCGGATCCCGACCGGCCGGATGCCGTGGTCCTGCCCGGCCTCCCACAGCGCGTCCCAGACGGGGAGCGCGCCGTCGGCCGGCACCCAGATCTCGTAGCCGAGGTCGCCCGTGTAGCCGGTCCGCGTCACGTCCACCTCGACCCCCGCGATCTCGGTGCGGCGGTGCCCGAAGTAGCGGAGGTCCGCCCACGAGGCGCTTGTCGCCCGCTCGAGCACGTCCCGGGAGCGCGGGCCCTGGAGGGCGAGCGCGGCCAGGTCCTCGGACACGTCCTCGATCTCGACGTCGAGGCCCGCCGCGTTCAGCTGGAGCCAGCGGAGCGTCTGGTCCGCGGCGGTGAGCAGGAACCGGTCCTCGGCCAGGCGCGCCACGTTCCCGTCGTCGATGACCTTGCCGTCGTCGTCGCACCAGCAGGTGTAGAAGACGCGGCCCACCGCGAGCTTGGAGACGTCACGGACGATCACGCGATCGACCAGGCGGGCCGCGTCCGGGCCCGTGATGAGGAACTTGTACAGGGGCGAGGTGTCGAACAGGGCCGCGGCCTGCCGGATCGCGTTGTACTCGATGTCGTGGAAGTCGTGGTACACGGCGGCGGCCCAGTAGCCGGCCCACTCGCCCCAGGCCATCTTCGCGTTCAGCGCGGCGGTGCGCGGGTGGAAGGCGGTACCGACGCTCACGGGAACCTCCTCGTCGACCGGTCCGCCCACGAGTATGGCGCGCGGGGGCCGGCGGCGACCCTCCCGGGCACGGGCCCGCGCTGACCCCAGGTCACGGGCCCCGTGGTCGGGCCCAGCGGGCCCATCTAGCATGGCCGAGGCGCAGCGGCGCCCGAGTTTCGACCCCCGCTCGAGCGAACCGAGGAGGATGCGGTGGCGCAGCGATACGACGTGGTGGTCATCGGTGGGGGGCACAACGGACTCATCGCGGGGGCGTACCTGGCCCGCGCGGGCCTGCGGACGGTCGTCCTGGAGCGCCGGCACGTGCTGGGCGGCGCCGCCGTCACCGAGGAGATCGTGCCCGGCTTCCGCTTCAGCGTCTTCTCCTACGTGGTCTCGCTCCTCCGGCCCGAGATCATCCGCGAGCTGGAGCTGCCCAAGCACGGGCTGGAGATCCTGCCCCTGGACGGCACGATCACCCCGCTCGACGACGACTACCTCTGGCGCGTGAACGACCACGGCCGGACCATCCGGGAGCTCCGTCGCTGGAGCAAGGCGGACGCCGAGGCCTACGAGGAGTACGGCAAGCTCATGGCCGAGATGGCTCGGTTCGTGAAGCCGATCCTGTCGATGGTCCCGCCGGACCCGGGCCGCGTCCGTCCGTGGGAGTGGAAGCCGGTCGTGGACCTGCTCCGCTCCTTCCGTGACCTGCCGCAGCGGCTCCAGCACACGTTCGTGCAGCTCATGACCATGAGCGCGACCGACTTCCTGCGGCAGTGGTTCACGGTGGACCCGCTCATCGCGACGATGTCGGCCTCGGGCATCATCGGCACGTACCAGGGCATCCAGTCCCCTGGGACCGCCTACGTGCTGCTCCACCACTACATGGGCGAGATCGACGGCGCCTTCCGCGCCTGGGGCGTCCCGAAGGGGGGCACCGGCGGGATCTCGAACGCGTGCGGGAACGCGGCCAGGGCCTTCGGCGCCGAGATCCGGACCGAGGCGCCGGTGGCGAGGATCGACGTCCGGGACGGGCGCGCCGTCGGCGTGACCCTGGAGAGCGGCGAGGAGATCCGCGCCGACGTGGTGATGTCGAGCGTGGACGCGAACCAGACCTTCATCCGGCTCATGGAGCCCGGGCACCTGGACGAGTCGTTCGTGCAGGAGGTCAAGCGCTACAAGTTCCGAGGCTCCAGCGGGAAGGTGAACCTCGCCCTCGACGGCCTGCCCGAGCTCGCGTGCAAGCCCGGCAAGGGCGAGTGGCTGCGCGGGGCGATCAGCTTCAGCCCGAGCGTGGACTACATGGAGCGGGCCTACGACGACGCGAAGTACGGGCGCTTCAGCCGCCGGCCGTACATCGACTGCATCATCCCGACCCTCGTGGACCCGGACATGGCGCCCCCGGGCAAGCACGTGATGTCGTGCTTCGTCCAGTACGCGCCGTACCACCTCGAGGAGGGCAAGGTCTGGGACGACGAGATGCGCGAGGCCTTCGGGGAGACCGTGATCGACACCCTCGAGGAGCGCTTCCCGAAGATCCGGGATCTCATCATCGGCAAGCAGGTGCTCACGCCCCTGGACATCGAGCAGATCACCGGGCTCACCGAGGGGAACATCTTCCAGGGCGAGCTCTCCCTGGAGCAGCTGTTCTTCAACCGCCCCGTCCCGGGGTGGGCCCGGTACCGGACGCCCATCGAGGGCCTGTGGATGTGCGGGTCGGCCGTCCACCCCGGGGGCGGGATCATGGGCGCGAACGGCAGGATCGCGGCGCTCGAGCTCATCAAGGAACGGCGCCGCGGACGGAAGGGGGTGGCGTGATGGCGACCTACGACGCCATCGTCGTCGGCGGCGGCCACAACGGCCTCGTCGCGGCCGCCTACCTGGCGAAGGCGGGCCGCCGGGTGCTCGTGCTGGAGCGGCGCGATCGCGTCGGCGGCATCCTCGAGACCGTCGAGATCGCCCCCGGGATCCGGGCCCCCGGGATCGTCCACACGGTCGGTCGGCTCCGGCGCTCGGTCATCGAGGACCTGGAGCTCGCCCGCCACGGGCTCTCGCTCGTGGCGCCACCGGTGCGGGTCTTCGCCCCCGATCCGAACGGCGGCGGGGTGGTGCTGTGGGCAGACCCGGGTCGCACGGCGGCTGACCTGCGAGCCCGCTCCGCGCACGACGCCTCGGCCTACCCGGGGTTCGACCGCAAGGTCCGGGCGCTCGCGAGCTTCCTCGCGCACGTGAACGCCACGACCCCGCCCGACCTGCGCTCGCCGACCTTCGCCGACGCCATCGCGGGGTTGAAGCTCGGCCGCGCCTTCCGGGCCATGGGCGCCCGGGCCGTCCGGGAGCTCACGCGGGTCCTGCCGATGGCCGTCGCGGACTTCGTCGGGGAGGTCCTCGAGGACGACCTGCTACGGGCGGCGGTGGCGGCGCGGGCGGTCCTGTACACCGCCCAGGGACCGTGGTCGGCGGGGAGCACGACGACGCTGCTCACCGACTCGGCCGGCAACGACGGCGGGGCCGCGGGGCAGACGACGTACCACCGGGGCGGCCCCGGGGCCCTCGCCCAGGTCCTCGAGCGCGCGGCGAAGGCCCTCGGGGTCGAGATCCGGACCGGCGCGGAGGTCGTGCGCATCACCACGCGCGACGGGCGCGCGACGGGCGTGGCGCTCGCCGACGGGACCGAGCTCACGGCCGAGCGCGTGATCTCGGCGGTGGACCCGAAGCGGACCCTCACCGAGCTCGTGGACCCCGTGGAGGTGGGCCCGCACCTGCGGTGGCGGGCGGCGAACATCCGCCAGCCGGGCCGGACCTCGAAGGTGAACCTCGCGCTCGCCGGCCTGCCGAGCTTCCCCGGCGCCGACCCCGAGCACCTGCGGGGCCGGATCGTGATCGGGCCCGGCATCGACCACCTCGAGCGCGCCTTCGACCACTCCAAGTACGGGCGGATCAGCGAGGAGCCCTTCCTCGAGGTCACGATCCCCACGCTCTCGGACCCGAGCTTCGCCCCGGAGGGGCAGCACGTGCTCTCGGCGCTGGTCCAGTGGACGCCCCGGCACCTGCGCGAGGGCGACTGGGCGAGCGAGCGGGAGCGGCTGGCCGACCTCGTGGTGAAGACCCTCGAGGCGTACGCGCCGGGCCTCGGCGAGCTCGTCACGGCGCGCCAGGTGATCACGCCGGAGGACCTGGAGGTGGAGCTCGGCCTGTCCGGCGGGCACGTCCTCCACGCCGAGCCGGGCCTGGACTCCTGGGTCGCGTGGCGGCCCCTGATCGGGCACGCGCGCTACCGGTTCGGGATCCCGGGCCTGTGGCTCGCGGGCTCGGGGGCGCACCCCGGCGGCGGCGTGACCGGCGGGCCGGGAGCGAACTGCGCGCGCGAGATCCTCGCAGCGAGCAAGGGGTAGGCTCAGCCGAACCGGATCTCCGCGGACCGGGCGATGAGGCGGTAGCCGATCCGCCCGTAGATCGCGTTCGAGGTCGGGTTGGCGAGGTCCGCGTACAGGTAACAGGCGCGGTGTCCCTCCGCGAGGAGCCACCGGCTGAGATCGGCGACGAGGGCCGTGGCGAAGCCCCGGCGTCGGTGCTCCGGCGGCGTGTACACGGGGCCCACCCGGATGCCGCTCGGGGTCCGGCTCGAGCAGCCGGCGAGCGAGACGGGCGTGCCGGCTTCCTCCCACAGCCAGAGCCACCCCTGCTCGAGCCGGGGGTCCACCATGCGCTCGAGGAACGCCGGCTCGCCGAGCTCCCCGAGCATCGCCTCGCGGGCGAAGTCGAGGAGCCAGCGCAGCAGGAGCCCCCGGTCCTTCCGACCGGCGACCCTGGCGGCTCCGGGTGACCTCGGGACCTCTGCGACCTCGACGAGCGCGTAGACGCCGTGGCGCTGGGTGGGGACCGGCCTCGCCCCGGTGCGCTCGGCCCAGCGCTCGGCGGCGGCCTGCACGGATGGCTCGTTGCCGACGATCCCCGGGGTCGCGGGGTCGTCGGCGGCGAAGGCGTCCACCCGGGCCCGCAGGGCCGCATCGGTCCGCGGCTCGGCGAGGATGGCGTGGAACGGCGGCGTCCGCGTGAGGGCGGCGAGCGGCTCCCCGCCGGCGAGCGCCACCCAGGCCCGGTAGGTCGGGTACAGCTCGGGGCGTTCGGCGGCGGTGGCCGCGACACCGAGGATCAGGTTGTGCCGGCGTCCGCGTCGGGGGCGAGGAGCGGCGTGGCGAGCCGGAGGAACGCGCGCGGATCGTCGAGCCGGAGCACCTCCATGGGCCGATCCTATCCGGCGGTCCCGACGGGGACCCGGTCGCCGCCCCCGTCCGCCGCGTAGCATGGGCGCCGATGTATCCCCTGGATCCGAGCCCCGAGCAGATGCGGGCGATGGGGGAGGCGGCCCTCGAGGCGGCCATCTCGTTCATCGGCGGGCTCTCCGAGGCGCCGGCCGCCGGGAGGGGGAACGGCGCCGAGGTCGCTCGCCGGCTCCGGGCCGAGCCGCCGGAGCGGGGCGGCCCCTTCGAGCCGGTCCTCGCCGAGGTCCTCGAGGCCGCCGCCCACGCCTACGAGACGTGCGGGCCCGGCTACCTCGCGTACATCCCCGGCGGCGGGCTCTTCTCCGCCGCCCTCGCGGACTTCCTCGCGCTCTCGGTGAACCGCTACGTGGGCCTCGCCGCGCCGAGCCCGGCCGTCGTGCAGATCGAGGAGAACGTGGCGCGCTGGCTCTGCTCGCTGTTCGGCTGGGACGAGGGCGCGCAGGGCGTGCTCACGAGCGGCGGATCCATGGCGAACTTCTCGGCCACGGTCGCGGCGCGGCACGCCAAGCTCGGGGAGGACCTCGCGATCGGCACGTACTACGTGAGCGACCAGGCCCACGCCTCGGTGACGAAGGCGGCGACCCTCGCGGGCTTCTCGCGGCGGAACCTCCGGCTCGTGCCCACCGACGACGAGCTGCGCATGGACCCCGAGGCGCTCGCCCGGACGGTCCGGGAGGACCTCGCGGCGGGCCTGCGTCCCTTCCTCGTCGTGGCGAGCGCCGGGACGACGAACACGGGGGCGGTGGATCCCCTCGCGGAGATCGCCGACGTCGCGGCCGAGCACGACCTGTGGATGCACGTGGACGGCGCCTACGGGGGGTTCTTCATCCTCACCGAGCGCGGGCGGGAGCGCTTCCGGGGGATCGAGCGGGCGGACAGCGTGACCCTCGACCCCCACAAGGGCATGTTCCTGCCGTACGGGACGGGGGCGCTCGTGGTGCGCGACGGGGCGGAGCTGCGGCGGGCCCACTACGAGGGCGCGGCCTACCTCCAGGACATCGCCGAGCCCGGGGAGCTGCCGAACTACTCCGAGTACTCGGCGGAGCTCTCGCGCGAGTGGCGCGGCCTCCGGGTGTGGCTCCCGCTGCGGCTCCACGGGATCTCGGCGTTCCGGGAGGCCCTGGAGGAGAAGCTCGACCTCGCCGAGCTGCTGTACGAGGGCCTGAAGGCGGTCCCGGAGATCGAGGTCCCGTGGGCGCCCCAGCTCACCGTGGTGCCGTTCCGGCTCCGCGACGGGGACGAGGCGGCGAACCGGGCGCTGCTGGAGCGCATCAACGCGAGCGGGCGCGTGTTCCTCTCCAGCACGGCGATCCACGGCCGCTACACGATCCGGGCGTGCATCGTGAGCCATCGCACCCACCGGGACCGGATCGAGGAGTGCCTCGAGATCGTGGCCCGGTCGGCCGCCGAGGTCGCCGCGGCCGGGGGCTGAGCCCTACCGGCGACCGCGGCGGCTGGGGGTCGGTCGTTCGCCCGTCGCTCGTGCCAGGTACAGCCCGGTCTCGTCCCGGGTGGCGCGTCGGCGCCGGACGAGCTCCTCGAGCAGCCCTCGGCTCTCCTCGAGGTCCAGGTGGAAGGCCCTCGCGAGCTCGGCGGGCCGGGCCGCGACCATCGTGTCGAGGTAGCGCTCGGCGGCGCGGAGGTGCGAGCGCCGGCCGGGCGGGGGGAGACGGAACGCCCGGGCCGTGAGCTCGAGCACCGGGACCGGCCAGGCCCCGCCCTCGTCGGCCGTCCCGAAGTGGGTGATGACGAGGGCGCGGCCGAGCTCGGCGAGGGCGCGCTGGAACCCCTCGGTCGCCCGCCGACCCTCGACGTCGAGGGCCTCGCGGAGCGCCGTGGTGGACAGGGGGCCGCTGCGGAGCAGGATCCGGGCGATCCGGTAGGCGCGGGGCGAGAGATCCGCCTCCTCGAAGTCGTCGGGCCGGCCGCGGCGCGGGTACAGGTCGGCGAGCAGGGCGGGCGACAGGAAGGAGGGGCGGCCCCGGAGGAACTTCCCGTACCAGGCCAGGCCCCGCCGCGGGAGCTCGTCCTTCCACCCCCACACCCGGTCGGCGTCGGGTCCCCAGTCCCCGGCGGGCGAGAACAGGGGTCGGTCGCTCGCGGCGTCGTACAGGCTCGGGAGCACGACGCCCTCGTTCGGGAAGAGCAGGCAGAACGCGAGGTCCTCGACGAAGGCCGCGGCCCGCTCGATCCGGACGATCTTCCGCCGGCCCGCCCACCACCGCCGCGCCCTCGCCCGCTCCAGGTCCATCCGGGCAGAGCCTACGACGCGGCTGTCGCGGGTCGTCGCCTAAGCGTTCCGATTCCCGCAGCTGATCCCGGGGAGCGGACGTCCGACTCACCCTGACCCCCCGCCCCTCGGGTCTCCGGGGGAACGGGTGCCGGAGCCCGGGACGGGCTCCGGCCGACGGACGTGGACATCCTACCTGGCGACCATCGCCCAGCGCGCTGGCCACCGGCGGCAGAACCGGCGGGCCTGGAGGGCCAGGAGGAGGTGGTCGGCACCCCGGCGGGTCCACCGCGTCCCCCTCCCCTTCATCCGCGGGCCACGAGGAGGTGCTTCTCGACCAGGGCCGGGCGCACCACCCGCATCCGGCCCCGGCGGAGGCGGCGGGGGAGGCGGTCGAGCCCGTGGAGGTCCCGGGCCACCGCCTCCAGGTAGGAGGCGACCTCCCCCGCGTGCTCGGGGGGATGAGGCGGGATCGCCGGAGCTTGCGGGCGCAGCCCAGGGGGTGGGAGAAGGTGAGGGCCTTGAGCTCCTCGAACCGGGCCCGGTCGGCCCCTGAGACCTGCCAGACCCGCTGGGCCGCGTGGTGGTGGTCGGGTCCCGTGGATGGCGCCGGGGCACCAGTCCCGGAAGCCCTCCCCGTACCCCTCCAGGCCACCTGGACGCAGAGGACGTGGCGTGCTCGGTGCAGCCCGACCCAGGCGAAGCCCGGGCCGCCAGGCCCTTGCCGAAGGCGTCGGCACCTGCGGTGGTGGCGTAGCAGCCCTTCTCGAGGAGCCTGAAGCGGCGGTGGCGCCTCCCCCGGCCCGCCCCTTGCCGGTTGGGGAAGACCCTGGTCTCTTCACCTCGAAGCGGGTCCCCTCCTCCCGCTTCCCCCGGGGGTAGGTCCCGTCGGCCTCCACCACCACGAGCTCGGGGGCGATCCCGACGTCGTGGGGAGCCTCCTCGAGCTCGAAGACCGCACCTGCGAGAGCTCCCCCTCCTCGGTGCGGATCCTCGCCCCCTCCTCCTGGACCACCCGCCAGCAGCTCTGGGCGGAGAGCGGCCCCCCCGATCAGGCGGGAGGCCACCTCCCCCACCTGCCGGTAGGGCACGGGGGTGGCGAGGTCGCAGAGCGCCTCCCGCAGGGACGGGGTGGGCTCGGCCCGGGACAGCCCGAGCGCCCGGTCCAGGGGGTGGAAGCTCCCCCCGGGGCCCGCCGTCCGGTACCGTCAGATCCGCACCCGGCCGAAGACGGTGGCTAGCCACCGGCACTCCAGGCGCTGGCGGCGTTTCGCAGAAGATCTCCGGTGTGACCGGCCCGAACGCGGCCGGCATCGAGCGCACTCTGCAGCGGTTCGCGAACTGCTACGAGAGCAACAACCCGGCCGGCTCAGCGGTCAAGATCGTGGCGGGCGTCACGAACGATGCCGTGGCTGATCCGCAGGCCGCCGTCACGCGGAACCACGGCGAAGCCTGGGGCGACCTGATCCTCCGGATGAACAACTGGGCTGCAAGCAGGAACATCGAGGGCCAGGTGAGCTTCAATGGAGGCCTGGACGCGGAGCATTCCTTTCAAGATGACGTCGACAAGGTGAAGGCCTGGGTCGATGGATATGTGGCTGAGAACGGAAACCGGAACCTCTTCTTCTACGGGGATGCGGAAGGATGTCCAAGTGACAAATACCCGAACTGGAGCTGCACCTGGTCAGCGAACGACATCATCGACATCTCGTGGTCGCGGGGGGAGGTAACGCCCTTCCCCCAGATCTACGACGAGGAGCCGGATACCGCGAACCCACCAACGAGCATGAATGCCCAACGGTGGCAGAGACTGAGCAAGCGCTCGTACGACAACGGAACGAGCCGTACGAACTTCGCGGGCGGCCTCTCCCAGTACCTCGCCTGCCAGGACGTCGGGGCAGGCGGCGTCGAGGAAGAGCCCTGCGACGCCGAGGCCCGGATCGCGGCCCTGAACGCCAAGTACGAGGCGATGCCGCCCCTCAGCGACCCGGAGGCCATCTACGAACGGAACCTGGAGTATGAGCGCGGGTTCTCGCAGGTGAACTGCGGAGAGGCGGCGAACGGGGCGAATGCGGTCGAGCTCACCCCCGAGGATCACGAGTGGAACGTGGGGCCGCTGGGGATCGGGCCGGCGCCCGAGGTCGCCCTGCCCGGCTACCGCCCGGTCAACCAGTGGACCGGCATGATCGACGGGCGACCGGTGATCGTCGCCTCCGTCACGCCGGAGGGGGAGCGCCGGCAGGGCGGGGTGCTCGTGCAGGAGGTCGACCGGATCCGCTTCATCCCGTCGCCGCGGGCCGTCGGCCCGCTCGCCATCACGTCCGCCCACGGCCAGACGCTGGTGCTGGTGGGACCCGAGGGCGATCGGTTCACGTTCGACGTGACCGAGCGGTCGTTCGTCTGACCCACCGGTCGGGGGCCGCGGGACCCGGACGGCAGCTCTCTTTCCTGCGGCCCGAGCCGCACCTCCGGTCCGCCCGCGGGCCGTCGCGGCCCGTAGGATGAGGGGCCGTGACCGCGATCCTTGGCGGCCTCGGGGCCGCCGTGATGTGGGCGGCCTCGACGCTCTCCACGAGCCGGTCGAGCAAGATCGTCACGCCCTCGACGGTCCTGGCCTGCGTGATGGCGATCGGGGCGGCGCTCTCGGCGCCCTTCGCCCTCGCAAGCGGGGTCCCGCCGGCGCTCCGCGGCGCGAACCTCACCTGGCTCGCGGTCTCCGGGCCCGCGAACCTGCTCGGCCTGCTCTGCGCCTACAGCGCGCTGCGCGTCGGCAAGGTGGGGATCGTCGCGCCCATCACCTCGGCCCAGGGGGCGGCGGCCGCGATCATCGCGATCCTGCTCGGCGAGCGGATCGCGCCGGGTTCCGGCTTCCTCCTCGCCCTCATCGCCCTCGGCGTGGCGCTCGCGAGCCTGTCCGGGGAGGACGGGTCCTCGGGGGACGGCCGGGGACCGCTGCTCGCGGGCGGCGCCGCCGGCCTGTTCGGCCTCGGGCTGTACGCGTCCGGGCGGCTGGCGGGCGAGCTGCCCCTCGCGTGGGTCCTCTTCGGGCCGCGGCTCGTCGGCGTGCTCGTGTTCACGCTGCCGATGCTCGCCCTCGGCCGCCTGGGGCTCCGACGGGCTGCGGTGCCCTACATCGTGCTCTCGGGCGTCTGCGAGATCCTCGGGCTCGGGTCGTACGCGCTCGGCTCGCGCGCGGGGATCGCCGTGGCCGCCATCCTCGCCTCGCAGTTCGCGGCCCTCGCCGCGGTCCTCGCCTACGCGCTCTTCGGGGAGCGTCTGCGTCGGGTCCAGGTGGCCGGGGTCGCGGCGATCGTCGTCGGGGTGGCCGTCCTCACGGGGATGCAGGCGTGATGGACCATCCCGAGCCCGAGCTCGTCTTCCACGCCGACGAGGCCGCCCGGCCCGCCCTTGAGCGGCTGGGACGCGAGGTGTGGGGCGAGGCCCTGCGGTGGCTCTACGAGGAGGCGATGGCGCGCCCCATGCTGCCGGTGCCCTACCGGGAGCTGCGGCGTCGGTTCTTCGGCCCCAGCCTCGAGCCGGGCGCGCCCCCCGAGGAGCCGATGGCCTCGGGGGAGGTGCTCGCGGAGTTCCGGGAGCGCGTGGCGCCGTACCTGTTCAACGCGCAGCACCCCGGGTCGTTCTCGTACTTCACGCCCCCGCCGCTGCCGATGTCCGTGGCGGGCGAGGTGCTCGCCCAGTGGACCCAGCAGGGGGTGGACGTCTGGGCGGCCGGTCCGATCGGGGCCCTGGTCGAGGAGGAGGTGACCGCGTGGCTGCGGCGGCTCGTGGGCTTCGGGGAGGACTCGTGGGCCGTGCTCACCTCCGGCGGCGTGATGGCCAACCTCATGGCGCTCGCGGTGGCCCGCGACATCCACCTCGCCCGCCTGCTCGGGCTGCACGGCCCGCCGCGCGGGGCGGCCCTCGAGCGGGCCCGCGTCTACGCGAGCGACCAGGCCCACTTCTCGATCGCGCGGGGCCTGGACGTCCTCGGGTTCCCCCCGGAGACCCTGCGGATCGTCCCGTCGGACGAGCGCTTCCGGCTCCACGCCCGACCCGTCGCCGAGGCCATCGCGGAGGACCGCGCGAGCGGCCACGTGCCCTTCGCGATCGCGGCGGTGGCGGGATCGACGAACACCGGTTCCGTGGACCTCGTCGAGGAGCTCGCCGACCTCGCCGAGCGGGAGGGGCTGTGGCTCCACGTGGACGCGGCCTACGGCGGGGCGGTGCGCCTGTCCCGGCGCGAGGCGCACCGCGTCCCGGCCCTGGAGCGCGCGGACAGCGTCACCATCGACCCCCACAAGTGGTTCTTCCAGGCCTACGACATCGGGGCGCTCGTCGTGCGCCGGCGCGAGGACCTCCGGCAGACCTTCCACCGCATGCCCGAGTACTACCGGCACCCGCGGCCCGAGGACGCGCCGCTCAACTGGTTCGAGTACTCGCTCGAGGGGACCCGGCGCTTCCGCGCGCTCAAGCTGTGGACGAGCTGGAAGCACCTCGGCACACGGGGGCTCGGCGCCCTCGTGGAGCGCAACCTGGAGCTCGCGGCGTACCTCGTGCGACGGCTCCGGGAGCTCCCCGGGTTCCAGGTAGCGCCGCCCGAGCCGGAGCTGTCGGTGGTGTGCTTCCGGCACGTCCCGGCGGACCTCGGCCCCGGGCACCTGGACGCCTACCAGGACCGCCTCCAGCTCGCCCTGGAGGCGAGCGGTCGCGCGTGGGTCTCGACGACGAAGCTGCGGGGGCACACGTACCTGCGCGCGGGCATCGTGAACTACCTCTCGGCCGAGGCCGACGTGGACCGGATGCTCGCGACCCTCCTCGAGCTCGCGCCCCGCGTCGAGGCCGAGGTCCGCGCCTCCGCCTAGGTCCGGCGGTAGATCCTGATGGCGAGGGGGACGGAGACGGCGAGGATCGCCGCGATCCACAGCCCCGAGCGCAGGACGAGCCCGCCCATGGTCTCGCCCAGGGCGCGCACGTAGGCGTCCCCGAGGGTGAACCCGCGCATCGTGTTCGCCCAGATCGTCACGGGGTTGTTGCGCGCGAAGACCTGGAGCCACGAGGGCATCCCTTCGATGGGGACGAAGGCGGAGCTCGCGAAAGTGAGGGGGAAGATCCAGATGAAGCTCGCCGCCTGCACGGACTCGACCTCCTTGATGGCGAGGCCGATCGTGGCCGAGATCCACGAGAAGGCGAACCCGACGAGCACGGCGAGCCCGATGGCGAGCGCGGCGAGGACGGGGCCCTCCTGGAACCGGAAGCCCGCGAGGTAGCCGACGGCGGTCATGAGCAGCACCACGAAGAGGTTCCGGAGCAGGTCCGCCGTGGTGCGACCGGCGAGCACCGCCGAGCGGGCCGTGGGGAGCGACCGGAACCGGTCCACGATCCCGCTCGCGAGGTCCTCGGCGAGCCCGATCCCCGTCTGGGTCGCCCCGAAGATCGCCGTCTGCACGAAGATCCCGGGCATGAGGTAGTTCACGTACGTCCTCGCGCCGGGCGGGAGCAGGGTGATGGCCCCGCCGAAGACGTACCGGAACAGCAGGACGAACATCACCGGCTGGATCGTCGAGAAGACGAGGAGCGTCGGGATCCGCACGTACCGCAGGAGGTTGCGGCGGGTGAGGACGAGGCCGTCGTGGATCGCCCAGCGGACGCGCTCGCGGAGCGGGGTGTGGGCCGCGCTCACGGACGCCTCCGTCGGCGGGTCGGGGGCGCCTGCGGCGCGGCCTCCTCGGCGGCGTGGCCGGTGAGGGCGAGGAAGACGTCGTCCAGGGTCGGACGCCGCAGCGAGACGTCGGCGAGCTCGATCCCCTCGGCGTCGAGGCGCCGCACGGCCTCGATGAGCAGACGGGGCCCGTCGGGGCCCGCGGGGATCGTGATCTCGCCGGTGCTGTTGTCCACCTTGCCCCCGCCGGGGCCGAGCCCGAGGATCGCGCCCGCCGCGGCGGGGATCCGGGATCGGTCCGAGACGCGGACGGCGAGCACCTCGCCCCCGACGCGGGCCTTGAGCTCGTCGGCGGTGCCGCGCGCGATGACGCGGCCCCGGTCGACCACGGCGATCTGGTCCGCCAGACGATCGGCCTCCTCCAGGTACTGGGTCGTGAGCAGGATCGTCGCGCCCTCGTGCACGAGCTCCCGGATCACGTCCCACAGCTCGAGGCGGCTCCGCGGGTCGAGGCCGGTCGTGGGCTCGTCCAGGAACAGGACCCTGGGTCTGCCGACGAGGCTCGCGCCGAGGTCGAGGCGCCGTCGCATCCCGCCCGAGTAGGTCCGGGCCGGACGGTCGGCCGCCTCCACGAGGTCGAACCGCTCCAGGACCTCGGCGGCCCGGCGCCGGGCCTCCTCGCGGGGGAGGTGGTAGAGGCGGCCCACCATCTCCAGGTTCTCCCGGCCGGTGAGGTTCCCGTCGATGGCGGCGGACTGGCCGGCGAGGCCGATCACGTGCCGCAGGGCCTCGGCCTCGTGCACCACGTCGTAGCCGGCCACCCTGGCCCGGCCACCGTCGGGGTGCAGGAGCGTCGTGAGGATCCGGACCGTCGTCGTCTTGCCCGCGCCGTTGGGCCCGAGGAGCCCGAGGACCGTCCCTTCCCCGACCTCGAGGTCGACGCCGTCGAGCGCGACGACGTCCCCGAAGGAACGACGGAGCCCCTCCGCCTCGATGATCGCCATGGCGGCCAGCCTACCGGCCGCGGACCCGGGTGACGCGTCGAGGCGGGTCCCCGGTCCCGGTCGCGGTAGGCTCCGGGGCGTGCTCGAGCTCGTCGGCCTCGTGCGCCGGTTCGGCGAGGTCCTGGCCCTCGACGACGTCTCGTTCTCGGTCGCGGAGGGCGAGATCGTGGGCTTCGTGGGGCCGAACGGCGCGGGCAAGACCACCGCGATGCGGATCGTGCTCGGGGTGCTCGAGGCGGACGCCGGCGAGGTTCGCTGGCGCGGCCGCCCCGTGGACGCGGGCGTGCGTCGGCGCTTCGGGTACATGCCGGAGGAGCGGGGCCTGTACCCGAAGATGCGGGTCGCGGACCACCTGACCTACCTCGCGCGCCTCCACGGCCTGGGGGCGGACGACGCCCGGGCGCAGGTGCGCCGGACGATGGAGCTCGTCGGGATCGCCGACCGGGCCCGGGCCCGCGTCGAGTCCCTCTCGCTCGGGAACCAGCAGCGGGTGCAGCTCGCCGCGGCCCTGGCGCACCGCCCCGAGGTGCTCGTCCTCGACGAGCCCTTCGCCGGTCTCGACCCGGTCGGGGTGGACGTGCTCTCGGGGGTGCTCCGCGAGCAGGCGGCGGCGGGCGTCCCCGTGGTGTTCTCCAGCCACCAGCTCGACCTCGTGGAGCGGCTGTGCGAGCGGGTCGTGCTGATCCACCGGGGACGGGTGGTCGCGGCGGGTCGCCTCACCGACCTGCGGGCGGCCGACCCGCGGCGTCTGGTCCGCGTGGAGGTCAGCGGGGCCCCGGCGGACTGGTACGGGCGGATCCCCGGGGTGCGCCTGGTGGAGCCGCTGCCCGACGGGGCGGTGCTCGAGCTCGACGAGGGCGCCCGGCCCGAGGAGGTGCTCGAGGCGGCCCGCGCCGCGGGCCAGGTCCGCCTGTTCGCCGTGGAGCGCCCGTCCCTGGCCGAGATCTTCCGTCGGGCGGTGGGCGCGTGAGCTCCGGTCCGGTCCGCCTGGTGGCCCGGCGCGAGTTCGTCGAGCGCATCCGGGACAAGGGGTTCATCGTATCCACCGCCATCACCCTCCTCGTCCTGGTCGGGCTGGTCGGGGGAGGGGCGCTGCTCGCCCGACGGGCCTCCTACGACCTCGGCGTGGTGGGCGAGCCGGGCCGCGCCGTCGCCGAGCGCGCCCGCCGGGAGCTCGGGGGCGAGGCCCGCCTGCGGATCCGGATGCTCCCCTCGGTCGCGGCGGCCGAGCGGGCCGTGCGGGATGGCGACCTGGACGCCGCCCTCTTCGACGGCTCGGAGATCCTCGTGCGCGCGGAGCCGGATCCCGTCCTCGTCGGCGCCCTCCAGCGGGCGTCCGCCAGGCTCCGGGTGGAGCGGGCGATCGTCGGCGCGGGTCTGCCGCCGACGGAGGTCGCCGAGGCCCTGGACCAGCCGCCGCTCCCCGTCCGGGCGCTCGAGCCGCAGGACCCGCGCCGCCGGGAGGCCGCGGCGGTGGCCTTCGTCGGGCTCGTCGCCCTCTACGGGCAGCTCTTCGCCTACGGCTACTGGGTGGCGGCCGGCGTGGTGGAGGAGAAGTCCTCCCGGGTCGTGGAGGTGCTCCTCGCCACGGTCCGGCCCTCCCAGCTGCTCCGGGGCAAGGTCCTCGGGATCGGGCTGCTCGGGCTCCTCCAGCTCGGGATCATCACGGGGGTGGGGTTCCTCGTGGGTCGCCTCGCGGGGGTGGTGCGGTTCCCCGGCGGGGCGCTCGCGGTCATCGCGCTCGTGCTCGGGTGGTTCCTCCTCGGCTACGCCTTCTACGCCTGCCTGTTCGCGGTGGCCGGCTCCATCGTCTCCCGGCAGGAGGATCTCCAGGCCACGATGACCCCGCTCACGCTCCTCATCATCGGGGCGCTGTTCGTGGGGATCGAGGCGAACCGCGATCCCGGCGGGACCCTGGCCCTCGTCGCGTCCTTCCTACCGCCGACGGCGCCGCTTTCGATGCCGGCCCGCCTCGTGCTCGGCGAGGCCGGCGCGGTTCAGGGTCTCCTCGGCGCGGGCCTGAGCGTGGCGGCGACGGCCGCGCTCGTGCCCCTCGCCACGAGGGTCTACGCACGGGCGGTCCTGCGCCCGGGGCGGGTGCGGATCCGCGAGGCCCTGCGACCCTAGGCGCCCGCGCCGAGGAGCTCGGCGCACATCTCCTCGAACACCTGGGTGTGGAGGTCGACGTCCGCCTCGGTCGTCGCCGGCGACATGAGGGCCATGTTGTGGAAGGGCGTGAGCAGGATCCCCCGGTTCAGCGCGTAGAGGTGGCAGAACCGGGCGAGCTCGTGGTCGTCGCTCGCCGCCGCCTCGGCGCCGTTGCGCGGCGGGCGCTCCACGAACCAGTACTCCGCCCGGCAGCCGATGCGCTGGATCGTCCACGGGAGCTCGTAGCGCTCGATCGCTGTCCGCACGCCCTCGGCCCAGCGCGCGCCGAGCGCGATCATCCGCTCGAAGGCCTCGTCGGTGAGGACCTGCTCGAGGGTGGCGCGCATCGCGGCGAGCGAGAGGGCGTTGCCGGACAGGGTGCCCCCGACGCCGCCGACGTCGGTGGAGGGCAGGGTCTCCATGTACGCCTGGACCCGCTCGGCCACCTCCTCGGTCATGCCGTAGCAGGCCGCCGGCACGCCGCTCGCCAGGGGCTTGCCGATCGTGAGGAAGTCGGGCTGCAGGCCCCAGGCCCGCGTGGCGCCGCCCGGGCCGGCGCAGATCGTGTGGGTCTCGTCGATGACGAGGAACGTCCCGTACCTGCGGGTGAGCTCGCGGAGGGCCTCGTGGTACCCGGGCTCGGGGGGCACGATCCCGATGTTCGTGAGGGCGGGCTCGGCGAGCACGCAGGCGACGTCGCCCGGCGCGAGGGCCGCCTCGAGGGCGTCCACGTCGTTCCACTCGATCGAGCGAGTGGTGACCTCCGGGGGCACGGGGGGGCCGACGTTCCCGGGCCGGGGCACGGTGGCGCCGTCCACGTTGATCGCGATCGTCTCGTCCACCGACCCGTGGTAGCACCACGAGTAGGTGACGATCTTCGGCCGCCCCGAGATCGCCCGGGCCAGCCGGATCGTGAACCGGTTCGCGTCCGTGGCCGTGAGGCAGAACTGCCAGTAGGGGAGGCCGAACCGCCGCTGCATCTCGGCGCCGACCCAGATCGAGTCCTCCGTCGGGAGCATGAGGGTGATGCCCTTGGCCGCCTGCTCCGCGATGACCTTCACCGCGGGCTCGGGGGCGTGACCGGTCATCGCGCCGGTGTCGCCGAGGCAGAAGTCCACGTACTCGATGCCGTCCACGTCCACGAACCGCGCGCCGTGGGCCTCCCGCACGAAGACCGGGTAGGGACCGGCCCACTCCGTCATCCACGGCATGGGCACCCCGGCGAGCAGGTTCGCCTTGCCCTGCTCGAAGAGCTCCCCGGACCGGGGGTGGGTCTGCACGAACCGGGCCTCCTCGCGGGCCATGAGCTCGCGCAGCCGCGCGCGATCCACCTGGACGGGCATCCGATCCTCCTTCGTCGGGCTTCGGTTCCCCGGAGCCTGTCCGATGCGACGCCCGCCGTCAACCCGTCCGGTCGCGTGAGGCGGCTAACCCGGCCTCGACGGGCTCGTACTCGACGTAGGCCGGGGTCCAGGTCATCTCGTCCACGGCCTGGGCGATCTCCTCGTCGTCGCGGAAGTGGCGGCCGACGCCGCAGTCCCGGGCGCACCGAGCGACGGCGATCGCGACCTCCCGCGAGACCCACCGCAGCTCGGACTGGCTCGGGTACAGGGCCCCCACCTCCAGGCGGTCCTCGGAGACGGCGCTCGCGAGGGCCTCCGCGGCGACGAGGAACATCTCGTCGGTGACCTCCCTCGCCTCCGCCACGATGGCCCCGAGGCCGATCCCGGGGAAGACGAAGGCGTTGTTGGCCTGCCCGATCACGTGCGTGCGCTCGCCGCGGACGACCGGCGGGAACGGGCTGCCGGTGGCCACGAGGGCGCGTCCCTGGGTCCACTCCAGGATGTCCTCGGGGAGCGCCTCCGTCTTCGAGGTCGGGTTCGACAGGGGCATCACGACCGGGATGCGCGCGTGGGCGGCCATCGCGCGGATCGCCCGCTCCGTGAACGTGCCGGGCGTGCCGCTCGTGCCGATGAGGAAGGTCGGGCGGACCGCCTCGACCACGGCCTCGAGGTCGTAGCTCCGTCCGGGCTCGAGCCCGTACTCGCGCATGACCTCCTCGGTGAGGGCGAACTCCTCCTTGTCCTCGTCGAGCGGCTGGCGGCCGAGGTACGTGAGGCCCCGGGAGTCCAGCTGGACGATGGCCCGGCGGATCCGCTCCTCGGGGACGCCCTCCTTGCGCATCTGCGCCTTCACGAGTCGGGCGATGCCGATGCCCGCCGCGCCGGCGCCGAGGAACACGAGGCGCTGGTCGCCGAGGGGCTCGTCGAGCACGCGCAGCGCGGAGTAGATCCCGCCCATCACCACCGCGGCCGTGCCCTGGATGTCGTCGTTGAAGCTCGTGATGCGGTGGCGGTAGCGGTCGAGGATCCGGATCGCGTTGTGCTGCTTGAAGTCCTCCCATTGCACGAGGGCGTGGGGGAAGACCTCGAGGACGCCCTCCACGAAGGCCTCGAGGAACTCGTCGTAGGCCTCGCCGCGGAGGCGCGGCTTGCGGTAGCCGACGTAGTAGGGGTCCGCCAGGAGCGCCTCGTTGTCGGTCCCGACGTCGAGGGACACCGGGAGCGTGAGGGCGGGGTAGATGCCCGCACCGGCGATGTACAGGGCGATCTTCCCGACGGGGATCCCCATCCCGCCGGCGCCCTGGTCGCCGAGGCCGAGGATCCGCTCGTTGTCGGTGACGACGATGAGGCGCACGTCCTCGTGGCGCGCGTTCGCGAGGAGATCGGGGATGCGGTCGATGTCGTCGGGGGTGAGCCACAGGCCTCGCGGCCGGCGCAGGATGTGGCTGTACTCCTGGCAGGCCCGCCCCACGACCGGCGTGTAGACGATGGGGAGGAACTCCTCCAGGTTCTCGATCAGGACCCGGTAGAAGAGGGTCTCGTTGCGGTCCTGGAGCGCGGCGAGCCCGATGTACTTCTCCAGGTCGTCGGTCTTGCGGCGGATCTTCTCCACCTCCAGGGCGACCTGCTCCTCGATGGTGAAGACGCGGTTGGGGAGCAGGCCCCGCAGGCCGAACAGGTCGCGCTCCTTGTCGGTGAAGGCCCCGTCCTTGTTGAGGAGCGGATGCTCGAGGAGCGCCACCCCGCGCAGGGGGACGGGGACGGGGCCCACGCCGCTGCGCAGCGCCCGCACCATCGCGTGCTCGAGCTCCCGCTCACGGCCCGTGAGCGTCATGGTGGGACACCTCCTTCGAGGGCAACTTCGCAGATGGGAGGGGCCGCGACACGGGTCCCTCGGTCCCCGGGCGCGGGGACCATCGGCGAGCCTATCCGAGCTCCCTCGCGAGGGCCGGGAGCGGCAGCGTACCGAGGGCGAGGATCGCGTCGTGGAACTCCCGCGCCGGGACCCCGCGGGAGGCGGCCGCCGCGCGCAGCCGCTCGATCTCGATCTGGCCGATCTTGTAGGCGAGGGCCTGGCCGGGCAGCGTGACGTAGCGATCCACCTCGATCCCGGCGTCGGAGGGGGCGACCCCCGCCTCGCGCAGGAGCGCCACGGCCCGCTCCCGGGGCCACCCGAGGGCGTGGATCCCCGTGTCCACGACGAGGCGGGCGGCGCGCATCGCCTGCATCTCGAGCATGCCCAGGCGCTCCAGCTCGTCCTCGAACAGGCCCATCTCGTCGGCGAGCCGCTCCGCGTACAGACCCCAGCCCTCGCAGAACGCCGTGCCGGTGAGGTAGCCGGCGAACCGGCGGATCGCGGGCCGGTCGCCCATCTCCTGCTCGAGCGCGATCTGGAAGTGGTGGCCCGGGTTCGACTCGTGGTAGGTCGTGGTCGCGAGCTGGTGGAGGGGCTTGTCGCCGAGCTCGTGGGCGTTCACGTAGTAGACGCCCCGGCGCGACCCGTCCATGGAGGGCGGGTGGTAGAACGCGAAGGGCATGTCGCGCTCGCGGAAGGCCTCGACGAGCCGGACCTCGCAGGAGTCGCTCGGCAGCCGCCCGAAGAAGGCGGGGGCGACCTCCCAGGCCCGTTGCACCTGCGCCTCCGCCAGCCGGAGCAGCTCATCGGGCGAGGCCGCGCGCCGGGCCAGGGCGGCCACCGCCTCCCGCGGGTCGTCGTAGCCGAGCCGCCGGGCGGAGGCTCGCCGCTCCTCCTGGATCGCCTCGAGCTGCGCCAGACCGAGCGCGTGCACCTCCCGGGGGTCGAGCGGCAGCGTGGTGTGGGCGAGGACCTCCACCGCGTACATCGCCTCGCCGCCGGGGAGCGCGCCGAGCCCGATGGTCTCCGTCGCCGAGGGCAGGTAGGCGCGGAGGGCCTCGAGGTACCGGCCGAGCGCGGGGTGCACGACCTCGCGCAGGAGCCGGGCGAGCCGCTCCCGCCCCTCGTGGTCCTCGGCCGGCACGGGCATGAGGGCGGGGGAGTCCTCGAGCGGGGCTCCGAGCAGCCGCTCCACCTGCGCGATCGTGCGCTCGACGACGATCCGGGGAGCGGTGATGCCCGCCGCCGCCCCCTCCCGGACGACCTCGGCCGCGGCCGCGTAGTAGGTCGGGGTCGCGGCCAGGCGCGCGAGGTACCGCTCGAGGCGCTCGGGGGTGTCCGCCCGCTGGTACGTGCCGATCTCGGCGAGGAGCTGGCCCGGCCCCCACAGGTGGGAGACGACCTGGAGGAGGTCCAGGCGATGCTCGAGCTCGGCGAGCTCCCGCGTGGCGACGGCCTCCACGACGTCGAGGGCCGTCCGCGCCGTGAGGTCGAGCTCCCCCCGGGGGATCCGGGCGAGGTCCTCGAGGGCGGACCTGGCGTGCTCGGCGCGCCGGGCCCGGCCCGTCTCCCCGATGTCGGGCAGGCGGTCGTCGTACCGCTCGTCCCCGATCATCGTCCCGAGCAGGGGCTGGTCCTCGAGGAGCTCCTCGAAGTAGCGGTCGGCGAGTTCGAGCGCGGTCACCCCTCGAGCCATCGGAAGTGCCGCTCGCGCAGGGCTCGCTTCGTCTCCTCGGGCAGGAAGCTCGTCTCGAGGGCGTTCGCCGTGGCCCGCCGCAGGTCGTCGTCGGTGAAGCCGAGCTCGTCCCGGGCGAGCTCGAGCTCGTGGGTGAGGTCGATGCCGAACAGGCCGGGGTCGTCGGTGTTGATGGTGACGCGCAGGCCCCGTCGGAGCAGCGGCAGGGCCGGGTGCTCGGCGAGGGACCGCACCGCCCCGGTGCGCAGGTTGGAGGTGGGGCACATGTCGAGGCCCACGCCGCGCTCCAGGGCGAGCTCGATCACGGCGGGGTCCTGCGCGACCGAGATCCCGTGGGCGAGCCTGCTGACCCCGAGGAGCTCGATCGCATCGCGCGCGTACGCCGCGGGCCCGGACTCGCCGTAGTGAGCGGTGAGGGGCAGGCCGAGGTCGTGGACGGCCCGCGCGACCTCCACGTACAGCTGGGGCGGGTAGGGGAGCTCGGAGCCGGCGATGTCGAACCCCACGAGGCGCTCGCAGTGGCGCTCGGCGAAGGCGACCGTCCGCCAGGCCGACTCGATCCCGTAGTCGCGGGAGAAGATGGCGATGAGCCCGACGGCGACGTCGAGCCGCTCCGCGGTCTCCGTGACCCCGCGGACCACCCGCTCCATGGCGGCGTCCCAGTCGAGGCCGCCGGGGGAGAAGAAGAACTCCGGCGAGAACCGGAGCTCCGCGAGGCGCACGCCGTCGGCGGCCAGGTCCTCCACCGCCTCCCGGGAGATGCGCTCCACCGCGTCCAGGCTCCGGAAGGAGCCCTGCACGAGGCCGAGGACGGCCAGGACCTCCTCGAGGCTGCTCATGGGGCGCAGCACCTGGGCCCGGGGCGCGAGCTCCTCGGGGGTGGCCTCCGGCAGGGGCTCGCCCGCCTCCCGGTACAGGTCGAGGATCGTGCCGAGGCGCATGGCGCCCTCCAGGTGGCGGTGGAGGTCGCAGGTGGCCAGGGCGCGGAGGTCCACGAGGCTCATTGAAGCAGAACCCCCCGACGCGCGTCGTCCCCGACCCGCTAGCATGCGGCGGTCGGACGAGGAGGTCCCATGCTGCTCGAGGGCAAGAGGCTGCTCATCACCGGGGTGCTCACGCGCGAGAGCATCGCCTTCGCCGCGGCGAGGGCCGCGCAGGAGCAGGGGGCCGAGATCGTGCTCACCTCCTTCGGTCGGGCCATGAGCCTGACGGAGAAGAGCGCGAGGCGCCTGCCCCGGCCCGTGGACGTGCTGGAGATGGACGCCACCGACGAGGCCCAGGTCGCGGCGGTGGCCGAGGAGCTCGGCCGGCGGTGGGGGCGCCTGGACGGGTTCCTCCACGCCATCGCCTTCGCGCCCCAGGACGCCCTCGGCGGCAACTTCCTCCACACGCCCTGGGCGAGCGCCCAGACGGCCCTGCACGTGAGCGCGTTCTCGCTGAAGACCCTGGCCGAGGCGATGCACCCCCTCATGCGGGAGCGGGGCGGGGCGATCGTCTCGCTCGACTTCGATGCCCGCGTGGCCTGGCCGGTCTACGACTGGATGGGGGTGGCCAAGGCGGCCCTCGAGGCCGTCACCCGGTACCTCGCTCGGGACCTGGGCCCCGATGGGATCCGCGTGAACACCGTCTCGGCGGGCCCCCTCCGGACGATCGCCGGCAAGGGGATCCCCGGGTTCGAGGAGCTCGCCGAGGCGTGGGCCCTGCGGGCCCCCCTCGGCTGGGACATCACCGACGCCTCCCCCGTGGCGGATGCCATCGTCTTCCTGCTCTCGGACCTCGCGCGGGGGATCACCGGGGAGCTGCTGCACGTGGACGGGGGGTACCACGCCATGGGCACCGCGCCGGTCCGCCCCGCCGAGGCCGGCGAGGGCTGAGCCGACCCGGCCGTTCGTCGCCCGCGGGCCTTTCGGCCGGACGGCGCGCCAGGCCTGGGCACCTCACCAGACCGCCCGGCGGTAGTGGGCGTGGATGGTCTCGTCGCGCGTCAGGAGCTGCGATCCCCGGGCCGCGGCGTGCCCGACGATGAACCGGTCGAACGGGTCGCGGGTCCACGTCTCCTGCAGCGCGGCCCGGACCGCCCTGGCGAAGTCGAGGTCCGAGATCGCGAGGCCGATCCGCTCGGCGAGCTCGCCCGCGATCTCCATCGCCCCCACGCGGAGCCGACCGACCTCGCGCAGGTACTCCAGCTCGAGGAGGACGATCGGGCAGATCACGAGCGCCCGCCGCTCCAGGAGGCGACGGGCTCGCCCGCTGAACAGGTCGAGGCGGGCCAGGTAGAGCCAGGCCACGACGTGGGTGTCGAGCTCGAGGGGTCTCATCACCCGAGCCCCGGACGCCGGGGCGCGGGCCCTCCGGGGTCCGTCAGGGTCGCCACTCCTCCGACCAATCGAGGTGGACCAGGTCCTCGGGATCGCCCACGACCGCCTCGGGGTGGGGCCTGAGCCCTTCCAGTCGTCCCGCAGGCTCCCGGTCCACCGCGACGATGCGCAGGAGCCGTCCCCGCCGCTCCACCTCGACGGGACGACCGGTGCGCAGGATGCCGTCCAGGATGCGGTAGATGTCGGCCCGCAGTTCGGAGGCGCTCATCCGGTCCTTCATTTCCACCCCAGCCTAACACGTACGTGTTGGGCACGTACGTACGACGCGCCATCGCACGAGCCCTGAGACCGGGGCCCGGAGATCGGGGGCGGGCCGCGTATCCTACGCGCGTGGGGGTTCGGCTCACCCGCTTCAGCCACGGCGCCGGCTGCGCGTGCAAGCTCGGCCCCGCCGACCTCGCCGAGGTCCTGGAGACGCTCGGCGCGCCCGCCCTTCCCGAGGACGTCCTCGTCTCGCAGGAGACCGGGGACGACGCCGCCGTCTACCGGCTCCCCGACGGCCGGGCCCTCGTGGCGACCATCGACTTCTTCACGCCCATCGTGGACGACCCCTACGACTGGGGCCGGATCGCGGCGACGAACGCGCTGAGCGACGTCTACGCGATGGGGGCGCGCCCGGCGCTCGCGCTGAACGTCGTCGCCTGGGCCGTGGACGACCTGCCCCTCGCGATGCTCGCGGAGGTCCTGCGCGGGGGGCGCGACGTCGCGACGGCCGCCGGGGCGGTGGTGCTCGGCGGCCACACGATCACCGACCCGGAGCCGAAGTACGGGATGGTGGCGCTCGGCTTCGCCGAGGCGGACCGGATCGTCCGCAACTCCACCGCCCCCGCGGGGGCCGAGCTGTTCCTCACGAAGCCCATCGGGACGGGCATCGTCTCGACCGCGATCAAACGCGAGGTCGCCCAGCCGGCGCAGGTCCGGGCGGCCGTGGAGCTCATGACCACGCTGAACGCGTCGGCGGCCGAGGCCATGGTGGAGGCGGGGGCGGATGCCGCCACCGACGTGACGGGGTTCGGGCTCCTCGGCCACCTCGCGCGGATGCTCGAGGCCTCGGGCGTGGCCGCGCGCCTCGACGCGGCGGCCGTGCCCCTGCTCCCGGGGGTGCTCGAGCTCGCCCGGGGAGGGATCGTCCCGGGGGGCACGCGCCGGAACCTGGCCTTCGTCGCCCCCCGTCTCGAGGCGGAGGGCCTCGAGGAGGAGGAGCTCCTCGTCCTGGCCGACGCCCAGACCTCGGGCGGGCTGCTCGTCGCGGCCCGGGCCGGGGACCGGCTCGCCGAGGCCCTGGAGCGGCGCGGCGTGCCGTACGCCCGGGTGGGGGAGACCTTCGCCGGGGAGCCGGGTCGGATCGTGATCCGGGGACGGCCCGCCGGCTGAGGGGAATACCACCGCGCTGGTAGGGTTTATCGCAGGTGCAGATGCAGATGCTGCGGATCTCGGACGACCTGTACCGGGAGATGGTGGAGCACGGCCTCCGGGAGTTCCCGAACGAGGCCTGCGGCCTGCTCGCCGGGCGCGACGGCGTGCCCGTGCGGTTCTTCGCCATGCGCAACCTGGACGCGAGCCCCGTCTCCTACCGGCTCGATCCCAAGGAGCAGCTCCAGGTGTTCGACCGTATGGACGAGGAGGGGTGGGAGCTGCTCGGGATCTTCCACACCCACACCCACTCGGAGGCCTACCCGTCCGAGACGGACCTGCGTCTGGCCTTCTACCCTGATGCCTACTACCTGGTGATGTCGCTCTCGGACCGGGAGCGCCCGGTGCTGCGGGCCTTCCGGATCGCCGACGGCGAGATCACCGAGGAGGAGCTGGAGATCGGATGACCCGGGAGTTCACCGTCGAGGAGGTCCAGCGCTACGCGCGGCACATCATCCTGCCGGGCGTCGGCGCCGAGGGCCAGCGGAAGCTGCTCGAGGCCAAGGTCCTCGTGATCGGGACGGGCGGGCTCGGCTCGCCCATCTCGATGTACCTCGCGGCGGCCGGGGTGGGGACGATCGGGCTCGTGGACTTCGACAAGGTGGACCTGTCCAACCTCCAGCGGCAGATCGTCCACGGCACGAGCGACGTGGGCCGGCCGAAGGTGGAGTCGGCCCGCGAGACGCTCCTCGACCTGAACCCCAACGTCGAGGTCGTCACCTACGACACGATCCTTTCGAGCGCGAACGCGTTCGAGGTCCTCGAGCCGTGGGACCTCGTGATCGACGGCACCGACAACTTCCCCGTCCGGTACCTCGTGAACGACGCGACGCAGATGCTCGGCAAGCCCCTCGTCTACGGCTCCATCTACCAGTTCGAGGGGCAGGCCACGGTGTTCATGCCGGGCCCGGAGACCCCCTGCTACCGCTGCCTGTTCCCGCACCCGCCGCCGCCGGGCACGGTCCCGAGCTGCGCGGAGGCCGGGGTCTTCGGGGTGCTCCCGGGGATCGTCGGCTCGATCCAGGCGACGGAGGCCATCAAGCTGATCACGGGCCTCGGCGAGACCCTGGAGGGGCGCCTGCTGATCTTCGACGCGCTCGCGATGGAGTTCCAGACGGTCCGGCTGCGCTGGGACCCGGACTGCCCCGTCTGCGGCAAGGAGCCGACCGTGACCGAGCTCATCGACTACGAGGCCTTCTGCGGCTTGCCGAGCCGCACCTGAGGTTGGGAAGGAGAGAACGAGACCCGTGTCCGTGAACGTGAAGCTCCCGACGATCCTCCGCAAGCACACGGGCGGAGCCGCGCGCGTGACCGCCGAGGGCTCGACGCTGCGCGAGGTGCTCGAGGACCTCGAGCGCGCCTACCCCGGCATCACGAAGAACGTCCTCGCCGAGGACGGCGGGCTCCACCGCTTCATCAACGTGTACGTGAACGACGAGGACGTCCGCTACCTGGGCTCCCTGGAGACCCCCGTCGCCGACGGGGACACCGTGAGCATCCTTCCCGCGGTGGCGGGCGGCCGGTAGGGGGATGGCGACGGGCCCGTGCGCTACGCGGACATCCTCGACTCCATCGGCCACACGCCCCTCGTCGGCATGCCGCGCATGTCGCCGAACCCGCGCGTGCGCCTGTGGGCGAAGCTCGAGGGCGCGAACCCCACGGGCTCGACGAAGGATCGCATCGCCAAGCGCATGATCGAGGCCGCCGAGGCCTCGGGCGAGCTCACGAAGGATCGCATCGTCCTCGAGCCCTCCTCGGGCAACACCGGGATCTCCCTGGCCATGGTGTGCCGGCTGAAGGGCTACCGGCTCACCGTGGTGATCCCGGACAACGCGAGCGAGGAGCGGATCCGCCTGCTCGAGCTGTTCGGCGCCGAGATCGTCTACTCGCCCGGGGACCGGGGGACGAACGGCTCGATCGAGGTCGCCCAGCGGCTGGCCAAGGACCCCCGCTACTACATGCCGTTCCAGTACGGGAACCCGAACAACCCCCTCGCCCACGAGGAGGGGACGGCCGTCGAGATCATCGAGGACCTGCCCGAGCTCACCCACTTCGTGGCGGGCCTCGGCACCGGGGGGACGCTCACCGGGAACGGACGGGCGCTGCACCGGCACAACCCGGACATCCAGATCGTCGCGGCCGAGCCCGAGCTCGGCGAGCTCGTCTACGGCCTGCGCTCGCTCGATGAGGGGTTCATCCCGCCCATCTTCGACCCCTCGGTGGTGGATCGGAAGTTCCTCGTGAGCTCCTCGGAGGCGCTGCGCGCCACGCGCGAGCTCACCGCCAAGGAGGGGATCTTCGCCGGGATCTCCTCGGGGGCCGTCGTCCACGTCGCCCAGCGCATCGCCCGGGAGATCGACGAGGGGGACATCGTCTGCCTCCTCGCCGACGGCGGCTGGAAGTACCTGTCCACCCAGGCCTGGGCGCCGGACATCGAGCGCGCCGAGAAGGGGGTCGAGGCGTCCCTGTGGTGGTAGCCGGTGGCTGACGACCGGCCGATCGGGGTGTTCGACTCCGGCGTTGGCGGGCTCACCGTCGTCCGCGCGATCCTCGACCTCCTGCCGAACGAGTCCGTCCTGTACGTGGGGGACTCGGCCCGGTTCCCCTACGGGCCGAAGCCGGTGGAGGAGATCCGCCGCTACGGCCTGGAGATCGCCGCGTACCTCGTCCGCCGGGGCGTGAAGCTCCTCGTCGTCGCCTGCAACTCGATCGAGGTCTCGGCGATCGGGGACATCGCAGCGGCCCACGGCGTGCCGGTGATCGGGGTCATCAACCCCGGGGTCCGGGCGGCGCTGCGGGTCACGCGCAACGGGGTGATCGGGGTGATCGGGACGCAGGCCACGATCGCGACCGGCGCGTACCAGCGCGCGGTGGGGTCGGCGGCCGAGCTCCACACCGCCGCCTGCCCCGTCTTCGTGGAGCACGTCGAGCGCGGCGACACGACCTCCGAGGAGCTCCGCCGCGCCGCCGCGAGCTACCTCGCGCCCCTGAAGGAGGCCGGGGTGGACACGCTGATCCTCGGCTGCACCCACTACCCGCTCCTCGCGGGCCTGCTGCAGCTGGAGATGGGACCCGAGGTGGTGCTCGTCTCCTCGGCGGAGGAGACCGCGAAGGACGTGTACGCTACGCTGCTCCGCGAGGGGCTCGCCCGCGACGAGGACGCCGGCCCGCCGGTGCACGAGTTCCGCTGCACCGGGGACCCCGAGCGCTTCCAGGCCCTGGCGAGCCGGTTCCTGGGCCCCGAGATCGGGGACCTGCACGTTCGCAGGGTGGAGGTGTGATCGTGGAGCTGACGGTGCTCGGCGCGAGCGGGACCTGGCCGACGGACGGGACCGCGACGAGCGGGTACCTCCTGCGGCACGAGGGGTTCAACGTCTACCTCGACGCGGGGACGGGGACGCTCGCGAACCTCCAGCGGCACATCGCGATCTCGGAGATCCACGCGATCGTCGTGAGCCACGAGCACCCGGACCACTTCGTGGACCTGTACCCGACGTTCTACGCGCGCCACTACGGGGAGCTCGGCGAGCCCGGCCTGCCGGTGTTCGTCCCCATCTCCTTCCAGGCCAAGCTCGAGGCCCTCCTGTCCGAGCAGGGCCGGACCGCGATGCGCTCGGCCTTCTCCTTCCGCGAGGTCCGTCCGGGCGAGGGCTTCGAGGTCGGGCCCTTCCGGGTGCGGACCGAGCTCATGGCGCACCTGGACCTCCCCGCGCTCGGGTTCCGGATCGAGGCGGGGGGCGCGGTGCTCGCCTACACCGGCGACACGGGGCCGACGGACGCCATCGTGCGCCTCGCGACCGGGGCCGACGTGCTCGTCTCCGAGGCCACGTGGCAGGACGACCACGAGCTCCTGCCGTTCCACCTCTCGGCGAGGCAGGCGGGGGAGCACGCCGCCCGGGCGGGGGCCGGTCGCCTCGTCCTCACCCACGTGTGGCCCTCCCTCGATCGCGAGACCTCGAGGCAGCAGGCCGCCGACGCGTATGGGGGTCCGGTGGAGCTCGCCGCGGAGGGCATGCGGATCGAGGTCCGGGCATGAGCGAGCGGCCCGACGGCCGGCGCGACGACGAGCTGCGGGAGATCTCCTGCGAGCTCGGCTACCAGGATTGGGCCGAGGGCTCGGTGCTGTTCCGGCAGGGGCGCACGCGGGTGCTCGTGGCGGCCTCCGTGGACGAGGAGTCGGTGCGCTGGCTCCGGGGCACCGGCCGGGGCTGGGTGACGGCGGAGTACGCGATGCTCCCGCGGGCCACGGCGGAGCGCACGCCGCGCGAGGTGAGCCGCGGGCGCCCCGCCGGGCGCACGCAGGAGATCCAGCGGCTCATCGGTCGGGCCCTGCGGGCGGTGACCGACCTCGCGAAGCTCGGCGAGCGGACCGTCACCATCGACTGCGACGTGCTCCTCGCCGACGCCGGGACGCGGTGCGCCTCGATCACCGGCGGATGGATGGCCCTCGCGCAGGCGGTGCGACGGCTCGAGGAGGCGGGCACGGTCCCGCCGGGGGTCCTCACCGACTCCGTCGCGGCGGTCTCCGTGGCCATCGTGGACGGACGGCCGGTGCTCGATCCGACCTACGAGGAGGACGCGGCGGCGGAGGTCGACTTCAACGTCGTGATGACGGGCGCCGGGCGCCTCGTCGAGGTCCAGGGGACGGCCGAGGGGACGCCCTTCGGCCGCGAGGACCTCGACCGGATCCTCGACCTCGCGGCCTCGGGGATCCGCAGGCTCACCGAGATCCAGCGCTCGGTGCTCGCGTGATGGGCTTCCCCGAGCGGATCGCGATCGCGTCGGCCAACCCGCACAAGCTGCGCGAGATCCTCGAGATCTGCAGCGACTGGCCGGTGGCGTGGGTCACGGCGGGGTCCCACCCGGGGCCGTGGCCCGAGGTGGGCGAGCCCCACGAGGACTACCTCGGGAACGCGCGCGAGAAGGCCCGAGCGGTCGCGGCGGCCCTGGGGGTTCCCGCCCTGGCCGACGACTCCGGGATCGAGGTGGACGCGCTCGGCGGGGCTCCCGGCCCGCGTTCCGCCCGGTACGCGGGCCCGGAGGCGAGCGACGCCGAGAACCGCCGCCGGCTCCTCTCGGCGCTGCGCGGCGTGCCGGCCTCGGGCCGGACCGCCCGGTTCCGCTGCGTGGTCGTCCTGGCTTGGCCCGACGGGCGCGAGGTCCACGCCGAGGGCGTGTGCGAGGGGATGGTGCTCCGGTCCGAGCGGGGGACCGGCGGGTTCGGCTACGACCCCCTGTTCGTCCCCGAGGGGTGGGACCGGACGATGGCCGAGCTCGCCCCGGGGGAGAAGCACCGGGTGAGCCACCGCGGCCGCGCCCTCCGCGCCCTCGCCGACCTGCTCGCCCGGGACCCCTGATCAGCCGTGCGGGGCTCGGGTAGAGTCGAGGCGTGGAGTCTCGGTGGTGGCCCGCGCTCGGTCGCGCTCGCCGGGGTCGGCTCACCGGCGGACGGGCGGCGTTCGCGACCGTCCGGGGCGGACTGGCGGGGGGCGGGCGGTTGCTCCGGGAGCCGGTCGTCCCCGTGCTCGTCATCGCGGGGGTCGTGGATCTGCTCTCGGGGGCGCCCATCACCCACGGCCTTGTGCTCATCGCCGCGGGTGCGGCCCTGGCCGTGGATGCGCTCCGTCGCCGGGCCGTGGGCCTCGTCCGGGCGACGGACGGCCGCGTGCGCGCGGTCCACCTCCAGGCCTCGCCGCGCTGGCTGGTCGCGGCCGTCCTCTACGCGTTCCTCGTGGGGTCCTTCGACCGGTTCTCCTGGCCGATGTCCGTCGCCGTCATGCTGCCCGGCGCGGCCGCCGTGGTGCTCGCCTGGGAGGGCCCGCTCCGCGAACGTCCGCGCCCCCGGATCGATCCGCGGGGCGTCCTCCCGTGGGCGGCCGTGTTCCTCGCCCTCGCGCTGTGGGAGCTCACGAACCTGCTCCTGCAGCCGACCCTCACGGAGGGTTCCTACGACCACCCCACGATCAGCGTGATCGTGGATCCGGTCCTCGCGACGTACCCCGGCCGCGCCGCCTTCCTCGGCCTCTGGATCCTCCTCGGCTGGTTCCTCCTGGAGCGATGAGCAGCCACGACCTCACCGTCGCCGTCTACGCGATCATCGCGCTCGCGGGCCTCGCTTTGGAGCTCGTCGCCTGGAGCGGGCGGACCCGCGTGCTGCCCCTCGGCGACGTGCTCACGGACGTGATGCGCACGCGCCCGGGGCGGGTCGGGATCGTCGCGGGCTGGGCCTGGCTCGGCCTCCACTTCCTCTCGCGCTGAGGCTCAGGCCGCCGCGAGCAGGAGCTCCCCGGCCCTGATCCGGTCCGTCAGCTCCCCCGCCGGCAGCGGGCGGCAGAACCGGTATCCCTGGGCGAGCTCGCAGCCGAGCTCGACGAGGAGCCGCCGCTCGTCCTCCGTCTCGACGCCCTCGGCGAGGGTCGTCATGCCGAGCCCTTGGCCCAGCTGGATGAAGGCGGCGACGATCCGCCGGGCCTGGGGGTCGCGGTCGATCTCGCGGACGAAGGACCGATCGATCTTCAGCACGTCGATCGGGAGCTCCCGCAGCCGGGAGAGCGAGGAGTAGCCGGTCCCGAAGTCGTCCATCGCCAGGCGCAGGCCGCGCCGGTGGAGGTCGGCGAGGAGCGCCCGCGCCCGCTCCGGATCCCGCATGGCCGAGGACTCGGTGATCTCCACGAGCACGCGCGAGGGGTCCACCGACCGCTCCCGCAGCCGCGCGAGGATGCGGTCGGCGAGGTCCTCCTGGAAGAACTGCCGGGGCGAGAGGTTGAAGCCGAGCTCGAGGTCGATCCCCTCGCGCTTCCACGCGGCGTCCTGTCGCACGAGCTCCTCGACCACCCAGTCGCCGATCGCCTCGATGAGGCCCAGCTCCTCGGCCAGGGGGATGAACTCGTTCGGGGGGATGAGCTCGCCCTCGGAGGTGCGCCACCGCACCAGGGCCTCGACGCCCACGGCCCTCCCGGTCGCGAGCTCCACGATGGGCTGGTAGTGGAGCTCCCACTCCCGCTGGGCGACGGCCTTGCGCAGCTTCGTGGCGAACGCGAGCTTCGTCTCGGCCTCGGCGGAGCGGACCTCGGCGCTCGCGACGCCGCCGGGCCCGGAGCGCTTGCTTCGCACCATCGCCTCCTCGGCCCGCAGGAGCAGGGTCGCGGCGTCGTCCCCCTCCGCGGGTCCAACGGCGATGCCGATGCTCGCGCTCACGAAGACCTCGGTGCCGGCGACGAGGAAGGGCTCCTCCAGCCGCTCGCCGATCCGGGCGGCGACCGCCTCGGCCTGCATGAGGGGGGAGGAGACCTCGTCCCCGCCCCCGCGCTCGAGATCCGGCAGGAGGACGAGGAACTCATCCCCACCGCGCCGGGAGACGGTGTCGGTCTCCCGCACGCACGTGAGCAGCCGCTCTGCCACCTGGCGCAAGAGGTCATCCCCCGCGTCCGGGCCGAGGCTGTCGTTCACGAGGTGGAAGGCATCGAGGTCCAGGACGAGGACGGCGAGGGCGAGCCCGCCCCGACGGGCCCGGGCGAGGGCCACGCCGGCGATCTCCGCGAACGTGGCGTGGTTCGCGAGCCCCGTGAGCTGATCGTGGGAGGAGAGATAGGAGACGCGCTCCTCGGCGAGCTTCCTCGCCGTGATGTCGAGCAGGAACCCCTGGGAGTACAGGGGCGTCCCCTCCTCGTCTCGGACGATCACCGCCTCGTCCCGCACCCACACGACCCGGCCGTCCTTGGCGATGATGCGGTACTCCATACGGAAGGGCTCCCCGGTCTCGTTGTGGTGGGCGTTCGCGGCGAGGACCGCCTCGCGATCCTCCGGATGCAGGACCCGGGGGAAGAGCTCGGGATCGCTCGTCCACTCCTCGGGGGAGTAGCCGAGCACCTCCGTCACCCGCGGGCTGATGTAGATGGTCGAGGCCTCCTCGTCGAGGCCGTCGAGGTAGACGACGGCGGGGAGCTGCTCGACGAGCGTGCGGTACCGTCGTTCCCGCTCCCGTAGCTCCCGCTGCGCATCCTCTGTGGCCAGGGCGGAGCCGATGAGGGCGGCGGCCGAGCGGAGGGCGTCCACCTCGGCGGGGGTCCAGGTCCGTTCGGTCTCGCAGTCGTCGAAGCCGAGGTAGCCCCACCAGCGCCCGCCCACGGAGATGGGCGTGGCGAGGACGGAGCGCACGTCCTCGCTCTCCATGTCCAGGCGCTCGATCTCGTCCGCCTGGGACCGGTGGACCTGTACGGGGCGGCCGTCCAGCATGGCCCGCTCCCAGTGCTCGAAGCCCTTCGCGTAGGGGTAACCCTGGTTCTCGGGGTCCCCGATCGTGGGCGCGGTGCCGGGCGCGACCCACTCCCGGACGATGGACATGGTCCGGCGGCCCTGCGCGTCCTCGTCGTTGCGGTACAGGTAGACGCGGCTCACCCCGGTGGCCTCGCCGAGGCGCCCGAGCACCTCGTCGATGCCCTCCTCGAACCCGACGGAGACCAGGAGCTCCGCGGCGGCCGCGGTGACGCCGAGGATGGCCTCCTGACGCTGGACGATGCCCGCCTGGCGCTCGAGCAGCCGCATGCGGCGCGGGACCAGGAGGAGCAGCCCCACGCAGCCGACGAGGGTCGCGGCGAGGACGACCCACGTGAGGGCGCCGTGCCCCTTCGACGAGGCCACCTCGACCGTGATCCCCAGGGCGCCAGCGCACGCGAGCAGGGCGAGGGCGAGCATCGGCCGCCCCGAGGGCGCGGGCCTTGTGCGACGGCTCACACCTTGGTTCTCGGTCCCGGACCGGGCGACCTGAAGCCGGTGCGAGAGGGGGGACTCGAACCCCCACGGCCTCGCGGCCACCGGATCCTAAGTCCGGCGCGTCTCCCGGTTCCGCCACTCTCGCGCGCGAGGAGCGTACCGCGCCCGGATGCGCGGTCGAGGCGCGTCGTCCGGCGGTGCGCACAGGGCAGGGGGCGTTGCCCGGAGGCCGCACCGCGGCCTCGGCTTCCCCACAGATGTGCGATGGCGTTCCACGGGGATCGCCGAGGGAGGCTCAGTCGATCCGGCGAGGCTCCGAAACCGACCATGTGAGCGACGTCACCTCCGCTCCCCCCGGTCGGCCGCGCGAGGCCCGCATCATGGGGGCTGCGCAGCGACCAAGCCCCCACCTCCCCCCGGCATCGGCGCCCCAAGGTTGAACGCTAGCACAACCGGTGGGGCGCCTGCACCGCGGTGGCATCATGGTCGTGTGCGGCGCCCGGTCCTGCCCATCCTCCTCGCGGTCTCGTTGCTCGGTGCGTGCACGGGCGGGGGTCCGGGCCAGGGCCAGGCCCCGCCTCCGGCGCCCGCGGGCTCGGATCGGCCGAGCGCGACCGGCCCCTCGCGCGCCGAGCTCCGGCTGGAGCGGATCCTGCGGGCGATCGGGGAGGGCGTGGCGTTCGTGGCGATCCCGGAGCGCAGGTACGTGCCGATGTGGCGCGCGCCGCGCGAGGGCGCCCGGGGCTTCGCCCTCGACGCCAAGGCTCCGCGCAGGCGGGGGACCGCGCCGATGCTCGTGGCCGACGCCCGCATGGACCCTCACGGGACGGACTGGTACGAGGTCTACCTCCCCCTGCGCCCGAACGGTTCCACCGCCTGGGTGCGCGGTGAGGACGTCCGGCTGCGCGTGCGGCACGAGCGGATCGAGGTGGATCTGTCCCGCCGGACGCTGTGGCGCTACGTGGACGGCGAGCTCGTCGACCGCCTCCGGGTGGGGGTCGGCACCCCCTCCTCGCCGACCGCCGTCGGGACCTTCTACGTGTGGGTGAAGGTCCCCTTCCGGCCGCCGCACCCCGCCTACGGGGTGTTCGCGCTCGGCCTCTCGGGCTTCTCCCCGGTGCTCTCGGACTGGCCGGGCGAGGGCAGGATGGCGATCCACGGCACCGCCGACCCGGCGGACCGGGGTCGGGCCGTGAGCCACGGCTGCGTGCGGGTGTGGAACCCGGAGATGCAGCGGCTGGTCGACGTCCCGCTCGGGACGCCGGTGATCATCCGCCCGTAGCCGGCGCGGGGGGTGCCTGCGCGCCAGGTAGACTCGGCCCGGCGCCTGGGGCCGGACGGAGGGAAGGAGCGGAGCCATGAGCGAGCCGAGCACCGCTCGGGAGCACATCGAGCTCGTCGAGCGGTACAGCGCGCACAACTACCACCCCCTGCCCGTGGTCATCGCGAGCGGAGAGGGCGTCTGGGTCACGGACGTGGAGGGCCGTCGGTACCTCGACATGCTCGCGGCGTACTCCGCGCTCAACTTCGGGCACCAGCACCCGGACCTCGTGAAGGCGGCGCGGGACCAGCTCGAGCGGCTCACCCTGACGAGCCGCGCCTTCCACAACGACCAGATCGGTCCCTTCCTCCGGGACCTGTGCGAGCTCGCGGGCAAGGACCGCGCCCTGCCCATGAACACCGGCGCCGAGGCGGTGGAGACGGCGATCAAGGCCGCCCGGAAGTGGGGGTACCGGGTCAAGCGCGTGCCCGACGGACGCGCGAAGATCGTGGTGGCGAGTGGGAACTTCCACGGGCGCACGACCACGATCATCTCCTTCAGCGACGACCCCGTCTCGCGCGCCGACTTCGGTCCGTACACGCCGGGGTTCGTCACCGTCCCCTACGGGGACGTGGAGACCCTCGCCGAGGCCCTCGCCGACCCCGAGGTCGTGGCGTTCCTCGTAGAGCCGATCCAGGGCGAGGCGGGGGTGATCGTGCCGCCCGAGGGGTACCTGCGCCGCGCGCGGGAGCTCTGCACCGAGCACCGGGTCCTGCTCGTCGCCGATGAGATCCAGTCCGGGCTCGGTCGCGCGGGGGCGACCTTCGCGTGCGAGCTCGAGGGCGTGGTGCCCGACGTCTACGTGCTCGGCAAGGCCCTCGGCGGCGGGATCGTGCCGATCTCGGCGGTCGTCGCCGACGACGAGGTCCTCGGGCTCTTCCGGCCCGGCGAGCACGGGAGCACCTTCGGCGGCAGCCCCCTGGCCTGCGCCATCGGGCGGAAGGTCATCGAGATCCTCCGCACGGGCGAGCACCAGCGCCGCTCGGCGGAGCTCGGAACCTGGCTCCTCGAGCGGCTCCGCGCGGCCGACCTGCCCACGGTCCGCGAGGTTCGGGGCCGGGGTCTGTGGATCGGGATCGAGCTGCGAGCCGAGGCCGGCCCGGCCCGCACCGTGTGCGAGCGGCTCCTCGAGGTCGGGATCCTGGCCAAGGACACGCACGAGACGACGATCCGGCTCGCGCCCCCGCTCGTGATCACCCGCGACGAGCTCGAGTGGGCCCTGGATCGGATCCTGCCGGTTCTGGGGTGACCCTTCTCGTCACGGCCTGACGGCGGGATCAGTCCGCCCCTCGGACGAGGCGATGCTCGACGCCGCGGGCCGCTTGCATCACCATCCGGGCGAGCCTCGGCCGCTCCCACGGGGGGAGGCGGAAAATGGGGCCGGAACAGCTCACCGCGGCGATGGCCCGGTTGCCGACGATCACCGGAGCCGCGATGGTCACGAGTCCCTCCTCGAGTTCGCCGACGCTCACCGCGTAGCCGTTCCGGCGCACCTCCTCGATAACCGCCCGGAGGCGTCCAGGGTCGGTGATGGTCTTCCCCGTTAGCCGACGTAGCGGCTGCGCGAGCACGGTCCGCAGCAGGTCTGGAACACCGTAGGCGAGCAACACCTTTCCACTCGAGCTCGCGTGGATCGGGCTTCGACGTCCTACCCAGCTGGCCATCAGAACCTGGGGGGGCGTGACCTGATCCACGTACACGACCTCCAGGTCGTCCAGCACCGCCAGGTTGGAGGTCTCCCCGGTTGAGCGCGTGAGAGCCTCCAGGTGGGGGCGGGCGTGGCTCACGATCGGGAGGCGTCGCAGATCGCCGACGGGGGCGAGCAGCGCGGGACCGAGTCGATAGCGGCCGGTTCGTGGGTCCCGCTGCACCACCCCGTGGTGGGCGAGCGTCCCGAGCAGCCGTGAGGCTGTCGAGGGATGCACCTCGAGGCCCTTGGCGAGGTCGCCGACGCGGAGCCCCTCGTCGGACCCGGCGAGGGCGACGAGCACGCGCGCGACGCGCTCCACGGTCTGCGTAGGTCGCATCGTTCCTCGAACGCGGCCGACCCAGTATACGGTGTTGCCGAGCAGGCACGACGTGGCCGTCTCTCGATCCCCCGGCGCGGGTAGGCTCCTGCGTACTCGGACCCCCGTCGGGGGCTCTTGACAACCAGGGAGGGTAAGCGTGGCGAGCGATGGCGATCCGTTCTCGTTGGACGACGGCGTCTGGTTGAAGGCCGCCCTCCACACGCACACGAACCGAAGCGACGGCGACCTGGACCCCGCCGCACACGTGCAGCACTACGAGTGGCGCGGCTTCGACGTCTGCGCGATCACGGACCATTGGACCTTGACGAGGGAGCCTTCGACCGCTCGCTGTCTGGTGCTCACGGGGGCCGAGCTGGCGGTGGATCCGATCGCGCCGGGCCGCTACACGGAGATCGTTGCGATCGGGATCTCCGAACTTCCCGAGGATCCTGGCGGGGACCGCGCGCACTGGGAGCGCATCGGGAACTACGAGCTCAGAACCTTCCCCGACCTGTCCGCTGCCGGCGCCTACATATCTCAGCAGGGGGGCGTGTCGTTCGTCGCCCACCCGTACTGGAGTGGGCTGGTTCCCGAGGTCCTGCTGCCGATCCAGTACGTGGACGGCATCGAGGTGTTCAACAGCGGCTGTGAGAGGGAGTGTGGTCGCGGTGATTCTTCCTACATCTGGGACATCATGCTCGAGGCTGGCCGCCGACCCTGGGGGTTCGTCACCGATGACGCCCATCACCCCGGGTTCGACATCGGCGAGGCCTGGACGATGGTGCGCGCCTCCGAGCGTTCGACCGCGGCCGTGTTGGAGGCGCTCCGGCGGGGGCACACGTACGGCTCGACCGGGCCTGAGATCCGTGGTCTGCACCTCGACGGCTCGGCCGTCGAGGTCCGCTGCAGCCCGGCTCGGTCGGTGGCGCTCGTCTCCCGGTACGAGCTGGGCTGGGCCGTACGAGCGGACGAACGGGGAACCAGGCTGGACGCTGACATCCTCGAGCGTGACGATCGGGGTCTGATCACCCGGGCCCTGTTCACGCCGTCGGGCCAGATCCCGTACCGGCGCGTCGTGGTCGAGGACGAGCGAGGGCGGCGGGCGTGGAGCAATCCGGTCTGACCGAGGAGCTGCCCTTCGCTCAGCATCTGCTGGACATCGCGGCCGGGATCTCGTTGCGGTGGTTCCGGCGGGCGGTGCCGGCCCAGGCGAAGGACGACGGTAGCCTGGTCACGCCGGTCGACCGGGACATCGAGCAGGCACTACGGGACGCGATCGCGGAGGCCTACCCGGAGGATGGCACGCTCGGGGAGGAGACCGGCTACCGGTCCGGCAGCAACGACCGTGTGTGGGTGATCGATCCGATCGACGGCACGCGGCTGTACGTCGCCGGGATGCCGATATGGACCACGCTGGTCGCCCTTCGCGTGGGCGAGCGGATCGAGCTCGCCCTCGCCGATGCCCCCGCCATCGGGGATAGGTATCTGGCTGTGCGAGGAAGGGGCGCGTGGCGGGGGTCGGACCGCCTGTCGGTGTCGGCGACCCGCGCGGTGGAGGACGCGTTCTTGATGCATTCCGGCCTCGAGGGCTGGGTGCGAACGATGAGCGACGATCCGCTTCGCCGTCTCGTCGCTCGGGTCGCTGCGAGCAGCGGGCCCGCCGACGCCTGGGCGCACCTGCTCGTCGCGCAGGGGTCCGCCGATATCGCGCTCCAGCGAGAGCCTTGTTTCGCGTGGGACTGGGCCGCCACGCGCCTGATCGTGGAGGAGGCGGGAGGGCGTGTCACCGACCTGTCGGGCCGCGTCCCGCTCCACGGGGGGCTCGGCCGGACGGACGGCTTGCTGGTCACCAACGGCGCGCTGCATCCGGAGGTGCTGCGCGAGCTGGCTCGGGAGGCTAGCGCCCCCGGAGCCGGGGGTTGAAGACCTCGTCCAGCGCATGACCGCACATCGTGAAGGCGAGGGTCACGAGGACGATCGCGAAGCCAGGTGGGAGCAGCCACCACCACCAACCCGCGGTGAGGGCGCCGTTGCGGAAGGCCTCCTCGATGATGCGGCCCCATGACAGAGCGTCGGGGTCCCCCAGGCCGAGGATCGAGAGGGTCGTCTCCGACAGGATCGAGAGGGCTACCGTCAGCACGGCGTTGGCGGTGATCACCGGCATCACGTTGGGCAGGATGTGACGGCCCATGATGTGCCCATCGCTCGCGCCCAGCGCCCGAGCTCGCTCGACGAAGCCCCGCTCGCGGACGGAGAGGGTCTGAGCTCGGACGACCCGGGCCGTCCCAGCCCATGAGGTGAGCGCGATCACGAGGATGATGCTCGCGAGGTTCCGGCCGAGGACCGAGGCGAGGACGATCGCCAGCGGCACCCAGGGCAGGACGAGGAACCAGTTCGTCACGCCGTTCAGGAGGCCATCGAGCCAGCGTCCACCGAAGTACCCGGCTGTGATGCCCACAGCCGCACCGATGAGCGTGGCGCCCACCGTCGCGGAGAGCCCCACGAGGAGCGAGATGCGTGCCCCGGCGACCAAGAGGCCGAGCATCGGACGTCCCCACTTGTCCGTCCCCAGCGGGTTGCTCGCAGAAGGTGGTTCGAAAGCCGGGGCGTTAGCGGTGGCGGGGTCGAGGCTGGCGGGGTCGACGATCCAAGGTCCGACCACGCCGGCGATGACGAAGGCGGTCAGCATGAGCAACCCGATCAAGCCGGCCCGACTCCGCCGGTAGGTCTCCCACGCACGGGCGACGACGTCCCCGCGACGCCTGGGCGAGGTTCGGCTACCAGGGCTAGCCACGGCGGACCCGGGGGTCGAGGGCTGCATAGGAGAGATCTGCAAGGAGGTTGAAGGCGATCACCAAACCACTGGTGACCAGGAAGACCCCCTGGAGCACGGGGTAGTCCAGTTGATATATCGCGTCGTAGGTGAGAAGGCCGATCCCGGGCCAACTGAACACCGTCTCGATGACGATCGCCCCACCGAGCACGTATCCGTAGCTCAGGAGCACGAGCGTGACCGTGGGGAGGAGCGCGGCCGGAACGGCATGCCGCCGTCGGACGAGATCCTCGGGCAGGCCCTTGGCCCGCGCCGTCCGCACGAAGTCCTCGCTCACCGTCTCGAGGAGGGACGCACGCATGACGATCGCGTACTCGCCGATGTAGCCGAGCGTCAGCGTGAGGCAGGGGAGGAGGAGATGGTTCGCGACATCCGTCACGGCGGCGAGCCCCGTCGCATCCCCTGAGCTCAGCCCCCCGGCCGGCAGCCATCCGAGGATCCCCGCGAAGACGATGAGGAGCAACATGCCGAGCCAGCCCTCCGGGGTGGAGTAGAGCACGAGCGATCCGTAGAGCGTCAACGCGTCGAACGCGCTCCCCCTGGACCATCCGCCTCGGATGCCGATCAGGATCCCGATGGTGATGGCGAGGGTCATGCCGACGCCGAGGAGCAGGAGCGTGGCGCCGAGTCGCTCACCGATGAGGGTCGAGACCGGGACCCCCGTACGCAGCGAGATGCCGAGATCACCGCGGAGGACATCCCCCAGGTAGTCGAGGAACTGAGGCACGAGGGGTCTGTCGAGTCCGTACTCGGCCCGTAGCCGCGTCACGTCAGCTTCCGTGAGCTTCTCGCTCCTGGTGTGGAGCGAGATCGGATCACCCGGCATGACTCGGAACAGGACGAAGTTGAAGGCCAGCACGAAGAGCAGCGTCGCCGCGGCGTGGAGGATCTTGCGTGCGACGTAGATGCGCACGAGCTCAGCCTTCCGCCGCTCTACGGGATCGCTTGCGCAGCGTGCTCAGGAGCAAGAGCGCTGCGAGGGTACCCGCCGCGGCGGCCCACAGCCAGGTGGGGAAGCCGCGGGACGTCGCCGCCGCGGTCGATGACGCGGGCCTGACCGTGAGCAGCGTCTCGAACGAGTACACGGGCGTGATGTACCCATCCGGTCCCGGTGCGGTGGTCCAGTTCTCGAACCGATCGCTCCGGTAGGCCTGCAGCGTATTCGGGTAGGCGAGCACGATCACAGGGATCTGCTCGTAGAGGAAGCGCTGGGCGTCGAAGACGACCTCCCGCCGCGCTTCCCGGTCGAAGATGTTGCGCTGGCGCTCATAGAGAGCTTCGAACCTCGGGTGGCTCCAGCAGCCGTCGCTCCAGACGCCGCAGAGTCCCGCCGTGAACACCGACAGCTGGTAGTCGGGGTCCGGGTCCCCGGACCAGTACCAGATGTACATGTCGAAGTCGCCGGCGGACCAGTAGTCGTTCATCTTCGCGTCGGAGGCAGGCTGGAGCTCGACGTCCATGCCGATCTCGCGCAGGTAGCCGACGATCAGCCGCCCGGCGTCCACCGCTCCGGTCGTCTCCTCGGAAGCGGGCATGAGCAGGGTGAAGGGCCTGCCGCTCTCCGGGTCCTCCCTCACGCCGTCGCCGTCGGTGTCGAGGTACCCTGCCTCATCGAGCAGCCGGTTCGCCTCGACCGGGTCGTATGGGATCTCCTCGTCCTCGGGGACATCGAGGTGCCAGTAGGCCGAGGCGGGCCGGATGACCGTGTCACCTGGCTCGGCGAGCCCCAGGTAGACCTTCTCGACGATCTCCCGCTTGTCGATGCTCATGGCGATGGCGCGTCGCACCGTCAGGTCGGCCAAGGCGGGATGGGGATCGGCGCCCGGGCTCTGTCCGCCGAAGTTGAAGGCGAGGTTCAGCCACCAGTCGGCCACGACCCGGTGGGTCTGGATCCCCTGGGCGCCGTCGAGCGCGTTGAACAGCGGGGCGGCGAGGCTGTCGGCCACGTCGACCTCCCCGCTCCGCAGGGCCTGCGCGAGCGCCTCCTCGTTCTGGTAGAGGCGGAACTCGAGACGGTCGACGGCGGGTGTGGGTCCCCAGAAGTGCGGGTTCCGCTCCATGGTCCAGCCCTGTCCGCGCTGGTGGGACGTGAGCACGAAGGGTCCGCTCCCGACCGCGGGAACGTTCGGCGCGTTCCTGATCTCCTTGCGGTCCCGGCCGTCGTACGGCGCCCACACGTGCTCGGGGACGACGTACACCCACGGAGGGATGTCGGGCGCGAACGTGGGTCGCTGGGCCCGCCACACGAGCGTCTGGTCGTCCGGGGTCTCGAACTCGGGCTCGAACGGGAAGTAGCTCCGGTACTGGGGGATGCCGTTGTCGATCACGAATCGGTAGCTGAACGCCACGTCTCTCGCCGTGAGCGGCGTCCCATCGCTCCACCGCAAACCTTCGCGCAGCCTGCAGACCCACTCGGTGTGGTCGGCGTTCGGCTCGCATGTCTCGGCGAGGCCGGGCTCTGGGGAGCCGTCTTCGCTCGAGAACTGGCGGAGCATCGCATACTGGATTGTGGCGACGGTCCAGTCGCTCCCGGCTGTGGCGCCGAAGGGGTTCTCGTGAGCGAGGTCGCCGATGGTGCCGATCCGTAAGACCACCGGCGGCCGGGGGGACTGCGCGCCCGCCGGGTTGGGTACGAGGAGCGACACGAGCAGCGCCGCCAGGGCTGGTCCGCGGATCCACCTGACCATGCGATCCCCTCCTCATCACGCGCCCGCTCGACGGGACGCAGCAGCACCTCAGGAGCAGGGGTATGCTTAGCGCCCCGCCGGCCGCGGAGGTAGAGGCCTCTTGCCCCGATGGCAATCGGTTGCCGAATGTTCGCGCGGACGACAACGTCTCGTCAGGTCGCTCGCCGGGCGACCGCTCGTGCCGCGACGAGCCCGCTCGCGGCGGCCTGCACGAGCCCCCGGGACGCGCCCGCCCCGTCGCCGATGGCGAAGAGCCCCGGGATCGGCGACTCCAGCTCCGGGGTGAGACGGAGCTGGGCGGAGTAGAACTTCACCTCCACCCCGTACAGGAGGGTGTCGCGCGCGTAGAGCCCCGGGACGAGGGCGTCCATCGCCTCGAGCATCTCGAGGACGTCGGTGAGGTACCGGTAGGGCAGGACGAAGGCGAGGTCGCCGGCGGTCGCGGCCGGCAGGGTCGGGGTGACCGAGCCCTCGGCGATCCGCTCCGGGGTGGAGCGCCGTCCGAGGCGCAGGTCGCCGAGGCGCTGGACGATCACCGTCCCTCCGATGAGGTTCGCGAGGTGCGCGACGTAGCGGCCGTAGGCGATGGGCTCACGGAAGGGCTCGGTGAAGCGCGTCGTGACGAGGATCGCGAAGTTCGTGTTCGGCGTGCGCCGGCCGGCGTAGGAGTGGCCGTTCACCGTGACCACGTCCTCGTAGGTCTCCAGCGTGACCTCCCCGTAGGGGCAGACGCAGAAGGTGCGCACGCGGTCGCCGAACGTGCGCGTGCGGGTGAGCAGCTTGAACTCGTACAGGGCCCGCGTGAGCGGCTCCATGGTCTCGGCGGCGCACTCCACCCGGACCCCGATGTCCACGAGGTTGCGGGAGGCGGGCAGGCCGAGGCGCCGGGCCTCGGCGTCGAGCCAGTCCGCGCCGGCCCGCCCCGGGGCGAGGATCACGAAGGGCGCGCGGACGAGCTCCCCGTCCGCGAGGACCCCGAGGAGACGCCCGGCCTCGACCTCCACGCGCTCGGCGCCGCAGCACGTCCGGATCTCGACGCGCTCGGGGGGCAGCTGCTCCCGCAGGCGCTGGACGAGCTCGGGGAGGCGGTCGGTCCCGACGTGACGGATCCTCGCCGGCCGGAGCGTGAGCCCGGCCGCCTCCGCGATCCGCGTGAGCCGCTCGACCTCGGCGACGTCCGCCCCGTGGAGCTCGAGGGGCGCGCCGAGCTCGACGAAGATCCGGTCGACCTCGTCGATGAGCTCCGCGACCTCCGGCCCCACGAGCTCGGCGAGGCGGCCGCCCGTCTCGGTGGAGAGGGTGAGCTTGCCGTCGCTGAAGGCCCCGGCGCCGCCGAAGCCCGAGGTTCGGAGGGAGGGGTCGCGGAGCCGCTCGGGCAGGTCGGGCCCCTTCTCCAGGACGAGGACCCGCAGATCGGTGGCGAGGGCGAGCTCCCGCGCGGCGAAGAGCCCCGCCGGCCCCGCCCCGACGATGATCACGTCGGTGGAGCGCGATCCCACGGGGCCAGCCTACGACGGCCCAGGTGCCCGGCTCAGGCGGCGGACCAGCCGCCGTCCACGCTGAGCAGGGCGCCGTTCACGAACGAGGCCTCGTCGCTCGCGAGCCACGAGATCGCCGTGGCGACCTGGTCGGGCTGGGCGGCCGGAGGCATCGTCGACATCGAGAGCTGGGCGCGCTCCATCGCCCACGGTACCTTCGGGGCCGCCGTCGCCCCGATACCGGTCTCCACGGGACCGGGCAGGACAGCGTTGGAGCGGATCCCCTGCGGCCCGTAGAAGTAGGCGATGCTCCGCACGAGGCCGATCACGGCGTGCTTCGAGGTGGTGTAGGAGACGCCGGCGGCCCCGGCGCCGAGCGACGCCTTCGAGGCGACCGTCACGATCGCTCCGCCACCCGCCGCGAGCATGATCGGCAGGATCGCTCGTGAGAGGCGCATCACGCCGGTGACGTTCACCGCCATGACCCGCTCCCACGTCTCGTCGTCGAGCTCGCCGAGGGGGAGGAAGTGGTCCATGATGCCGGCGACGTTGGCGAGGACGTCGACCCTCGGCCCCGCCGCGGCGACGAGACGCTCGACGTCCGCCTGGACGGTGACGTCGGCGGGAACGAGCTCGATGGGGAGGCCCTCCTGCTCGACCGCGGAACGGAGGTCCGTGAGCGCGGCCTCCGCGATGTCGCAGCCGAACACGCGCGCCCCCTCCCGCGCGAGACGGGTGGCTGTGGCGCGCCCGATGCCGCTGGCCGCCCCCGTGACGATCGCGACCTTGCCTGCGTGGCGTGTGGGGTCCATGCTGCCTCCCTCACGCGGCACCCCGGCGCCCTGGGCGGCAGCCTAACAGGTCGTGGGCCCCCAGGGACTCGAACCCTGAACCTGCGGATTAAGAGTCCGTTGCTCTGCCAGTTGAGCTAGAGGCCCGTCGCAGTGTAGCAAGCGACGGGCCCCGCTCCGAGGGTGACCGAGGGGACTCGAACCCCCAACCCCCAGGACCACAACCTGGTGCTCTCACCGATTGAGCTACGGCCACCACGTCCAGCGGCTCGATTGTACCGGGCTTGCCCGGCGCCGCCGGCTCCGCCATACTTGAACGACCGTTCAAAGCCCAACGGTGCGGGGTCGGCCCCCGCGCCGCGGATGCGAGACGAGAAGGAGGCGGGGACATGGCCGTTGCGGTTGATCTCGATCTCGATCGGATCGACCGGCTGATCGCCAAGGAGGAGGCGGCGCTGGAGCCGAAGCACCGGGCGTCGCTCGAGTACCGGAAGGTGGCGGAGCGCTACGTCGCCGGCGGCGTGGCCTCGAGCTGGCAGGACGCCCCCCCGCACGCGATCTTCGTCGAGCGCGGCGAGGGCAACCGCCTGTGGGACATCGACGGGAACGAGTACATCGACTACCACCTCGGCTACGGGGCGATGGTGGTCGGGCACGCGCATCCGAAGGTGGTCGAGGCGATCGAGCGCGCCGCCCGCCGCGGCACCCACTTCGCCCAGCCCACGAGGGACCTGGACGCCGTGGGGCAGAACCTCGCCGAGCGCTTCCGGCTGCCGCTGTGGCGGTTCTGCAACTCCGGGACCGAGGCGACCCTGGAGGCGGTCCGGCTCATGCGGGCGACCACCGGGCGCGACCTGATCGTGAAGATCGAGGGGACCTACCACGGCCACCACGACTCGCTCATGTTCAGCGTGGTCCCCGACCCGGCGAAGATCGGGCCGCGGGAGCATCCGGTCACGGTCCCCCAGGTCCCGGGGATCCCCCGGGCCTTCGCCGAGCTCGTCGTGGTGGTCCCCTTCAACGACCTCGAGGCGGCCGCTCGCGCCTTCGAGGAGCACGAGGGGCGGATCGCCGGGATGATCGTCGAGCCGGCCATGATGAACTGCGGCGTGATCATGCCCGAGCCCGGGTACCTCCAGGGGCTCAAGGACCTCTGCCACCGCCACGGCGCCCTCCTCGCCTTCGACGAGGTCAAGACCGGCGCGACGATCGCCTACGGCGGCGCCGTCGAGGCCTTCGGCGTCGTGCCCGACATCGTGTGCCTGGCGAAGGCCATCGGCGGCGGCGTGCCGTGCGGCGCCGTGGGGGCGACGGAGGAGGCCTTCGGACCGGTCCTGCGCGGGGAGTACGACATGGCCGGGACCTTCAACGGGAACCCCCTGACGATGGCGGCCTCCCGCGTCACGCTGACCGAGATCCTCACGCACGACGCCTACGCGGGGTTCGAGGCGGTGGACGCCGCGCTGAAGCGGGGCCTCGGGGAGGTGATCGAGCGCTACCGCCTGCCGGCCTACGTGACGGGGATCGGCGCGAAGGGCTCGGTCATCTACTCCGCGACCCCCGTGCGCGAGTTCCGGGACACCATCGCGATCGACGAGCGCATCACCTACCTCGCCTGGCTCTTCCAGCAGAACCGGGGGGTGTTCAAGTCCCCCTGGAGCAAGCAGGAGACGTGGACGCTCTCGGTCTGGCACACGGAGGAGGATGCTCGGCGCTACATCGAGAACTTCGAGGCCTTCGCCGCGGCGGTGACGGGGTAGGGCGATGGCCGCCGAGGCGCCGGGTGAGCCGGTGGACGCACAGGTCCTGCGGCTGTCCGACGGGCGTGACCTGGAGGTGCGCGTCGTCGGCCCCGAGGAGGGGCCCCTCCTCGTCTTCCACCACGGGAGCCCGGGCGCGGCCGTCCCGTTCCCCATGCTCGAGGATGAGGCGGCGGGGCGCGGGCTGCGCCTGGCGAGCTTCTCGAGGCCGGGGTTCGGCGCCTCCAGCCGCCGGCTCGGGCGGTGCGTGGCCGACGTCGCGGAGGACGTCGCCGCCCTCGCCGACCACCTCGGGGCCGACCGCCTGCTCGCGTTGGGGTGGTCGGGGGGCGGTCCCCACGCCCTCGCGACGGCGGCGCTCCTGCCCGAGCGGGTCCTCGCCGTCGCCACCCTCGCCGGGGTCGCCCCCTACGACGCCGAGGGCCTGGACTGGACCGAGGGGATGGGGCAGGACAACCGCATCGAGTACCCGCTCGCCGCGAGCGACCCCGAGGGCCTGCTCCGGTGGATGGAGCCCCAGGTCGAGGCGCTGCGGGACGTGACCGCCGAGGAGGTCACGGGCGCCCTGCGCTCGCTCGTCTCGCCCGTCGATGAGCAGGCCCTCACGGGTGGGCTCGCGACGTTCGTCGCGGCCTCCTTCCGCCGCGCCTTCGCCCGTGGTCCCTGGGGTTGGTACGACGACGATCTCGCGTTCGTCGCTCCGTGGGGCTTCGACCTCGGTGCGATCCGCGCGCCGGTGGCGATCTGGCAAGGAGCCGAGGACCGCTTCGTGCCCCCCTCCCACGGCCGGTGGCTCGCCGAGCACGTCCCCACCGCCCGACCGCGCCTGCGGCCCGAGCACGGCCATCTCAGCCTCGTTCGGGAGCTCGGCGAGGTCCTCGACGACCTGATCGACCTCGCCGCCTCCTGAGCGAGCGGCGGCCCGAGCGAGGTCCTAAGCTTCGCCCCGTCCGCACCGAGGAGGTCCGAGCATGGGCGAGATCGATCCCGCCAAGGTCGAAGAGCTGATCGCCGAGCAGGAGGCGCGCCTGCGCGAGCGGGCGCCGCGACAGATCGCGTTCGCGGAGCGAGCCAAGCGAGCGCTCGCGGGCGGGGTGGCGTGCAGCTGGCACGCGCTCGACCCGGTGATCCTGTACGGGGACCGTGGCGGGGGGGCGTACCTCTACGACCTGGAGGGCAACCGGTACCTGGACCTGCACGCCGGGTACGGCGTGATGGTCGTGGGCCACGCGCACCCGAAGGTGGTGGAGGCCGTCCGCCGACGGGTGGCCCTCGGGACGCACTTCGCGATGCCCGTGGAGGACACCGTGGTCGTCGCGGAGCTCCTCGCGGAGCGCTTCGGCCTGCCCCTGTGGCGCTTCGAGAACTCGGGCTCGGAGGCCACGATGGACGCCTGCCGGATCATGCGCGCCGCGACCGGCCGCGACCTCATCATCAAGGTCGAGGGCGCCTACCACGGCAGCGCCGACGGGCTCGCCTTCTCGTACTGGATCGACCTCTCGAGGGCGGGCCCGCGCGAGCGGCCGGTGCCGGTGCCGAACACCGTCGGGGTGCCGGCGGCCTACGCCGAGCCGCTCCGCGTCGTCCCCTACAACGACCTCGCCGCCGTCGAGCGGGTCCTCGCCGACGAGGGGGACCGGGTGGCCGGGATGATCCTCGAGCCGATCCTCATGAACTGCGGGGTCGTGCTCCCCGAGCCCGGGTACCTCCAGGGCCTGCGCGACCTCCTGCATCGGCACGGGGCGTTGCTCGCCTTCGATGAGGTGAAGACCGGCGCCACGATCGCCCACGGCGGCGCCACCGAGTGGTCGGGCGTGCGCCCGGACCTCGTCGCGCTGGCGAAGGCCATCGGTGGGGGCCTGCCGATCGGGGCCGTCGGCGGGACCGAGGAGGTCATGCAGGTCGTCGCCGACGGCACGATGGAGCAGGAGGGGACCTTCAACGGCAACCCGCTGTCGATGGCGGCCGCGCGGGTCGTGCTCTCCGAGATCCTCACGCCGGAGGTCTACGCCCGGTTCGACGAGCTCGACGCCGTCCTCTCGGGCGGGATCTCGGCGGCCTTCGAGCGGGCCGGGATCCCCGCGGTGGTGACCTCGGTGCGGTGCCGCGGCTCGATCCACCACCGCCCCGAGCGGCCGAGGGACTTCCGGGAGGCCGTGGACGTGGACGGGCGGCTCCAGCACCTGGCCTGGCTGTACCAGGCGAACGGCGGCGTCTTCCTCCCGGAGAACGATCCGTGGACCTTCGGGGTGGCCCACACCCCGGAGGACCTCGGCCGGGTGGTGGAGAACGCGGAGGCGTTCGCCGCGGCCGTGGCGGGCTGAGCCTCCGGGCGGCGGCGTAGACTGAACGGCGAGTCAACCGGGGCGCCGGCCCCGGTGCGCCCGAGCCGGGGAGGATGCGATGAGCGCACAGGGACCCGTCGAGATCGACATGGGCCGGGTGGAGGAGATCATCCGGCGCGAGGAACAGGCCCTCCGGGACAAGCAGCCGCGCTCCCTCGCCTACCAGCGAGAGGCGAGCCGACGTCTGCCCGGCGGGGTCTCCTCCTCGTGGCAGACCGCCCCGCCGCACCCCATCTACGTGAGCCACGGCAAGGGCTCGAAGGTGTGGGACATCGACGGGAACGTCTTCGTGGACTACCACAACGGCTACGGCGTGATGGTCGTGGGGCACGCCCACCCGAAGATCGTGGAGGCCGTGCAGCGCCGGATCGAGCTCGGCTCGCACTTCGCCCAGCCCACCGAGGACGCCTTCGTCGTCGCCGACAACCTGGCCGAGCGGACCGGCCTGCCGCTGTGGCGGTTCGGGAACTCCGGCACCGAGGCGACGCTGGACGCCTGCCGGCTCATGCGGGCCGCGACCGGCCGGGACCTCCTCATCAAGTGCGAGGGGATCTACCACGGCCACCACGACGCCCTCATGGTCTCGGTGTACCCGAGCCCGGAGGTGTGGGGCCCGCACGAGCGGCCGAGCCCGGTGGCGCAGACGCCGGGGCTGCCCCAGAGCTACGTGGAGCTCACCCGGGTGGTGCCGTTCAACGACGCGGAGGCGGTCAAGCGCGTCTTCGAGGAGTTCCCGGACCAGATCGCGGGGATGATCCTCGAGCCCTGCATGACGAACCTCGGCGTCACGCTCCCGGAGCCCGGCTACCTCGCGGCGATCAAGGAGATCTGCCACGCGAACGGCGCCTACCTCGCCTTCGACGAGGTCAAGACCGGCGCCACGGTGGCCTGGGGCGGAGCCATCGAGGCCTTCGGCGTCACCCCCGACCTGGCCTGCTTCGCCAAGGCCATCGGCGGGGGCCTGCCCTGCGGGGCCATCGGCGGGGTCGAGGAGATCATGGGCCTCGTCGTGCGAGGCAAGGTGGAGCAGGTCGGCACCTTCAACGGCAACCCGCTCACGATGGCCGCCTCGCGCGCGGCCCTCACCGAGGTCCTCACGCGCGAGGCCTACGCCCACTTCGACCACCTGCACGACATCATCCGGACCGGGGTCCAGGCGGCGATCGACCGCTACCGCCTGCCGGCGCGGATCACGACGCTCGGCGCGAAGGGCGGGGTGAACTGGAAGGCGGAGCCGGTGCGGGAGTACCGGCACGCCCTCGACATCGACGAGCGCCTCTCCTACGCGGCGTGGCTGTGGCAGCTGAACCGCGGCGTGTTCAAGTCGCCCTGGGCCAAGTGGGAGAGCTGGACGATCTCCGTGGCCCACACCGAGGAGGACGCCCGGCGCTACGTGGAGAACTTCGAGAGCTTCGCCGAGGCCATCACGGCCTGACGTGACCACCGGTCACGAGGCCGGCTCCGATGTCAGCAGGGCCGTGGCTAGACTCCGTGACCTCACGTCACGGAGGTCGGCATGGCGACGACGGGCATCCTGGAGCGACTGGCCGCGGGTCCCGTGCTCGGCGACGGCGGCTACCTGCTGGAGCTGGAGAAGCGCGGGTACGTCCAGGCGGGGCCGTTCACACCGGAGGTCGCGATCGAGCACCCGGACGCGCTCGCGCAGCTGCACCGGGAGTTCCTGCGGGCGGGCGCCGAGTTCCTCACCACCCTCACCTTCTACGCGAGCGAGGACAAGCTCGCGACGGTGGACCTGGCCGATCGCGTGGACGAGATCAACCGGAACGCTGTGCGGATCGCCCGGAAAGTCGCGGCCGAGGGCGACGCCCTCGTCGCCGGGGACCTCTCGCTGACGTGGGCCTACGACCCCGCCGACCCCGCGAGCGCGGACCGCGTCCGCGCCCTGTTCGACCGGCAGCTCGAGGCGATGCTCGAGGTCGGCGGGATCGACTTCTTCCTCGGCGAGACCTTCAGCTACCTCGGCGAGGCGCTCCTGTTCGTGGAGCGGGCCAAGGCGACCGGCCTGCCGGTGATGGTGACGATGTCCTTCGAGCAGACCGAGCCCCGCTCCTACGAGGGGGAGACGCCGGCGGGGTGCGCGCGCCGGCTCGCCGACGCCGGCGCAGACATCGTGGGCGTGAACTGCCTGAACGGCCCCGAGCAGCAGCTGCCCATCGCGATCGCGATGCGGGAGGCGACGGACGCCTACGTCGCGTGCCAGCCGGTGGCGTACCGCACGACGGCGGAGGAGCCGGACTTCACGGCGTGGCCGAACTTCCCCTACGCCCTCTCGCCGATGCAGCTCGCGCGCGGCGAGATGGCCGACTTCGCGCGGCGGGCCCGCGACGCCGGGATCCACGTCATCGGCTCGTGCTGCGGATCGGTCGCCGAGCACGTGCGGGCGATGGCCAAGGCCCTCGGGAAGCTCCCCGCCGAGGAGCGCGAGTGGCGCAGCCCGACGGGCAAGCCGATGTCGGGCTACGAGTACCACGGCCACACCGAGACCGAGATCTGAGCGTGAGGGACCGCTACCACGTCGTCGTCATCGGCGGCGGCATCGTCGGGTGCAGCGTCGCCTACCACCTGGCCCGCCGAGGGCTGAGCGACGTGGGCCTCATCGAGCGGCGGGAGCTCACCGCCGGCTCCACCTGGCACGCCGCGGGTGGCTTCCACGCGATCAACGAGGACACGAGGATCGCCGCCCTCCAGCGGTACACGATCCAGATGTACCCGGAGGTGGAGCGGGAGAGCGGTCGGAGCGTGGGCCTCCACCTGAGCGGTGGGATCGAGCTCGCCGGGACCCCGGAGCGGTGGCGGTGGCTGCGGGCCCAGCTCGCCTGGCATCGGACCCAGGGCACGGAGGCGTTCCTCGTCACGCCCGAGGAGGCGGCCGAGATGGTGCCGATCCTCGACCCGCGGGGGCTCCTCGGCGGGCTCTTCGATCCGGACGAGGGGAACCTGGACCCGAGCGGGGCCACCCACGCCTACGCCGAGGCGGCCCGCCGGCGCGGCGTCGAGATCGTCCTGCACAACCGCGTCGTCGGGCTCGAGCCCACCCCGGAGGGGTGGCTCGTCCGCACCGAGCGCGGGGACGTCGAGTGCGAGCACGTGGTGAACGCCGCGGGCCTGTGGGCCCGGCGCGTGGGGCGCATGGTGGGGGTGGACCACCCCCTCGTGCCCATGCTCCACCACTACCTCGTCACCGAGCCGATCCCCGAGATCGCGGGGATCGAGGGCGACATGCCGGCGGTCACGGACCTCGAGGGCTTCACGTACCTGCAGCGGGAGGGCGACGGCGTCCTCCTCGGCGTCTACGAGACCCGCCCGAGGCACTGGGCGGTGGAGGGCGCCGACTGGGACTACGGGATGGAGCTCTTCCCAGAGGACGTGGACCGGATCCTGCCCGAGCTCACGATCGGGTTCCAGCGGTTCCCCGTGCTGCAGGAGGCCGGCATCAAGCGGTGGGTCCACGGCGCCTTCACCTTCACCCCCGACGGGAACCCCCTCGTCGGCCCGGTCCCCGGGGTCCGCAACTACTGGGCGGCCTGCGGGGTCATGGCCGGCTTCTCCCAGGGCGCGGGGATCGGCCTCGCCCTCGCCAACTGGATCGTGGACGGGGACCCCGGCTACGACGTCTTCGGCATGGACGTGGCGCGGTTCGGGCCGTACGCGTCGAACGACCGGTACCTGCGCGAGACGACCGCCCAGTTCTACGCCCGGCGGTTCGTCATGGCCTACCCGAACGAGGAGCTCCCGGCGGGGCGCCCGCTCGCCACGACGCCGTGCTACGACGCCCTGCTCGCCGAGGGCGCCCGGTTCACGGTGAACCTGGGGCTCGAGGTGCCCGCGTACTTCGCGCCCGCCGGGTTCGAGGAGGAGGCCACGCTGGGGCGCTCGAGCGCGGAGCGCTTCGTCGCCGAGGAGGTCGAGGCCGTGCGCACCGCGGCCGGCGCGTACGAGATCGCCCAGTACGCCCGCTACGAGGTGAGCGGCCCGGGGGCGGAGGCCTGGCTCGATCGGCTCCTCGCGGGGCGCCTGCCCGAGGTGGGGAGGATCCGCCTCGCGCCGATGCTGGGCGAGGCGGGTCGGCTGATGGGCGACCTCACGCTGGCGCGGCTCGACGAGGACCGGTTCTGGCTGACCGGCTCGTACCACCTGCAGGACTGGCACATGCGCTGGTTCCTCTCGCACCTGCCGGGGCAGGGGGTGGCGCTCCGCAACGTGACCGACGCGTGGATGGGGTTCTCGGTCTCCGGCCCGGCCTCGCGTCGGATCCTCGAGGCCCTCGCGGGCGGCGACGTCTCGGCGGAGGCCCTCCCGTTCCTCCACGTCCGGCTGATCGACGTGGGGAGCTCGCGCGCCGTGGTCGGCCGGATCTCCTTCACCGGGGAGCTCGGCTACGAGATCGTGGTCCCCACCCTCCACCACCGCACGCTCTGGTACGAGCTCCGGGTGGCGGGGAGGGAGCACGGGCTGCGCCCGATCGGCGACCGGGCGCTCGACAGCCTCCGTCTGGAGAAGGGCTACGGGATCTGGTCGCGCGAGTACCGGCAGGACGTCACCCCGGGCATGTCGGGCCTGGACCGCTACGTGGCCTTCGACAAGGGCCCCTTCATCGGCAGGGAGGCCGCCCTCCGGGAGCGCGAGGAGGGCGTGGACCGCCGGCTCGTCCTGCTCGAGGTGGACGCGGTGGACGCGGTGGACGCGGACGCCTCACCGGACGACGGTGTCTGGGCGGACGGGCGGTTGGTCGGCCTCGTCACCTCGGGCGCCTTCGGGCACCACGTTGGCAGGAGCCTGGCCCTCGCCTACCTCGAGACCTCCGTGGCGGAGCCGGGGCACGAGCTCACCGTGACGATCCTCGGCGAGGGCCGGGCCGCGCGCGTCCTCCCGGAGCCTCCGTACGACCCGACGGGCGAGCGGATGCGCGCCTGAGACCTGTGCTACGGTGCGGCCATGGCGCGTCGCGGGGCCGTGGCCGCGCTCGTGCTCGCCGCCACGTGGGTGGCTCCGCCGCCGGCCGCACACGCGGGCGTCCAGGCGGAGGTCGCGGACGGGGTCCTGACCGTCACCGGCGGGTCCGGGAACGACGTGATCGAGGTCGGTTGCTCGGGCGGCGACGTCGTGGTGAACGGATCGGATCCGAGCACGGGCAGGTCCGCGTGCTCGGACATCGTGCGGGTCGTGGTCCGGGCCCAGGACGGCGGCGACGTCGTGGACCTGCGGTCCCTCCTGCCGGCCGACTTCACGTCCCTCGCGCGGACCCGCGTCCTGGGGGGCTCCGGGTTCGACACGCTCTACGGATCGGCCATCGACGACGCCCTGAGCGGTGGCGGGGGCGACGATCGGCTCTGGGCCTCGGCGGGCGCGGACGAGCTGGACGGCGATGGCGGGCTCGACGACCTCCGGGTGGACACCGGCGGCGATGTGGCGCTCACGGACACCCGGCTCGAGACCGCGGACGGCACCTCGAGCCTCGCCGCCTTCGAGCAGGTCACGTTGAGGAGCACCGGACGGGCCGTCCGCTTCGACCTCCGTGGGTTCCGCGGTCGGACCTTCGCCTACGGGGCCGGGGGCCCCGACGTGCTCCTCGGCGGTCCCGGCTACAGCGGCCTGTTCGGCGGTCCGGGCGGGGACCGACTCGTCGGGCGCGATGGCGACGACGCGCTGTTCGGGGGGGACGGGGCGGACGTCCTCCGCGGCGGGGCCGGGAACGATCGCTTGGACGGAGGGGCCGGCCGGGACGACTGCCGCGGGGGACCCGGGCACAACGTGATCGTCGGCTGCCCCTGAGCCGCGCGGGTAGGATGCGCTCGGCATGAGCGCGCGCGACCCCCTGCCCGCCGAGCGGAAGGTCCGGGAGCGCCTCGGCGACCTGCCGCTCGACTTCCGCGCGATGGCGGCCGTCTCGAACGTCTTCCGCGCCTCCACCGCGATCCGCCGCCACATGGAGCGCACGGTCCTCGCCCCCCACCGCCTGTCCTGGACCTCGTTCGTGGCCCTCTGGGTGCTGTGGGTCTGGGGGGAGATGGAGTCGCGGGACCTCGCCGCCGCGGTGGGCATCAGCCGACCCACCTCGACCGGGGTGGTCACGACGCTGGAGCGCAGACGCCTGGTCCGCCGGCGCCGGAGCGAGGAGGACGGCCGCATGGTGCGCGTGGCGCTCACGCCCGAGGGCGAGCAGCTCATCGCCTCGCTGTTCCCGCGGTTCAACGCGGCCGAGGCGGCGGTGGCCTCGTGCCTGTCCGGGGAGGAGCAGGAGGCGCTCGCGGGGATGCTCCGGGCGCTGTACCGCTCGGTGAGCGGCGACGGCGCGGCCGGGTAGCCCGTCTAGGCCAGCCGCACCCGGACCGGCATGTGCTTGATGCCGTTGATGAAGTTCGAGCGGAGGCGCACGACGGGGCCGGTGAGCTCGATGTCCGTCAGACGGGGCAGGAGCTCCTCGAACATCACCCGGATCTCGAGCCGCGCGAGGTGGGCCCCGAGGCAGACGTGGGGACCGCCGCTGCCGAACGACATCTGCGGGTTGGGATCCCGGCCCACGTCGAAGCGGTGCGGCTCGGGGAAGACCTCCTCGTCGCGGTTCCCGGAGACGAACCACACGACGACCTTGTCCCCCTCCCGGATGCGCTTGCCACCGAGCTCGACGTCGCGGGTGGCGGTGCGGCGGAAGTGCATCGTGGGGGTGCCCCAGCGCAGGATCTCCTCGGTGGCGAGGGGCATGAGCCCGGGGTCCTCGAGGAGGCGCCGCCACTGGTCCCGGTGCTCCATGAGCGCGAGCATGCCGTGGCTGATCGCGTGCCGTGTGGTCTCGTTGCCGGCCACGGCGAGCAGGCAGAAGAAGTTGTCGAACTCCTGCTCCGTGAGTCGCTGCCCGTCGACCTCGGCGTTGATGAGCTTCGTGACGAGGTCGTCCCGGGGCTCGCGGCGGCGCTCGTCCGCCAGGGCGTGGGCGTAGGCCATCATGTCGAGGGCGGCGGGGCTCCGGAACGGCAGCAGCCGGTAGTCGGTCGTGTCCTCCCGATCGATGACCGCCCGCGAGTACTCGGGGTCGGCGTGGGCGATCATCGAGTCCCCCCACTCGATGATCCGGGGGGTGTCCGCCTCGGGCACCCCCATGATCCGCGCGAGGATCCGGATCGGCAGCTCCCTGGAGACCTCCTCCACGAAGTCGAACTCCTCCTTCGGCAGCGCCCGGTCCAGGACCCGGCGCGCGAGCTCCCGGCAGAAGTCCTCGTACCCGGCCACGGCGGAGCGGGTGAACAGCCGGCTCACGATCCTCCGCAGGCGGGTGTGGTGCGGCGGGTCCATGTCGATCATCGAGCGCCGGGCCTCGAGCTCCTCCGGGCTCTGCTCCTCCAGCGTGACCCCGCGGGAGGAGCAGAAGGTCCGGGGGTCCGCGAGCACCTGCTCGATGTCCCGGAACCGGGTGACCGCCCAGAAGCCGCGGTTCGGGGCGGGCTCCTCCTGCCAGTGGACCGGGTCCTCCCCGCGGAGGAGCTCGAAGGCCCAATGAGGCACCTCCTGCGTGAAGAAGTCGTGGTCCCACAGTCGGATGGCCTCGAGGGTTCCCGCGCGCACCGTCCTCTCCTCTCCACGGTCGCCTGACGTTCCGGGGCGGTAGTTTGGCACCGAACGACCCTCCGCGCAAGACGCGGGCGGGGATCGCGGGGCGGCGGGGATCGCCGGGATAGGGGCAGAAGGGGGGGCGGGGCGCGCATCGCGCGCCCCGCCACTGAGGTCCGGTGGGGGTGGGACCTCAGGCTGCAACCGAAGATGTCACGCGGACGCCCCGGTGGCTCGGGTCCCTGGTCCCGCCCTCGGCGGGACCTTCGGCCGATGGCCTCAGAAGAACGGCGTGTAGTAGGCGAGCTCCCAGTCCGTGGGGTCCGTGGTGGTGGGGTCCTCGACGGCCTTCACGTAGCGCTCCCACTCCGCCCGCTTCAGCATCGTGAAGGCGGTCACGAGCTCGGAACCGAGGGCCCGGCAGATCTCTTCGTCGCGCTCGAGGGCGTCGAGGGCCTCGGCGAGGTTCGACGGGACGTGGCTCGGCGCCTGCGGCTCTCCGCCCGTCGGCTGGGGCTCGACCCGCGGCAGCTCCTGCTCGACGCCGAGCCGGCACGCGTGGAGGAGGACCGCCGCCGCCAGGTACGGGTTGCAGGCGCCGTCGGGGACCCGGTTCTCCAGACGCGTCGCCGGGCCGCGGTCCGGGGAGATCCGGATGGCCACGGTCCGGTCGTCGTGCCCCCAGTTCGCCCAGTAGCCGTTCATCATGTCGGGGAGGAGGCGCTTGTAGGCGTTCACCGTCGGCGCGCAGATCGCGGCGGTGCCCTCGTGGTGCGCGATCATCCCCGCGACGCACCGGTGGGCGAGCTCCGAGAGCTGGTCCGGCGCCTTCGGGTCGTAGAGGGCGTTCTCGCCGTTGGCGTCCCGGAAGCTGATGTTCACGTGCAGTCCGCTGCCGCCCCGGTCCGCGAAGGGCCGTCCGATGAACGTGGCCCGGTGCCCCCGCCGGGCCGCGACCTCGTGGGCGAGGACCCGGAACAGGAACGCGTCGTCGGCGGCCGGGATCGCCTCCTGGTAGCGGATGTTGATCTCGAACTGGGCGTCGTCGAACTCCGTGCACCAGGCCTCGACGTCCAGCCGGCAGGCGGCCGCGGTGTCCACGATCTCATCCACCACGCCGTCGGGGTCCACCGCCATCCCGGTGCCGTAGACCCGGGAGGCGGGGGTGTGGATGGAGCGCCAGCCGCCCTCGCCGTCCGACCGCAGGAGGTAGAACTCGAACTCGAAGGCGAGCTGTGGGACGAGACCCATCGCGAGCCACGGCTCCACGGCCCGGCGCAGCGCGTGGCGGGGGTCGACGGCCACCGGCTGGTGGCGGTGGTAGGTGTCGGCCACGCCGACCACGGTGTTCGGCTCCCAGCCCGGTCGGATGCTCTGCGGATCCAGGATCGCCTCGAGGTCCGGGAGGCCCACGTCGAAGGCGAGCCCCGGGATCGGCAGGATCTCGCGGTCGAAGGTCAGGGGGTAGGTCGAGAGGCAGAAGTTGGCCTTCGCACCCTCGGACCAGTCACCGTAGAGGTACTTGCCGCGCTCGATCCCGTGGATGTCGGACCAGAGCAGACGCAGCCGCTTGCCGTCGGTTCCCATACGAGCCCTCTCCTCTCGTTCGCGCCCGAACGACTCGTGGGCCGAAGGATAGACGAGCGGCTCGCGGAAGCAAAGCGGGTCAGTCCCGGCGCGGCGGGCGGATCCCCCGGAACTCCCAGTCGCCGCCGAGGGCCGTGGAGACGACCTCCTCCGAGGCGCTCGGCTGGGCGCCCACGTCCTCGCGGATCGGCCGGTCGCCCTCGACGATGTGGTTCCGGAGCACGCCGAGGCCCTCCACCTCCACCTCGACGACGTCGCCGGGCTCGACCGGCCGCGAGTTCGCGGGGGTGCCGGTGAGGATCACGTCGCCGGGCTCGAGGGTGATGGTCCGCGCGAGGTCGGCCACGAGGTAGGGGACGTCCCAGACCATCTCGTCGGTGCTGCCGTCCTGCCGGAGCTCGCCGTTCACGTACGTGCGGATGCGCTTGCCTCGGGGGTCCCAGTCGTCCACGAGGCCCGGCCCCAGGGGGCACAGGGTGTCCGAGCCCTTGACGCGGAGCATGGAGCCCGCGTCGGTGTCCCGGAAGTCGTGGAGGCCGAAGTCGTTGGCGATGGTGTAGCCCGCGACGTAGGCGGGGACCTCCTCGGGCCCGATCCCCTTGCAGGTCGAGCCGATCACGACCGCGATCTCGCCCTCGTAGTTCAGGTAGCGACATCGTGGCGGGCGGACCACGGCCCCGCCGTGGGCGTTGAGGGAGCTCACGGGCTTGTGGAAGTACGTGGGGGCCGGGCCGAGCTTGGCCCCGAACTCCTCCACGCGGCTGCGGTAGTTGAGGTGGACGCAGAGGATCTTCGTCGGACGGCAGGGCGGCAGGTGCTGCGCCTCCTCGACCGGGACGGCGCGTCCATCGGTCGCGACGAGCCGGTCGCCCTCGCGCACCACCGTGGTGGGCAGGCCGTCGAGCAGGATCCGGCGGGTCTCCACGGCCCGCAGGGTACTATGCGGCGCATGGCCGAGCTGAAGGGGTTCCTGCCGCCGCACACGCCGGAGGGTCGCGCCCAGATCGTCCCGGGCCCGCCGTGGCACTACTCGGGCGATCTCCTCACGATCGAGTACCGGGCGGAGCCCGGGGCCGTCGCGCGGTGGCTCCCGGATCCCCTCGAGCCCGCCGAGGAGGAGCCGGACGCCGTGGCCTGCATCTTCGCCGACTGGCAGTCCTGCTCGGACTCCTTCGAGGAGCTGCTCGACCCCGTGCGGGCCCAGTACAAGGAGTGCTTCCTCGTCGTGCGGTGTCGCTACCGAGGCGAGACGTACTCCCGCTGCGTCGCGATCTGGGTGGACAAGGACTTCGCGCTGGCCCGGGGCTGGCACCAGGGCTACCCGAAGAAGCTCGGCTCGATCTGGATCACCCGGCCCGTCGCCCACGGCAGGGCGGGGCCGCGCCTGGCCCCGGGAGGTCGGTTCGGGGCCTCCGTCGCCGTCCACGACCGGCGGATCATCGAGGCCCGCTTCACGATCACGGGGCAGGCGGAGACGAACGGGTTCGTGAACGCCCACCCCATGCTCCACCACCGGTCCTTCCCCGCGATCGAGCCGGGGGCGCCGCCCTCGATGCACGAGCTCGTGACGATGCGCAACACCGACTGGGACCTCGGCCCGGTGTTCGCGGGCGAGGCGGAGCTCTGCTTCCTACCCTCGCCGGTGGAGGAGCTGGAGCTCCTGGCCCCGCGCGAGATCCTCGCCGGGTACTGGCGGAGCGTCGGGGTCACCTGGCGGGGGGGCACGCTCCTCCAGGCCTGAGCTGCATCTGCATCGAGACCGGCCCCTGCCTCGGGGGAGGAGGGGGGGCGGGCTCGTACGTGGCCCGAAGGTCCTTCACCATCCGGGACCTTCGGGCATGCCCGAGGCGCCGGGATCTCCGCTACCCTCCGGAGAGCCTCATGGAGCCAGAGACTCAACGTTGATCATGGTGATGGTCGAAGAGGCGACCGGAGGAGGGTGGATGCCATGAAGCGGAGCGTGGTCGCGGCCGTCGGGGTCGTGGCGCTCGTGCTCGGGGCCGTCGTCGGCGTGGTGGCGGCCCGGGTCGGCCAGGGGGCGGCCACGGGTGGCGCCCTGGCCGACGTCGCGGAGTCGCGGGGCCTCACCGGGGAGCAGGCGGAGGCGGCGCTCAAGACCTTCGTCCCGCCGGGTTCGCATGACGAGTACTACCTCATCGCCTCGGGCGGGCACTCGGGCCAGGTCCTCGTCTACGGGATCCCCTCGATGCGCCTGCTCAAGGTGATCCCGGTGTTCACCCCCGACGCCTGGCAGGGGTACGGGTACGGTACCGACCAGGGCCTGAAGGTCCTCGAGGAAGGGACGGATCCGGACAAGTCGGCCTACCCGCTGCGCTGGGGAGACACGCATCACCCGGCGCTGTCGGAGACCGAGGGCGACTACGACGGCCGGTGGCTCTACATCAACGACCGGGCGAACGGCCGCATCGCCATGATCGACCTGCAGGACTTCAAGACCAAGCAGATCGTGGACATCCCCAACATGTCCACGTCCCACGGCGGGGTCTTCGCCACGCCGAACACGGAGTACGTGCACATCTCCTCGATGACGCCGTTCCCGTGGACCCGGGACGGCTATGCGGACGTGGAGGACTACGAGGAGGCCTACCGCGGGGTCTCGTCCTGGCTCGCGATCGACCCCGACACGGGCCGGATCGACCTCGAGCGGAGCTTCCAGATCGAGCTGCCCCCGTACACGCAGGACCTGGCGGACGCGGGGAAGCTGGCGAGCTACGGCTGGGGCTTCATCAACTCCTACAACACCGAGATGGCCACGGGCGGCAACACCGAGGGGGGCGAGCCGATCGAGACCGGGGCCATCGCCAACGACTACGACTTCCTCCACATCATCAACTGGAAGAAGGCCGAGGAGGTCGTGGCCGAGGGTCGGTACGTCGAGCGCGACGGGATGCGGGTGATCCCGCTCGACGTGGCCATCGAGGAGGGGCTCCTGTACTTCGCCCCGGAGCCGCGGAACCCGCACGGGGTGGACGTCTCCCCCACGGGTGACTACATCGTGGTGTCCGGCAAGCTCGATCCCAACGTCACGGTCTACGACTTCGAGCTGATCCAGGAGGCCATCGAGAACGAGGACTTCCAGGGCACCGACCCGTACGGCGTCCCGATCCTCAACTTCGACTCCGTCGTGGCCGGGCAGGTCGAGGTCGGCGTGGGGCCGCTGCACACCCAGTTCGACGACGAGGGCCACGCGTACACCTCGATCTTCGTGGACAGCGCCGTCGCCGAGTGGACCCTCGGCCCGAAGGCCGGCGTCCCGGAGGGCGAGGCCTTCAAGCTCGTGGACAAGATCCCGGTCCACTACAACATCGGCCACCTCGCGGCCGCCGAGGGCGACACGGTGTCGCCGGACGGGAAGTACCTGGTGGCCCTGAACAAGTGGTCCATCGACCGGTACGAGCCGGTGGGGACGCTGAAGCCCCAGAACTTCCAGCTGATCGACCTCGAGAGCGACCCGTTGCGGATCCTGTACGACGCGCCGGTGCCGAACGCGGAGCCGCACTACGCGCAGATCGTCGCCGCGGACAAGCTCCGGTACCGGCTGGAGGTCTACGAGCCGGGCACGGACCCGCTCACCATGACGACCTCGGAGTTCGCCACGCTCTCGCCGGACGACGCCCGGGTGGAGCGGCACGGGAACGTCGTGGACGTGTACATGACCGCGATGCGCAGCCACTTCACGCCGGACATCATCCGGGTCAAGCAGGGCGATACCGTGAACCTGCACATCACGAACATCGAGACCACCCCCGACGCGACCCACGGGTTCGCGGTCCCGCAGTACAACATCGAGGCGAGCCTGGACCCGGGGGAGGTCGTGAACGTCACGTTCGAGGCGAAGAGGACGGGCTCCTTCGCCTTCTACTGCAGCGAGTTCTGCTCGGCGCTCCACCTGGAGATGCAGGGGTGGCTGCTCGTCGAGCCCAGGTGACCGAGGGGAAGGAAGGGGTGGATGACATGCGGAAGCGGTGGCTGATCGCGGGGGCGATCGCAGCGACGGTGGTGCTCGCCGCCTGCGGCGGCGGTGGGGGCGAGGGCGAGAGCGAGAACGGCGGCGGGGACGGCGGCGGGTCGGCGCAGACCCTGACCGTGAAGGCCTCGGAGTTCAAGTTCGAGCCGAACACGCTGCAGGCCCCGGCCGGGACCGACGTGACGATCTCCCTCACCGACGTTGGCACGATCGAGCACGACCTCACGATCGACGAGGCCGGGCTGAAGATCGTCGTGAAGCCGGGGGAGACCAAGACCGGCACGTTCAACCTCGAGGCGGGCACCTACACGTTCTACTGCTCGGTCCCCGGTCACCGCGAGGCGGGCATGGAGGGGAGCCTGACGGTCTCCTGACGGACGATGCGGACGATGACCCCGAGCGCGACCCAGCCGACGCAGGAACCCGCCCAGCGCACCTCGGCGCGCGGGTGGGCGGGGCGGGTCGTGCTCGGGGTGGTCGCCGCGGTCCTCGTGGCGCTCGCCTACCGGTCGCCGCTTTGGACCTCGACCCTGCACGCCCCGCAGTACCCGCAGGGGCTGCGCGTGATCGTCTACGGCGATCGGGTGGCGGGGGACGTGGAGGAGGTGAGCGCCCTCAACCACTACGTGGGGATGAAGCCCTACGACATCGACCGGTTCCCGGAGGTGAAGCTCTGGGCGCCGACGGTCGCGGCGGCGCTCCTCGCGGTGGGGGTCTCCCAGGTCGGCGGGCGGCGGTGGCCAGGACGCCTGGCGCGCCTGTTCCTGTGGGCCGTGCCGATCGGCGTGCTCGCCGACATCCAGTGGCGCCTGTACGGGTTCGGGCACGACCTCGTGACCGACCCTCGGCCGGCGCTGCCGCTCGAGCCCTTCACCCCGCGGGTGGTCGGCCCCACGCGGGTCCTGAACTTCACGAACACGGCCTGGCCGGGCCGCGGGGTCCTGCTCCTGCTCGCGGCGGCCGCGCTGCTCAGCTTCGGTCCGGGTCTCGGACGGGCCCTCCGGCGCCTCGGCCGGTGGCTCGACCAGCCCGTGGGGACCCGGGCGGGGGAGGGGGGGACCGCATGAGCCGGGCGCGGCGGCTCGCGCTCGCGCTCGCCGCCGCGCTCCCGGCGGTCCTCCCTCTCGCCCCCGTCGCCGCGACCGATCGGGTGCGGGACGCCGCCGAGATCCAGGCCCGGATCGACGCCGCCTCCCCCGGCGCGACGATCGTGGTGGAGCCCGGCACCTACCTCGGGCACCTCGTCGTGGACAAGGCCGTGGTCCTGCGGGGCGAGGGTCGCCCGGTGATCGACGGGGGCGGCGAGGGCTCGGTGATCACGGTGACCGGTGACGGCGCCACGATCGAGGGCTTCGAGGTCCGCGGCAGCGGCGCGGGCCCGGTGGGGGCGCCGGCGGGGATCCGGGTCGAGGCCGACGGCGTGCTCGTGCAGGGCAACGTGGTCCGCGACGTGTACATGGGCATCTCCGCCTACGGCGCCGAGGGCCTGAAGGTCGTGGGGAACCGCGTCGAGGGCCGCGCCGGCGCGCGCCTCGGCGACGAGGCGCACGCCGTCGAGCCGGAGGAGCACCCCGAGGGGCATCCCCAGGCGGCGCCCGGCGGGCTGCGGGGGGACGGGATCTCGCTGTGGGACGTGGAAGGCGGGCTCGTGCGGGGCAACGTCGTGGAGCACGTGCGGGACGGCGTGTACCTCTCCTACGGCTCGGGCATCCTCGTCGATCGCACGGTGGTGCGGGACAGCCGCTACGCCGTGCACTCGATGTTCGCGAGGGACCTCTCGGTCGTCGAGAGCCGCTTCGAGCGGAACCTCTCCGGCGCGGTGCTGATGTACGGTGGGCCGGTGCTGCTCCTGCGCAACGAGATCCGCGACAGCACCTCGACCTCGACGGGCCTCGGGGTGCTCCTGAAGGACGTGGCGGGCGCCGAGGTGATCGAGAACGTCATCGTCGGCAACCGCATCGGGATCCAGATCGACGGGCCCCTCGGCGCCGCCGGCGTGGAGCTGCGGGTCCGGGGGAACACCGTGGCGCTGAACCGGTTCGGCGTCGTGCTCTACCCATCGGCGGAGGCGGTCTTCTCGCGGAACAGCTTCGTGGAGAACGCGGTCCAGGTCGCGGCCGCGGGCAGCGGCGCCGGCGGCCGCGTCACCTGGTACGACGACGGTCTCGGCAACCTCTGGAGCGACTACGCGGGGTACGACCTCACCGGGGAGGGGCTCGGGGACGTGCCGTACGTCGGCGGCGGGGTCGTCGAGCGCCTGCTCGTGCGGGCGCCGGTCCTGGAGGCCCTCCAGGGCGGGCCGGCCCTCCAGCTCCTGCGCGCCGTGGAGGCCCGATGGGTGGAACGACGGCCCCTCGTGGAGGACCCGCTGCCCCTCATGCGCCCTCTCTCGCCCCGGCTGTCGGGTGGCCCCCGGGGGGCGGGCGCGCCGGCCCTGCTCGGGGGCGGCGGGCTCGGGCTCACCGCGCTCGCCCTCGGGGTCCTGTGGGCGGCGCGGCGACGGCGCGGGGGTGCGGCGCCATGACCGAGCCCCGTTCGGCGCTCGAGGTTGAGGGTCTGCGGAAGGCCTTCGGCGGGCACGTCGTGCTGGAGGGCGTGACGATCTCCGTCGCGCCCGGGGAGATCGTGGCGGTCTCCGGCGGCAACGGCGCGGGCAAGAGCACGCTCCTGCGATGCCTCACGGGGCTCCTGCCGTTCGAGGGGCGGGCGCGCGTGGCCGGGCTCCCCGTGGACGGCCGCCCGGCCGTCCGACGGCTCATCGGCTACGTCCCCCAGGCCGTCCAGCTGCCCGAGCACGCGACCGTCGCCGAGGTCCTCGGCTTCTTCGCGCGTCTGCGCGGCGTCGCCCCCCGGGTCCGGGAGCTCCCCGAGGGGTTCCTGCCCGCCCCGGAGCGCCCGATCGGCGTCTGCTCCGGGGGCCAGCGACAGCGGGTGGCCCTCGCGGTGGCCCTCCTCGGCGAGCCCCGGCTGCTGCTCCTCGACGAGCCCGTGGCGAACCTGGACGAGCCCGGTCGGGAGGCCTTCTGGGAGGCGCTGCGGAGCCGGGTCCGGGCGGGGGCGGCGGCCCTCGTGGCGACCCCCACCCCGGCCGACCTCATCGGGGTGGCGGGCCGGGCGGTGGTGCTCGCGGACGGCCGGGTGGTCCACGACGGCTCCATGGAGGGTCCCCACGTCGTGGCCCTCGGCCGTCGCCGCGATGGGCGGCCGGCTCCCGTGACCGAGCCCCACGAGGAGGCCGGTGCCGGGAGGGGCGACGAGGAGGAGGGCGAGGAGGTCGAGGCATGAGCGCGACCCTCGCCATGGCCGGGTGGGAGCTCCGCGGGGCCGTCCGGAGCCGGTTCGTCCTGGGCGCCGCGATCACGTTCGGCGGGATGTGCCTCGGGGTCACGCTCCTCGGGCTCGACGCGCTGCGCGGCCTCGGCCTGGCCGGGGTGGGGCCGGCCGCGGCGGGTCTGGTGAACCTGGGGGTGCTCGTCCCGCCGCTGCTCGGGCTCCTGCTCGGGGCGGCGAGCCTGGCCGGCGCCCGGGAGCGAGGCCTGCTCGCCATGGTCGCCGCCCAGCCGATCTCCCGGGGGGCGATCGTCGGGGGGACCTTCCTCGGCCTCGCGGGGGCGCTGTGGACGACGGTGGCGCTCGGGCTGGGCCTCGCCTCGCTCGTCCTCGCCGGGGTGGCCAGGGTGGAGGACCTCGCGCCGCTCGGGGCGCTCGTCGGGGCCACCCTCGCCGTGGGCACGGCGGGCCTCGGGCTCGGGGTGGGGATCTCCGCGCTCGCGAGGAGCCGCGCCCAGGCCACGGCCGCGGCCGTGGCGATCTGGTTCGTGCTCGCCCTCGGGATGGACCTCGCCCTGGCGGGGCTCGCCCCGGCCGTGCGCCTCGGCCCCGAGGGGCTGCTCGCAGGGGTGCTGCTGAACCCGTTCGAGGCGGGCCGTATCCTCGCGCTGCTCGCCGCGAGCCCCGGGGGGACCGCGCTCGGGCCCTTCGGGGCGTTCCTCCTGGACCGCTTCGGCACGGCCGGGGCGGGGGCCCTGCTCGTCGTGGCGATCGGGATCTGGACCGCGCTGCCGCTCGCGCTCGCGCGGTGGGCGCTCGCGCGCCGCGTCGCCTAGCCCTCCGTGCGGTAGCCTGCGTCCGCCGATGAGGCTCGTCCGCTACCGCTTCGCCGACCGCATCGCCCACGGCGTCCTCGAGGACGGCGTGATCCGGGCGCTGCGCGGCACCTTCTTCGAGGACCCCCTGCCGACGGGCGAGGAGGTGCCCCTGGACGACGTGCGGCTGCTCGCGCCGGTCCTGCCCTCGAAGGTGATCGGGGTGGGGAAGAACTTCGCGGCCCACGCGGCCGAGTTCGGGATGGAGGTCCCCGAGGAGCCGCTCCTGTTCTTCAAGCCCTCGACCGCGGTGAGCGGGCCCGGGGACCCGATCCCCCTTTTGCCGATCAGCCGCCGGGTGGACTACGAGGGGGAGCTCGCCGTCGTCATGGGGCGGGTGGCGAGGAACGTCCGGGCGGAGGACGCCGCCCGCTACGTCCTCGGGTACACCTGCGCGAACGACGTCACCCTGCGGGACCTGCAGAAGCGGGACGGGCAGTGGGCCCGGGCCAAGGGCTTCGACGGGTCCTGCCCCCTGGGGCCCTGGATCGAGACGGCGCTCGACCCCACCGACGTCCGGATCGAGACGCGGGTGAACGGGGAGACGCGCCAGTTCGCCTCCACGAGCGACCTCGTCTTCGGGGTCGCCACCCTCATCGAGTTCATCGCGGCCTTCTGCACGCTCCTGCCCGGCGACGTGATCCTCACCGGCACGCCCGAGGGCGTGGGGCCGCTCGCACCGGGGGACCGGGTCGAGGTCGAGGTCGAGGGCATCGGCGTCCTCGCCAACCCCGTGGAGGCCCGGTGAGCGAGGTCCGGACGCGCTTCGCCCCGGCCCCCTCGGGGGCGATCCACGTGGGCAACGCTCGCACGGCGCTGTACTCGTGGCTCACCGCCCGCCACCACGGCGGGGCCTTCGTGCTTCGGATCGAGGACACCGACGCGACCCGGGTCTCCGAGGAGGCGGTGCACCTGGTGATGGACTCCCTGCGCTGGCTGGGCCTGGACTGGGACGAGGGGCCGGACGTGGGCGGCCCCCACGCGCCCTACCGCCAGTCCGAGCGCCTGGAGATCTACCGGGGGCACGCGGAGCGCCTGCTCCGGGAGGAGCGGGCCTACCGCTGCTACTGCACGCCCGAGGAGCTCGAGGAGCGGCGCCGGGAGGCCCTCGCCGCCGGCCGGACGCCCGGCTACGACGGCCGGTGCCGGAGGCTCACCGCGGCCGAGCGCGCGGCCTTCGAGGCCGAGGGCCGCCCCGCGGCGCTCCGATTCGCCATGCCCGAGCGCGAGTACGTGGTGCGCGACCTGCTCAAGGGGGAGGTGCGCTTCGCGCCGGGGACCCTGCCCGACTTCGTGATCCTTCGCTCCGACGGCTCGCCGACGTACCTGCTCGCGGCGGGCGTGGACGACCTGCTCATGGGGATGACCCACATCATCCGGGGGGAGGACCTCCTCGCCTCCACCCCTCGGCAACTCGCGCTCATGGAGGCCCTCGGCGCGACGGCCTTCCCCACGTACGCGCACCATCCCCTCATCGTCGGCCCCGACCGGCAGCCGCTGTCCAAGCGGCACGGCGCGACCTCGGTCGAGGCCTTCCGCGAGCGCGGGTTCCTGCCAGAGGCGATGGTGAACTACCTCGCGATCCTCGGCTGGTCCTACGGAGACCGGGACCTATTCACCCTGGCCGAGCTCATCGAGCTCTTCGACGTCTCGCGGGTGTCGCGCAACCCGGCGATGTTCGACGCGCAGAAGCTGGAGTGGATGAACGCCCACTACATCCAGCAGCTCGACGACGACGAGCTCGCCGCGCGGTGCCTGCACTTCCTCACCGGCGCTGGGCTCCTGCCCGAGCCCGCGCTGGTCCGCCGGGCCATGCCCCTCGTGCGCGAGCGCATGAAGGTGCTGACCGATGCCGTGCCGCTCCTGCGGTTCCTGTTCACCGACGACGTCGAGCCCGACGAGCGGGCCGCGAAGGTCCTGGCCGGGGCCCCCGAGGGGTACCTGGCCGCCGCCGCCGTGGCGCTCGAGGCGGTGGAGCCCTGGACCGCGGCGAACATCGCGGCCGCCCTCGACGTCCTCGCCCAGGGCGCGGGCCTCAGCCGGACGAAGGGGTGGCAGCCGGTGCGCGCCGCCGTCACCAGCTCCACGGTCTCGCCCCCGCTGCCCGAGTCGCTCGAGCTCCTCGGCCGCGACCGCACCCTCGCGCGGCTCCGGGCGGCCGCTCGCTCGGCATGAGGCGGCTCCGCGCGATCGGCGCGCTCCTCGTGGCGCTCGCGGTGCTCGGCGCGGACGCGCCGGCGCTCGCGACCGCCCCCGATCCCCGGGAGATCCGACCGGGGATCGTGTGGGACCGGATCCCCTTCGGGAGGGCCCGCAAGCGGGAGACCGCCCGCTACTCCAAGCGCCACTACGGGGAGCGCACGTGGGAGCTCTCAGACCCCCGGGTCGTGGTGATCCACTACACCGACGGCACGAGCTACGAGGGCGCCTGGAACCACTTCGCCGCGAACGAGCCGCACCTCGGCGAGCTGCCCGGCGTCTGCGCCCACTTCATCATCGATGCGGACGGCACGATCCACCAGCTCGTGAACCTGGGGATCCGCTGCCGGCACGCGATCGGGATGAACTGGACCGCCATCGGCATCGAGCACGTCGGGACGAGCGCGGAGGAGATCCTCGACGACCGGGCGATGATGCGGGCCTCGCTCCGGCTCTCGGTGTGGCTCATGGCCCGCTTCGGGATCCCCTGGGGCAACGTGATCGGCCACGCCGAGATCCTCGAGAGCCCCTACCACCACGAGCGCTACGAGGACTGGCGCTGCCGCACCCACGCCGACTGGAACCGGCGCGAGATGCGGATCTACCGGCGACGGCTCAAGCGCGTCGCCGAGCGGCTCGGCGTGCCGATCGGCGAGGGGCCGACCTGGGTGGACAGCGGCTGCTGACTCACACCCCGGCCCGGGCGGCGCGGAGGGCCTCGGCGGCCTCCTCGGGCGGCACGGTGTTGATGCTCATGGCGGAGCCGATCTCGAAGCCCGCCGGGGTGGTGAGCTTCGGGATGATCTTGATGTGCCAGTGGAAGACCTCGTCGGTGTGCCCGTTCGTCGGGGCGGAGTACAGGACGAGGTTGTAGTCGGGGTCGCCGCAGGCCCGGCGGATCAGGGTCAGGGTGCGGATGAGGATGCAGGCGAGGTCGTCCACCTCCTCCTCGGCGAGGTCGCCGAAGGACCCCTGGTGGAAGGTGGGCAGCACCCACGTCTCGTACGGCGAGCCCGCCGCGAAGGGCTCGAAGGAGATGAAGCTCCCGCACTCGTCCACGACGCGCAGGCGCACCTCGCGCTCGGCTGCCACGAGGTCGTCGTAGACGCATACGCCGTTGTCGTCGAAGTAACGCGTGGCCACGTCGAGGCGTCGGAGCAGCCGGGGCAGGTACACGGGGGTCGCGACGATCTGCGAGTGGGGGTGCAGGAGCGAGGTGCCGGCGAGCGGGCCGAAGTTCTTGAACACGACGACCGCCCGGATCTCGGGCTTCGCGATGAGGGCCCGGTAGCGCTCGCGCCAGACCCAGACGACCTCGGCCACCTCCTCCTGGGTCATCTCGTCCAGGCGGGCGTCGTGCCTGGGGGACTCGATCACGACCTCGTGGCTCCCGATCCCCGGCATCTCGCGGAACATCGGCGAGCCCGAGCGGCGGGGCGGGCCGTCGCCGCCGAGCGCCCCGTAGAGGTTGGGCACCACGCGGACGCGCCAGCTCGGCCCCGGCGGGACGCGGAGGATCTCGGGCGGGGTCTGGTCCTCGTTCCCCGGGCAGAACGGGCACGAGGGGTCCCGCTCGGGCTGGGGCGGCCGCGGCATGACGACCCGCTCGTGCGGCCGCTCGCCCCGGCGCGGGGCGAGGATCACCCACTGACGGGTGGTGGGATCCTGTCGGAGCGTGGACACGGCCATGCAGGGTAGCGCGCCCTCGCGACGAGGGTGGGATTTCCCTAGGGCCGGATCGGCCCCTCCTCGAAGTCCCCGGGGTCGCCCCGGTCCCGGCGCCGCGGCGAGAGGCTCCGCCCGATGAGGCCGAGGCCGAGGGCGAGGAGCACGAGGAGCCCGGCGACGGTCACCGCGAGCCCGGCGGCGAGCACCCCGACGTTCGCCGCGTCCGAGGAGAACCGGGCCCCCACGACGAGCGCGTAGACGTTGGCGAACGTGTAGAAGCCGGCGAGGACGAGGAGCGGCAGGAGCGTGAGCCCCGCCACGAGGGCCCCGGCGACGCCGACACCGGCCAGACGCGATCCGCGCACGATGCCATCGTACGCGAGCGCGAGGTCTACGCCCGGATCTCCTGGCGCATGAACGCCACGTAGCTCGCGGCGAAGGCCACGGCGACGAGGGCGAGGAGCGCCACGATCTGCGGCCAGACGGCGAGCAGGCTCTGGTCCAGGGCGAGGGGGTTCGGGATCGCCCGGTCGACCTGCTCGGGCAGGAGGATCCCCGCCGTGCGCACCTCCGGGTTCAGGAGCACCCCGGTGGCCTCGTCGTAGATCCCCTGGGGCGAGATCCGGCCGAGCCACAGCTCCCACCGGGCCCGGGAGAGGACCTCCTGGGCGGTGGGCTGCTCCGGCAGCGGCGCCACGACGTCGGCGACGAGGCCGACGAGGAAGCTCGAGAACAGCGTGAGCACGAGCCAGGCGCCGATGGACACGAGGGCGGCGGTCGCGGCGCGCCGGAGCACGACCGACAGGAACATGGCGAACCCGAGCCACACCCCGGCGTAGGCGACGGTGAGCACGTACCAGGCCAGGATCCGCGCCACCTCCTCCGCGGAGGGCGCGATCCCGAGGCGCAGGATCCCGAGCCCGGCCACGAGCAGGGTGAGGGCGAGGAGCGTGGCCGCGATCACCCCCAGGGCGGCCACGAACTTCCCGTTCACGACGTCGTCCCGGTGGATCGGCTGGGCCACGAGGCGGGGGAGCGTTCGCTGGGCCCGCTCGGAGCTCACCGCGTCGAAGCCGAAGGCCAGCCCGAGCAGCGGCACGAGGAATCCGAGCATCGATAGGAGCGAGGGGAACCGCTCGCCGGAGACCGTGAACAGCCGGATGAACAGCATCGGGGTGCCGCTCGCCTCCTCCGCCGCGCCCCGGATCTCCCCGGAGGTGGCGTACACCGCCCCCAGCGCCGAGAGGGTGATGAGCACGAGCAGGACCGCGAAGCGGAGCGACAGGAGGTGGTCGGCGAGCTCCTTGCGCGCCACGATCCGCCAGCCACCCCGCGGGACGCGGCGCACCTCAGCGGCCATCGCCCGCCTCCTCGAAGAAGCGGCGGTACAGCTCGTCCAGGCGGTCCTCCCGCCGGTCGAGGAAGCGCAGCTCCAGCCCCGCCTCCACGAGGGCCCGGGCGAGCTCGCCCCGCACGTCCCGGTCCGCCCGCACGAGGAGCCGGCCGGGGTCCCTCGGGTCCCGCTCCAGCCCCCGTACGCCGGGGACGGCGGCCAGGCGTCGCTCGGCCTCGCCCTCGTCCCCGCCGATCCCGAGCTCGATCGTCACGGGCCCCGCGGCGATGCGCCGGGCGAGCTCCTCGACCCGGCCCTGCGCCACCATCCGCCCCCCCACGAAGATCCCGACCCGGTCGCAGATGGACTGCACCTGGTGGAGGAGGTGGCTCGAGAGCAGGACCGTGGCCCCCCGGTCGCGGGCCAGGGAGGCGATGAGCTGGAGGATCTCGGCCACGCCGTCGGGGTCGATCCCGACCGTGGGCTCGTCCAGGATGGCGACCTCCGGGTCCTTGAGGAGCGCGTCGGCGATCCCGAGGCGCTGCCGCATGCCCCGGGAGTAGGTCTCGACCCGCGCGTCGGCCGCCCCCTCCAGCCCCACGTCGTGGAGGAGCTCGTCGATCCGCTCCTCGGCCTCGCGGCCCCCGAGGCCGTTCAGGCGAGCCGTGTACCGGAGGTTCTCCCGGCCCGTGAGCGCGCCGTAGAAGCCGACGTCGTCGGGCACGTAGCCGACCCGGCGCTTGACCTCCAGGGCCTCCCGGGTCGGGTCGAGCCCCAGCACCCGGGCGTTGCCGGACGTCGGCTCCGACAGGCCCAGGAGCATGAGGATGGTGGTGGTCTTGCCCGCTCCGTTCGGGCCGAGGAGCCCGAAGACCTCCCCCCGCCGCAGCTCGAGGTCGAGGTGGTCCACGGCGAGGAGCTCCCCGTAGCGCTTCGTGAGCCCCCGCGCCTCGACGGTGATCGCGGCCTCGCCCACGGCCCCCTCCTCAGCGGCGCCCGTACCGCTGGAACAGCCAGGCGAGCCCGGCCGCGGCCGCCAGGATGAGCAGCACCCCGACGAGCCCCCACAGGCCCGAGGTCTTCACCGTCGTGCGCAGGTCGATCTCGTCGTTCGTCTCGGCCGAGGTGGCCCGCAGGGTCACGACGTAGTCCCCCGCCACGGCGTCCTTGCTCGGGGTGATGATCGCCACCACCCGGGCGCTGTCGCCGGGCGCGATCTCCGGGATCTGCTCCGGCCGGAACTCGGTCGTCCAGCCGGTGGGGTTCGTCGCCGACAGCTCGACCTCGCGAAGCGGCGCCGAGCCGTCGTTCACGACGAGGAGCGGCACCTCGGTGGGCCGCCCCGCCGCCACGTCGGCGTTCAGCCGCTCGTCCGGCGTGGTGAGGGTGAGCCCGTAGTTCCCGATGATCCGCACGGCGAGCTTCGCCTCGGCCACGGCGTCCCCGCTCGAGGCCTGGACGAGGACCGGGTAGACGCCGGCCTCGGCCTGATCCGGCGGGTCCACCTCCACCGACAGCGACGAGGTGCCGCCGGCCTCCACCTCCACCGAGGTGGCGAGCTCCTCACCGGCGGGCTTCACCGTCACCTGCCAGCCGGGGGGCCCGGCCCCCTGGAGGTCGAAGACGGCGTCCCGCGGCGTGTCGTTCCGGAGCTCCAGGTCGAAGCGGTACGTTGCGCCGGCCGGGCCCTGGAGCCGCGGGAACTCCGTGGTGAGCGAGACCCCGCCCTGCTCGATGCGGGAGACGCGCAGCGACAGCGCGAGCTCGTCGGTCCCCGCCGGGCTCGTCCCCACGACGAGGATCCCGTACGTGCCGGGCTCGGCCGTGGTGGGCACGGTGGCCTGGAGCTGGACCTGGGTCGTGCCCTCGGCGTCGGTGAAGACGCCCCCGATGAGGAACCCGCCGCCGCGGAGCGTCGCGCCCCAGCCCTTCGGGGCCTCGGCGATGCGGAGGTCCACCCGGGTCCACGCGGGCGCCGCGACGTCGATGTCGAAGCGGACCTCCTCCCCGGGGGCGACGGTCACCACGGGGTACGGGGTGGTCACGTGGAGCCTCGACGCCGCCACCTGCCCCACGGCCGGAGCCGGCCAGCCGAGCAGGGCGAGCACAGCGCCGATGACGAGCGGTCGGAACCAGCGCATGACGCCACCTCCGAACGACGCGTCGGTCCGGGCCCGCGCCCCGCCGGGTGCTCGGGCGGGGGCGGGCGACGCCCCGGGCCGGCGCGCCGGCCGCTCGGGGCTGATCCGATGGGATTGTATCCACCGCTCCTACGGATGCGGCCGGTCGGTCGCCGATCAGGTCGGGCGCGGACCCCGCCCGCTCGCGGTAGGCTGCGGTTGCCACGGAGGCCGACCGAGGGGGTACGGTGAACGAGGTCCTGCTCGACCCCTTCCGCCACAACGCGTGGGCGACCCGGGAGCTGATCCGGATCTGCCGCGCGCTCCCCCCCGAGCACCTGGAGGCGACGCTCCCGGGGACGTACGGCAGCGTGCACCGGACGCTCCACCACGTCGTCTCGGCCGAGGACTACTACCGGAGCCTGCTCGCGGGGCTCGAGCGCAGGTGGCGGTCGACGGATCCGGCGCCTCCGCTCGAGGAGCTCGCGCGCCGGGCCGAGGAGCTCGCCGCGTTCTGGGAGACCTTCCTCGCCGAGCCCTTCGACCCCGAGCGCGTGGTCGTGGACGAGGACGAGGAGGGCAGGACGGAGGTGCGGGCCGGCGTCCTCCTCGCCCAGGCCCTCACGCACGGGACCGACCACCGCACCCAGGTGCTCACGATCCTCAGCACGCTCGGGGTGGAGCATCCCGACCTCGACGCCTGGGACTACGGGCGGTCCGTCGGACGCGTCGTGGAGGTGGAGGGGGGGTCCTAGCCAGACGATCCTCCGTCGAGATGAGCTCGCGGCTGGTAGTCCCAACGGGATTCGAACCCGTGTCTCCACCTTGAGAGGGTGGTGTCCTAGGCCGCTAGACGATGGGACCACGCCTGGCGAGGCGACCTCGCCTGGGCCGGCCAGAAGTGTAGCAGCGTCGGTAGGCTCGCAGGGTGCGGCCGAGGGTCCTCACCGTCGGGCACGGGACCCGCCCCATCGAGGCCTTCCTGGACCTGCTGCGGGGGGCGGGGGTGGAGGTCCTCGTGGACGTGCGCCGCTTCCCGAGCTCGCGCCGGAACCCCCAGTACGCGCGGGAGACGCTCCGGGGGTCCCTGGAGGCCGCGGGCATCCGGTACGTGTGGATGGGGGAGGAGCTCGGGGGGTTCCGCACGCCCTCGCCGAGCTCGCGCCACACCGCCCTGGCCCAGCGGGCCTTCGCCGGCTACGCCGACCACATGGACACGCCGGGGTTCCGCCGCGGGCTCGAGCGGCTGATCGAGCTCGCCCGGGAGCGGCCGACGGCGGTCATGTGCGCCGAGACCCTATGGTGGCGGTGCCACCGGCGGCTCCTCGCCGACGCCCTCCTCGCGGCGGGGTGCGAGGTGCTCCACCTCCTCGAGGGTGACCCGCGGCCCCACGAGCTCCACCCGAGCGCGCGCATCCAGGACGGCCGGCCCGTCTACGACGTCGAGACCCAGCCGCGCCTCGGCTAGTTCTCCCCCTGCGAGCGCGTGTAGCCGGGCTCGCCGTCGAACTCGTGGAGCTTCTCGATGTGGGTCCAGCGGTGACGGCTCGAGACCCGGCTGAGGAGCTGAGCCACCGCCTCGTCCGGCACGTCCTCCGCAGGCTCGCGGAGCATGAGCCGGCAGTAGGAGGCGTCCACGATGTCGGTGATGGCCCCCGTCGGCGGGTACACCTGGGTCCCCCGGCAGGAGATCATCTTCAGCGTGAAGGCGGTGTCCTTCACGAGCTCCTCCATGCTCCGGCCGAGCTCCTCGGCGGAGAGGTCGGACTCCACGAAGAGGTCGATGCCGACCACCCGCCGGGACGTGGGGTGCACGTGGTCCGGGCGGGGGTCCACCTCGGGGAGCCGGATCGGCTTGTACTCCCGGACCTGCCAGCGCTCGGAGCGCTTCCCGAGGTTGCCGATGATCGCGTCGGTGTACTCCGTGGTGGAGACGCCCTTGTCGTAGCCCACGACGTCGCCCGTCAGGATCCCCTGCTCCAGGGTGACGAGCACGGCGTGCTCGATCGCCGCGGCGGGCTCGAACTCGCCGAGGTACCGGAGCATCATCACCGCGGTGAGGATCAGGGCGGTGGGGTTGATGACGTTCTTGCCGGCGTACTTCGGCGCCGAGCCGTGGACCGCCTCGAAGATCGCGACGTCGTTGCCGATGTTCGCCGAGGGCGCGAACCCGAGCCCGCCCACGAGGGCGCTCGACTCGTCCGAGAGGATGTCGCCGTTCATGTTCGTCGTGACGATGACGTCGAACTGCTCGGGCCGCTTGACGAGCTGATGGGCGGTGTTGTCCACGATGAGGTGCCAGGCCTCGATGTCGGGGTACTCGGGCGCGATCTCCTCGAAGGTCCGCTTCAGCATGCCCTCGCTGAGCTTCATGATGTTCGCCTTCGTCGCGCAGGTGACGCTGCGGCGGCCCTCGGCGCGGGCGAGCTCGAAGGCGAACCGCACGATCTTCTCGCAGCCCTTCCGCGAGATGAGCTTCAGCGTCTGGGCGACGCCCGGGGTCTGCATGTGCTCGATGCCCGCGTAGAGGTCCTCCACGTTCTCCCGGACGACCACGAGGTCGATCCCGCGCCCGCTGTAGGGGGTGCGGACCCCGGGGAGCTCGCGGGCCGGCCGGACGTTCGCGTAGGTCTCGAAGAGCTTGCGCAGGGTCACGTTCGCGCTCTTCTCGCCGTAGCCGACGGGGGTCTCCAGGGGGCCCTTGAGCACGACGCGGGTCTTGCGGATCGACTCGATCGTCTCCTCGGGTACCCCGGAGGGCAGGCCCTTGCGGAAGACCTCGGCGCCGGCCTCGCGCTCCTCCCACTCGACCTTGGCGCCGGCGGCCTCCACGATCCGCTGGGCGCTGCGTACGACCTCGGGGCCGATCCCGTCGCCGGGGATCACGGTTACGAGGGTGTTGCCGCTGGGGGTGATGTACCGCTGCATGCTGCGTCTCCTCGGTGCTCCGGACCCCCACATGGTCCCACACCGGGCGGGCGGTCCGAGGCCCTGGTAGGGTGCGGGCCGTGCCAGCCCGGGGGACCGCGGTGCTCGTCGCGCTCCTGCTCGTCGCCGCCTGCACGGGGCCGGCCGCGAGCGGCGGTCCCGGCGCCGCGGGGCCCGGGCCGACGGGCCCCGGCGCGACCATCGGGCCACCCGGGGCGACCCCCGCGCCGACGAGCGCACCCGAGGGCGGGGGAGGGGAGCGACTCACCCGGCTCGAGCGGGCCCGGCGGACGCTCCAGCACCTCGTGTTCATCGTCCAGGAGAACCGCTCCTTCGATCACTACTTCGGGACCTTCCCCGGGGCCGAGGGGATCCCCATGACGAAGGACGGGCGACCGAAGGTCTGCGTCCCAGACCCGGTCCTGGACCGGTGCGTGCCCCCGTACCACGACCCGACCCTCGTCCAGCAGGGCGGCCCGCACGGGCAGCACCACTCGGACCTCGACGTGAACGGGGGGCGGATGGACGGGTTCATCCGGACCCTCGTGGCCGGGCCGAACCCCTGCGGTGACGACCGGACGCTGCCGAGCTGCCGAGACGACGTAGGGCCGCAGGGGCAGCCGGACGTGATGGGCTACCACGACGCGCGCGAGATCCCGAACTACTGGGCGTACGCGGAGCGCTTCGTGCTCCAGGACCACCTGTTCGCCCCGGCCGACTCGTGGACGCTGCCGGCTCACCTGTTCCTCGTCTCGGCCTGGGCCGCGAGCTGCGAGGACCCCTTCGACCCGATGTCGTGCCGGTCCGACCTCGAGCTCGAGGGCGTCGTGGACCGGCAGCGGCACGGCGAGCACCCGCCGATCTACGCGTGGACGCCGATCACGTACCTGCTCACGGAGGCGGGCGTCTCCTGGGCCTACTACGTGGGGGACGACACCTGCCTGAGCCCGGAGGACCCCTGCCCGCGCCTGGGCGATGGCCGCCGCGGCACCCCGCCCGCCCAGAACCCGCTCCCCTCGTTCACCACCACCCACGAGCAGGACGACTTCGAGAACATCCGGCCCCACTCGGACCTCTTCCGCGAGATCCGCGAGGGGACGCTCCCGGCCGTCTCGTGGGTCATGCCCGCCGGCCGGAACAGCGAGCATCCCGGCAACGGCGCGCCCCTCACCCGTGGCCAGGCCCACGTGACCCGGGTCGTGAACGCGATCATGCGGAGCGACCTGTGGCGCTCCACCGCGATCTTCCTCACCTGGGACGACTGGGGCGGCTTCTACGACCACGTCCCCCCGCCCCGGGTGGATGCGAACGGGTACGGGATCCGCGTGCCGGGGATCATGATCAGTCCCTGGGCGAGGCCCGGGTTCATCGACCACCAGGTCCTGTCCTTCGACGCCTACCTGAAGCTCATCGAGGACCTGTTCCTGGACGGGCAGCGCCTGGACCCGGACACGATGAGCCGGCCCGACTCCCGTCCCACGGTCCGGGAGGAGGTCCCGATCCTCGGGGACCTGCTGCGCGAGTTCGACTTCACCCAGAACTCCCTCCCGCCGCTCATCCTGGACCCCACGCCGCTTCGCTAGCGGCGCCGGCGGGTAGGCTCCAGGCGTGGCCGGGGAGCGCCTCGCCGAGGGCAAGGTGCCCGTGGACCTGCTCGAGCGGGTGCTCGGGCGCCTCGGCGCCGGCTCGCCCGAGGTCCGGATCGGGCCCCGCGTCGGCGAGGACGCGGCCGCGATCGACGTGCCCGCTGGGACCCTCGTCGTGGCGACCGACCCCATCACGCTGACCTCGGGGGACCTGGGGCGGTTCTCGGTGCTCGTGAACGCGAACGACGTGGCCGTGACGGGGGCCCGGCCCCGGTGGTTCCTCGCCGCCGCGCTGCTCCCGCCGAGCACGACCGCGGCCGAGGTCGAGGACCTCTTCGAGGGGCTGCGCGGTGCGACCGCCTCGGCCGGGGTGGTGCTCGTCGGCGGGCACACCGAGGTGACCTCCGCGGTGACCCGACCGGTGGTGGTGGGGCAGATGCTCGGCCTGGTCGAGACCGGCCGGGTGGTGCCGACCGGTGGGCTCGCGCCGGGTCACGTCCTCCTCCAGGTCGGTCCCGCGCCCATCGAGGGCGCCGCGGTCCTCGCCCGCGAGGCCGGCGAGCGCCTCGGCGCGCTCGACCCTTCGACCCGCGGGGCCGCCGCGCGAGCCCTGGACGAGCCGGGGATCTCCGTGGTCGAGCCGGCCCTCGCGGCCGCCGCGCTCGGGGCGAGCTCGCTGCACGATCCGACCGAGGGCGGGCTGGCGGCCGGGCTCCACGAGATGGCGAGCGCCTCCGGCGTGGGGATCCAGGTGGACCCGCGGGCGGTCCTCTGGTTCGAGCCCGGCCTGGCGGTGTGCGAGGCGCTGGGGGTCGACCCCTGGGCGACCCTGGCCTCGGGCGCGCTCCTCGTCGGCTTCCCACCCGAGCGCGCGGATGAGGCCCTCGCCGAGCTCGGCGGCGCGGGGTTCCCGGCCGCTGCGATCGGGCGAGCGGTGGAGGGCTCGGGTGTCACGGCCACCGACGGGCGCGCGATCCCCTGGCCGGCGCGGGACGAGGTCGCCCGGGTGCTCGAGGGATGAGCTGGGCGGACCTCCGGTCCCCGGGAGGACGCGCTCGAGGTCCCGGGCCGCGACGGCGCCCGGACGCTCACGCGAGTTTCGTCGAGCGTTCACCCACCGGTCCAAGCCCGCTCCCGTACCGGTCACGCACGTGTGGTGGCATCCCTCCGAACGACGGGAAGGAGGAGTCATGGCCCACGAGGCGATGTCCCAGGGGTTCACGCTCGGCGCCGACGCCGAGGTCCTGTCCGAGCAGGTGACCTCCGAGAGCACCGAGGACGGTGCGCTCCTCGACGAGGCGGCGCTGGATCACGAGGTGTCGCGGGCGTCCCTCGCCGGTCCCGACGAGACGGACGACGGGCCCGACGGGGACGACGGTCCCGAGGGCGACGACGAGGACTGAGCGCGGATCGACCTCCGCGCGGGGGTCCACGCAGCCTGTCGAGCCGGCGAGGGGAGGGGCAACCGCCCCTCCCCTCGGCGTTTCCGGGTCGCTCGTCCGGGACGCTTGGTAGGCCCACGGGGACGTCGGGGCTCCGCCGGCGCCGCGTGGCTATGCTCCGCCTCGGCGAACGCGCGCGCGAGACGAACGGGCCCAGGAGCGCCAGGATGAGCGACGGCTACCCCCGGCGGATCGTGTGCCTCACCGAGGAGACCACCGAGACCCTGTACCTCCTCGGGGAGCAGGACCGGATCGTGGGGATCAGCGGCTTCACCGTGCGGCCACCGCGGGCCAGGCGGGAGAAGCCGAGGGTCTCGGCGTTCACGAGCGCCAACATCGAGGCGATCCTGGCGCTGCGGCCCGACCTCGTGCTGGGCTTCTCGGACCTCCAGGCCGAGATCGCGGCCGAGCTCATCCGCGCCGGGGTCGCCGTACACGTCTTCAACCAGCGGACGGTGGAGGAGATCTGCTCGGCGATCCTCGTGCTCGGCGGCCTCGTCGGCGCGCACGACCGCGCGGAGCGGCTGGTGGGGGAGCTCCGCGAGGGCCTCACCGACCTGGCCCGCGAGGCGGGGCGGCTCCGCCGGCGACCGAGGGTGTGGTTCGAGGAGTGGGACGACCCGCTCATCGGCGGGATCGGCTGGGTCTCGGAGCTCGTGGAGATCGCCGGGGGGCAGGAATGCTTCCCCGAGCTACGGGGCAAGGGGCTCGCGCGGGATCGGATCGTGGACCCTGCCGAGGTGGCCCGCCGCGCACCGGACGTCGTGCTCGCCTCCTGGTGCGGGAAGCGGTTCCGCCCGGAGCGCGTGCTGGCACGTCCCGGCTGGGAGGCCGTCCCTGCGGTGCGGGACAGGGAGCTCCACGAGATCCCCGCGAGCGAGATCCTGAGCCCCGGCCCCGCCGCCCTCACCGACGGGGTCCGGCGGATCCACGCGATCGTGCGAGCCTGGGCCGAGCGCCGCTCCTGACCCACCGCGCTCCGCGCGCGGCCCGGTCCGAGGAGGATCCGCGCGCGCGCCCGGCCCAGGGCCCCCTCCGGGAAGCCCGTTGCGCACGCATGCTCCCCCGCCTATCGTTCCTCGAGGCGACCTGGAGGTGGTCAGATGTCATTCTCCGCGGCGGTCCGCACGTGCTCAGGAAGTTCGCGGACTTCACCGGTCGTGCGTCCAGGCCCGAGCACTGGTGGTTCGTGCTGTCCTACGTCATCGTCTCCGTCGCGGCCCTGATCGTGGATGACCTCATCGGACGGACGGCGTCCTGGCGCGGATCGTCGATCTCGTGTACGCCCTTCCGTCCCTCGCTGCGCAGGTGCGAAGGCTGCACGATACGGGGCGCTCGGGGTGGTGGATGCTCATCTCGCTGGTTCCGATCGTCGGCTCGATGGTCCTCTTGGTCTTCCACGTGAGCGAGGGGGATCCAGGCCGCAACCGGTACGGTCCGCCGCCGGGCCACATGCTGGCGCGTCCGGACGCGGGCGCGATCCCGTCCCCTCCGCCCGCGCAGGGCGAACAGGTGTTCGTGTCGGAGGGGGTTGCGAGGATGGACCCGTGAGAACCTCCCCCTCGGTTCGCTGCGGGTGGCCCTCCCCGATCGTCGGAGGCGCCCGGCCTCGGTCGGCGCTGCTGCGGACCTCGTGCCGCGCGTTCTCGAGGCTCAGCGGCGCTCGGAGTCATGGGCCTGGCTGGAGGGACCCCTCGGTTTCGTGGTGTGTTCGTCGCCGATCCAGCGGACCGTTAGCTGCTCTTCCGGATCAGCCGAGTGCGGCGTCGTTCCTCACGGCGGGAACGTTGACATGGAAGGAGGAGACGATGGGTGTGGAAGAGCTGTACGAACGGCTGGCGGCGGCCGCGAGCCTCGAGGGCGGCGACGCCGCCATCCGGTGCCGCGAGACGTACGAGCCGGGCGCGGGCCCGGGGTCGAAGGTCTCGCCTCCAACGTACCCGGTCGAAGACCGTAACACCCCCTACCTCTTCGAGGATCGACGGGTGGGCGATGGTGCGCGCAAAGCGGTCCTCCTCGACAGCCGGCAGGCGCAGGCCAATCGCTGCGAGGAGGCCCTCGCCGGGGCGATCGAGCGAGGCGAGGTCTGGATCCCCCACCTCGTCCTCGAGTTGGAGACCCACGGCCGACGGGTGCGGATCACCTCGCTGAGCGCTCCACACCGGAGCCGCGACGCGTACTTCCGCGATGCCCAGGACGACGAGGGTCAGCCCTTCGACGAGACCGGCCCAGGCCGGGAGCTCGCGGCCTGCACCCCGGAGGACGCCACGGCGCTGTACCGGTACTCGCCAGCCGACCTGGTCTACGGGGTGTGGGACTCGCACCGGGGTCTGCGGCTCGCCGCGCGGTTCCCCCGCATCTACACCTCGGAACTCGTCGGGTGGGAACCGGAAGAGGGCCTCCGGGCCGCCGGACGCTTCGATCTCATGACCTCGGGCCAGCAGCGCGCCACGGTCATCGAAGGCCGCGATTGGAGTCTGGACCCGAAGGGGAAGAAGAAGCTCTCCGAGCTCGGTCTCGGAGCGATCCCGCCGACCACCAGGAACCAGCGGGGTGAGCGGCTGCCCGGGGGCGTCACGGTCTCGGGCATCGAACGCCTGGGGGTCCTCTCGTTCCCTGGTCTCGCGCGGATCCGTCTCGGGTCCGACGGCGTCGCCGCCCGCGCGGGTCGGGCGGTCCTCGCTGCACTCGCGCTCCTCGGGGACCGGCTCGCCTTCGGCGGCCCCGGGCTCTTCCTGCGGTCGGGGTGCGACCTCGTGAGGACCGCCGAAGAGCTCGCTTGGGTCGCGCCCGGCGGCGGGACCGAACGGCTGCAGCTGGACCGGGCGGGAGCCCTTGAGCTGCTGCGGCACGCCGTCGCCCGGGCCGAGGAGGCCGGGATCCGCTGGCACTCGGAGCCGATCGTGCTTCGACCCTCTCCCAAGCTCCAGCAGGCCATCGACGCGGCCTTCTACGCCGGGATCGAGGAGCCGCAGGAGGACTGAGATGTCCCTCACGATGGACGTCGAGCTCCTCACCGGAACCTACGAGGCGGGCCTCGGCGACGAGCGTCCGGAGTGGCCCCCGCATCCTGCTCGTCTGTTCTGCGCCCTCGTTGCGCAGGCCACCGGCGAAGAGGACCGGGAGGCGCTCCGCTGGCTCGAGCGGCAGGGACCGCCTGAGGTGCTCTTCCCGGAGGCGGGGTCGAGCGTGCTCCGCGGATTCGTGCCGACGAACGCCATCGCCCGCCGTGGTGGTCGTGGTGGGGCCTACCCAGCCCGGACCAACGGGAGCAGGTCCTGGCCCCGCGCCCACCCGGCGAGGCCAGGGTTCCGGGTCACGTGGGCGGGCGCATCCCCGGATGCCAACGTCCTCGAGCGGCTCCGTTCGCTCGCCGCACGCGTGTCCTACCTCGGCCGTCCCTCGGGCTTCGTGCTCGCCGGGGTGTCCAGCGAGAACGCGCGCACGGCGGAGGGTCTCCGCCGTCTCGTGCCGGCCACGGAGGGGCCCCACCTGCTCCGCGTCCCCTACCCCGGGTACCTCGATGCGCTCGTCGCCGCGTTCGAGGCGGGGGAGCCGGCCGAGTCGGTCTCGCGCTCTCGGCCATACGCGGAGCCGGGGGGCACGTCGGCGCCTTCGGAGGTTGTTCGCTCCGGTCCATACGCCCGGCTCTTCACGTTGGGCTTCCCGCCGGGGGCGGGGATCGCTGGTTGGCATGCGATGCGTGTGGCGCGCGCGTTCCGGGACGCGGTCCTCTCCCGGCTGGGTAACCCGGGTGCAGATGATCCGTGGTCGCCGTTCGCACCCGCGGACCTCGCGCCCATCCACGGGCACGGCGGCACGATGGCGCCGGAGGAACGGTGCGCGTGCCTCGCGCTCCCGTTCGTCGGATACCCCCACGCCACCGGCGAGGTGATCGGCGTGGGGATCGCGATCGGCCGTGCGGTGGAGCCTGGGCTGCGCCGAGCGCTCCCGCAGCTGCTGGGGCTCGACCGCGACGACGGTCCTCGCCTCACCGAGCTGCGCATCCCGGGGCCGGGTGTGACCCTGCCCCTCGCACCGCCGGACGGTCGATGGTCGCTCGAACCGTCGCGATGGCGAAGGGCTGCCCGAAGGTGGGCGAGTGCCCTGCCGGTGGTGCTGGACCGGTGGCCGAAGCGCTGGACGGACGTACCGTCGATCGTCGCGGACGGGGTGCGGCTGGCGGGGTATCCGGATCCGGAGGGCGTGGAGGTGTCGCGGGGCTCGGTCGTAGCAGGGGCGCCGCTGCTCCGGCCCGGGGACCGCAAGCGGCGGCCGAACGAGCCGGACCGTCCGTGGGCACACGTGGTGCTGTCCTTCCCCGAGCCGATCGAGGGCCCCGTGCTCCTCGGTCACCTGCGGTTCGCCGGGCTCGGGCTCTGCGTACCGGTGGGCGACGATGGGTGAGGGACTGGAGCTGTTCGACCGGTTCTTCCGCGCGGTGCACGGCGTCGAGCCGTTCGCCTGGCAGCGGACGCTCGCCGAGCGCGTGATCGAGGGGCCGGGCTGGCCGGCCGCCGTCGCCGTGCCCACCGGGTTCGGGAAGACCGCGGCGCTGGACGTCGCGGTGGTCGCGCTCGCGCTCCAGGCCGATCGCCCATCTGGGGAACGCACGGCTCCGACGCGAACCTTCCTCATCGTGGACCGGCGGCTCCTCGTGGACCAGGCCTTCGATCGTGCGTGCCGGATCGCGGACGCCCTCGAGAACCCGAGTGACGAGGTGGTGCGGAAGATCGCCGAGGGGCTGCGGCGGATCGGTGGCGGTGCGAGGCCCCTCGAGGTGGTGCGGATGCGCGGCGGCGTCACGTGGTCGTGGCGGTGGTTGCCCTCGCCCGCGCAGCCGGCCGTGATCGCGGGCACCGTCGATCAGTTCGGGAGCCGTCTGCTGTTCCGGGGATACGGTGTCGGTGAGCGCCTGCGACCGATCGATGCGGCGCTGTGCGGGAGGGACGCGCTCGTGCTCCTCGACGAGGCGCACCTTGCGCCCGCCCTCGCCGAGACCCTACGACGCGCTCACGAGCTGGAGGCGCGTGCGGAGACGCCGATCCTCCCGCTGCGGTCGCCGCGGCCGGTGCTGCTCTCGGCGACCCTCCGGGCGGAGGCGGAGGGCCGCGACGTGGTCCGGGCGGCCCCCGACGCCGAGAGCTCCGCTGCAGCCCGGGGTCGCTACGCGGCGTCCCGGCGCTTGGTGCTTTGCCAGGTCCCCGTGCGAGCTCGCGATGGGCGGAGTGCGCTCGCGGGGACGCTCGCGAGGCTCGCCGCCCGCGCCCTAATCGACGGGGCGGGCGCGATCGAGCGGGTGGCCGTGGTGGCAAACACCGTGGAGGCCGCCCGCTCGGCCTTCGATGAACTGCGCGAAGCGGTTGGGGAGCAGGTAGATGTGGAGCTCCTCATCGGCCGGTGTCGCGGTTTCGAACGGGAGCACCTGGGGCTCGCGGAGCGGATCCGGGGGGCGTTCGCGGCTGCGGACCCGCGCCCACCCGGACCCCGGCCCGCGGTGCTGGTCGCGACGCAGACGATCGAGGTCGGCGCCGACCTCGACGTGGACCTCCTCGTCACCGAAGCGGCGCCGCTGGACGCGCTGCTGCAGCGGCTGGGGAGGCTCAACCGGCTCGGGCTCCGAGACCAGGCCGAGGCGATCTGCGTGTTCGCTCCGGCCCTGCACGAGGACGATCCGGTGTACGGGGACGCGGTCGCTCGGACGTGGGAGTGGCTGCGACTGCGGGCCGGGGGGGAACCGGTGGGGTTGGATCCGCGACGGCCCAGCGCAGAGGGCGCCTCACGCTTGGAGCTCGGGCTCCGCGACCTGCCTTCGGTGGTGCAGCCCGGAGATCTCGAGCGGTGCGCCTCCCAACCGGTGGTGGTCCCCGTCCTGGTCGCGCCCCACGTTGACGCCTGGGCGAGGACATCGCCCGCGCCCGATCCGGACCAGCCGGTGGAGCCCTTCCTCCATGGGCTCGACCGGGGTGCCGCCGAGGTCTCGGTGTGCTGGCGAGCGGCGCTGCCGAGCCTGGAGGACTGGCGCGTCGAGCTCGATGCGGTGCCGATCCGGGAGGAGGAGCGCGTCGAGGTCCCGCTGTGGGTGGCCCGACGGTTCCTTCGCGGCCTGCCGCTCGGCCCCCTGGCCGATCTCGAAGGCGCGGTCGAGCCGGCGGAAGGGGAAGCGGGGGAGGCCGCTCCGGCGGTCGTGCTGCGGGTGGATGGCACGCTCGAGCCGCTCCGCGATCCCGGCGCTCTCCGGCCGGGCGACACGGTGATCGTCGATCCCTCGGTCGGGGGCCACGATCCCTGGGGTTGGACGGGGTCCGGGAGCACCGTGCCGGACGTCGCCGATCTCGTGCCACGCAAGCCCCCGAGTCTCCGCCTACGCCCCGGGGTGCTCGCCTGGGTCACCGGCGAGGACGCGGCGGCCTTCCGTGAACCCCTGACGCGTGCGGAGGCCACCCCTGCGGAGGCCGCGGCGACGCTCCTGTCCGACGCGGTGGCCAAGGTCCGGCTGCGGGAGGACCTGGACCCCGTCCGCGCTCTGTGGCTCGACCATGCGGAGGCGATGCTCCGGCTGCTCGCGGAGGGGCGCGCCACGGTCACGAGCCCGGGAGGTCGTGACCGCGCCCCAGAGCTCGGTCTCCTGATCCAGGCCAGGGGGCGTGCCGTCGAGGACCAGGCGCGGGACGACGCGGCAGCCGGGTCCAGTGCGGCTCCGATACCGATCCCCCTGTCGCGGCACGCGCGGGAGGTCGGGGAACGAGCCCGGATCTTCGCCGAGCTGATCGGGCTGCCTCCCAAGCTCATCCGCAGCGTTGAGGTCGCTGGGCTGCTCCACGACGCCGGCAAGGCCGAGCGACGTTTCCAGCTGATGCTGCACCGTGGCGACCCGGATCGACTCGAGGCGAGCGGGGTGGTGCTCGCGAAGTCCGGCATGGACCCGGCGGATCGCGCGGCCTTCCGGCGCGCGAGGAGGGCTGCGGGTCTGCCCCGCGGTTGGCGACATGAGGCGGTTTCGTTGGCCGTCGTGGAATGGGTGCTCGGCGGCGTGCCAGACGTTGACGAGGAACTCGTACGACACCTGGTCGCCTCCCACCACGGTTGGGCCCGGCCGCTGTTCCCTCCGGCGGAGGGGGTGGTCCGGGTGGAGCTGCTCGGATGGGACGCCGCAGCCGCTGGCCCGGAGCCGGCGAGCGGAGCGGCCGAGGACTCGTCGCGGCTCCTGTCGGGGGTCGGGGCGGGGGATCTGGAGGTCGAGCACGTCGACTGGCGGGGTCCTCGACGCTTCACAGCGCTGTGCCGCCGCTACGGATGGTGGGGGCTCGCCCTGCTGGAGACGGTGGTGCGACTCGCGGACATCTCGGTGTCGGAGGAGTACCGATGACGACGCTGGAGCTCCCCGCGCTCAGGAGCGACGATCCGCTGGGGTTCTTGGCCGCCCTCGGGATCCTCGAGGTGCTGAGGTCGGAGGCGGAGATCCCGGAGGACGAGCTGGCCCTCTGCTGGGATGGCGTTGGCGGCCCCGCGAGGCTCACGGGACCGTTCGGGGACCTCGAGGAGCTGGTGTCGCTGCTGACCGATGCCGCGGTCCGGATGCAGGCCGAGGGTCGGCCCGTTGCCGCACGGATCCCGGACCTCGTGCCTCGACCGCTGTCCGATCGGGAGCGCGACGAGATCTGGGCCCGGATCGGCGCGAAGCCCCCCTTCGACCCGGTACGGATGTCGCGGGCGGAGGTCACCGCGCGGCTGGCTTCGCTCTCGCAGCGTGCCAACGAGGCCGATCTGCGGTGGCTCTGCGCGGTGGCCGATCAGTGCTCCACGTTCCCGAGGGAGCCGACCGCGCACCTGACCCCGTTGTACGCGCCCATGGGTCGCCAGCGGATGCGGCAGGTCTACGAGGCGAAGCTCGCGGCGGTAGTGGCTCGACCGGAGCTGCTCCACGAGGCGTGCGTCATGTGGCATCGGAACCCCCGGGACGCGGGCGCCAACATCGACCGGCGAGCGCAGCGGGACGGGGCGGTCACGACGACGGGGGAACCCGGGAACGCGGCGGTGACGGGAGCGGAATGGTTGGCGCTGCAGGCGGTCCCCTGGTTCCGGCTGGGCGGTCTGCGGGACCGCCCGTTCGCCTGGGCCTGGCTCCCGGCGCGTCGAGGGGGGCGGCCGCGGGCGCTCGTCTGGCCGGTGTGGGCGCGGGCCCTCGATCCCATCGCGATCGAGGTCCTGCTGACCCATCCGTCGGTGCGGCGGGCCGGCCTGACAGATGAGCCACCGGCGCGGGAGTTGGTGGGCCTCGGGGTACTGGCCGTACTCCGGGCCGAGCGAGCGGTGCTCACGAACAGCGACGGGCCGCTCGGACCGGCGAGGGTGGTGTGGCCACGGGCGGGCGCTCCCGAGGGGTGAGCGATGCCGCCGGACGACCTCCCCCTCGTCCCCGCTCGGATGGTGAACGAGTTCGTCTACTGCCCCCGACTCTTCTACCTGGAGTGGATCCATGGGGAGTGGGAGGAGAACGCAGACACGCTCGAGGGGGCGCGGGTCCATGCCCGGGTGGAGGACGAGGGCGGACGTCTGCCGCCTCCGGATCTCCTGACCTCCGAGGACCGCCCCTTGGCTCGGGGTCTCCTGCTCGCCTCGGATCGGCTGGGACTCGTTGCGAAGATGGACATCGTCGAGGGCGAATCAGGGCGGGTGCGGCCCGTCGACTACAAGAAGGGGCGGCCTGGTCCCCGCGGGCCGTGGGAGCCGGAGCTGGTGCAGCTCTGCGTCCAAGGGCTCATCCTCCGCGAGCACGGGTACCGCACCGACGAAGGGGTCCTCTACTACGCGGCCGCCCGTTCCAGGGTTGTCGTGCCCTTCACCGACGAGCTCATCGCTCGAACGCTGGAGCATGTCGAGGAGCTCCGCAAGGTGGCGCTCCAGTCGACCCCGCCTCCACCCCTGGTCGACAGCCCAAAGTGCCCGGCGTGCGTGCTGGTCGGCGTGTGTCTGCCCGATGAGGTCACGCTGCTCCGAGGCGCGCCGATCCCGGAGGTGCGGCGGCTGGTACCGGCGCGGGACGACGCCGCTCCGGTCTACGTACAGGAGCAGGGAGCGACGGTGGGACGCTCGGGTGAGCGACTCCTCGTCCGGGCGCCCGGCCGAGACGAGGTGGGCGTGCGACTCCTCGACGTCTCCCAGCTCTCGGTCTACGGGAACGTCCAGATCTCCGCTCAAGCGCTCCGCGCACTGGTGGAGCGCGACATCCCCGTCCTCCACCACACCTACGGCGGATGGCTCGTCGCGGTTACGACCGGCCCCATGCGGCGGAACGTCCCCCTGCGGGTCCAGCAGTACCGGGTCGCCGACGACGCCGAACGCAGCCTCGCTATCGCCAAGGCGTTCGTCGTCGGGAAGGTGCGCAATCAGCGGACGCTGGTCCGCAGGAACCATCCGCGAAGGCCAGAGGGCTTGCTCCGCGAGCTCGCGCGTCTGGCCCGGCTTGCCCAGGGGGCAGGTGATGTCAACTCCCTCCTCGGGATCGAGGGGTTGGCTTCGCGAGCCTACTTCTCTCGGTTCGCGGAGATGCTTCGGGACCCCATGGGGTTCCAGGTCTCGGGGCGCCTCCGCCGGCCCCCTCCCGATCCCGTCAACGCGCTGCTCTCCTTCTCCTACTCACTGCTGGTGAAGGAGGGAGTCCGGGCGCTCCTCGCCGCTGGTCTGGATCCCTTCCGGGGTATCTACCACCGGATCAGGGTTGCGCGCCCGTCGCTCGCGCTCGACCTCGTCGAGGAGTTCCGTCCGTTGATCGCCGACTCCGTCGTCCTCAACCTGGTGAACAATCGCATGACGCGGCCCTCCGATTTCGTGATCAGGGGCCCTGCCTGCGCGCTCGCGAGCGATGCTCGGCGCCGTGTGATCCGAGCCTTCGAGGCGCGGATGGACGTCTTGGTGCGACATCCGCTCTTCGGGTACCAGGTGAGCTATCGGCGGATCGTGGAGATCCAGGCACGGCTCCTGGCGCGGGTGATCGCCGGGGATCTGTCGGAGTATCGACCTTTCGTCACCCGATGAGCAGGAACCGATTCGTGGTCTGCTACGACGTGCGCGATCCCGCCAGGCTCCGTCGGACGCATCAGGCGATGCTCGGGTTCGGCGACCCGCTCCAGTACTCGGTCTTCCTCTGCGAGCTCTCGAGGGCCGAGCGGGTCCTGATGGAGATGACGCTGCGACAGGTGGTGGCGCTGCGCGAGGACTCCGTCATCGTGATCGACCTTGGCCCCGCGCGGGGTGTGGCGGCCAGGCGGATCGTCGAGCTCGGCGTCGGACGGGTCCCGCGGCCTGAGCGTGGCATCGTCGTCTGAATCCTTGCCGACCGTCGAACCTTGAGAACTTCATAGCGGGAGCAGGCGCGATAGGCCGGGTGGCGAGCCGGTCTCGCAGGAGCGCTCGCACCAGCGTTTGCCCAGTTAGTGGCGGGTATCGGCACCGTCCGGATCGGCGGTAAGGGCCGGACGGGCACCACACTGAGGGTGGGACTCGCAAGGGCCTGTCTCACGATGCCTCTGACCAGGTACTATGAGGGGCGCCGTTTCCCCGGCCGCAAGGTCGGGGCCTCATTGAGGGGTCGGCGACGCCCTCGCTCTCGGCATACGCGGACAGCATGCGCGAAGCGCTGCGAGCCGCACGCGCGTCAGCGGAGCCCTGGGTCACCATGAAGAGGACGCAGTTGCGACCAACCGCCTCTCGCTGCAGGCGCAGCACCTGCTCGACCGGCGTGAGGGGCGCAGGCTCGTCACGGGCGATGCGCAGCACGCCGACGCCCACCAGTCCCGCGACGATGGGCGCGGTCGCGAGCAGCACCGCGAGCGGGAAGAGCAGCATGCGCGCGATGGACGGGCGCGCGGGGTCCGGCTCGAGCGGGAACTCCGCGCGGTTGTCCGGCAGGACGTGGCCGTCAGGCGGGTCAGGCAGGATCGCCATCGAACACCTCCCGTGCTCGCAGCCAGCGACGGAAGCGCCATGTCTCGAGCCACACTCGACATCGACGTCGGAGGCCCATGCGGCCGCGGCCGGCGTCGAGCTCGCAGCAGGGCTCCGGCACGACGAGACGGCCGTCGCTCACCTCGACGGCGTGCAGACGGCCGTGGGGACAGGACGCGGTCACTCGCCAGCCAGACATGCAGGATAGACCCAGATCGAGA
>FWWM01000795.1_pt1 | contig 102210 bp, 81 predicted proteins | sample 2228351 | NCBI WGS metagenome assembly FWWM01 (sample SAMEA103939774, study PRJEB20133) | metagenome
GTCGAAGTGAAAGAGGCAGGATATTAGGCGATTTTTCACTTGACTCTATACCACTACCACAATTGTTGGCCTGGGGGCGAATCGAAGTGCAAAGCGATCCCCAGCGGCAGTGTGTATGGATACCACAATTGGAAAAAAGGCGTCCCCCTTTCTGGAAGTCATTCAGGCAAGGTACAGTGTTGATCGAAAACGGGAAAGCCCGCTTTAGAGATACGTTACGGGTGTAACAGGAGCCAGCCAGCCCGAATTGCTTGGCCTGTTCTCTCTGAGGCACGCGGGTCCCCTACTAGTGTCTTAGTTTTATATCCATCTTATCGTACCGGCTTATTCTCGGAGAGGCGGTGTAAAGTGATCTTATCGTTTAGAGCGTGGTTCAAGGCGGTTGTGATTGGGGCGATTGTCATTCTGACTAGTGCATTGGCGTCCCTGGCCGTGCCCACTGCTCTGGGATCCAATCTACTGGCAATCGCCCGGTGGGGCATATACTATGCTGGTGATGGGTGGCGTTGGTGCATTGTATGCCTTCTTTGCCGGCGGAGGCGGTATGCACAACGTGAGAGCCAACGCTGTTGGGGGTGGGTTGGCGGCGTTGTGCGTTGGATGGTTCGGCGCGGCGTCTGATTTGGTAGTATTGATGCTATCGAAGGTGTGGAATGCGGTCTCGCTCGGCATGGCGTTGGAAAGAGTGATGAGCGATTCACCGCTCATGCCTGTACTTGCCGTTGCCGGTGGGTGTTTTTGTGGCTTGGCGTTGATCGGCGCGGCTCTGGGAGCAGGAGCAGGGGCCCTGCTTACGGGGTTCTCGCAGAAGGAAAATCGGACGGCCTGAGGCTGTCAAGCACCATCCCGTCCGGTCGGAGACGGCCGGCAGGTGTTGGGGTGGCTCCCGTTTACCAGCCTTTCTCCCTCCTCAACCGACCGGGCCGCTTGCCTCGGAGGGATTGCGTCCTGCCAGACGGACGTTGACAATTTTCTTCAGGATATCGAACCAGAATGGCGCTCCCTGGGCCGTCGCCAGTGCCGTTATTAACAACCCTGCTAGCTTCAGAACCCAACCAGCGATGTCGCCTGGGAGTGGGGTATTGACAAAAGGATAACAGCGTCCAGCGACTGTCAGCCCGTATACCTCCCCAGCGCTCTGAGGGAGAGGGTGGCAGGAGATTCCCGCGGCTTCGAGTGGCGTGCCAACCCAGCCGATAGGCAAATGGAAGCGATTCCGTTGATCCTGCAAAGCGATGGCCTGCGCCAGGGCCGAATCGACAGGTAGTTCGCCCTGTGCTGCCAGGCTGACGGCTTGTTGGGCCAGCAGAGCACGCAATGCGCCAGCCCTCCAGAGTTGATTGGCAATCTGAAAAGTGTCGGCGTTCAGACAGACGGCCAGTAGACATCCCAACCCAAACGCCAACCACTGCACACGGCGTTTATACCAACCGCTCAGGCGCGCCATCGTGTTCTCAAACCAAATCTCGACGTTCCGCCGCGCCAGTTCCAGCGGACTGTCGCCGCGGCAGGCATACTCCTCCACGCCACTCCACAAGGCCTGCAACGTTTGCTTCAAACGCGGATGTGTCACGCCCAGGGCGACGAGGCCCAACCGCAAACGGTCAAGAGTGGTTTCCGGCATCCAGCGGCCTTTCTGACGCTGCCATTCGGCCAGCGCCGCCGCGATCTTCTCTTGCTGGATGGTCACGGCATTCAAGGCATGGTGTACTGCCTCCGCCAGAGCAGGGAAATCCCTGGCCAGGGCATCCAATTCCAGACGCAAATCGCTGGTAGCGGTCTCATCGGGAAGTTCGTCGGTGGCGGTGACCAGGGCGCGGCGCGCCAGAGCCAGAATTAAATTGAGTCGCTTACGGATGGCACGCTGGCGACGCTTGCCCTGTTTCGCTATATGGCTGTACAGGGTATATAACTGTTGCTGGAGCAAGGAAGCTTCGCTCCCAGCCTGAATCACCACATCGAACAGAGCCTGTGCAAAGTGACTGGCTGGCAGATAGGATGGCTTTCGCTCGCCATGTTGACCACTATAGAGACTGCGGATCAGAGGATGGTTGTAGAATTGGTCGGCCAGGGCGTCATCACCCAGGATATTCCGGATCGTGAGTTCCAACAGGTGGGCTCGCCAGCGAAAGCGAGCCGCCAGCCACTCCTGTATCCCAACTACCCCCAGGCTCAAAACCAACCAGACGAAGACCAAACCCAGGACAATATCCAGAACCGCCAAGAGCGACATGTGCTTTCTTCTCTCCCTGCTGTCCTTACGCTGGTGATTGCATCAAGGCCTGGAAGCGCGGGTCCGTGCGCAGTGAGTCGAGGTCCGGGTCACAGCGCATCCACTCCAGAGTTGTCTGCTTCTTTTCTAAGGCTAGTTTGAGTAGGATAAGGGCCTGATCGTGATTGCCGCAAATGGCCTCGAAACAGGCACGGTTATATTCGTTTTCCAGTTGCATTTGCGGCATGGCGATTTGGATGTGTTTCTCGGCCTCCTCGATCTTCCCCAGACGCCGGTAACTGCCAGCCAGTGCCCCGTGTGCCAGTACGTAGTTTGGATTCAGTTCCACTACTTTGCGGAACGCTTCAACGGCCTCCTCGTGTCTCTTCTGCGCGGCGTAGACCAGCCCAAGGTGGTAGTGATAGACCTCGCGATCAGGGCGCAGGGCAATGGCCTGCTTGAATGCCGCGGCGGCCTCCTCGTACCTGCCGAGGGCCTTAAGAGAAAGCCCGAGCGTATCCCAGGCGCGATCATTACTGGGGTTGATATCGGTGATGCGTTTGTAGAGATTGGCTTTCTTTTCGAGAGTCTCAGACTGCGGAGAGGTTGCCTCCTCCGATGGCGAAGGGGTAGTTTCCACTGCTGTCAGAGCCATGGCGGGCTGTGAACTCGGGCGCGTCGCGGCGGCCAGGAAGGCTGTGGCTGTGGCCTTGGGCGCGGCCGGATCCGGCGCGGTGGGGACAGGAGATGGAGAAAGCGGCGAAAACACTTCCGCTTCTGCCAGGGCAACCTCGCCGGCCGAACGCGGCGCGGAAGACGATGGAGAGGTAAGGGCCGGGGAGGGCTTTCCAAAAGGCACTTCTTTAGGCGGTAGAGAAGGTTCCGGCGGTAGAGGCGGGGAAGCGCTCCGCGGCTGTCCGGCAGGGTCCGGAGCGGGTGTCTTCGGTGTCGCTTCCAGCGCGGCGCGCAAGGAGGTCAGATCCGGAACGGCCGTTCGGGCGGCGCGCCGGGCTGCTTCCAATTCATCGGCCTGACGATAGGCTTGCATGGCGCGTTCATAGTCGTTCAGGCGGCGATAGGCATCGCCCAGGTGATTCCAAAGGGCAATTTTTTCCTCCTCGTTTTCGATCAGTTCAATGGCTTTCTTAAAAATTGGGATCGCGATGGCAAAATTCCCTTTCTGAGAGTAGGCCATGGCGAGATGGGCATAGGACCAGCCCCAGTGTGGTGCCAGTTCGATGGCCCGCCGGTGCGCGGCGATGGCTTCGTCGTAGGCTCCCAGTTTCATGTAAATTTTGCCGATCTCGTTCCAGAGTGCGAAGTCACTCATGGTAGCCTCTTCTCACAAAGGGATAGGTCAATTCCGACGATTGCCCAACAGGAGTAAGCGCGCCCGCCGCAACAGGGAACTGGAGTGACCATCGAGTTGGGCAGCCTGCTGGTAGGCTGCGCGGGCGCGATCTGCGTCGTTCAGGCGACGATAGGCATCGCCCAGGCGATTCCATACGATGGCTTTTTCGCGATTACTCTTCAACAGTTCCAGGCTCTTCTGGTAGAGGGGAATAGCCTCTGCGTACCGTCGTTGATGGCAATAGGCGAGTGCCAGATTGCTATAGAGCCAGCCATCTTGCGGGGCGAGAGCGATGGCACGGGCGTAGGCCGCGATGGCGCGATCGTAAGCGCCTACCCGCAACAAGGCGTTCCCCACCGCATTCCATTCCTGGGCGCTGGAGGGGACAAAATCTTGTTCCACAGCGGTCAAGCCAGGAGGCAGTTCCTCTGACGTTTGCGTCTCTGTGGGCAGGGCCGCCTCCAGCAGAGACGACGGCGTTGGAACGTCCTGTCTGGGAGCCATAGGGTCTTCCCGCAAGGCTTCCTCCATCAACCGCAGACTCGCGGCGGAGGGTTGGTAGCGTAACGGTTCCGGCTCTTGCCAATTGGCTTCTGCCAACACGGTAGTTTCCGTCGCTTCCTCCAGAGACGACTCCGACAGAGAGGCCGCGGCGGCCACGTCGGTTGTCTCCGGCATTGTTTCGACCTGGGAAGCCAGCTGATCCCGCTGCTCGGCTCGCTTCTGATAGGCCAGTGCCAGATTTTGCACATAAGGCCAGACGAAACCAGGGGTCAATTGAATGGCACGCAGATAGGCCGCGATAGCTTCCTCGTAACGTCCGCTGGCCAGGCAGGCGTTGCCGCGCGCATTCCACTCGGCCGCGCTCATGTCTTGTGGCGCGGAAGAGAACACCGCTTCCTCACGATCTGCCTGGACCAACCCTCGATAGGCCATCTCGAAAGAGGTGGCTGGAGCCTGGTCAACTTCACGACCTGCCGTTGGCGCGAATGCCTCTTCGGCCGCGAAGGCACCACAGGCCATCTCCCTCCTTGGCTCTTCTCCAAAATCGTTCTCCTCGGACGCGAACGCGCCACAGGCCATCTCGGGCAAGGTTTCGTCCACGAGAGGAGCGTCTTCGAGTGCGAATCCCCCACAAGCCATCGGAAAGGCTTCCTCCCAGGTAGCAGGTATTCCTGTCGCGGTTGTCCTGGTTTCCTCCATACGGTCCTCCTGCAGGGCGAGAGCGCTCTGAGCGAATTCGATGGCGGATTCCATGAGTAACGGTTGGGAGAGATCGAGAATCGCCATGTCCGGCGTTGCGGAGAGAGGAACATCGTCCTCGTCTGGGTGAAGCAAGCTGTGCGGCGCGGCGCGCAAATCCTGTCCGAACCAATCCAGCTCGGCGCCGTGCTCGCGCGCATGCAAGTAGGCGGTACGCGCCGTGGGTTCGTCTTTAAGGCGCTGGCAGACATCGCCTAGCCGGCTAAAGAGCAGCGCTTTGTCTGTCTCTTCGGAGAGCAAAGCAATGCCCTGTCGGTATAAGGGGATGGCTTCCTCATCCCGTCCAAGGTGGGAACAGACCAGGGCGAGATTGGCATAGAGCCATCCGCACTGAGGTTGCAGGGCAATGGCCTGACGAAAGGCCTCCTCTGCTTGGGCGAATTCACGCCGCCGAAAGCACAAAACGCCAACCTCGTTCCAGGCCTGGAAATCCTGAGGGTCAAGGGCCAGAGCACGGCGGTAGGCCGACAACGCCTCTCCATATTGTTGATGGCGTACCAGCAAATCCCCAAGGAGCAGCCAGGATTGGGCATGGGATTCATCCAGGGAGACTGCTCGCCGGCAAGTTTCCAGGGCCTCCTCTAGCCTTCCCAGGCGGGCCAGGGTGCGACTCAGCCCAATCTGGGCCGCCAGAAATTCCGGAGAAAGTTCCACTGCTTTCCGGTAGGCTTCCAGTGCCTCCTCCAGGGAACCACATTGCAAGGCTGTTTCGGCCAGGTTGTTCCAGATCAGGGTATCTTGAGGGCCTTTCTCGCTGGCCTTACGGAAAGCCTGCAGAGCGTCTCGATAGAAGCTGATGTGGGAGTAAAGGGCCCCGAGGTAATTCCAGAGGGAGGCTTGATCGGGAAGCAGGTGCAAGGCTTGCTTGCAAGTCTCAATTGCCTCGTCCAGATGGCCGCGCCCGGCGTGCAGGAGGGCCAGAGCCTGGTAGCACTTGGCTTCCAAAGGAGAATCGTGAGATTGGTGAGCGTTCTGAAGAGCTGTTTCGAGAAAATGAATGGCTTGAGGCAAATCGCCTTTTCGCCAGTGAAGGATGCCTAGAGTGAGCAGGAATTGGGCATGGGAACTGTCACTGCGTTGCGGGGAGAGGTCGGCCAGCAAGGAATCGCCCAGCGCCAGAGGTTCGGTCAGGCTAACGGAGAAGAGCTGATCCTTTCCATTCTGCCAGGCGGTTTCAAGGGCGCAACGCAGAATCTGGGTAGGGGTTGGGCTATCAAGGAATTCCACGACGCGGTGGCGCAAGGCCCAAAAATCGGGAGCGTGGCGTGCCAGGCTGACCGTCTCGCTCTCCGTCAGCCAGAGGACCATCCGCACTGCTTGATCGAGGAGGGTGTCACACTGGCGGTCCAGGGCGGCAAATAGGGAGGCCTCTGCCCCCTCAAGGCCGGTGGAGCCCTGAACGAAGATCACGGTGTGGGCCGACTCGGGGAGGGAGGCCAAGCGCGCAGCCAGGTTACCCTGGGATAATTCGGCCAGACTCAGGGAGATGATCTGTTGCCCTGCCTCTTCCAGCTGGCGCGCCAGGGTCAGGGCCGCCTCCAGGCGTGCATATTCGGAGCAGTAGATGACAAAGAGGATGGAAGGACGCTGCCACTGGATGGCAAGTTCTAGTTCGCGAAAGAGCACGTTCACGCGCTCTTCGAACGATTCGAGCAAGCCGGGCGAAGCGGGCGAGGTGCTACTCATTGAGCAATTTCCTCAAAACAGGGTGCACATCGCACCAGTTTTCTCCATCGCGATATTCCAGAATAGCCAGCAATTGTAGCAATGGCCGCAAGCGTTCGTTGTACTCCAGGCGGTTGTATTCATGGATGCGCCTGAGGAACTGGATATCGTTTTTGTCGAGAATGCGTCGGTATTCGTTGCGGATTTCGGTTGTAGCCCACTCCACATCGGCGCCCTCGACGCGCGAGGCACCGCGTCGACGGGCGGAACCGATGGCCGTGCGCATGATGCGCGCCATTTCGCGAAACACGCCGCCGCTATACGTAATGGCGTCTTCCAGGGCCTGTTCTTCAATGAGACGGGGGTCCATACGGACGCGCACGAAACGGCGCATGGTCTCGTACCCTTCCAGGTTGTGTCGCTCCGGTTCGAGAGGCGGATGGAGGTTGATGTTGGGCAGAAAGATAGCCTGGTCGCGAATCGCATCGAACTCTTTGCTATAGAAAAGAGCGCTCGAAACCGTGTACACGATGGCGCAATTGGGTTGCATCATGATCTCGCGCCGATCGTGGAAGATAGCCCGCGCTTTATCCAGGTCGGGCTTGTCCATATCGTCAATGAGGATAAGAGGAATGCGCTTTTCGCGAATGTAGATGGCCGCGGCGATGCTGTTGATGACCGAGATGAGGCCGGTCATGTCCTTTTCGAAGACCTGGCGGAGTTCGATGCGCGTGGCTGGCTCCAATTTCATTTTCATGCCGGCGTTGAGGAAGAAGGCTTCGATCGAGGCCCCAATCTCGTACCCGCCAGTTTGGCCGGCCAGGATGGTGCGCACTTCCTGTTCGATTCGGCCGCGCCAGCCGTTGAGTTCTTTGAGCAATTGCTCGGGCAATTCGCCGCCGGCGCGCCGGTACTCGCGAAACATGCGCCCGCCGATGGCCAGCAAGACGTCGCGAAAGTCCAGGTCAACAATATCGGCTTCTTCGCGAATGCTGAAATTGATTGGCCAGAATTTTTTCTGTAATTCTGGATGGGCCAGCAGGTGGAGCAGTTCGGTGGATTTCCCACAGCCGCGATGACCGGAAAAGAAGAATTTCGGAGGGCGGTAGAAGGGAGCGAGGAGCGCGTCGGTCAGTTCGGCGATGGGATTACCCGGTCGGTTAATGTAGAAAGGGTTCGGTTCGCCGTTTGGGCCGGGCCGCAGGGGCAGGTCGAGTTCGAAGTTCAGCCAGGCGCGGTCGAAGTCGGTAGCCGTCAGGTACTCGAATTTTGCCATACCATCTCCTCGCCGGGGCAGGTAGTACGGCCGGGCAGGTGATCACTCGTACTTCAGGTATTTTTCGCTACACCAGCCAGCCGGAGATTCAATACGCGCCCAACCATCCTGGCGCTCCAGCACGCGTACGCGCTGACCATACACCAGGTAACCGATTGCCGGATAAGAGGTGCCCGGGCCGCTGCGGACGTTCAGGCTGCTAGCCGTGCAGGTCGCGTACAGGTCTGTGGAGGGCGGAGGGAGGGGAGGTTGTGGAGGTTGAGGGGAAGCCTGCTCCAGGGCTGCGACCCGCTGTTCCAGTTGCAGGACTTTTTGTTCCAGCGCCGCCACGCGTGACTCTAAATCGCCTGTTGGCAGGGGCACGCCGGCCAGTTGGTAGAGTTCCTCCAGAGTGCCGTTGAAGTAATTCAAGTCCACATTGTAACTCTCAGTGCCGAAGGTAGGTCCATCGCCCTTGGCAGTATATTGCCAGAAAGTCCATGTCTTCCACGGCGCCGGCACGGTCGGGGCACTGGCGGTGGTGTAGTGGGCAATCCACAGGCGATATTGCTGCCAATAGACATCCGTGGAGCCATAGGTGGCCCAAAAGGCCGGTGCCGTGTATATCATCGGCGTATAGCCGCGTGCCTTTAGTTGTTCGAGAAAATCGCGCAAAGCCAGGCGCGCCGCCCCTACGTTATTATCCGTGCGGCGTTGTTCGTAATCCACCACCGGCGAGAGTTCGCCGGGGTCAGCATCCAGGAGATCGGCATAGTAATTAGCCTGGTCGCGACTGGGTTTGGTGTAGTCCAGATAGTGGTAAGCACCGCGCAGCAGGCCAGCATCCCTGGCCTTCTGCCAGTTGACTTTAAAAAGCGGGTCAGTAAATGTGGCCTGGGAGGCCTTGATAAATACAAACGCCGCTCCTGCCGCTTTGGCCTTCGCGGCGTCCCAATTTCCATTCCACTTGGAAATGTCGATTCCACCAACGGTCATGATTGCCTCCTTTTCAGACTAGGCAAGGGTAAAAGGCAGAGTAGCAAAGCGACTGGCATTCGCCTCGCTGTCCTGCAGAAAGAGTTTCTGAGCATTCCAGGATGCAGGTGCCCAGAGCTCGCAGTACTTTCCCTGGCCGACGAGCACGGTTTGTGTTTCCAGCTTGGCAAAGGCGCATAGTTCCTCCGGCAACCCTACGCGCCCTCCGCTATCGAGCGCGAGAGCCACGGCCGTGCCGAGCGTCATCCGCAACAACAATCGTGCCAGCGGATCGGTGATGCTTAAGGCTCCAATCTGCTGACCGATCGCCTCGAAGGCTGGGCGGGGCAGGAGGATGAGATTGCGCTCGAACCCCTGGAACGCGAAGACTCCATCGCCCAGGAGAGGTCGAAAGACCGCCGGGAATGTCAGTCGGCGTTGTTCGTCCAGAGGCAGGAGGTACTGACCGAAAAACATGCTTGCGCTCAATCGGGATGGAGTTATGAGACGACCACTTTACATTATAGTAAGGTGGGTTGCCCTCGCCAACCCGAAAAAGCGACCGGCGCGCTGGAGAAAATTGCCCATTCATACTCGAAAACTGGTCATAAATGACCATCTCATTTCTCTCCATGCGGTGGGGTGGCGGCCTCCTGATCTCCGGCCAATCCTTCGCGCACGGCATAGAGGGCGGCCTGGGTGCGATTCGCCAGGTGTAATTTATCCAGGATGCTACTGACATACTTGGCAACCGTCCGCTCGTGCACGCCTAGTTTGGCGGCAATTTCCTGATTGGTCAGGCCGCGCGCGATCAGGCGCAGCGTTTCCTCCTCACGACGAGTTAGCGGATCCGGCGACCAGTCTGCGCTGCTGGATTGGTGCATTTCCTGAATCATCTTCATGGCAATGGAAGGTTGCAGGGAACCTTGCCCCTGGGCAACATCTCGAATGGCCTGCAACAACTGATCGCGCGTGGCATCTTTGAGCAGGTATCCCAATGCCCCGGCCTTGATGGCTTGAAAGACGCGCTCGCCCTCGGCAAAACTGGTCAGGACCAGAATATGCGCTTCCGGCATCACCTCCTTGAGTTTGGGAATGGTGGTCAGCCCGTCCTGGCGCGGCATGACCAGATCGAGCAAGATGACGTCGGGTCGAGTGGCTTGGGCCAATTGGACGGCTTCCAGGCCGTTGCCGGCCTGCCCTACGACTTCGATATCCGGCTGGAAGGACAGAATGGCGACGATTCCTTCCCGCACGACAGCCTGGTCTTCCACAACGAGGACACGGATCTTGTTCATTATATCTCACCTGGGGATTCCTGAGGAGTGCCGGGCAGGACGACGCGCACGATGGTTCCCCGCCCTGGCCGAGAGTCTACCGTTAAGCGAGCGCCGATTTTTTCGGCCCGTTCCTGCATGTTGCGCAGACCGCGTCCGCCGTTGCCCACCTGTTGTTGATCGAATCCACAGCCGTCATCCCGAATCTCGAACACGAGGCGATCGCGGCGTTTCTGCAAACGTACGGTGACCGAGCGGGCATTGGCGTGGCGCAAGGCGTTGTTAAGCGCCTCCTGGGCAATAAAGTATAACGCAACTTGACTCTGTATCGGTAAGGTTACCCTATCATCCATGAAGATGTGGGTGCGGATATCCGCGCGCCCTTCGACCGCCGAGAGGCGTTGGGCGATGGCGGCGGCCAGGCCCTGGCGTTCCAGATCAATTGGCTCGAGCTCATGTAGGAACAGGCGCATTTCTTTCAGGGCCTGGCGCGCCTGTTCGCCGATGCGCGTCAGGACACGGGCCGGCATGTCGGCGTGACCGGCCTCCAGGCCAGCCTGGGCCGCCTCCGTCAACGTCAGGACGCCGTATAGTTTCGCGCTCAACGAATCGTGCAAGTCGCGCACCAGACGTTGACGTTCGGCCAGGGCGATATTCAAATGGCGCTGCCGGTCGCTGTAAATAAAGGTAGCGATTTCGTCCGCAACAACCATCAACCGGGTGATCTCATCCTGGCGGTAGAGTTCGCCCGCGGGGCGTGTTAAACAGATCATTCCCAGAGCTTTCCCCTCCATCCGCAAAGGAAGCACCAGCAGGCTGTAGGCGCCCAACTGACGAGTGGCCTCGGAAATATTCGCTTCCCAGCGAATATCCGGGATCTGACGCGCCTCACCGCTACAGAGGACCTCCTGGATAAAAGGCGGAATCTCGGGGATGATAGCGATGCGCTGCACCGCCTCGGCCGGCATGCCATGATAAGCCTTCAAGAAAAGCCTTTCCGAGAAAGACTGTTGGCTCTCCTCCAACAGGAAGAGGGCACTCATCCGGCTGTGAAAGGCGTAGGCGATCTGAAACAGCGCGTCGGTCAGGAAATCATCCAGGCTCATGGCACGCGTAGCCGCGCCGGAAATGGCGTGCAGTAACACGAACATTTCGTCACGCGCTTGGCGCCGTGCCTCTTCCGCTTTCTGCCACTCGGTGATGTCCTTCCAGAGAATCACCCGTCCCAGGAAATGCCGATCGTCACGGAGAGGCGAGACCCGCATCTGAAGATATCGCCACTCTTCGCCCACCCGCACGCTTCCCTGGATACTGACCTCTTTATCGTCTGCCAGGTTGATGCTTTGCCAGCGGGCCAGTACCTGTTTCCCTTGTTTGCCGAAGATCCTATCACGGGCTGTTCCCAGCAGGTGCTCGGCGGCCGGATTGAGATCCACCACCCGGTCCCGAGCATCGAGCACCATCCAGCCATCTCCCATCTTTTCGATGACGAGGTCTCTTGGCAGGGGAATAGCAGACAACAAGCGGTAACGCACAAGACCAAGGAGCAAGGCCGTAGCCGTGATTGTGTAAGGCACGGGGGTCAAGTGTATGCTGCCTAGTTGTCCTTCGAACAGATTCAGCAGGTTGGTGAAGAAGGGCACCAGCGCCCCAAACAGGAGCAGAGCGAATTGGCGGCGATACGGCCGTGGCCCGTAGATGCCCACACGGACGAGAAAAAAGGCTGCCAGAAGCAAGAGCACCTCTGCATATATCGCGTTAATCCCCTGCCAGAGATTCTCCCGCTGGACGACGAGTCGTCCCCATAGCAACCCCTGCACCGTCAGCGGCAGAATAGCAAGCACCAGAAAGTGTAACCAGGTGGGCGTGTAGGCGCGTTGTGTGTACTGGAGCACGAACAGGAAGAACGTAATGCCTGCCAGCGAACCGGCCAGCACGCTGACCGACCGAACCACGATCACCGATGGCAGGCCCTTCCCCCACCATAGCGCGTAGAGAGCCCCCCAGGCCGCCAGCGTGCCTGCCAAGATTAGCAAGGCCACCGCGCCTGGTGTGGATCGCCGTCGCCAGCACAGCCAGCCAATCGCACCGGCCACGACAATCGCCAGCCACGCGAGAAGAAGGCGCACAGCTATATCCATTATTCTTTGAGAAAAAGTAACTACCTACTCTGGGTAATTTTTGAGATCAGCATATGAGTTTTGGCCTGTCCGGAGACACGCCGAAGACTTGTCTGGCGCACTGTGGGGCAAATCTCCGATTTACCGATGCTCGCAAGTCAGAGACTTGCACCACAGCTAGGCAGTTACGAGAAAAGCCAAAAGTATTATACCTTACGCTGTGCCTTTCGGACTTTGCCTTGACTTGAGAGTTTTCCCCTACTTGCCTTTTTGGGAAAGAGACTATACAATCACAGTAACGTTGTACAGAGGAGGTCCCATGAAACAAGACCGTTTTCTGATCGGTATTCTGGTCTTCGTCGCTGTTCTGTCCGTAGGTTCGCTGATACTTTTCTTTACCCATCGATCAACGCTTGACTATGGGGCCGAAGATACACCGGAGGGCGTAGTGCGCAATTACATCCTGGCTCTTCAGAAAGGGGATTACCCACGCGCCTATGGTTACCTGGCGGAAAAAGACTACAAGCCCTCCTATTCCGCTTTCGAGCAAGCCTTTCTGGGCAATCCGCAAAGTCTTGACGCCGCGGGTGTTCGCTTTGGGAGAACTACTCAGAGCGGTTCACAGGCCTGGGTCGAGGTGACGGTGATCTACGGCGCAGGCGGGCCGTTTGGCGGTGGGGGCTGGAGCAGTGTCGAGAAGGCTTCGCTGGTCCAGCAAAATGGCGAGTGGAAGATCACCTACATGCCTTATCCATACTGGAGTTGGGGATGGTACGAAAAGGTCGAGCCTGTGCCACCGGCCGGTGATTGAGAACCGGCAGGCGATATCGGTGAGAGGAGAGTGCTATGCGCACCGTGCGGCGTTTGTATCTGTATCTGGTGGCCTTTCTCAGCCTGGAAGTATTGCTCTGGGGGATCATTGGGCTGGCGCGTGAAGCCGCAGATACGACTACTGTGGGCGGCGGGGTGCAGCGCCTGGCCACGGCCCTGGCGCTCTTGATCGTTGGTGTGCCGGTTTTCGGGGTCCATTGGGGCTTGGCGCAAGGATTGGCGCGGCGCGAGGCAGAAGAGCGTGCGGCCCCAACGCGTGCTCTTTTCCTGTACGCTGTCCTGCTGGCTACCCTGATTCCCTGCGTTCAGAACCTGCTGGCGCTCTTTACGCGCGCGCTTTTGTATCGACTTGCTTTGCCGGTTCACCTAGCCTGGGTTGGGGGCCAGCAAACCTGGCTGGATAATCTGATTGCTCTTTTCTTGAATGCACTGACAGCTGCTGTCTTCTGGCAACTCCTGCGTGCGGAATGGAAGCAACTTGACCAGATTCAGGCGTTCGCTGACGTGCGTCGTCTGTATCGTTATACGTGGTTGTTCTACAGTCTACTACTCTTGATTGTTGGCGTGCAGCAAATGCTTCGTTCCGTATTGCTGATAAGCCAGGTGGAGCCGTTGACCTACACGGCAACTGTAGCCAGCGGTGTGAACGGCCTGGCTCTGGCGAGCACTGGTGCTAGCCTTTGGGCGTACATCTGGCTGACGATTCAGCGCTCGCTCGCCGATGAGGGAGAACGCCAGTCTCTATTGCGCCTGGCCGTGTTGTATTTGCTCTCTCTGGCTGGAATCAGTAGTGTCTTGACTTCGGGGGCGATGGTCGTACACTGGCTCTTGCGCCTTCTGCTGGGCGAAGCGATGACCATGGCTGCCTGGCTGGAAAAGGTGGCTACGCCGATTTCGGTGGGGGTTGCGCTGGGCGGACTGTGGGGATATTACGGGAACGTCCTGACGCGCACCTTGAGAGAGGTGAGCGATGCGCCACAACGCGCGGCCATGCGGAGATTATATTTTTATATCCTGTCCGCCGCAGGCCTGACGGCGACGTTCCTCGGCCTCAACCTCTTGCTACGCTTCGTCCTGTATACCTTGTGGGCCGATGTGCTTGGCACGATTGGCGCGCTGCGTAGCGATCTGGCCGCCGCGCTGGCAACTTTGTTGGTGTCCCTGCCGCTTTGGTGGTTGACGTGGCGGCCAATGCAGGGCGAAGCCATGGTCGCCGGCGAGGCCGGTGACCATGCCCGGCGTTCGGTCACCCGCAAGGCCTACCTCTACCTGGCCTTGTTTGCTGGTGTGGTTGGCGGAATGGTAGCGACCGGCATGCTGATCTACCTCCTGTTGCTGGTCGTGTTGGGGCAGCCCCCAGCCGATCTGACCGTGCGAGTGCTGGGTAGCCTGCGCTTGCTGGCCCTGTTTGCCTTGCTGGGCGGTTACCATGCCCTGGCATTGCGTCATGACGGTCGCCTGGCGGAGGCCGTTCTGACGGAAAGACAGGCCGCCTTCCCTGTCTTGATCCTGGATCCGGAAGATGGTTTTGCCTCACGCCTGGCCGCCGCGATTCGTGCTCAGGCGCCGGGTGTGCCGGTGATCTTGGCCCCACTTTCTCAGAACGTCGCGGTGGAAGGGGAACCGCGTGCCGTGCTTCTGCCGGCGGACGTGGCCTTCACTTTGCCAGCGAGTTGGCGCAAATGGCTAGCCGAATTTCCTGGTTACCGCCTGATGATCCCGCGCACGCAAGGGCAGTGGATATGGAGCAGTGGTACACTTTCGGACGATCTCGTACTGCGGTACACCGCACAAACCCTACGTCTACTGGCAGAGGGACGTCCAGGGCGTGCCTTTGGCATCCCTTCCGTCTGGCTGATTGGCCTTAGTATTTTTGGCGTCTTGTTCCTCCTGCAACTCTTGTTCGGCCTTCTCATGTCAGGAGTAAGCATGTTACTCGATTAGGCCATCTCTTCTCGATTTGGCTTTCTCAGAATATACTTGGTTCGGGAGTGAGCGATGAAAGTCACTGTGCTTCAAGAAAATCTGGCCCATGGCCTCAGCATCGTTGCGCGGGCGGTGTCGCCGCGCACCACCCTGCCGGTGCTTGCGAACATCTTGGTTGCGACGGATGAGGGTCGCTTGCGTCTTTCGGCGACCAACCTCGAACTGGGCATCACCTGTTGGGTCGGCGCCAAGATCGAGGAGGAAGGCTCGACAACTGTGCCGGCGCGTACGTTCGCCGACCTGATCAGCACATTGCCGGCCGGGCCGGTCAACCTGCGCCTGGATGTGGCTACCCAGACCCTCAACGTGCGGAGCGGTACTTCCAATACGGACATCAAATGCATTGATGCGCAAGAGTTCCCGCCCTTGCCGGTGACCGAGGCAGAGGAGGCGGTTTTACTCAAGGTAAACGATTTTAAGGAAATGGTCCAACAGGTAGCGTTCGCCGCCTCGCAGGACGAGGCCCGGCCAGTGCTCATGGGCGTGCTGGTGAATGTGGATGGTGATCAGATCGTCATGGCTGCCGCGGATGGTTTCCGCCTCTCGGAGCGCAAAGCGACCCTGGTCCAGCCTGCGCCTCAGCCGGTCAGTGTGATCGTTCCGGCCCGTGCCTTGAGCGAACTGGCGCGCATCGCGGCCGATGGCGAGGAGAACGTGGCCATGATGTTGCCCAAAGGACGCGGACAGGTCGTCTTTCGGGTCAAGGATGTGGAACTGGTCTCACAACTGATCGATGGTACGTTCCCCGACTACAAACAGATTATCCCACGTGCATATAAATCGCGTACCATCTTGCCTACCCAGGCAATGCTCAAAGCTTGCAAGCAGGCGGAGATCTTTGCGCGCGAAGGTTCGAACGTGGCGCGGCTCAACATCAAATCCACGGGCGAACTAGAGCCGGGCGAGGTAGAAATTTCCGCCCACTCCGAAGAGACGGGTTCGAATGAGACCGTGGTTGCCGCGACAGTGGAAGGGCAGGGCTTACTGATCGCGTTCAACGTGCGCTTCCTGCGAGAAGTCCTAGAGGTCATCAAGACGCCGAACGTAGCGCTGGAGACGACCACGCCCAATGCTCCCGGCGTCATCCGACCGGTGGGCGACGATAGTTTTGTACACGTTATCATGCCTATGCACTTGGGCTGAATGCGCGGCCTGCGTGATGGTTGTCAGGGACAGAGATCCTTGACGTTTTTTGTTCCGATATGCCCCCTCCTTTCCTGGAACAGGGAGTAGTCCATGGGCCCCAAGAAGGAAATACACGAGTCTTCCAGGAACACTGCCGCGCCCGAAGAAAAGGTTGTGGGATTCACAGACGAAGAACGAGCCGCGCTGCGAGAGCGCGCGCACGAGTTAAGGATGGCCGCAAAGAAAGCAGATGGGGAAAGCGCCGTGCGTGCGAAAATCGCCGAGATGCTAGAACCGGAGCGCACCATGGCACAGCGGCTGCATGAGATCGTCACAGCCCGCGTGCCGGCCCTTTCACCGAGAACCTGGTACGGGATGCCGGTCTACGCCAATCAGGACGGCAAGGTCGTCTGCTTCTTCCAAAGTGCGCACAAGTTCAACACCAGGTACGCAACATTCGGTTTCACCGACGCCGCGAACCTTGACCAGGGGGCCATGTGGCCGGTGGCCTTCGCGTTGAAAGAATTGACGGCTACGGAAGAGGCCAGGATTATTGCTCTCGTGCCGCAAGCGGTACAGGCGCACTCATCTTGACGGAGGAGCATTTCTGGGGTAGTCTGATAGTGTGGCTTGATTCGATAAGTTGTTTGCATCGCTGGTGCGCTTCCTGGCAACCTTATGACTCTCCCACCTCCTTCGGAAGACCGGGTATTGAGCATTTACCTGACGCTCAATCAGTATCCGATTCTGAGTGCGCGCATTCGAGCGCGCATGCGTGAGGAAATCTTTGGGCGCGGCATTATCACCCCCGAAGCGTTCGAGGAGGAGGTGCGCCAGAAGGCCATCGAATCGCAAAAACGAGAGGGGTTGAGCGCTCCTTACACCGACGAACCGGCTGCAGTTTGGGAAATGCGGCTGGAGCGCATCCGTGAACACCTGACCGATTTCTATTTTGCCTATAACCTGCCGTACGAAGAATTCGAGGAGATCGTGCGTCAGGCAATCAGCGAACGCAGCCACGAACGCCCGGATTTAATCACCTTCAACCCGGAATTGGCGCCGCAGGATATGCTTTTTGCACAGGCGGAAGCCATTGAGGCCATGCCGCCGAAAGAGCGGGCACGCTACGAGGCGCGCTTGCAGGAAATCAAGGCGGTCCTGATTCGCACGATGATCAGCGATCAGTTGGCCTATATCAACCTGGCTCGTCGCTGGTTCAAAGTGGCCGATTTGAAAGAGATTCGCGCTCGCAAGATCGGACAGGGAAAGATCGGCGGGAAAGCGGCCGGCATGTTGTTGGCCGCACGCATCTTGCAGGAGGCCGGGGGGGAGGAAATCCGTCAGTGCCTGCGTTTGCCAATTTCCTACTACATTGGCTGTGATGTTCTGTATTCCTTCATGTCCTTGAACCGCCTCCTGCACTGGGGCGATCAGAAGTATAAGCCCGAAGAACAGATTCGCGCCGAATACCCCATTCTACGGCGTGAGTTCGCGGCTGGCCGTCTGCCGGATGACATCCTGGCTTTGCTCAGAGATGTCCTGGAGGAGTGCGGCCGCCGGCCCCTGATTGTCCGTTCCTCCAGCCTGCTGGAAGATAACTTTGGTACTTCCTTTGCCGGCAAGTACCAGAGTTTCTTCCTGCCCAATCAAGGTACGCTGAGCGAGAATCTGGAGGCGCTCAGCAAAGCCATTGCCCTGATCTACGCCAGCGGATTGAATCCGGACGTGTTGCTTTACCGTCGCCAGAAGGGGCTGATTGATTACGATGAGCGCCTGGCGATTTTGCTACAGATTGTCGAGGGCGAACAGTACGGTCACTACCATTTGCCTCATGCCGCCGGGGTAGCGTTCAGCCGCAATCTGTACCGCTGGTCACCGCAGATACGTAAGGAGGATGGCTTCGTCCGTCTGGTCTGGGGGCTGGGCACGCGCGCCGTCGAACAAACCGGTAACGACTTCCCGCGGCTGGTGGCGCTCAGTCACCCGACTCTGTATCCTGCCGATTCGGTCAAGGCCATTCGCCATTATTCCCAGCAATACGTTGATCTGATTGACCTGGCGGAAAACAAGTTCAAGACCTTGCCGGTCCGGGCAGTGTTGAACGGGCGTTATCCGCTGGCTCGTTACATTGCCCAGGTGGAGGAGGATGGCTATTTGACCAATCTGCGTATGTCGCTGGTAGATAGTAACCGTCTGGTGATCACCTTCGATGAGCTCTTGCGCCGCACCCCGTTCGCCGAGCGGATGCGCATGATCCTGAAAGTGCTCGAAACCCATTACCAGGCGCCGGTGGACATCGAGTTTACCGCCCAGATTCACGAACAAGAGGGCGGGCCGCCGCAGGTCACGATCACGTTGCTGCAGTGCCGACCGCAAAGTCATTTCAGCGAGGAGGGCGAGATCGCTTTGCCGGAAAACCTGGCGGCGGATGAGATCATTTTCGCTACCCACCGCATGGTGCCGCGCGGCGCAGTTTGCGGGATTCGGTACGTCCTGTTCGTGACGGAAGGCTACTTTTCCCTGGGGACAGCCGCGGAACGCGCCCGTTTGCGGCGGGCCATTGGTGAGATCAACGGCAAGATGAGTAAGAACTCGTTCCTCTGCGTTGGGCCAGGTCGTTGGGGCACGGCTACGCCGGAACTCGGCGTACATGTGGGCTATGGCGATATTTACAATACCTGTGCTCTGGTCGAGTTATCCGGCAAGGCGATTGGAACCTCGCCAGAGCCATCCTTTGGGACACATTTCTTTCAAGATTTGATGGAAGCGCGCATCTTTCCTCTGGCCGTCTGCCTACAGGATCAGGACGTCGTCTTCAACCACACTTTTTTCTACGATACTCCCAACCGCGTCCTGGAGTTCACTGCCGTGGACGAGAAAATCCAATCTTGCCTGCGCCTGATCGCCGTGGAGGACTTCCGTCCCGGTCACCACATCCGCCTGGTCATGAACGATGAGCTGAGCCGGGCGATTGCCTACCTGGAGGCGGATGGAAAATAGACGGTAGCATGGGCCGAGCGCCCGGCAGATGGCCCTCCAGCGCAAGAAACGAGGCGGGAGGAGAACCTCCCGCCTCGTTCGTTTGCTTATTCGGGCAAGTGCGCTTCGGCGTAACGCCGGGCGACCTCTTCCCAGTTGACCACGTTCCACCAGTTGGTCACATATTCCGCCCGCCGATTCTGATATTTCAGATAGTAGGCGTGCTCCCAGACGTCCAGCCCCAGGATGGGGACCAGGCCCTCAGAAAGAGGGTTGTCCTGGTTGGGGGTCGAGATGATAGCCAGGCCAGAATTCTGTTTTACCAGCCAGGCCCAGCCGGAACCGAAACGTCCGTTGGCCGCTTTTTCGAATTCGCCCTTGAAGTTCTCGAAAGAGCCGAAGGCGGCTTCGATGGCTTTGGCCAGCGTGCCTTGGGGTACACCTCCCGCCTGGGGCGCCATGATCTCCCAAAAGAGAGTGTGATTCCAGGCGCCGCCGCCGTGGTTGCGGACGATCGTGCGGATGTCCTCCGGCACGCTGTTTAGGTCGCGCAGGAGTGCTTCCAGCGGCCGCGCGGCCAGTTCGGGGTGTTTCTCGATCGCCGCGTTGAGGTTTGTGACGTAGGCCGCGTGGTGTTTGTCGTGATGAATTTGCATGGTCTGCGCATCAATGTAAGGTTCCAGGGCATCGTAGGCATAGGGCAGGTTGGGTAATTCGTAGTAAGACATATTGCTCTCCTTCGTGAGAATGGGGTAAATGTTTCCGGCGTCGGTTGGTGGGAGATCTTGTTCGTTGCTGTTATTTGGATGCAGGACGGGATAAAATGTTACAATTTTGGTCTAAATTATACAAAATAAGGCAGGGAATGGCAAGGGCACGTTACTGGTGATTGCCCACCAATCTATAACTCGGTAACGCCTGCCGATGGCGCAAGTCTCCAACCTAATCTATTGTACGCAACTCGTTCGGTTGGCCGGGCTTTGGATTGGCAAGAAACTTGCTCTGGAAGATCAGGGCAGAAAAGAATGATAGGAGAGAAGTGGTCATTTCAAGCGTTAGGACGGCAGTTCAACTGCCGTCCTAACAGAGCAAGTTTTGCTACCAAGAGCGAATTCTGCCCAACTATGGGGGATGACCAAGATATGGGTAACCACCAGTACCGCTATGGATATGCTCCCGCCTGCGACGTGGTTTTGTGGTAAACTCCAGGGCGTGGCTCGTCACCGGAAGTCTTGAGGTGGCGAGGCAACCTTGAATCGGGGCGCGTTTCTGCTTATGACCGAAGACTATCAACCTATCTGGGAAACCAGGCGCGGCTCGGTAGTAGAGTCGGTGCACTTTGGGGCGATTGCCGTGGTAGATGCGAGTGGCCGATTGCTGGCCTCCTACGGCAATCCCTATCTGGTGACTTTCTTACGTTCGAGCGCCAAGCCATTACAAGCCTTGCCCTTCATCGAACTGGGTGGTGATCAGGTTTACCATTTGACTTCCAAAGAAATCGCTATCCTGTGCGCTTCCCACGTGGGCACGGAGGAGCACGTCGCCGTGGTGAAAGCCATCCAGGAGAAGATCGGAGTTCAGGAAAGCGATCTACTGTGTGGCATTCAACCGCCCCTGGATTCGGCTACTGCCGAACGGTTGCGTGCGCGTGGCGAGGCGTTTACGCCGAATCACCATAACTGTTCTGGCAAACATAGCGGTATGCTGGCCCATGCTCGCATGCGCGGCCTGCCGATTTCGGATTACATCCATCCCCAGCATCCTGTGCAACAAACGATTCGGGAATATCTTGCCGCGATGTGCGCCTTGCCGCCGGAAAGGATCGCCGTCGGTGTGGACGGTTGCTCGGCGCCAACCTTTGCCGTTCCACTCTATAACGCCGCGCTGGCCTTTGCGCGTCTCTGCGATCCGCGCGGTCTGGCTGTGGAGCGCGTCATGGCCTGCAAACGCATCACGCAATCCATGCTGGCCTATCCGCAGATGGTCAGTGGCGAGGGTCGCTTTGATACATGCTTAATGCAGGTAGGTGATGGGCGTTTTCTGTCCAAAGGAGGTGCGGAGGGGTATCAGGCTATCGGTCTAATGCCGGGCGTCCTGGCGCCCGATTCGCCTGGCGTGGGTATTGCCTTCAAAGTCTCCGATGGCGATTCAGCCGGGCGCGTGCGGCCGGCGGTAGCGCTGGAGATTCTGCGTCAATTAGGCGTATTGACCGAGCAGGATTTGGGGAGTCTGGCAAATTTTGGCCCGAGTCAGGTAGTACAGAACTGGCGCAAACGCATCGTGGGCGAATCGCGCCCGAATTTCGTCTTGCAACGTTCCCCGGAATCATGAATACCCTGGCTGAACGCGCCTGCCGGATACACCGGCGCTTGCTGGATTTTTACGGGCAGCCAACCTGGCGCCATCCCCTGCCCCCGCTGGACGAGCTGATCTCCACCGTCCTTTCTCAGAACACGAACGATACCAACCGTGACCGTGCTTTTGCCGCGCTTCGGCAGCGTTTTTCCTCCTGGGAGGCGGTGCGGGATGCGGAGACGGCCGCGGTGATCGAGGCGATTCGCCCGGCCGGCCTGGCGAACCAGAAGGCGCCGCGCCTGCAACGCCTCCTACGCGCCATCACGGCGGAGCGCGGCGCGCTCGATCTGGCCTTTCTGGCGGATTTGCCCCTCGAAGAGGCACGTGCCTGGTTGATGCGGTTCGAGGGCGTAGGCCCCAAGACAGCCGCGATCGTGCTGCTATTCTCGTTAGGCAAGCCGGCTTTCCCGGTCGATACGCATATCTACCGGGTGAGTGGCCGCCTGGGGTTACGACCGGCAAAGATGAGCGTGGAGGTTGCTCACCGTCATCTGGAAGCGTTGTTCCCGCCGGAAACATACTATGCCGCTCATCTCAACCTGATTCGTCTGGGCCGTGAGATTTGCCTGGCGCGTCGCCCGGCTTGTCCGCGCTGCCCGCTGCAAGATTTATGTGACTACGCCCGCCGCGCGCCGGAACTGGCCTGAATCGATTCGAGGGGAATTCGGCGTGCGAGCGCCTTAACCTTCTACAGAGAATTCCTGGAAGACCCTTCGCAGGGGGCTTTCCGCACGTACATAGACCGGAATCACTTCCAGGGGGGCCGGGGTCTCTACCCATTGCCCGCCGCGATAGAGTTTACCATCCCAGGCGTTTACCCACTCGGCATTATCGGGCAGGTAGACGGGGTGTTGGCACTCTCCCTGGTGGAGGATAGGCGCGACCAGGATGTCTGGCCCGCACAAGAACTCGTCCTCCACGGTGGCACAGATTGGGTCTTCGAAATCTACGAAGAGTGGGCGCATGGGCGGCAGGCCACGCTGACTGGCTATCTGCGCTTGGATGTGTAGGTAAGGTCGCAGGCGTTCCCGCAACATCAACCAGGCCCGCAGAATCGGGTAGGCGCGTTTCCCAAAGGACCAGATTTCGTTCTCTGCGCCGCTCGCCGGCATGGGGCCCTTGACCGGCATACGGTAGCCGTGCAGGCGGAAAATCGGGCAAAAGGCCCCATACTGGAACCAGCGCACGATCAGTTCGCGGAAGTACTCACTGGAAATATCGCCGCCGTGAAAGCCGCCGATGTCGGTCGTCCACCAGGGAATACCGCTCATGGCCATATTCAGGCCGGCGCGCACCTGGGCCTGGAGGGATTCGAAGGTGGAGGCAATATCACCAGACCAGATGACCGAACTGAAACGCTGACTACCAGCCCAGGCGGAGCGCGAGAGAGTGACAATTTCCGTTTCGCCTACCGAGCGCATACCTTCGTAGAAGGCCATCTGATGCATGAGCGGGTAGATGTTGGCCACTTCCAGACCATTGCCGAGGTAGAAGCGCAGATTCTCCGGCGCCCAGGGGTTGATATCCGGTTCGTCGTTGTCCAACCACCACAGGCGAATGCCCAGGTCGTAGTAGTTCTTCTTGATCGTCTCCCAGAGGAATTGACGCGCGGCGGGATTGGTGGCGTCGTAATAGGCGAAGTAGGCCGCGCCAGGGAGATCGTTATCCAGGAAAACGTGCTGGGCATCCACGCCGCGCTCGTTGTTGACGAGCAAGCCGCGCTCGGTCATGGTGGCGTAGTTCTCGCTCTGGGCGATGACGGTTGGCCAGATGGACACCATGACTTTGATGCCCAGGGCGTCCAGTTCCTTGACCATGGCGGCCGGGTCGGGCCAACAGCGGGGATCGAATTTCCAGTCGCCGTGGTGAGTCCAGTGGAAGAAATCAATCACGAGAATGGAGAGCGGCAAGCCACGCCGTTTATACTCGCGCGCTACCTGCAGGAGTTCCTCCTGCGTCTCGTAACGCAACTTACACTGCCAGAAGCCCAATGCCCATTCCGGGAGCGGTGGCGCGTGGCCGGTGGCGTCGGCGTAGCGTTCCAGGATCTCCGCATAACTCTCTCCGCAGAAGAGGTAATAGTCCATCTGGCGCGCGCCATCGGCTACCCAGCGCGTACCGTTAACGCCCAACTCCACGCGTCCAATGGCCGGGTTGTTCCAGAGAAAGCCATAGCCCAGGCTGGAGACCAGGAAGGGGATGGCGATTTCGGTGTTGCGCTGTTGCAGGTCAATCACGCATCCTTTTTGGTTCAGACGACCGTGTTTGTGCTGGCCGAGGCCGTAGAAACGTTCGCCTTCCTGGGCTTCGAAGGCGGCCTCAATTTGGTAAAGGCCGCCCCAACGAGGCTTGAAGCGGCGCGCCGAGGGATCGTAGTACGTCGGTTCTGGTTCCGCCAGTAACACCTGACCGTCGGGGACGCGCCGGTAGCGAATCCGACCGTTGGCGGTGATCTCGGCCTGCAATTTGCCGTTGCGCAGGGTGGCTTTTTCGGCTTCCACCTGGATTTCGACCTCGTTGGCTGCCAGAGAGGGCCTTTCGAGCAGTGCCTGCGGCAGGTCGAGCCGACGTTGGGCCAGATTGGCCTGTAGTCGTAAGCCGTCCTTTCCCCAGGGTTCCAACCAGACCATGTGCTGATTCTCTCGCCAGATCAGAGTTTGCCCGTCACAAGAGAAGATGCCCATCGCTCACTCCTTTCTGCATCAAAAAGGATGGTAGCCGTTTAGGGAAAAATCGTGACTACCTGTCTGTGGTGCAAGGTCGCTGACTTGCGAACGTCGGCAAATCGGAGATTCTTTGCCTGCGTTAGGACGGCAGTTCAACTGCCATCCTAACGCGTTCAACTGCTATCCTAACGCCTGAAATGGCTACTGGCTGTTTTACCGCCGAGATCGCAGAGTTCGCAGGGATTTAGAGAAACTCTACGCTCTCGGTGCTCTCTGCGGTTCGTTTTTGCAGTGGACGCAAAAATCCAACCAGGAAAGGCCGTTGGTGTCCGCTCCGAAGTTGTTGGAGCGCGCCCGCGAACAGAGTCACCTGACTTTCGTTTCGATGCTGGTGGCCGGGGGTTGAGGTTCCCGGCTGGCCAGGTAAATGCCGACCAGGATGATCGCGCCGCCGAGGATCTCGATCGGACGTGGCGTTTCGCCCAGAAAGAGCGTGGCCAGCAGGCTGGACCCAACCGGTTCGCCCAGCAAAGCCACCGATACGAACGCGGCCGGCAGGTAGCGCAAAGCCCAGTTCAGGGTGGAGTGGCCAACCAATTGTGGCACCACTGCCAGCAGGAACAGCCAGAGATAGGCGTTCGCCGGGTACCCCCACGGCTGTTGTCGGGCGGCGAACATCATGCCTGTCAGAAAAACAGCGGCGATTCCGTAAACGAGGAACAGGTACAGTAGCAAGGAAATGCGGGCGCGCACGTTCCGCCCGACGAGCACGTAACCGGCGGCCATCCAGGCCCCAAACAGAGCCAGCGCGTCGCCTGCCAGAGCCGACCCTCGCTCGACCTGTCCCAGCGAGCACAGCCAACGGGAGGTCTCGTGTTCGCGGTGGCAAGTGCTCCCCAGCGATAGAATGACCCCGCCACTCAGGGCCAGGAACATGCCGAGCAGCGTCGCGGCGCTAGCGCGTTCTTTCAACACCCAGGGTGCGCACAGGGCGACCCAAATCGGCGTGGTGGTCACCAGCACAACAGAACTGGTCACGCTCGTGTACTCCAACGAGGTGATCCAGGCCGCGAAATGGAGTGCCAGAAAAGTCCCGGCCAACAGGCAGAACCAGACCGTCTTGCGCTCCAGGTGTCGCAGTTCGGCAAGAGAGCTCCGTAGCGTGGCGGGCGCCAACAGGAGAGTCGCCAGCGTCAACCGCCAGGCGGCGATGACCACGGATGGCACGTTCTCCTGCTGGGCGTAACGAATGAAAAGCGAAGCCGTGGAAACGGCCAGAATTGCACCACACAGGGCCAGAGGGAACAGGAGACGCGAACGCCCAGAGTGCATGTCGGAACCCTACCTTGCCTAGTATAGCACGAACGTGGTCACTATCCCAGGCGGAGGGGCGCTACCTTTGCCGAGACGGGACGCCTGGTCGCTTGGGGAGCAGAACAGTGGCTTTGTCGGACGACTGCTGCATCCGAAAGAGTATTCTTTGTCAAGTTTTTCACAATTATCCTACAAAGCCCTTGTCTTGTAGACAAAAACAGTGTATAAACCCGCCAACTATACGCCAGGCCGAGCAGTCAGGAGGAACGGTGAGCGGAAAGATTTCCATCATCGGCGCGGGCATGACCGGCGCCACGACCGCCCAGTGGCTGGCAGAACGCGGCATTGCCGATCTCGTTCTGATCGATATCGTTGAAGGGAGGCCACAGGGTAAGGCGTTGGACTTGCTGGAAGCCATGCCGATTGTCGGACGGGATATTTCCATTGTTGGTAGCAACGACTACGCCGCGACCAGGGGCTCGGACATCGTCATGATCACGGCTGGCGTTCCGCGCCGACCTGGCTTAAGTCGCGAGGACTTGCTGCTCACCAACGCCCGCATCGTGCGCGAGGCAACGGAAAAAGCCGTTCGGGAAGCCCCCCAGGCTATTTTCATCGTCCTGACCAACCCGTTGGATGCGATGGCATATCTGACCATGAAAGCCGGTCACCTACCGCCGGAACGGGTAGTCGGCCAGGCTGGCGTGCTGGATGCGGCGCGCATGCGCGCCTTTGTAGCTTTGGAGAGTGGTGTAAGCGTGGAAAGTGTTGCCTGCTATGTGCTTGGCGGGCATGATCAGGCGATGGTACCGCTTGTGCGCCACTCGAACGTGGCCGGGGTGCCGTTGTGTGAGTTCTTGCCGCCCGATCGCTTGCAGGCGATCATCGAGCGGACGCGCCGCGGCGGCGACGAAATCCTGGAATTGCTTCGCGAGGGCGCCTCCCACTATGCGCCTGGGGCCGCCCTGGCTCAAATGGCGGAAGCCATTCTGGAGGATCGCCATCTCATCTTGCCGGCCTCGGCGTACCTGCAGGGTGAGTACGGCCTGAAGGATATCTTCCTGGGTGTGTCCGTCCAGTTGGGGCGCCGCGGCGTCGAGCGTATCCTGGAGTACCGCCTGAATGCTGAGGAGCAGGCCGCCTTACAAAAATCGGCGACGGAGGTCCAGGAGCAGATTGCGATGCTTAAGGCAGTCATGGAGGACCTGTGATAGAGATGGTGTAACTGCCTGCCTGTGGCGCAGGTCTCTGACTTGCGAACATTGGCAAAGCAGCGATTTGCCCCACAGGGCGCCAGACAAGTCTTCGGGCTGTCTCTGGACGACCAAACACCGTACGTTGCCACTATCAAAAGCCGGAGTAGGCAGTTATGAGATGGCAAGGAGGTATGCCGTACCTCCTCACACAAAGCAGAGTGACATGGAGGCAAACAGGTCTTGTGCGAGGAAGAGATTGTGAGGCGATATGGTACATCTCTTGAGGAAAACATGGTAATGGAGGAGAACATGATCTTGCGTGAGAAAATTGCGGCGCAACTGCCGGCCTGGCGGACGCGTGTGCAGTCTCTGGTCGAAAAGCATGGTGCCGTCGTCGTGGACCAGGTTACGGTGAGTCAGGTCTATGGGGGGATGCGCGATCTCAAGGCATTGGTGACGGACATTTCTTACGTAGATCCGTTGCGAGGAATCACGCTGCGCGGCTTGTCGGTTCCGGAAGTTCTGGAGAAGTTACCGAAGCTGCCTGGCTGTCAGATGCCTTACGTGGGCGGTCTGTACTTCTTGCTATTGACCGGCGAAGTGCCTAGCCGCCAGGAGGCCGAGGCAGTGGAGGCCGAATGGGCCCGGCGTGCCGAGGTACCATCGTATGTCTTTGAGGTTCTCCGAGCAATGCCGGCCAGTGCCCATCCCATGACTTTGCTTTCCATGGCTGTGCTTTCTATGCAAGGCACTTCCGAGTTTGTCCGTCGTTATCAGGCTGGGATGGGACGCGAGGAGTATTGGAAGGCGACTCTGGAGGATGCGCTCAATCTGACGGCGCGCCTGCCGGTCATTGCGGCGTTTATCTACCGGATGAAGTTCCGGGGCGATACGACTCCGCCGTCTTATCGCGCCGATGGGGATTACGGAGCGAATTTTGCGCGCATGATGGGCGTGGCCGACATGGAGGGCTATGCCGAACTCTCGCGCCTCTACTTCATTCTGCATTCGGATCACGAGTTAGGGAATGTCTCCGCGCATGCCACGCATCTGGTAGCCTCCACGCTTTCCGATGTTTACTATGCGTTTTCGGCTGGTCTCAACGGTCTGGCCGGTCCCCTGCACGGATTGGCCAATCAGGAGAGTCTGGCCTGGCTGAATCAGATTTGCGAACAGTTCGGCGGCCTGCCCACGCGTCAACAACTGCACGATTTTGTGTGGGACACTTTGAAGGCAGGCAAGGTCATTCCGGGCTATGGGCACGCCGTCCTGCGCGTCACCGATCCGCGCTTCACGGCTCAACTGGAATTCGCCAGGGAGCACTTCCCGGAGGATACCCTGGTGCGTCTGGCGGAACTGGTCTATGAGATTGTGCCGCAGGTGCTTAAGGAACAGGGCAAGGCCAAGAATCCGGCCCCCAACGTGGATGCCATTTCGGGAGCGTTGCAGAGTCACTTTGGCGTGCGCGAGTGCGAGTTCCACACCGTGCTGTTTGGCGTGGGACGTGCCCTGGGAGTGACGGCCAATCTGGTCTGGGCACGGGCCCTCTGTCAACCGATCGAGCGCCCCAAGTCGGTGACCACGGCTATGCTGGAGGAGATGGTCAAGGCCGCCGCGCGGCCGGAGGAATAGCCAGGTAGAGGGATTCTCCTACTCAGCCTGCCAGCGCGCGTAGACGGCTTGCGAGAGAAGACGCGGGCTGCTGCTGTGTGGTGTAACCAGTTCGCCACATTCCAGCTGGCCTCCCAGGTCGCGCAGCATCTCGGCCAGAGCAAAGTATACATTCACGGCAGAGGCACGCACGGCGTAAACCGTCAGGATGACGAACAGAGGGCGCTCGCTCAATACCGCTCGGCAGGCGGATAGCAAACGGGGCAACGACTGGTAGACTTCCCATACTTCGCCTTTTGGCCCGCGTCCGAACTTAGGCGGGTCGAGGATCAGACCGTCGTAGCGGGCCCCGCGTCGTACCTCGCGCTGCACGAACTTGAGGGCATCGTCCACGATCCAGCGGATAGGCCGCTCGCCAAGGCCGGAGAGGGATTGATTCAGGCGCGCCCAGGTCACGGATTTCCGCGAAGCGTCCACCTGGGTCACGCGTGCTCCGGCCGCGGCCGCGGCCAGGGTAGCCAGGCCGGTGTAGCCAAACAGATTCAAGACGGTGGGGGGAGTGGCGGGTTGACTCCGTCGGCGTTGCTCGATTTGCCTGCTTAACCAATCCCAATGCGGGGCGCATTCGGGAAAGACGCCCAAATGCCGGCCGCCTGTCATCATGCCATAGAAGCGCAAGGAAAAGCCTGCTGGGGAGGCCAGAGAGTACTCCATTTCCCAACACTCCTCCAGCGGTTGGCGCATTTGCCAGCGTCCGCCACTTTCCTCGCCAGTGGCAAGGAAGAACGCATCGGCGTTTTGCCAGCGGCTGGACGGCAGGGATTTCGCCCAGAGGGCCTGGGCCTCCGGCCGAACGAATAGGTATTTCCCGAAGCGCTCGAGTTTCTGACCTTCGCCGCTATCCAGCAGTTCATAGTCGCGCCAGCTCGAGGCGGAAAGCAGGGTAATCTCCACAGACATACGTTTTTCCTGGGAAAAGTGTTGGACAGGGCAATTTTACATCCTTTATGACTTCCTCGGGCGGACATTGTTGTATAATCACTTTCGAGACCTGTCTTCCCGTATTCGGGAAGTTCAGCCGGCAAGGTCTATTCCAGGAGCTTTTATGCGAAGTGACACTCGGATTGCGATTTGGGGAGTCGGATTGCTGATCTTGACGGCGTGCGGCCTGCCCACGCGCCCAGAAGTCCTGCCTACTCTTACACCAACTGCCACCCTGCCTCCACCTACAGCTACGCCGACCCCACCGCGCAGTTTGACCGTTTGCGTCGGCGCAGAGCCGGCCAGCCTCTATCCCTATGGTAACCTTTCTGCCAGCGCGCGCACGATTCTTTCGGTGGTGTACGACGGGCCCTTCGACACCAATTCTTATGCCTATCAAGCGGTCATTCTCGAACGCTTGCCCAGCCTGGCAAACGGCGATGTTCAGCTCTTCCCCGTCAAAGTCTATGTAGGGGATGAAGTCATAGATGCCGAAGGTAACCCGGTGACGCTGACCAAGGGGGTTCGGGTTCGGCCGGCAGGTTGCCGCAACGATACCTGCGCCATCGAATACGGCGGTGTGGGTGAGATCGAGATGGATCAGATGCAGGTGACGTTCCGGCTGCGGCCGGGCCTGCGCTGGTCGGATGGCGAGCCACTGACGGCCGAGGATTCGGTTTACTCCTTCCAGTTGAACGCCGCCGATGGCACGCCTGGTCCGAAATACCTGGTCGAGCGTACCCGTGCCTATGAAGCGGCCGATGAGCAGACCATCCAATGGTGGGGCAAGCCGGGCTTTGTCAGCGCGGATTACCTGCGCATGTTCTGGACTCCCTACCCGAAGCACCTTTGGAGTCAACGCCGCGCGGAAGAATTGCCTGAATTTGACCTGGCGGCGCGTACGCCGATCGGCTGGGGGCCGTTCCTGATCGAGGAATGGGTGTCGGGCGATCACTTGAGCATGGTTCGGAATCCCTATTACTTCCGCGCCGACGAAGGCTTGCCCAAGCTCGATCGCTTGGTCTTTCGCTTCTACACGGACGCGAACGCGGCGGTCAACGCCTTACTGGCTGGCCGTTGCGATTTGCTGGATAGCAGCCTGACGCTCGATGGGCAAATCGGTTCCTTGCGGGCCGCCGCGGCGGAGGCTCGCCTCCAGTTGTTGGCCGTTCCTTCCAATTTCATGGAACGCCTGGACTTCGGGATTCGTCCGGCTTCGTATGACGATGGCTACCAGCCGCGTCTGGACCGTCCGAACATCCTGGGCGATAAGCGCGTTCGCCAGGCGATTGCCATGTGCCTCGACCGCCAGAAGGTGGTTGCGGAGGTCCTCTTCGGTCTGACTCAGGTGCCTGATTCGTTCTTGCCAAAGGAACATCCCTTCCATTACGGCTCGAGTACGTGTTGCTCCTATAACCCGGCGGCCGGGCGCGCCTTGCTGGAAGAGGTCGGCTGGCGAGATATGGACGGCGATCCGGCCACGCCGCTGCAGGCCTTTGCGGTTCCAGACGTGCCGGCCGGCACGCCGTTGATCCTAAATTACTATACGACCAACGCTGTGCAACGTGTGCAGGTAGCGGGCATCCTGAAGGAGTCGCTGGCGCAATGTGGAATAGGCGTCAACGTACAGTATCTAAGCGCCTCCGAACTCTACGCGCCGGGGCCGCGGGGGGTGCTCTTTGGGCGCCAGTTTGACCTGGCTGAGTATGCCATGGGGGTCTTGGGCATGGATCCGTTGTGTGAGTGGTATACTACGGCGGAGATTCCTGGGGCGCGCAACCACTGGATCGGCGTCAACGTGAGCGGTTACAGCAACCCGGCCTTCGATGCGGCCTGCCGCACTTTGCGTCAGTCGTTGCCCGAAGAATCGGCCTACGCTACCGCCTATCGAGAACTCCAAATGATCTTTGCGGAGGATCAGCCGATTGTGCCGCTCTATTGGCGGCCGCGTCTGGTCGCGGCGCGGCCGGATTTGTGTAACTTGAGCCTGGATGCCACGGCGCAAAGCATTCTCTGGAACGTCGAGGTTCTCGATTACGGCGAGCGGTGTCCGTAAGTGGTAAAATTGTAAGACAAACCAGTTGGGTACTTGACTTTTTTCATCGGTTATGTTAACCTTCAAGTACAATCTTTGTCCGACGATAGCTTATGCGCAGCGAAGGGTTTCCTCAAATGCCACAAAGGAAGGAGGTGGTTTTTGGCATTCCTAGATGACTTTCGCGTTTTTCCCTGTTGACCAATTCTCGTTTGTTCACACTTTTCACTTTGGAGGAGAAAGACAATGACTCGCAATCGCTTAACATTCCTGGTGGGTCTGTTGATCGCCGCGAGCATGGTGCTCTCCGCGTGCGGTCCCAAGGCGGCCTCACCGGCCAAGGGCCCCCTGGCGAACACAGTAGTCTTCGTCAGCCAGGATAGCGCCGAGGCAGCCGTCTCGCAATTGAAAGCCGGCGAGATTGATATCTATGCCTACTCGGTCAGCGACCCGACCCTGTTCGAAGAGGTTAAGGCCGATCCGAATCTTTCCTATTCGACGGCCTTCGGTTCGTACACCGAACTGACCTTCAACCCGGTTGGCCCCACCTTCACGGACGGGCGCTTGAATCCCTTCGGTAACCCCAAGATCCGCGAGGCCATGAACTGGCTGGTGGATCGGGATTACATCGCCCAGGAAATCTACGGCGGGCTGGCAGTGCCGAAGTATACCTCGCTGAACAGTTCCTTTGCGGATTACGCTCGCTACGTAGATACCGCCCGTGCCATCGAGGCGTACTACGCGTATGATCTGGAGAAGGCACGCGAAGTGATCACAGCCGAGATGGAAGCCATGGGTGCCACGCTGGTGGATGGCAAGTGGCAATATAACGGCCAGCCGGTTACGCTGATCTTCCTCATGCGCGTTGAGGATGAGCGCCAGGCGATTGGTGACTACGTGGCCAGTCAACTGGAGAAAGTCGGCTTCACGGTGGACCGCCAGTACAAGACCCGCACCGAGGCCTCGCCGATCTGGGTGCAGTCGGACCCGGCCGAGGGCCAGTGGCATATCTACACAGGTGGCTGGATTACCACCGCTATCAGCCGCGACGATGGCGCGAACTTCTCGTTCTTCTACACCCCGCGCGATTACCCCATCCCCTTGCATCAGGCCTACAAGCCCAGCCCGGAGTTCGATGAGGTGGCCCTGCGCCTGCGCAACAACGATTTCAAGACCCTGGAAGAGCGCGGCGAACTCTTCAGGAAGGCCCTCTGGCTGGCCAACCAGGATTCGGTGCGCGTCTGGTTGGTGGATCAGATTTCCTTCTCGCCTGCCAGGGCAGGGCTGGTGGTGACCTATGACCTGGCCGGCGGTGTGGCCGGTTCGGCGATGTGGCCCTACACCATTCGCTGGGATGGTCAGGAAGGCGGCATGGTCAAGTGGTCTCAGCCGGGTGTCCTCATTGATCCCTGGAATCCGCTCGGCGGCAGCAACTGGATTTACGACCAGACGCCGGCGCGCGCTACCATGGATTATGCCGCCTTGCCTGATCCGTATACGGGTCTGGCCTGGCCGCAGCGGATCGAGAAGGCCGAAGTGACGGCGCAAACCGGCCTGCCGATTGCCAAGACGCTGGATTGGATCTCCCTCAACTTCGTGGATGAGATTCCGGTGCCGGGTGATGCCTGGGCCGATTGGGATGCCACGAATCAGAAGTTCATCACCGTGGCGGAGAAATATCCCGAAGGCACTACCGCTCTCGTCAAGAGCGTGGTGTACTATCCCAAGGACCTGTTCGATAAGATCGCCTGGCACGATGGCAGCCGCCTCTCCGTAGGCGACTTCGTCATGGCGATGATCATGACCTTCGATCCTGGTAAGCCGGAGAGCGCCATCTACGATGAATCGCTCGCTTCGACTCTCGAGGCCTTCCAGGCGCACTTCAAGGCGGTCAAGATTGCCTCGACGGATCCGCTGGTGATCGAGACCTACGAGGACCTGTTCTACCTGGATGCCGAGTTGAACGTCTACGGTTGGTGGCCAAACTTCATTTATGGCCCGGCCTCCTGGCATGCCCTGGCCCTGGGTGTGTTGGCTGAGAGCAACAAGGAACTGGCCTTCACCGCCGACAAGGCCGATGCCGAGGGTATCGAGTGGATGTCCTATGTCGCTGGTCCCAGCCTGGACATTCTCAAGAAGTATGCCGACCAGGCCAAGGCCGAAAACTACATCCCCTATGCGGCGACGCTTGGTCAATATGTGAAGGCTGGTGAGGCGCGTGCCCGCTGGAACAACATCCTGAAGTGGTACGAGACCTACAAGCACTTCTGGGTGGGCACCGGCCCGTTCTACCTGGAGAAGGTCAACCCGGTCGAAAGCACGCTGACCCTGCAGCGCAACGCGGCCTTCCCCGATCCAGCCGACAAGTGGGCACGCTTCGGAGCGCCGAAGATCGCCGTGGCGGAGATCAGCGGCCCGACCAACGTGACCATTGGTTCGGAGGCCACCTTCGAGGTCTCGGTGACCTTCCGCGGCGCCGCCTACCCGCTGGCGGAGATTGATAGCGTCAAGTATCTGCTCTACAACGCCAAGGGCCAGCTGGTGGCTACCGGCGAGGCTGGAGCGGTGGAAGACGGCAAGTTCCAAATCGTCCTGCCGGCGGATGTGACCAAGTTGCTGGAGGCGGGCTCGAATAAACTGGAGGTGGCCGTGACCTCACTGGTCGTGAGCGTCCCGTCCTTCGCCAGCATCGAGTTCGTCACTGCACCGTAAACGTCCGAGTGCGTTCGTCTGATAGGGGCGAGCAATCGCCCCTATCAGACTTCTATTTAACCTGCGCCTGTCGTCCGTGATCGTAACTGCCTGCTCTGGATGTGGTTGGTTCCTGGCACCGTCTGCCCCTTAGGTTTTCCAGAAACAGGCCAAAAACTTGTCCGACGCGCTGTGGGGCAAATCCCTGATTTGCCGATTTTCGCAAGTCAGAGACCTGCTCCACAGGGAGACAGTTGCCGTAATCTCCTGATTCAGGTGACAGTAGCATGCTGTCGCCTGCTATTGGGTAATGCTATCACCACAGGAATGTTGAGAATTCTTTTTTGGAAGGTGAGCGTTCATGACTCTTGAGACCCAGATTCAGCCTGAAGTCAGCGCCGGAAGCGCTCCCAAAGAAAAGGGCGTCAGCACTTTCGCCCGAGTGGGGCGCTATGCCCTGGTGCGCTTGATTACCCTGTTTGTGACCGTGGTCATCAGCATCTTCCTGACCATCCTGATTGCCAACATGGGGGGGTATGTGGATCAAATTCGGCGGGGAGAGATTCGCGAGAGCGTGCAACAAGCTGTGTTGAGCAACCCTGCTCTGCGGCGTATGTCCCAGGAAGAACAACGGAAATGGATGGAGGAGCGCATTGCGCTGGAGGAGAAGCGTGCTGGCTTGGATCAGCCTTTCCTGGTGCGGAGTGTTCGCTTCCTGACCAATGCCCTGACGCTGAATTTGGGACGTGCCAAGTACATGAGCAGCGATAGCGGTTCGCGGCAGGTGCGTTTGATCATCCTGGAACGCCTGCCGGCCACGCTGGTCTTGTTCGGCACGTCTACCCTGATTTTATTTTTCGTGGAATTATTCATTGCCCTTTCCCTTTCTCGCCGCTACGGCAGTTTCTGGGACAAGGTCTTCGTCACTCTAGCGCCGACTTCCGCCGCCCCGGCCTGGTTCTATGCCATCTTCCTGATCCTGATCTTCGCCGCCTGGCTGCGCCTTCTCCCCTTCGGTGGCATGGTGGATGCCCCTGTCCCGGATAATCCCTTTGAGTATGCCCTAAGTCTGCTCAAACACATGGTCATTCCCCTGTTGGCGCTGGCCGTGAGTGGAATTTTTCTTGCGGTGTATAACTGGCGCACGTTTTTCCTGATTTACTCCAGTGAGGACTACGTAGAGATGGCCAAGGCGAAAGGATTGACCTCGCGCGAGATTGAGCGCCGTTACGTTTTGCGACCGACCTTGCCAACGATTATCACTACCTTTGCCTTGACGATTATTGGTGTTTGGACGGGCGCTCCGATCTTCGAGACGGTGATCAACTGGCCTGGTCTGGGGCGCGCCTTCTATCAGGCCATTGGTCTTTTCGATACGGCTGTGATTGTGGGAGAAACGGTCATCTTTGCCTATCTTCTGGCAATTACGGTCTTCTTACTCGACTTTATCTACGCATTGGTTGACCCGCGCGTAAAAATCGGTCAGGAGAGTGGACAGGCATGAAAAACCTGCAACGCACCCTGCGTGAACTCTTGCGGTACCCTTCGGCGGTTGCCGGCGTCGTGATCATCCTCTTGTTGGTTGGCCTGGCGATCTACACCTTGATTGCTATCCCCTATGACGAGGCGATTCGCCTCTGGCGTGGTGGCGAGGAAATCTGGTATCAGAATCCCAAGAAAGCCGCGCCAGAGTGGACGAATTTCTTTCGTCGTAAGAAGTTGCCGGTCTCCTTTACCCTGAACAGCGCCGACGGTACAGCCTCGAAAACGGTCACCACCGATGAACAAGGTAATCGCACGATCCAAATCGTCTATTCTTTTGATTACCGCTATGACGATTTCCCGCAGGAGATCATCCTGTACTTTCGTGCGCAATTCATGGAGAAAACGCCCCATGTCTCGATTCGCTGGTTGACTCCTGACGGACGGGAGATACGCATCAAGGAATTGTCGGTCAAAGCCAGTCAGACGTACCGCTTTGGGCAGGACATGACCTTGCAACGCAAGTTTGGTGATTGGTCGGTGCAGCAGGGATTATTTGCCGACCCCTATCAGGTCAAACCGGTCCCCTTGAAGGGCAATTACCGACTTGTGGTCACGGCGCAGGTCTTTGAACCCCAGGCCGATGTGGATGCGGAACTGGTGGTGCATGGCCGTCTGGCCGGCCTGGCCGGCACAGACCATCGCCGACGGGATTTGATCATCCCCTTACTGTGGGGCACGCCCGTTGCGTTGGCGTTCGGCCTGCTAGCCGCCTTGGGCACCACCGTCACGACCATGGTCATTGCGGCGATTGGCGTCTGGTACGGCAGCTGGGTAGATGAGATCATCCAGCGTATTACCGAAATCTTCCTGGTCTTGCCTTTCCTGCCTATCCTGCTGATGATCGGCACGTTCTATTCGCGCAGTATTTGGGTCATTCTGGGGGCAACCATTCTGTTGAGCATTTTCGGCGCCGGTATCAAAACCTATCGTGCGGTCTTCATGCAGGTCAAGGAATCCCCCTACATCGAGGCCGCGCGGGCCTACGGAGCGAGTGATGCGCGCATCATCTTCTTGTACCTGACGCCGCGCATTATCCCCATGTTGATTCCGCAACTGGTCACTTTGATTCCATCCTATGTCTTCCTAGAGGCTTCCCTGGCCGTACTGGGTCTGGGCGATCCGATCTTGCCTACCTGGGGCAAGGTTATCAATGAGGCTTACACCAATGGGGCATTGTTCCAGGGCCAGTATTATTGGGTCTTGGAGCCGGCATTCCTTTTGATGTTGACAGGCCTGGCCTTTTCCATGCTGGGCTTCTCGCTCGATCGTATTTTCAATCCCCGCTTGAGAGGGTTATAGTTCATGCCTGTGGATAAGTTGTTACGCATTGAAGACCTGGTATTGTATTTTCGCACCACGCAGGGCGCGGTGCAAGCGGTAGATCACGTCAGTCTCGACCTGGATTACCACAAGGCGGTTGTCGTCTTGGGCGAATCGGGTTGTGGGAAGAGTTCGCTGGCAAAGGCCATTCTGCGCCTCCTGCCGCGCAATGCGGGTGAGTATCGCGGCCACGTCTATCTGGAAGGGGTAGATGTCATGGCCTTGTCGGACGAGGAGTTTCGTCAGAATGTCCGTTGGGTAGGCATGTCGCTCGTGCCACAAGCGGCGATGAACTCGCTGAATCCCGTACTGCGGGTGGGTGATCAGGTCTCTGAGCCGGCCATCATCCATCTGGGCGTGGAGAAGGAAGAGGCGCTTGGCCTGGCGCGCAAGATGTTCCAGCACGTTGGCGTGCCGGTGGATTTCTTGAGCCGTTATGCCTTCGAATTGAGTGGTGGGATGCGCCAACGCGTGGCAATTGCGATGGCCTTGGTGACCTCACCCAAGTTGATCATTTTGGACGAGCCGACCTCGGCCCTCGATGTGCTGACACAGGCGAATATCTTCAACGTACTCAAGCGCATCAAACAGGAATTGGGTACCAGTTTCATCCTGATTACCCACGACATTGCCACTTCCAGCGAACTGGCCGATTCGGTCGCGGTCATGTACGCCGGTCAGATTGTGGAAATTGGCGAGGCGGCAGATTTCTTTACCGATCCCTTGCACCCTTATGCTCAGAAATTGATGGCCAGTGTGCCACGGCTGCGTGGCACGCGCGAACCGGAATTCATCACCGGCCAGCCACCTAGCCTGCTGGCGCCGCCCCCGGGGTGTCGTTTCGCGCCGCGTTGCCCCTCCCGCTTCGAGAAGTGCGAACAGGATCCGCCGGTTTTCGAGAAGAACGGGCGCAAAGTCAAGTGCTGGTTATATTCCTGACGAGGAGAACGAGATGGTCCTGGATGTTGCCGAGAAGACTCGCTCCGAGAGTGTTGCTACAGGGGATATCCTGCTTTCCATTCGCAACTTACACGTCTGGTTTGAATTGAGGCGTTTTGGTTTTGGACATGCGGGCTATGTGCGCGCGGTAGACGGCGTGAGTTTCGATTTACACGCCGGGGAAGCCATCGCGGTGGTTGGCGAAAGCGGTTGCGGTAAATCCAGTTTGATGAAAACCATTCTTGGGCTTTACCGTCCGCGGGAAGGCGAGGTTCTCTTCCAGGGAAAGAACTTACACGAAATGGGGCGCGAGGGGTTGCGTTGGTATCGCTCTCAGGTTGGCTATGTGCAGCAAGACCCCTTTGGTGCCTTGCCGCCCTTTATGTCCGTGCGACGGATTCTGGAAGAACCTCTCATCATCGGCGGGGTACGCAATAAGACGGAGCGCCTCGAGCGCATTTACAAAGCAATGGAAGAAGTCAAACTGCACCCTGTAGAGGACTATCTGGACAAATTCCCGCATATGTTGAGTGGTGGGCAACAGCAACGCGTCGTCATTGCACGGGCGATGTTGCTTGAGCCGAAACTCATCGTTGCTGACGAGCCGGTTTCCATGCTAGATGCTTCGGTGCGGGTCGAAATTCTGCGTCTCTTGCGCTCCCTGCAGGAAACACACCGCCTGGCCGTGATCTACATTACTCATGATCTCTCTACCGTGCGCTATTTTTCCGAGCGAATCTTTGTAATGTACGCCGGGCAATTGATTGAAAAATCGCCTGTCGAACGCTTGCTGAACAATCCTTACCATCCGTATACGATGGCGCTCTTGACCGGCACTTCGGAACCGGATGCCCGCAACGCGACCACCTTCAAGGAGGTGCCGCCGGGCGAGCCACCCAGCCTGGTCCGTCCGCCCAGCGGCTGTCGTTTCCATCCGCGCTGCGCGCGGATTATCCAGGGACTGTGCGAAAAAGAAATTCCGCCCCAATTTGAGCCGGAAGCCAACCACCAGGTTACCTGCTGGTTATACCGTTGAGCAGGAGAAGGGATGATATGGGCGAATCGCGCGCTCGCCTTCTCATCCTGATCGGGTTCTTGCTTGTGCTGGCGGGGGCGGTGTTACCTTTCCTGATGGTGCTCCGCATCATCCCCTCTACGTTTTTTCTAAACTTCTTTTCCTATTCGGCCTCCGTATCCGGTTTGTTTCTGGGCATCATCGGCGGTGCGTTATATGCGCGCGCCGCGCGCCGCGGGGACGATGACCAGGGAAAGTAAAATTTCCCCAGGCTTGGTGCAAAAAAAAATCGGATATGAACCTGGCATCTCTGGCCTCTCGCCTGCAAGCCGAACTGACCGGCAACATTCTCCCATTCTGGATGACGCGCGTTCCGGACCGCGCCAGCGGTGGCTTCCACGGGGCCGTCTCCAACGACCTGCGCCCCGTCTCTGAGGTGCCGCGCTCGGCCATCCTGTGTGCCCGCATCCTGTGGACGTTTTCCGCCGCCTATCGCTGCCTCGGCGCACCCGAATACCGCCAGATGGCCGATTACGCGTACCAGACCCTGACCGACCCCTTCTGGGACAGGGAATACGGCGGCGTGTACTGGAGCGTGGACGCCCAGGGCCGTCCGCTCATGGATCGCAAGCACCACTACGCCCAGGCCTTCGCCATCTACGGGCTGAGCGAATACGTCCGTGCCACGCAGGACGAAACCGCCCGCGCCCTGGCCTGTGAACTGTTCGACCTGCTGGAACGTTACGCCTTCGAGCCGGTCCATGGCGGGTACATTGAAGGCAGCAGCCGCGCCTGGGGTGCGCTCGAGGATATGCGCCTGAGCGAACGCGAAATCAACTGCCGCAAATCCATGAACACCATGCTGCACATTCTGGAAGCCTACACCAACCTGCTGCGCATCTGGGATGACGCGCGCCTGCGAACGCAACACCGCGCCCTGCTCGAGATCTACCTCGAAAAGGTCTTCGACCCGGCCAGCGGTCACCTGCGCCTGCTCTTCGACGATGCCTGGAACTCGCTGGTGGCGCTCGATTCCTACGGCCACGACATCGAATCCAGTTGGCTAATGTGGGAGGCGGCCGGCCTGCATCCCGACCCGAGCCTGCGCGAACGCGTCCGCGCCGCCGCGCTGGTCCTGGCCGAAGCCGTCTGGCGCGAGGGCCGCGATTCGGACGGCAGTCTGTTCTACGAAGGCCGCGCTGGCACAATCCACGCTGACAGCAAGCAATGGTGGGTGCAGGCTGAAGCGCTGGTGGGCTTTGCCAATGCCTTCCAGTTGAGCGGCGACCCCCGATTCGCCGCCGCCGTGCAGGACACCTGGCGTTTCATCGAAACTCATCTGATTGACCGTCAGCACGGCGACTGGTTCAAGGAGACCGACCGCGCTGGCAGGCCCAACCTCGCTCATGTGAAAGCCGGTTTCTGGGAATGTCCCTACCATCACGCCCGCGCCTGTCTGGAAATCATCGGGCGCTTTGCTGAAAGGACCTCTCTGGATGGCTGTGCCAGGTGTTGAGGACAGGTATGGTGTGCTCCGCTGACAGCAATGCAATCTTGCCTGTCGTCTCGGCTCCAGATTTGTGATAGAATAAAACCATGGGTGCCTATCGTATTCTTATTGTGGAAGATCATCGCGAAGTAAGCCATTTGCTTCGTACCTCGTTGGAGACGCTGGAGCATCCGCTGGAAGTCGTCGAGATTCCCTCGGGGGAGGAAGCGATCCTGGATGCCTCCCGCAAAAAGGTGGATTTGCTGGTCGCTGACTATCGCCTGCCGGGCATTTCGGGCATCGAACTGATGCACAAGGTCAAGCAGTATCATCCGCAAGCGAAGGTGATTCTGATCACCGGTCTTGCCGATCCGAAGGTGCGTAAACAGGTGGCGGAAGCCGGCGCCGATTCCTTTTTCCTCAAACCGGTACCGATCGCCGATTTCCTCGACGCGGTGGAACGTCACCTGGGCCTGGTCAAGATCCTTCTTCCGCCGGAACCGATAGATAGGGAAACGATCTCGGAGGAGGAGCAACGTACTCTGGCCGACCGCATCATTGCCCTACGACAGGAACTGGGCGCGCAGGCGGCGTTTCTTTTGGATGACAAGGGGCAGGTGGTGGCTCAGGCAGGTGCTTTGCCCGATAAAACCATCGAGACCCGCTTGCTGGACCTCTTGATGGTCATGTGCAGCGCAGGCCAGAAGATCGGGCAATTGATTGGCCAGAAAGTGCCGGAGAACTGGCATGTTTTCGTAGGCACGACCTACGATTTGCTCTTCGCGCCAATTGGCTTCAACCATGCTTTGCTCCTGGCGGGCGAAAAACTCGCCGACGCGGCCACGATTCTGGATACTGTCGCGGTCTTCACTGCGGCCCGGCCGGGTATCGAGCAGGCTCTCGAGGCCATTGGCGTGCCCGTCGCCAAACCGCCCGTGGAGTCGAAAGTCGTGGAAAAAGAAGAAGAAAGCGTAAAAGAAGAGACCATTGCGGAAGACCTCGAGCCATTATTCCGGGCACAAAAGAAGATCAAACCGGAAGAAGCCGCCAGTTTCTGGGAAGAGGCGGCCGAGAAACAGAAAGCTGTGCCCACCAAGCCGGATGCCCTGACCTATGAGCAAGCCCGTCAACTGGGCCTGACGCCTGAGGGGAAATCCTAGTCTGTTTGCTCAGCCTGTGATACAATTTGCCCGCTCTGGGGCGTGGTGCAATGGCAGCACACCAGACTTTGGATCTGTGGATCTTGGTTCGAATCCAGGCGCCCCAGCCTGTTGTTCCTTAAAGCCTATGCGGACCGTTGACGTTCGCGTTCGCCTGTGGTATCATGCACGGCAACAATTCCATAGCCCCAACGGCACTCTTATCCAGAGAGGCGGAGGGACCGGCCCGATGAAGCCTCGGCAACCCCACGGTGGTGGAAGGTGCCAATTCCGGCAGATATAAATCATCTGGAAGATGAGAGGGCAGCCGTGTTCTCACGAGCAAATTGCCCTTTCCTGCCAGAAGGGGCAATTTCATTTTGAGAGGTGTACCCATGAGCACAACCTTCATGACCTCGCCCAGCCTGATGTTCACTTCGGAATCGGTCACCGAAGGCCATCCGGACAAAATTTGTGACCAGATTTCCGATGCCGTGCTGGATGCCTGCCTGGCGCAGGACCCGCGCTCGCGAGTCGCTTGTGAGACGGCCACCAAAACCGGTTTCGTGATTCTGATGGGCGAGATTACCACACAAGCGCACGTCAATTTTGACGAGGTAGCCCGCCAGGTCTTACTGGACATCGGCTATGATAGCAGCGAGAAAGGGTTTGATGGTAACACTTGTGGCGTGCTGGTTGCCATTGCCAAGCAATCTGGCGATATCGCCATGGGGGTAGACAAAGCCCTGGAAGCCAAAAGCGGCGAGATGAGCGAGGCGGAAGTGGAGGCAATCGGCGCGGGCGATCAGGGGATGATGTTTGGCTATGCCTGCAATGAGACGCCGCAATTGATGCCCATGCCTATCTACCTGGCCCATAAGTTGACCCGCCGGCTGGCCGAATTGCGTAAGAACGGCACTCTCCCCTGGCTTCGACCCGATGGCAAGAGTCAGGTCACGGTGGAATATGCCTATGGGAAGCCCAAGCGCGTGGATACCGTGCTCATCAGCACCCAACATGCGCCGGAAATCAGCCACGCTGACCTGCGCGAGGCCGTCATCGAACATGTGATTCAGCCGGTTATTCCCCCGGAACTCTGGGATAGCGGCCCCAAGATTTACGTCAACCCGACCGGGCGCTTCGTCATCGGCGGGCCGCTCGGCGATTCCGGCGTGACCGGCCGGAAGATCATCGTGGATACTTACGGTGGCATGGGGCGGCATGGTGGTGGGTGTTTCTCCGGCAAGGACCCCACTAAAGTGGATCGCTCAGCAGCCTACGCGGCGCGTTGGGCGGCCAAGAATATCGTGGCTGCCGGTCTGGCCGATCGGTGCGAAATTCAGGTTTCCTACGCGATTGGCGTGGCGCGACCGCTTTCCGTGCACGTGGAAACGTTTGGCACCGGCAGGATTCCAGACGAGAGGATAGCCCAACTCGTCCTGGAACACTTCGATCTGCGTCCCGGTGCCATCATCCGCGACCTCGACCTGCGGCGTCCCATCTATCGCAAAACGGCTGCCTATGGTCACTTTGGCCGCGAGGATGTCGAGTTCCCCTGGGAGCGCACCGACCGCGCCGAAGCCCTCCGCCGCGCGGCTGGCCTGTGATGGGTAAGAAGATTGTACCATTCGCTGAATCAATTCCTGCCTGACCAGCAGCAAATCGTTTATCGTCGGACCAAGGGCTTCTGTGTTTGGTCAGGAGGGCAGTATTGTGTTCTCGAGCATTCCTCTCTGCCGTAGAAAGCAGGAACATAGAGGCGCCCTTGGCAACAAAGCCTAACAGGAGGATTATGCAATTAATTCGGCGTATTCCCTGGTTTTCTCTTATCGCGATTGGACTGCTGGTGGGAGGCTTTCTGCTTCGAATGATTAACCTGACGAATCCTCCCCTGGATTTTCACGCGACTCGTCAACTGCGCGGGGCTATTATTGCGCGAGGCATGTATTACCAGATGCTTGATGATATAGACCCGGCAACGAAAGAGCGTGCTGTTCAAATTTGGACAGGTTTGGAAGAATATGAGCCCCCGGTTCTCGAGCGCATTGTGGCAACGTTATATTTTCTGGCTGGCGGCGAATATCCTTGGTTGGGACGACTGCTGAATTCTCTGTTCTGGGTCTTCGGAGGTTTTGCCCTGTACTGTCTGGTTTCCCGCTTGACCTCGCCAGGGGCGTCCTTGTTTGCTCTGAGTTTTTATGTGTTTGCTCCCTTTGGCGTGACGGCCAGCCGTTCCTTTCAACCCGACCCTTTTATGGTGATGTGGGTGATATTTACTGTTTATGCTCTCTACCGCTGGTCTGAAGAACAGACATGGAAGTGGGCAATCCTCACTTCGGTCTTTGCGGGCATTGCTGTTCTGGTCAAAGTCTTCGCGGCTGTGATTCTACTTCCCTCTCTTGTCGGGTTAGCACTGGGGACCAGGGGATTGAAAAGACTATGGAGAGATAAGCAAATCTGGACCATGGTGCTGGTTTGTGCAGCCATTCCTGCTTCTTACTACTTGCTTCGTATTGGTTCCCGGTCCATGTCTTTCTTCGCGTTTTGGACTACCCCTTACTGGTACCTGCTACGCACGCTTCGTTTCTATTTTGCCTGGCTGTACACGGCCGGCATTGCTGTGGGAAAAGGGAACGTGTTTTTGGGTCTGGCGTCTGTGAGTATCCTGCCCCATAGAGGACGGCGACTAGCTTTGACCCTCTGGCTGGGATACGGTTTATACGGTTTACTCGTGCCTTACCAGATTTCCACGCATGATTACTACAGTCTGCCTCTGATTCCTATCGTGGCCATTTCCCTGGCGAGCCTTTGGGATTTCTTGTTCCAAACTGTGATGCAACAAGGCCTAGGATGGCGATTATTGTTTTTGGCTGTGGTTCTCTTTTATCTTGGCTATCAGGTTTTGCAGAGTCGTAATGCCCTGGTATCAACCGATTTGCGTAGTGAGGTTATTGGTTGGCAAAAGATGGGCGCTGCTATGCCTCACGATGGTGCAATCATTGCCTTAACTCATGACTATGGTTTGCGAATAGCCTATTATGGATTGGTCAAAGTAACACTCTGGCCTTATACCAGCGATCTGCGGTTACAAGCTATGCGCTACGGGAGCGGGGGGAGCGGCCAAATGTCCCCTGAGGAGTTCAAAGCGTTCTTCGCCGATAGGACAAAAGGCTATCATTATTTCCTGGTCACTCACTTTGCCGAATTGAATGGTCAGCCTTTGTTGAAGTCCATGCTGTATGAAAATTATCCTATTGTCAGGGAGGGGGATGGATATATTCTCTTTGACTTGACGCGACCGGTGTCGCCTTGATAGTGCTCTTCGACTCGCGGCGGATGATTTAGCCGGGTTTGCAATGTCCATCGTTTACCTGGGCTTAGGTTCCAATCTGGGTTCTCGCTGCGCGAATTTGCGTGCTGGCGTGATGGCTTTGTTGCCGGCCGTCACGGTACTGACCCAATCCTCCATGTACGAGACGCCTCCCTGGGGCGTGACCGACCAGCCACCTTTCCTGAACATGGTCTTGCGCGGCGAGACGGGCCTCCCTCCACACGATTTGTTACATATCTTGAAGCAGATTGAGCGGCAATTGGGGCGCGTGCCCTCTATGCGCTATGGCCCGCGCCTCATTGACATTGACATCTTGTTCTACGATGACCTGGTGCTCGCCTCTCCTGAGCTGACCATACCGCACCCCCTGTTGCATGAGCGAGCGTTCGTCCTGGTGCCGCTGGCCGAGATCGCCCCCGATCTCGTCCACCCGATCCTGAATCAACCTGTCCGAGCCTTGCTGGAGCAGGTGGATTGTAGCGGCATTCGGCGACTGGAGAGCGAAGCGGCCGGATGTGTGGGGACAGTCAACCGCTTCCTTTCGCATTGACTTTTGTGTGCTCTTCCACTAAACTTTGGATATGCTGGCGCGCGTCTATTCCTGTGCTGTGATCGGCCTGGATGGGGTGGTCGTCGAGGTCGAGGTAGATTACACCCAGGGCATGCCCGGCATGACGGTCGTCGGCCTGCCGGATGCGGCCGTACAGGAGAGCCGCGAGCGTGTCCAGGCGGCTATCCGGAACATCGGTGTTCCTTTCCCGCGCAAACGATTGGTGGTGAATCTGGCGCCGGCCTCGGTGCGCAAGGAGGGGCCGGCGTACGATTTGCCGATCGCCCTGGGCGTGCTGATTTACGCCGGCGTGTTACCGCCACAGGTCGCGGAGGGCCTGATGGTCATCGGCGAACTTTCACTCGACGGGAGCGTCCGGCATACGCGCGGCGTGCTCCCCATGGCTGCCACGGCGCGCGCAGCCGGTTTCCGGCGCATCGTCGTCCCGGCGGTGGATGCCGCCGAGGCCGCCTTGATCCCCGATCTCGAGGTCATTCCAGTTGACTCACTGGCGCAACTCTACCGTCACCTTAGCGGTCAGGAGGTCATTCCTCCCCAGCCTCCTGTAGAAATTGCCGACACCCCGCCTCCGGTACAGGTGGATTTCAGCGAAATCAAGGGGCAGGAACACGTCAAGCGTGCTCTGGAAGTCGCCGCGGCCGGTGGCCATAACGTATTGATGATCGGTCCGCCGGGGACTGGCAAAACGTTGCTGGCGCGTGCCCTGCCGGGCATCTTGCCGACCATGTCGATCGAAGAGGCTTTGGAGGTGACGCGCATCTATTCGGTCGCCGATCAGTTGCCGCCTCATACGCCGCTGATTCGGTATCGCCCCTACCGCGCCCCTCACCACACCATCAGCCATGCCGGGCTGGTGGGCGGTGGAAACTGGCCTCATCCGGGCGAGATTTCCCTCGCTCACCGCGGCGTCCTGTTTCTGGATGAATTGCCCGAATTCGGGATGCGCGTGCTGGAAGTCCTGCGTCAGCCCTTGGAGGACAAAGTCGTGACCATCAGCCGCGCCCAGGGTGCACTGACCTTTCCGGCGAATTTCCAATTGGTGGCCGCCATGAACCCCTGTCCCTGCGGTTACTATGGTGACCCGGTCCGCCCCTGTACCTGCTCCTCGGCGGTGGTCACGAAGTACCAGAAACGCATTTCCGGCCCCTTGTTGGACAGGATTGATATTCACGTCGAAGTGCCGCGCGTCGAGTACGAAAAACTGGCCGCAGCCGGTACAGGGGAAACTTCGGAAACGGTGCGAGCCAGGGTGGAGGCTGCGCGTCAACGTCAGCGTGAGCGCTTTGCCGGGCTGGCTACCTCTCATCCCGTGACCTGCAACGCCGATATGCGGCCGGCCGAGGTACGCAAATTCTGCGCCCTGGATGATACCTGCCAGGCGCTCATGAAAGCCGCCATGAATCAGCTCCAACTGTCTGCTCGCGCCTATCACCGTATCCTGAAACTGGCGCGCACCATTGCCGATTTAGCCGGCAGTGAAGACATCGTCCCGCCCCATCTGGCCGAAGCGCTCCAGTATCGCCCCCGCTGGAACATGCTATAGGAGGAGGCCATGGACATCTTCTACTGGTTTGCCGTAGGGATGCTGGATGCTCTCTACTGGGGTGGTATCTTGGAGGGGTATGAGCATTTGCCGCGTCGCGGGCCGGCGGTCTTCCTGGCCAATCATTTAGGGCCGCGTGGGCCGATTGGGGCAGTCTGCTCGATTCCTCGCCGCGTCTACCCCTGGATCGTGAGCGATATGCTTGATCCGGCGCTGGCTGGCGAATACCTGCGCAAGGATTTCGTTGAACCGCGCCTGGGCCTGAAGCCGCCTACCAGTATCACCATCTCGCGGACCCTGTCCCGCATCACTGTCCCGTTACTGCGTAGCCTGGGTTGTGTTCCGGTCTACCAAGGCTACGACAATATCCGCAAGACGTGGCACATCAGCCTCACCTTACTTTTGCAAGGCAAGTACCTGCTCATCTTCCCCGAAGATGCCAACCTGCCTGCGGATCCTGTGACTGGCTTCAATCCGTTTCTACGCGCCTTTGCGCGCCTGGGGGAAATCTACTACGAACGCACCCGGCAACGACTGGCCTTCTATCCGGTGGCCGTTCATCCTTCCCATCGTGTGCGGATAGGCGAGCCGGTCCACTACAATCCCCTCAACGCACCCGGCGTAGAACGTTCGCGTCTGCGTGACCTGATTCAGGAGTCGGTTCGTCGCATGTACCTGGAGATGGAACGTGAAGGCATGGCCGGCCTGGTCGAGGTGAGAAAGTGAAGTGTATGCTCACTCTTCGTAACCATGCGGATGAGTGCGATGCCACTCCCAGGCGCTGGCAATGATCTCACGGAGATCGGAAATGCGCGGTTGCCAGCCTAACTCGCGACGAATCTTGTCCGACGAGGCCACCAGCCGTGGTGCATCGCCCGGTCGGCGCGCCGACTCCACTACCGGAATCGGCCGGCCGGTCACCTGACGCGCAGTCTCAATCACCTCACGCACGGAATACCCGTTACCGTTCCCCAGGTTGTAAATCAGGCATTCCCGCTCGTCCAGGGCATCCAGAGCGAGCAAATGGGCTGAGACCAGATCGGTAATGTGGATGTAATCGCGAATACAGGTTCCATCCGGCGTGGGGTAATTGGTGCCGTAGATATAGACCGCTGGACGCAAGCCGAGTGCCGCCTGAAGTACGAGAGGGATGAGGTGGGATTCGGGCTGATGGGCCTCCCCGTGACCGGGGCGTGCCCCGCACGCGTTGAAGTAACGCAGGGCGGCGTAGTGCAATCCATGCACGCGCCGATACCATTCCAGAGTTTGTTCGATGACCAGCTTGGTAAACCCATAAACGTTCGCCGGCCCCAGGGGCGAGTCCTCTGTTAAAGGTGCCTCGCTGGAAGCATACACCGCCGCCGTTGAAGAGAGCACAAAACGGCGAATACCGGCCCGAACAGCCGCTTCGATCAACTGGAGCGAGTTCGCCAGGTTATTTTGCAAGAATTTGCCAGGCTCCTTCATCGACTCGCCAGCCTCGATAAAGGCGGCAAAATGCATGACCGCGTCATACTTCTCGGAAGCGAGCGTCTGGCTCAGGGTGGGTAAATCGGCCAGGTCCGCCTGTACGAAGCGTGCCTGTGGCGGAATGGCCGCGCGGTATCCCGTGACAAGCGAATCGTAGACAGTGACCTGGTGACCAGCCTCCACCAAAACCGTCGCGGCGGCAGAACCGATGTAGCCAGCACCGCCGGTGAGGAAGATATTCATACGCAAGGCACTCCTGGGAAAATTTCGCCCCGCGATCACCGTCAGAGTCACCCGTGCCGGACCTCGCGCACGCGATTGTTCTCGTCCACCAGCACAATCGTCGGCGACCAGTCCTCGGGCACTGGTTCAGCAACCTGGGCAAAGGCCATGATGATAATGTGATCCCCTGCTTGGAGCAGGCGAGCCGCTGCCCCATTCGGTTGGACGATCCCCGAACCGGCCGGGCCGGGGATGAGATAAGTCTCCAAACGGGCGCCGTTCTCGATATCCGCCACCTGTACCAGTTCAAAGGGCTGCATGCCCGAGGCAGCCAACAGGTCTGTATCCACCGTCAGACTGCCCTCGTAGTGCAAATCACCGCCTGTCACCACGGCGCGGTGGATTTTCGACTTCAGCAAGGTACGATACACAACCATATGTCAGACACTCCACTATAAAGTTTACCCTAAAACGCGTTCCGTTTCCAGGGGTTCGACCAACACTTCGGCCAGATCGCGCACGGCTGGCGCAGCCGGGCCGACGGCATCGCCGAGCATGGTCAGGCAGAACGGACAGGCAACGGTCAGAGTAGCAACGCCGGTACTCTCGGCCTCGGCCAGGCGCACGGCGCGCATGGATTCGAAACCATCTGCCTCCTCCTTCCACATCTGCGCTCCACCCGCGCCGCAACAGAAGGCGCGCTTACCATGACGCGGCATTTCCACCAAACGCAGACCTGCCTCTCGCAATGCTTGTCGCGGCGCTGACACAATCCCGTTCTGGCGGGCCAGGTAGCACGGATCGTGGAAGGTCACGGGCTCACTTGCGCGGCGCGGCAGGGCTAACTTCCCATTCTTGAGTAACGAGGCCAGGAATTGCGTATGATGCAGGACCACATAGGAACCGCCAAACGATGGGTATTCGTTCTTCAAAACGTGGAGACAGTGTGGGCAAGTCGTGAGGATGCGCTTCGGCGCCAGGGCGTTCAGTGTTTCCACATTGGCCTGGGCATGCGCAAAGAACAAGTCCTCCTGACCGGCGCGACGGGCCCAATCGGCGGTACACTGTTCGCGCTCCCCAAGCACGGCGAAATTGACGCCGGCGGCCAGCAGGAGACGGGCGAACGCGCGCGCCACGCGCTGGGCGCGCGAGTCAAAGGCCGCCGCACAGCCTACCCACCATAAGTACTCCGCCTGCGGATTTTGCTCGAGGGTCGGCACCGCCAGGCCTTCGGCCCAGCGCAATCGCTCGCCTGGCGCAATTCCCCACGGGTTGCCACTGCGCTCCAGATTGCGCAGGGCGATCCCCAGCGAGGCAGGCAACGCACCTGCCATCAACGTTCGCGCGCGGCGAATATCCAGGATATCGCGCATCGGTTCATTCCCCACCGGGCAAATGGCCACGCAAGCCCCGCAGGTCGTGCAGGCCCAAACCGCCTCCTCCGGGATGATTTGCTCCATGGTAATCGCGGTCAGCGCTTCCCTGTGACGGGCGCGATTCAGGCGGTAGCGCTTGTTGATTTCCAGCACGGCCGGCGAAAGCGCCTGGCCGGTTTGATAGGCCGGACAGACTTCCTGACAGCGAAAGCACTGGATACAGGCATAGGCGTCCAGTAACTGTTCCCAGCCCAGGTCGGCGAGCGTTTCTGCCCCCACGCGCTCCAAATTAGGATCGGTGATATTGACGCATCCCATTTCCCCCATCGAGCGGCGCGCTGGCTTCCAGAGCAGGTTCACCGGCGCGGCAAGGAGATGGAAATGCTTGGAGAAAGGAAAATAGGGCAGGAAGAGGAGAAGGGAGCCCAACGAGACCCAGAAGCAGACTTTGCTGGCCACCAGCCACCACTCGGGTGCCCAACCGACGGACAGAGCCCAGGAGGCGAGGAGACCGGCCAGCGGTTGTGTTACCGGCTCCTTGCCTGTGCCCGGGAGGAGCTGCAGGTGCGCGAGGGCAAATGCCTGCCCAAACAAGCGCGCCCCGACGTGGAGAAGAATAAAGGTCGCCACAATGGCCGAGTCACGCGAAATACCATGCCGGGCCTCTTCCAGTAGATGCGTTTGCGGACGCGTCTTCAGAGCGGCAGGACGGAACACAAAGCGGCGAATGAGGAAGAACACCATTGCCAACAAGACCGCGCCCGAGAAGACATCGGCCGTGAACTGGACAGCGTTTTCCAACCCGGACGGCCACCTCCATGTGACCCTCAAGGCCGCAAGCAAATCGGCCAGGTTGACCAGTAGGTAGACCAGAAAACCCCAGCCGAGCAGGGCATGGAACAGACTGACCAGAAACCGTGTTTGGAAAACCGGCTGAAATGTCATCAGGCGCGCCCCTACTTCGATCCCGCGCGAGACGATAAGCCGCCAATCCGGTCGCCCTCGGCCAGCGCCAACCAGACGGACTACGCGCCAAAACCCAGGCACGCTCGCGGCCAGCGAGGCCAGTGCCAGCAAGAGGAATAACACCCTTTCCACAGGCGTCAACATGCGCCCAATTATACGCTCTTTTCTGCCAGGCGCTCCGCTTGGCGATTGGCTATCCTCCAGGCCATGGTGTGCATGCCAAGGTTGTCAGAAACACAACAGCGTCCCTGGTCTACTACGGAGTGGCAAGGTCTATGTATGGCGAAAGCTAGTACTCCCCACTCTGGGTAACCTTTGATAGCCGCCCGGATGAGTTTTGATCTGTCCGGAGACACACCGAAGACTTGTCTGGCGCACTGTGGGACAAATCTCCAATGTGCCGATGCTCGCAAGTCAGAGACTTGCGCACAACCACTTCCCAGGCAGATGGCCTGGTCAAGTTGAGGACAATCTCTGCTTTGCCTGCGTTAGGACAGCAGTTCAACCGCCGTCCTAACGCCTGGCACTGACAACTTTTGAGTGCACACCAGGCCATGTTTGCGCTCCCCTACCGGCTTCGAGTATAATCGCCATAGGAGATGCGGAGACGTATGGTTCGGACGCGAATCTTGCTCCTGGCAAGCGGAGTGTGCTTCTTACTTGGCCTGGGCGGTCTGGCACTTGGCGCTCAGGCCGCCCCGCCTGGGCAGACCTCCTATTCCACCCCTACCCCCGATGTGGATGGGCGTATCATCTATATTGTCCAGGAAGGGGACAATTGCCTGCGTATTTCCCTGCTGACGGGCGTCTCGGTGGATGATTTGATTCGCAACAATCATCTTGACCAGAACTGCACCATCCGCGCTGGCCAGCAGTTGCTACTTGGCTTTGGCCCAAGTGGACAGGCTTCGCCCACGCCAGGTCCTTCCCCCACTCCTACTGCGTCGGAGGCAACGCCTACGCCTGTGGCAGGCGGCAATGGCATCGTCTGTCTGCTTCTCTTCGATGATCGGAATGGGGATGGATTGCGCCAGGAGGATGAGCCGGCCGTAGGCGGCGGTGTGGTCAGTTTGATCAGCGCCAATGGCCTGTTCTCACGCTCGGGAGATACCCTCCCTGGCCTCGATCCGGATAGCGGCGAGCCACCGCGCGTTTGCTTTGACGAGGTCCCCATGGGGGCATACACGGTCAGTGCGGCGGTGCCGGCGGGATACAATCCCACGACGGCGCTCAGTTACTCGCTGGAGGTTGTGCCTGGCAATACTGCCCACGTGGCTTTTGGCATCCAGGAGCAAGTATTGACATCGCCCGGCCGGCAGTCCTCACCGCTACTGGGGCTGGGGGGTGTCTTACTCATCCTGGGTGGTCTCGGGCTGGCGTTTCTGGCATGGCGTGCCAGAAAGCCTTGAGTTTCTAGGAGGTTCTATGCGACGTGTCCTGAGTTTTCTCTTTGGTGCGATCCTGGGAGGGCTGGTGGGTTCCACCACCGCGCTGCTCCTTGCCCCTGAATCCGGGGCGGAATTGCGCGCTCAGATTCGCGAGCGCCTGGAGGCTTTTGGTACAGAAATTCGCCAGGCCGCGACCGCGCGTCGGATCGAACTGCAACAGCGGCTAGATACCCTGCGCGCCCCTCGCGCCTGAGAGTCAACGTCCCGGTTGCAAGCGGCGTTCTGCCAGCACCTGCTCATAGAATGCCTGCGCCATTGCCATACAGCGTCGGTACTCGGCGCGTTCGGCAATGAGGCGGGCATTTTTTTTCCTCGCTCTGTGTCGCAGGGTTTCATCGCTGAGCGCCTGGAGGATGGCGGTGGCCAGTTCGGTAGGAGAACGCGGGTTGATCAGGAGGCCGTTCTCTCCTGGCACAATCCACTCGCGAATTGACTCGATATCTCCGGCAATCGGCAGACAACCGCACGCCATCGCCTCAAGCAGGGTGTTGGGAGTGCCGTCGTGGACACTGGGGGAGACCACCACCGGGGCCGAGCGGAAGACCTCGCCCATGGACGCGTGGGGCAAAGGGGGTAAGAGTTCCACAGCCTTTTCTACGCCTAATTGCCTAACCCAGCGCAGAGCCTCCTCCTCACCGGCCATGGCAGGGCAACGAAAACGCGCATCCGGTCGCTTTTCCAGTACGAGCGGGATGGAGCGGAAGAAGGTATCGGTACGCACGTAGCCGCGCACGCCGCGTGGATTGACCACAATCGGCAGCCTGGCTGGTTCCACCGCTGGGTAGAACACTTCCCCCCTGATGCCACCATTGCCTGGAATAACCAGCGTCAGACGTTCCGCCGGGAAGCCCCACTGATGTGCCAGGCGAACATCCCGCTGACAGTCCGCATGGAGGGCGGTCGCGCGTCGCAGGGTCAGGCGGGTAAGGAGAGCCATCAGCGGTGTGGCCCTGGCGTGCAGGGTGAAATCGTTTCCCCAAACCGAAACGATCAGTGGCACGGGTGGCTTGGATAAGGCCGCCACCATGCCCTCATAGGGGATGCGCATGGCATGGACGCAATCCGGTTGTATCCGGGCAAGGATGGCCTGCAGGCGCCGCGCGGCTTGCGGTAAGGTAAGGGGCCCTAGCCACTGACGAAAGCCGGCCCGCCACCGCGCCGTCGAAGAGCGTCGTGCCTGGGGGGAGGCCGTTACTTTGTACGTGCTGAAGGCGACCGGTACGAATTCGCAACTGGCCAGGGGCAGAGGCGGCTGACAGGCGAACGTGGAAACCAGGTGGACCTCATCCCCGCGCTCCGCCCAATAGCGCAGCCAGTTCAGCGCAATCGGTGAGCGTCCATCCGCAACGAAGAGAATCCGCATAAGGGCAATATACCACAAAGTTCGTAACTCCCTCCAGTTCTGGTGGTTGTACTGCTGCCTTACCAGGATAATGGCAGGGAGAAGCATCCAGAGGAGACTATGGACGATGGACGATAGACGGACGGACGATGGGATGGACGATGGATGGGGGAACGTCAGCACCTGCTCTGCCTTCGTAGGGCACGTATTTGCTTTGCGCAGGGCAAAGCCTCGGTCTGCTCATGCGTTGCCGTGAACTCTTCCATGCCGCCCTCTTCGCGATGTTCTCGGCGCAAGAGTTATCAAAGTTGTAATCAAAATATTATTCGACGGAAAGCAGAAGTACTGTATAAAGAAAAGAGGCCTTTCACCGGAGGTGTGAGATGGATAAACCGCGTATCTTGCTGGCCGAAGACGACGAGGATAACTTCGACCTAGTCAGCCTGTTGCTTCAACGGGCTGGTTATGAGGTGCTGGCGGCCCACACCGGTAAAGAGGCCCTGGAATGTGCTCGTCGCGAACGCCCAGATGCGATCCTGATGGACTTATCCTTACCTGAAATGGACGGTTGGACGGTTGTGCGCACACTCCGTGCCTCGCCGGAGACGAAAGACATCCCGATCTTTGCCTTGACTGCTCATACCCTGCCTGGCGACCGAAAGCGCGCCATCGAGGCTGGTTGTGATGGTTACTTCTCCAAGCCACTCAACGTCAGCAGTTTTGGGCAGGCCATTGCCGAAGCCCTGGAGAAAGCACGTGCCCGCAGGGCAGGGGAGGAATCACTGACCTCGCCGCCAGTTACCTAAAGGTTTCAGCGCTTTAGGCAGATCAACCCTTTGAGATAAGCACCCTCCGGAAAATGCAGACTGACGGGATGATCCACGGCCTGGTGCAGCTGGGCCAGAATAATCGCCTCGACGCCGGCATCCTGGGCGGCCGAGGCGACGATTTTCTGAAAGAGGACAGCATCCACACCGCCGGAACAAGAGAAGGTCAACAGCAAGCCTCCTGGCCGCAATAATTTAAACGCCAGGAGGTTGAGGTCTTTATACCCGCGCGCGGCCTTGGCGGCCTGAGCGGCGGTAGGAGCGAATTTGGGCGGGTCCAGGATGATCAAATCGAAGGAACGGTTCTGATCGCGCAGGGTGCGTAGCAGTTGAAAGACGTTCCCTTCCTGGAGGATGAGACGTTCCTGTGGCAGATGGTTGAGGGCGGCGTTTTCGCGACAGAGAGCCAGGGCTTCCTGCGAAGCGTCTACGGCCAGAACCGACTTTGCCTCTCCTGCCAGAGCGTGGAGGGCGAAACCACCGCTGTAGCAGAAACAATCTAATACCTCACGTCCACGCGCCAGCGAACGAAGACGGGCGCGATTTTCACGCTGATCGAGGTAAAAACCGGTTTTCTGACCACGCGCCAGGTCTACCCAAAAGCGTACATCGCCCTCCCGGATGATCAGGCGTTCCGTGGGAGTGCCGCGTAGAGGCCCGCTACGGGGGGCCAGGCCCTCCAGGGCGCGGACTTCCACGTCCGAGCGCTCGTATAGCCCGGCCAGCCCGCTTACCTCGAGCAGGAGATCGGCCAGTGTCTCACGCCAATATTCTGTCCCCGCGGTCAGGAATTGTACGACGAGGGTATCGCCGTAGCGGTCTACCACCAGACCGGGCAGGCCGTCGGACTCGGCGTGGATCAGCCGTAGAGCGGCGCGGGGATTGGCGAATTCGGGGCACAGCCTGCGTCGTACTTCCAGTGCGCTCTGGATGCGGCGGCGGAAGAAAGCCGTGTCCACGATCTCTTCAGGGTCGAAAGTCCAGACGCGGGCACGGATTTGCGAAGCAGGAGAGTAAGCGGCGCGCGCCAGGAATTCCCCACGCGCGGAGATCACATCCACGGTTTCGCCAGCCGCGGGCTCTCCCTCGACTCGCGCGATCGCGCCGGAAAAGATCCAGGGGTGGCGCCGCTGGAGCGATTGTTCACGGCCGGGTTTCAGAATCAGAGCAGGCATGTCTCGCATTGGAGCCGAGAGAAACCAGGAACTGGCCCATGCACGCGACGGCGGAGGGGAACGCGTCTCCTTGACTTCGTCCTGTGAGTCTCACCGCCTGGCCGGGCCTCAGGCCAGGATACCCAACTCCCGACCGGCCTCGGCCATGATATCCATGGCGCGCTCGATTTCCTCCGGCTCGTGCGCTGCCGTGACGGTGGCGCGCAGGCGTGCCAGGCCTTCTGGTACTGCTGGCGAGACAACCGGCAGGACAAAAATATCCCGTCGCTGGCAGGCGCGCGTCATGCCAAAGGCCAGTTCGTCGCTGCCGCACAAGACCGGCACGATGGCCGTGGTGGTCAGCATGGTATCGAAGCCACGCTCTTTAAGGCCTTTGATGAATAGCGCGGCATTGGCGTTGACTTTTTCGATGCGCCAGGGTTCATCCAGGATGACCTTGAAGGCTTCGTTGGCAGCGGCCGCTTGAGCCGGTGGCAGGGCCGCCGAGAAGATGTAGGCCCGGCTGGCGTGGCGCAAGTAGGTGATCAGTTCTTTCTTACCAGCTACGTAACCACCTACTGAAGGGATCGTTTTCGAAAGCGTGCCCATCTTGATATCTACCGTGTCCCACAGCCCAAAGTGCTCTTCGATACCGCGCCCGGTCTTGCCCAGGATGCCGACCGAGTGCGCCTCATCAATCATCAGCCAGGCATTGTACTTCTTGCAAAGTTCTACCATACGCGGCAAGTCAATGATATCGCCATCCATGCTAAAAACGGCGTCGGCGATGACCAGTTTGGCCGCGCCATTGGGGATTTGTTGCAGACGGCGTTCGAGGTCGTCCATGTCGTTATGGCGGAAGCGACGGAATTCCGCGCCCGACATCAGACAGCCATCTACAATGGAAGCGTGATTGATCTTGTCCGAAAGGACGTAATCGCCGCGTCCCATCAGGGTAGAGATGACGCTCAAATTCGTGGCGTAGCCGGAGGAATAGGTAATGGCGGCCTCGGCGTGCTTGAACTCGGCGATGGTCTCCTCGAGTTCGCGATGGATGCGGAGCGTTCCGGCCAGGGTACGAACGCCGTGTGTGCCGGTGCCGTATTGATCCATGGCCGCCTTAGCCGCGGCGTTGATGCGCGGATGACCAATCAGGCCAAGATAACTGTAGGAGGCGAACATGCTCATTTCGCGCCCATTCACCAGGACGCGCGCCCCACCACGCAATTCACTGATGGGCTGGTTGTAGAAATACAGGTCGCGGGATTGCAACTCCTGCACGCGCTGAGTCATTGCCCGAATCCGGCGAGCGACGGCATCATCAGCAGTGTGTAAATCCATTCTTCATCTCCTTGCATAAGAATCACGGCAAGTATAGCATATCTGGCGCGGGAAAGCCCAGTCCAGGGTTTATTGTTCTCCACAAATTGATTCTGTTGGCGAAGTAGGGAATACCGTCAACGAATGTCGGAAACGAATCCACGAAGGAAACTGCCTGTGCCATGGAAGCCGATCTTCGTGCATTCGCGGCGAGAATTCGTTGACGGTTCCTCCATGTCACGACAAGGATTCTGGGATGGGGTGTGCCGACACAATCAACTCGTGTGCCACACAGGTCACCCGATCTTTGAGATGTCGCGCGGACAAGGCAACACAGGTAGGGGGTGCGCCGCGGCTGCCTGGGAGCAGGGGAGGCCTTACCAAAGCACAAGGAGACGGTGGAAGGCTCCGTCTCCTTGTCTTGTCTCATCTGTCCGACCAATTGTCACAAGGCTTTGCGATATACGCGGTGATTCTTGTATTCCACGCCGTTGAGATTCTTCAAGTCGGCTCGCATCTGGCGGGTCGTTTCGGCTACCTGGGTCATTTCCAGGTGCTTGAACTGCCGGCGTTCCAGCAGAGTCTGACCAAGTTCGTAGTATAGCAAGGCGTTCCCGCCCATCCCCTGGTATTCGGGCAGGATGCCCATGCCATTCGCCGAGATGCGATCCGTGCGTTTCATCTCTAACAACAGGTCAATGAGGCCAAAGGGGAACAACCGCCCGCGCGCCCGCTGCAATGCCGCGGAGACATCCGGGAAGCCGAAGAGGAAGCCCACAATCTCATCTTCGTGCATAATGATTTTGATGAGACGATGGTCCGCGACAAGGAAGATGTTGTCCACAGCATACTGAATCTCGGCCTCACTGAGAGGGTAGTATTCCCAGTTGTTCACGAAGGCCTTGTTGTAGGCTTCCCCGATGCGATGGGCCCACTGGAGCAGTTCGCGCTTGCTCTGGAAGCGCTTCACGCGTAAATTGCCGCGCTCCATCACGCGTTTGGCGATGCGCTCGACGCGCTCCGGGATGCGTAGCGATTCCGCCGGCAGGTAACAGGAGACGAAGTCCACTTCTTTTTCGAAGCCCAGTGCCTCGACCAGCTTCGGGTAGTAATCGTAGTTGTAGTTCATCATGGTCATTGTCTGGCGGTGCTCGAAACCTTCGACCTGGATACCATAGCCATCGAAGGCCGAGAGTCCCTTGGGGCCGATGACCGTATCCAGCCCGCGCGCGCGTGCCCAATCAAAGACCGCCTCGAACAGGGCACGGGCTACTTCCAGGTCATTGATTGCGTCGAACAGGTGGAAGTGGGCCTGGCGGGTCTTGTGGTAGGCGTTGAAGGGTTTGTTTTCCGCCGCACAAATGCGCCCGACCACTTCCCCATCGCGCACGGCCAGGAAGAAATCCGCCTCCGAATGTTCGAAGAAAGGATGCTTCTTACGGTTGAGCGGCAGATAGGCATCCACGAAGAGCGGTGGCACCCATTGTGGGCAGTTGGCGTAGAGGCGGTAGGGGAATTCGACGAACCGCCTGACCTGTTCTTTGTTCTCTGTGTCTACCTTTTCGATTTTGACCATTAAGGCCTCCAGGCAATCAAGGGTTACTTGCTTTGATGTAGTATAACACTTTGCAAGAAAAATCGTGTTTCGCAGGGATGGGGCTAGCAATTAGAGACCGGGCAAGGAATCGAAGCGAGACTTGAGGCCTGTGATTGTTCCAAATCTGGTAAAAAAGGGTGAACTTATAGGGGTAGGTAAGGAGGATACGGATTGGTCAGATGGTGAGGAGGTAGGGGTATGCGTTTGAATCTACTTCTCCCCGTACTGGAGCCGGGTGTGCTGGAGAAGCCGGAGCGTTGCCCGCATGGTGAGGCCTACTCCTGTTGTCAAAGGCAGTATAATTATAGGAGATTGCTCTTTCGCAAGCCCCCTTGCTTTAGAAGCGGATGGAGCACGGCGACACCATTCCACATCGTCCATCGTCCATCGTCCATCGTCCATCGTCTATTGTCCATGGTCTATCATCCATCGTCCATCGTCCGATGACCTTTCTGGGTCTGTTCGAAATAGGGAGATTTCCATGCCTTACCAACTCGAGTGCGCGGATTGCCATCATCGCTACCGCCGTTCCTACCTGGCTCTCTCACAGCGATGCCCGAGATGCCGGAGTGGGGATGTGATCTACCTTTCGCCTTCCCGCAAGACCGGGCAGTTTCTGCTTGGCGGCGGGGTGGGGTTATTTCTCCTGCTTCTGGCCGACCTGTGCCGATTGAGCGGTGGCGGGCCGGCCAATACCGTTCTGGGCGCGTGGATCGCCCTGTTGTTCGGTGAGAACGCTCTGCTGTATTACCTGGCTTCCCTGCTTATCGCCATTTTCATCGCGCTGATCATCATCACCGGTTTCAACATCGCCTTCGGGAAACATCCGGCCGGAGAGTAGTACCCGATCCAAACGCGGTGACAGGATGTCTTGTACGAAGAGGGAAGGAATGAAATCCTATCGTAAAGAATTGTGGTTTAACATTCCTGGTCGGCGGGCTTTCGTGAACATTACGCCAGAAGTCGAGAAAGCGCTGGCCGAGAGCGGGATCCGAGAGGGCCTTTGCCTGGTCAATGCCATGCACATTACAGCCTCGGTATTCATCAATGATGATGAACCGGGGCTGCACCATGACTACGAAGAATGGTTAGAGCAATTGGCGCCTCATGAACCAGTCAGTAAGTACTGGCACAACCGCACCGGTGAGGATAATGCCGATGCTCATCTCAAACGCCAGGTCATGGGGCGCGAGGTAGTCGTGGCTGTGACCAACGGTCGTTTGGACTTTGGCCCCTGGGAACAGATTTTTTACGGCGAATTCGATGGTCGCCGCCGCAAACGCGTCCTGATCAAGATCATCGGTGAGTAAGCCGCGCCCGCTGGCGGATCCAGCCGTCGTTCTCCAATATGGAGGCGCGAGATGAGTATCCGCTTTAAAGTCATTCTCCCCTTTCTCCTGCTGACCCTCTTGGTAGCGGTCACGGGGGTCTATGTAGTCACCCGACTGGTTGCCGGTTCCCTGAGTGAACGCTTGACCAATCAATTGCTGGAGGCCGGACGGGTAGTCTCGGATAGCATGGCGCGCCAGGAACTGAAACACATTGAGGTTGCCCGCTTGGTGGCTCATACGGTTGGCGTGGCAGAGGCAGTGCAAGAGGGCGATGTCGAGGCCTTGCGTGCTTTGGTCAAACCGGCCGTGGCGGGCCTCCATGCCGAGACGTTGGCGATTCTCCGTTCAGATGGTCGTGAACTTCTCCACCTCGTCCAGCAAGCCGATGGCACAGTGACGGAATTGACTCCTCCCACCGGCGCGGCGGACTTGCCGCTGGTCCAAGCCTGGCTGAGTGAAGTAGACCCCCAGGCGCCGCCGCGACGGGGTATCGGCGCTCTTGCTCATAGCGGGCGATACTTCTATTTCACATCTCTGCCCATTGTCACCGGAAACAGGGTGGTCGGCGTAGTTCTGGTGGCCACCTCGCTAGAGACCCTGCTTCCTCACCTGAAGAACGTCTCTCTGGCAGATGTTATCTTCTATGGTAATGGAGGGCAGGCCCTGGCAACCACCCTGAGCGCGCAGGATGATGAGCGGCTCCGCTTGCTTTCCATGCCGCCTCAGGAATACCTTTCCATCCTGTTAGCAGAGAACATCGTTCAGGGAAAGAATTTTACCCTGGATGGTCGCGAATATAGCCTGGCGCGCGGCCCTTTACGTGTGGGCGGCGACCGCCTCGGCGTCTTCGCGGTTGTTTTGCCCTCCCAGTATGTCATTCAGCCCAGTGCCGCCAGTCGGACTACCTACGTGATTCTCTATACACTGGCCATGGTGGGAGTGGTGGTCATCGGCTATGCCATCGCCCGCCTGATCATTAACCCTCTCTACCGCCTGGTGCATACCTCCCAGGCCATTTCCCAGGGTGACCTGAGTCAACGCAGCGGCATCCGCAGCGCGGATGAGATCGGCATCCTGGCCTCCTCTTTCGATGAAATGACCGAAAAACTCGAGCAACGCACCGCCGAACTGGAACGCATGTACCGCGTTCTGGAGCAAATGGACCGGACGAAATCACTCTTCCTGGACGTTTCGGCCCACGAATTACGTTCACCGCTGACCTCCGCCAAGGGCTATGCTCAGATGATCCAGATGAAAACCAGGGAGGATCCGGATTTGCAGATTATGGCGAACGGTCTGTTGGATGGTATTGACCGCATGACCGAAATCGTCAACAACATGTTGGACGTTTCCCGCATTGACAGCCAGGCGCTCAAATCTGTACCCGAATGGACGCAATTGGCCCCCTTGATTCTGCGCGTTCGCAAACAATTCCAGGAGGCGCTGCAGGAACGCAACCTGACCGTGAACACCAATGGCCTGACCGAACTTCCGCCGGTCTACGCCGACCCTGACCTGCTCTTTAAAGTGTTCTATCATCTTCTGATGAACGCCATCAAATATACCCCCGATGGCGGCCAGATCACCATCTCCGGCCGAACGGTGAAAGGAGATAACACCGTTCCCGAAGTGGAAATCGTCGTGGAGGATACCGGCATCGGCATTGCACCCGAGCACCATACGGCCATCTTTGAGAAGTTCTTCCAAATTGGCGAGGTGATGTTTCACTCCTCCGGAAAGACCAAGTTCAAGGGTGGAGGGGCCGGCCTGGGACTGGCGATTGCTCGCGGCATCGTGGAGGCGCATGGTGGACGTATCTGGGTGGAAAGCCCGGGATACGATGAGGTTATCTGCCCGGGTAGCAAATTCTTCGTCCGGCTTCCTCTTCCACGCGAGGTGGAACAGAAATGATCCCGCCGCGCGAACGTCGCGATCTCGCTCTCATCGCTCTCGTCCTGATTTTCGGCGTGATTCTGATGATGTTTGCTGGCCGAATCGCCATCCGTTTGCCGGCTACCTGGCAGGTTCAGGCAGATATGGGCTCTTCTCTTGACCCCAATGCCACCGCTGGTCCCCTGCAGGCTACGCTGCAATTTGGCCCTCTGCGTCCAGAGATTCTTACCCCTCCTGCCTGGTATGGCTCCATTCTTACCCCACAAAGTGGCCCGGCTGGCAAAGTCACCGTAGTGCCGGTCTTCACCCTGCCGGCGCTCACCCCCAGCCCCCTCACGATCACAGTGACTGCTACTTCGTTCGTAACCGCCACGTTTACCGCTGTTCCGTCCCTAACCCCGACGCCGACAGCCACCACGACCGCGACGGCCACAAGAACGCCTTTCTTCCCTGCCCCGACCTTTACGCCTACCAACCCACCACGTCCGCCCACGGCTACCTTCACTGCCACTGCCACGCGCACTTTTACTTCCACCCCCACATCCACTGCTACCGCTACCTACCCCTTTACTCCTACCCCAACACCTACCTCCACTCCTACTGCCACCCACACGTTCACTCCTACCCCAACATTTACTGCTACCCCGACCTTTACCCCGACGGAGACGCTCACTCCCTCGCCAACCGAGACCCCTACCTTCACCCCAACGCCCAGCCATACCCCTACGCCCACCAATACGCCGCTTTACCCCAACATCAACATTGGCTTGCCAGATGGCCAGTACAACACCATCCCGGATGGCGGATCGGTAACATTCTACCTTTCCACACCGATCACAGGACATGGGGATACTGGCTGGGATTTCGTGTACTACGAGCGTGAGAACCCAGCAGGTTATATCAGCATGGACTTCGTCCGGATCGAGATCAGCGAGGATGGTTCCGCTTGGTATACGGCGTTCTACTACGGCGGTGGGCAGTACTCGAACTCCAATATTACCGGCTATCCTGAGGCCGACAATTACCAGATTCCCACCAGCGCCCTCATCAATACGACCGGGGTCGGGATTGATATCTACCAATTGGGTCTGAATGGCACCTATTACTACCTCCGCATTGTTTCTCCAGTCGGCGGGGCTGGAGATGGCTGCGATGTGGATGCCATTCAAATCTACCCCTGATCGCCCACGTGCGAAGTGTCGGCGGAACATCCCTAGCCGCGGCCCTGGCGTGGCGCGGCAATGACGGGGTTGCTTAATTTTCCCAGCCCCTCAATTTCGATTTCGACCAGATCGCCATCCTGCAACGGCCCAACTCCAGCCGGCGTACCGGTGAAGATCAAGTCGCCAGGCTCGAGGGTCATGATGGAGGAGAGGAAGGCGACGAGAGCCTCGATGTGGAAGACCATATCGCGCGTCGAGGCCATTTGCCGCGGCTGACCGTTGACACGGCAGGTAATGATGGCATCGGAGGGATCGAAATCGGTGTCGATCCACGGCCCGACCGGACAGAAGGTATCGAAACCTTTAGCGCGCGTCCATTGACCGTCCGTATGCTGGAGGTCGCGGGCGGTTACGTCGTTGCCGATCGTGTACCCCAGAATATACTCCGCCGCGGCCTCAGGCGGAATATCCCGGCCGCGTTTCCCGATGACGGCCACCAGTTCTGCTTCATGTTCGACCTGCTGGGATTGTGGTGGCAGGATAATTGCCTCGTCCGGCGATAGTAAGGAAGAAGGCGGTTTCATGAAGATCAACGGCGTCTCCGGCACCTCGGCCCCGTGCTCGCGCGCATGTTCGACGTAATTCCGTCCAATGCAGAGGATCTTGGTTGGCTTGCAAGGCGTCAACAACTTGACTGCATTCAGCGGAATCTCGGCCTCCAGCCGATGATACTCTCCAAACGGATCACCTTCCAAGGGGCCAACCCGATCCTCGAGCACCCAGCCGTAACGAGGGCTGTCGCCGTTGCGTTGATAGCGTACGATGCGCATGGTGACTCCTTCCAGGGAATCTGATTGTCGGAATGGCTTCAAGCACGCTGTGCTGCCTCCTTGCCTTTCCACCTTTCGCCTGTCGGAGCAGGTGCTGATGGCAGGTGGAGGCGCGCTGGAAGAGTCTATCATAAACCTTTCTAGTTTCCAATGGTTTTGTAAAACTTTTGCTGCTGCTGGTGGGTGTGTCCCAGTTTTGTCGGAATGTTGGGGGAGAGTCAGGCAATAGAGCGGAGTTCGGCCCAGGTCTCTTTTGCTTATCGCGATTGAGGCTTTGCCCTGGCGGGTTTATAATGGAAATTCTGCTATGGAATTTGTCGAACGAATTGCCTCCCTGTCTGCATTCCAGGATGTCGTGGTGGCCTACCGCTCAGGCCAGAGGCTACCAGGGTTGGGTTTGCCGCGTCCGGCACGCCTGCCAGTACTGGCCGCTTTCCATGCCGCGCTTGGGCAGCCCATCCTATTCCTTGTGGATCGCGCTGACCATGCTCTGCAACTTTATGAGGAACTGTCCTTCTGGTTGCCGCCGGATTGCCGCTATCTCTTCGCCGAACCGACGTCCCTCTTTTACGAAAATGCCGTCTGGGGAAACAGCACGCGTCGGCAACGCCTACAGGTGCTGACCACGCTGGCCAGGTATCATTTGCCGTTCGTACCGCAACCAGCTGTACCACCGGTCATTGTTGCCTCGGCGCGCGCCTTGATGACGCGCACCATTCCTCGCCGCGAGTTTCTACAAGCCAGTCAGCAGTTGCGAGCCGGTCAGCGTATTGCGCTCCCGTCCCTGCTGAAAACCTGTTTGCGTCTGGGGTATCAACCGGTGGATACCGTGCTGGAGGCAGGCCAGGTTGCCCATCGTGGGGGTTTGCTGGATGTGTGGCCGCCTGCCGAATCCTGGCCGACTCGTCTGGAGTTCTTCGGGGATGAGATCGAGACCCTCCGTCGTTTCGATCCGGCCTCCCAGCGTACCGTAGAGCACCAGGATTCTCTCCTGGTCACTCCGGCCGGGGAATACCTTCTGCCGGAGGCGGCGACCGACTTGCCAGAGCAAATTTCGGAATTCCATATTCCTCTCCTATACCCCATGGCTTCGTCTTTGGTGGATTACCTGCCACGCGCAGCCCTGGTCCTGATTGACGATCTCAGCCTGCTGGAAAGTACAGTGTCCGAGGCGGAAGCGCAAGCTGTTCAGCTACGGGCCGAGTCGATCGCTGAAGGGGCGTTAGTAGAAAATTTCCCGGTGCCGTACTTCTCCTGGAGCGAACTGCTCGACGCGCTGAATCCTCATTATGCCCTGGAATTGGGATACTCCACGGCAGTAGCCGGCGAAGAGACGGCTTCTCCCTCTTCCCTGGCCGCCTGTTTTGGGACTCTGGAGCGCTTCGGTGGACGGTTGAAGCCGTTTATGGAGTACCTGGAGTCGTTGCTCGCCAGGGGCGATCGCGTGGTAATCGTTTCGCGCCAGGCCTCGCGCCTGGAAGAACTTTGGGCCGAACGCGGAGAAAATCCAGGCGGTAATGCTCCGCAGTTCCTCGAGGCTTCTCTTTCGGGGGGGTGGGTCTTGCAGGATGATTCCCGACCGCCTACCTGCCTGATCACGGATTCGGAAATCTTTGGCTGGGAGAGGCCACAACCGCGCCAGCGCCCGCGTGGCATTGTTGAGACACCCGAGGCGATGTACGCTGACTTGCGACCAGGCGATTGGGTTGTCCACGTGGACTATGGCATTGGGCGCTTTCTCGGCCTGGTGCGGCGTACGCTCGAGGGGTATGAGCGCGAGTATTTGTGCGTAGAGTACAAGAACGGTGATCAGCTCTACGTACCGGTTCACCAGGCTGACTGCCTGACGCGCTATGTTGGCCCGGATGCCTCGCCGCCTACCCTGGCCAGCCTGGGTAGTTCGGATTGGCTCGAGTCTCGCCGACGGGCGCGGGCGGCGGCCCAGGAGGTGGCCGCCGAACTACTCGATTTGTACGCTCGACGGCAGGTAGTGGAAGGTTTCGCCTTTGCACCAGATACCCCCTGGCAAAGTGAACTGGAATCCTCCTTTCCGTATGTCGAGACGGAGGATCAACGCAAAGCATTGGCCGAAATCAAACGCGACATGGAAGCCCCGCGCCCCATGGACCGCCTCCTGTGCGGCGATGTTGGCTACGGGAAGACGGAAGTCGCCCTGCGGGCGGCCTTTAAAGCCGTAATGAGCGGCAAACAGGTTGCCATGCTGGTGCCTACTACTGTCCTTGCCCAACAACACTATGATACCTTCCGTCAGCGTCTGGCGGCTTTCCCGGTCACCGTGGAAATGCTATCGCGCTTCCGTACCCCGCGCGAACAGGAACAGATTCTCTACGGTCTGGCCACCGGCGCGATCGACATCGTGATCGGTACACACCGCCTCATCCAGCCCGATGTCCAGTTCAAAGACCTGGGCCTGGTCATTGTGGACGAGGAACAGCGTTTTGGTGTGACGCATAAGGAGTACCTGAAAAAGTTGCGCACGGAAGTAGACGTGCTGACCCTGACTGCCACGCCAATCCCGCGCACGCTCTATATGGCCCTGACCGGCGTGCGCGATATTTCCAGCCTCAATACCCCACCCGAAGAAAGGCTGCCGGTCGTCACTCACGTCGGACCGTATTCGCCGAAACTGGTTCGCCAGGCCATCCTGCGCGAACTGGAGCGCGGCGGTCAGGTCTTCTTCGTTCACAATCGCGTCCAGACGATCGAGGCCATGCGCCTGCATTTGCAGAAACTGGTGCCGGAAGCGCGCATTGCCGTTGCTCACGGTCAGATGCCGGAGCAAGAGCTGGCCCAGGTCATGCGTCGTTTCACGGCCGGCGAGGTGGACGTTCTGCTGGCGACTTCGATTATTGAATCGGGGCTGGATATTCCCAACGCCAACACGCTCATCGTGGATCGGGCTGATACCTTTGGCCTGGCGCAACTTTACCAGTTACGCGGCCGTGTCGGGCGTGGAGCCATGCGTGCCTACGCCTATTTCTTCCGCCATCGCAAACTAGCACCGACTCCCGAAGGGCAGGAACGGCTGGAAGTGATTGCCGAGTATTCCCATCTGGGCGCCGGGTATTCGATCGCCATGCGCGATCTGGAAATGCGCGGGGCTGGCGAATTGCTGGGGACGCGACAATCGGGGCACATCGCCGCGGTGGGCTTTCATCTCTACACCCGCATGCTGGCCGCGGCAGTCCGTCAATTGCGACGGGCGCGTGGACTGCCCACGCCTTTGCCGGATGCGACCTTGCTGAATATTGGGGAAGGCCTGCCGGTCCATGTGGAACTGCCTTTGCCGGCCGGCATTCCGGAAACCTACGTTCCGGACGCGAACCTGCGGCTGCGTCTCTATCGTCGCCTGGCCGACATCACCGATGAGGCCGCCCTGGATGCCCTGGCCGAAGAGTTCGCCGATCGTTTTGGGCCGTTGCCGGAAATGGTGGTCAACCTGTTCTATCAGATGCGGGTCAAATTGCGCGCCGAGCGCGCCGGCCTGGTCTCGGTCAGCATGGAGAGGGGACAAATTGTGTTGCGCTATCCGCCCCCGCCGGAAGGCACAGCGTTACCGCGCCTTCCCGATCTAGCGCCCGACATACGCGGCGGCAAGAACGCCTACTGGTGTACCTTTGGCAAGGAGGCCGATTGGCGCGAACGTCTGCTGGCCGCGCTGGAACGGTGTGCTGCCTCGCCTTTGACATTCTGACGGCCTGCGGCTAAAATGAAAGTGAACGCGTAGGACAATATTCTCGGAAAGATGGAGAACGCTTGTGAGCAGGTGGCCTGGCAAATTTGTGATTGGCCTGACCGGCAACATTGCTACTGGCAAGAGCGTGGTGCGGAAGATGCTCGAGCATTTAGGCGCTTACGGCATTGATGCCGATGCCCTGGCACATCGCGCCATAGCGAAAGGCGCGCCAGGCTACCAGCCTGTTATAGATATCTTTGGCAAGTGGCTTCTGGATGCGCAAGGGGAGATTGATCGCTCTAAACTGGGGCGGCTGGTCTTCAACGATCCGGAAGCCATGAAACAACTGGAGGGAATCGTTCACCCTCTGGTCGAGCAGGCCATTGACCTGATGGTACGACGCGCGACGCAACCAGTGGTAGTCATTGAGGCCATCAAACTCTTGGAAGGGAAACTGGCCAGTGCCTGCGACTCGATCTGGGTCACGGTCGCACCGCCGGAGGTTCAACAGAAGCGCCTTGTGGAAAAGCGCGGCATGAGCGCCGAAGATGCCCAGCAACGCATTCGCGCCCAATCCCCGCAGGAGCAGAAAGTTGCCGCGGCACAGGTGGTAATTCAAAACAGCGGTTCGTTCGACGAAACCTGGAAACAGGTAGTCGCGGGCTGGAAAAAGATGGCACCAATGCCGGAGGCCGCGCCCGCCATCACGAAGCCTGCTGCAGGCGACGAACTCTCTGTTCAACGCGGCCGGCCGCGCGATTCGGCCATGATTGCCGAGTTTATCCAGCGCGCCAGCCAGGGCACGCGCACCCTTACGGCGGAAGATGTCATGGCTGCCTTCGGCGAGAAGGCTTTTCTCCTGTTGTATTTGGGGCAACGTCTGGTAGGCCTGGCCGGATGGCAGGTAGAAAATCTGGTCGCACGCACGACCGATATTTACCTGGATACCAACGTCGCCTTGCCGCAAGCCTTACGTGTTCTGGTAGGCGAGGTCGAGAACGCTTCGCGCGAACTGCAATGTGAGGTTTCGTTGATCTTCTTGCCCCTTCAGCTGGCCAACGAGGAGAGCATTTGGAAGGAATTGGGATATGAGCGCCGCTCACCGCGCGCCCTGGGAGTACGCGCCTGGCAGGAGGCCGCGCTGGAATCCATGCCGCCGAACACGATCATGCTTTTCAAGCAGTTGCGGCAAGATCGCGTCCTGCGTCCCATTTAGAGCCGCTCGGCCCTCGGGTTGGCCGGCCAGCGCACCGCCAGGCTGTGGCCAACCACCAAAAGCGGCGAGGGGAAGCGATCGGGTTTCCTTACTCGCCGCGCCTGACCCCGATTCGTGACTCTTTCTGTGGCCAACTTTGTGAGCGAACTCCTGTTTATCTTCCAACGCCTGAACTGGCTGAGTGTCCTGGACATTCTGCTGGTGGCTTCGATCTTCTTCGGCCTGTTGTATCTGGTGCGTGATACGCAGGCGATGATGTTGTTGCGCGGTATCATTGTCATCGTTTTCATCATCTTGCTCCTGACCAGCCTGGTCAACCTGCCGGCCTTCTCCTGGCTGGCGCGGACGGCACTGCCGGGCATGCTGATCGCGTTGCCAGTCATCTTTGCTCCCGAGATTCGACGTGCGCTCGAACGTTTAGGGCGCGCCGGCACCCTCCTGCCGGGCCGGCGCGCCGGCAATCATACCCCTCAGCAGGTGATTCAGGTGGTGGTGGAGGCGGTCGAAAGGCTGGCCGCGCGCCGACACGGTGCCCTAATCGTCCTCCAACGGCTGGACAACCTGGATGAGTATGTGCGCACCGGCGTACCTCTCCAGGCACAGGTGACGGCCGAATTGCTGATGCAGATTTTCTATCCAAATACGCCCCTCCACGATGGCGCGGTCATCCTGCGCGGCGATCGAGTCGTGGCGGCGGCGTGCGTCATGCCGCTTTCGACCAGCGGTGCTCTGGCCTCGGCTCCCAGCCAACAGATGGGGTTGCGTCATCGCGCTGCCCTCGGCATTTCCGAAGCCAGCGATGCCGTTGCCGTAGTCGTCTCGGAGGAAACCGGCACGATCTCCATCGTCCATAGTGGCCGGATGATTCGGCGTCTCGACCCGCCCCGCCTGGAGAACATTTTGGAGGCTCTCTACGGTTCCGAGCCTGCCGCTCGCCCGTCGAATTTCTTCCAGCGTCTCTTCTCCTTTCTTCCGCCAAAACGGGAGCGATAAATCATGTGGCACTGGCTCACAACGAACTTTCGTCTCTTCCTGCTGTCGCTGGTGCTGGCCGTTGCCGTCTGGGTCTCGGCAGTGACCTCGGCGGATCCGGATGAGACGCGCCTCTATCCCACGGCGATTCCGATCGAGTACATCGGGCAAGACCCTTCTCTGGTGCTGTCCACCGCGCCGCCGGCCACGGCGCAGGTCAGCCTGCAGGCGCCGCGCTCGGTTTGGGAGAAACTCCTGGCGCAAAAGGACAGTGTGCGCGTGCTCGTGGACTTGACCGGCTTGGCTGCCGGGACACACCACGTGAACGTGCGCGTCCAGGTCAGCCTGCGGCCGGTACGGGTGCTCTCCGTAACCCCTGCCGCCCTCGATCTGACGTTGGAACCACTCGTCACGCGTACACTAGCGGTGGATGTGACCCTGAGCGGCACGCCGGCGACCGGCTATCTGGCCGGTGAGGCTACGGTGCAACCGACCCAGGTCACCGCGGCCGGCCCGCAATCCCTGATGGAGCGCCTGGCGAGCGTACGTGCCATCCTCGACTTGACCGGCGCACGCCAGAACATCGAAACCGTCGTCCTGCTTCAGGCCGTGGATGCCGATGATCAGGTACTCAATGGTGTAAGCCTGTACCCCAACCAGGTCACGGTAAGCGTGCCGATTGTTCAGCAGGGCGGTTATCGCGATCTGGCGGTCAAAGTGGTCGTGCAGGGGCGAGTGGCCAGTGGATACCGGCTGACCAACATTTCCGTCTTCCCGCCGGTTGTAACCGTACATTCCCAGGACCCGCAACTGGTCAATAGCCTGCCCGGTTATATCGAAACAGTTCCCCTGGATCTGACCAATGCCAATGCCAACCTGGAAGTACACCTGTCCCTTGTGTTACCGAGTGGGGTGACGGTCATTGGGGAACAAAGCGTCCTGGTGCAAGTGGGCATCATGCCGATTGAAAGTAGCCTGAGGTTGACGGGCCAGGTGGTGGAAATCATTCACCTGGGAGAGGGCCTCCAGGCGCGTCTCTCGCCGCAGTATGTGGATGTCATCCTTTCCGGTCCGTTGCCACTTCTGGATGCCCTGCGTCCCTCCGATGTGCGCGTGGTGATTGATTTGCAGGGTCTGAGGGAGGGTACCTATCAACTCCATCCCAGCGTGGAAGTGAATATCGAGGGCCTGAAGGTCGAATCCATTCTGCCGGAAACCGTAGAAGTCACGATTTCCCTTGCTTCCTCATCGTAGAGTGTGGTGAAGATGAAGCCCGTCGTTGCGCTGGTTGGCCGTCCAAATGTGGGCAAAAGCACCCTTTTCAACCGTCTGATTGGCGAGCGCCTTGCTATTGTAGATGATAGACCTGGCACGACGCGCGACCGTCTGGTGGCAGAGGCGGAATGGAATGGCCGCCTCTTCGATGTGGTAGATACAGGCGGGATTGACCCCACGCATGGCGGCCGTGCTCCGCTCTCGCTAGATTCGGCCGAGTTCATCCCTGCTATTCGCGAACAGGCCCTGATGGCCGTGCGCGAGGCCGATGCTGTCCTATTTTTGACGGATGGAGAGGCGGGCGTGACCCCGCCGGATCGCGAGGTGGCCGAGATTTTGCGCCGCTACCAGCGCCTGGTGAACGGCGTCCCCTGGCCGCCGATCTTCCTGGTCGTCAATAAATGCGAGAATCCGCGGGCGCGCGCCGCGGCGAGCCAATTCTACGAATTGGGAATGGGAGAGCCATATCCTATCTCGGCCTTGCACGGCACGGGCACCGGGGATTTACTGGATGCCCTGGTGGCGCGTCTGCCGCCTCAGGGTGAAGAGGAAGAGGACGAGTCGGTCAAAATCGCTATCGTGGGCAAGCCGAATGCCGGCAAGTCCAGTTTGCTGAATCGCCTGGTCGGCGAGGAACGCGCGATCGTGAGCCCGATTCCAGGGACGACGCGGGACGCCGTTGATACCCACCTGACCTACGGGGACGTGCCCATTACCCTGATTGACACAGCCGGCATTCGTCGGCGTGGCCGGATCGAGCCGGGAGTAGAGAAGTACAGCGTCCTGCGTGCCCTGCGAGCGATCGAGCGCGCCGATGTCGTCTTGTTGGTGGTAGATGCCCAGGCAGGCATTACTGCCCAGGATACCCACATCGCCGGTTTCATCCTGGATGCCTGGAAGTCGTGTGTTGTGCTGGTGAACAAGTGGGATGCCATTCCAAAAGATGCCCAGACCATGGAGGTCTACAGCCAGCAAGTGCGCCAGGCGCTTAATTTTATGGATTACGTGCCATTGCTCTTCATCTCGGCCAAGACCGGTCAACGGGTAGATCAGGTCTTGCCCCTGGCTTTACGTGTCCAGGAAGAACGCCTGGTGCGGATTCCCACCTCTCACTTGAATAAAATTCTGCTGGAAGCTCAGGATGCCCATCCCCCACCCAGCCACGCCGGACGGCAATTGAAGATCTATTACGCCTCCCAGGTGCGTGTGGACCCGCCCACCTTTGTCTTGCATGTCAACGATGCGGACTTGCTGCACTTCTCCTACCAGCGTTACCTGGAGAACCAGTTGCGCGCGGCCTACGGCTTCCTGGGCACTCCGATACGCATTCTGGCAGAAGGTCATAAAAAGAGAGGCCGTCGTCAGAAGCGAGGTTGATATTCCATGGCGAGAAAATTCACCCATCCTGTCGGCCATACCTGGGTTCGCGTGCGTAAGGCAGTGCAGTACCTGAGCCTGACGCTTTTCCTGCTCCTGTTCTGGATGGCCCGTCCGGACGGATGGGCGGGGAATGTGGTCAACCTCCCCATGCGCTTGGACCCGTTGCTCATGTTGGCAGGCTCATTGGCCGGCCGGGTCTTTCTGGCGAGTTCCGCTCTGGCGGTCGGGACGATTCTCCTGACGCTTGTCTTCGGGCGTGCCTGGTGTGGCTGGCTCTGTCCATTGGGAACTATCCTGGACATCTTTCCGCTGCGAAGGCTGCGAGGCAAACGTCAGCCGCCGGCTGAAACCTGGCGTCAAGTCAAATATCTCCTGTTGATCGCTATCCTGACGCTGGCGCTCTTTGGGAACCTGACTCTGCTGGCTCTGGATCCGCTGACTCTGCTTCAGCGTTCGCTCACGACCGCGATCTGGCCGCTTCTGGACCGCGCCGTGACGCTGCTGGAGCAGGGATTGGTGCGGTTGCCGTTTCTGGCCGCCTCGATCGTCGCGCTGGATAATCGCCTTCGCCCCTGGCTTCTGCCAAGCGTGCCGGCCTTCTTCCAGAACGCGTTTTTGTTCGGCGGTCTGTTCGCGGTGGTCATTGCTCTAAACTTGTGGGCCGAGCGTTTCTGGTGTCGGTACCTGTGTCCGTTAGGGGGCCTGCTGGGCTGGTTGAGTAAAGTCGCCCTGTTCCGCCGGACGTTGAAGGGGGAGTGTCCGGGTTGCGTGCTGTGTCGCGCGGCCTGTCCCACAGGCACGATTGACCCGGCCAGGAACTATGCCAGTGACCCGTCCGAGTGTACGATGTGCCTGGCCTGTCTGGAAAGTTGCCCGCGCGGACAGACGACTTTCCCGGCACGCCTGCCTCAGCCGCAGTGGCGTTCCTATGACCCAGACCGCCGCGCGTTCCTGACCACCGTCGGAGTCAGCGCGGCGGCCTTGGGGTTGGCCAAAAGTGGCCTGCTGGCCAAACGCTCCACCCCCTTCCTGCTACGGCCACCGGGCGTGCCCCTGATCAACCGCGACTTGATTTCCCTGACCCGCTGTATTCGTTGTGGAGCATGTGTGCGCGTTTGTCCCACCAATGCTCTCCAGCCGGCAGTCTTCGAAGCCGGCCTGGAAGGTTTTGGTTCGCCGGTGCTCATCCCACGCCTGGGATATTGTGACTACGAGTGTAACGCCTGCGGACAAGTTTGCCCTACGCAGGCGATTCCTCCTCTGACCCTAGCCGAGAAAAAGCAACAGGTGATCGGCAGAGCATATGTTGACGAGCAGCGTTGCCTGGCCTGGGCGGATGGCATTGCCTGCACCATTTGCGTCGAGATGTGCCCGCAGAAGGCCATCACGCTGGGCGGCAACGGCAACGCCGGCCGCGGCGGTCGCGGCTGGGGACGCCAGGGAGGGGCCGGCCAGGGCCGGGCGGTGGAAGGACCGGTCGTTCATCGTGCCCGCTGTATTGGCTGTGGGCTTTGCGAGTATAAGTGTCCCGTCAGCGGTGAAGCGGCCATTCGTGTATATACGGCTGACGTGGCGTTGATCTTCTGACTTATGCAAACCGTGCGACGGAATACCCGCTTACGACTCGCGACCCCACTCTGGCCGGTGCTCACCGCGCTGTTGCTGTTCCTCCAATTGGCCTGGCCCGATCGCGCCTGGATGACCCTGTTGCTGATCCTGGGTGGTGGCTGGCTGATCGGTTTTCTTTGGGCGCGTTCTTTGCAACGTGGCTTGCGTTTGCAACGGGAAATGCGTTACGGTTGGGCGCAAGTAGGTGATCGCCTGGAGGAACGCTTCACAGTCTTCAACGTGGGCTGGGCGCCGGCGATCTGGTTGGAAGTGGAAGACCATTCCACCTTACCCGGCTACCGAGCCGGCCGGGTGACGGCTGTTTGGGGGAACTCCCAGACGCAGTGGAAGATCGAGCAAGTATGCACGCGGCGCGGCCTGTTCATACTTGGCCCGACTACCTTGCACGCGACCGACCCCTTGGGGATGTATGCGGTAGAGGTCCATGCGCCGGAGACGGTCGTTTTGCTGGTACTGCCACCGGTCTTTCCTTTGTCTTCTGTGAACATTGCACCAGGTGGACAGGCCGGGGAGGGCCGGCGCTCACGCCGCTCGGCTCTGGAGACGACCGTCAGCGTCGAGACGGTGCGGGAGTACCTGCCAGGCGACCCACTCAAGGCCATTCATTGGCCCACCTCGGCGCGTCGGGGATTTCTTCATGTCCGTCAGTTCGACCATACCCCTGCCAGCGACTGGTGGATCTTCCTGGACCTGGAAGAGCGCGTGCAGGTTGGTAGCGGCGATGATTCCACCACTGAGCATGGCGTGATTCTGGCCGCCTCCTTAGTGGACCTGGGCTTGCGGAACGGCCACGCGGTCGGTCTGGTGACGTGTGGGCAGGAATTGGTCTGGATCCCGCCGGAGCGCAGTCCTACCCAACGCATGGAGATCTTGCGCATGCTGGCGATTGTCCAGAATGGCCAGGAGCCATTGATGGCTTTGCTGCGCCAGGCGCAGACTTCGTTACAACGCGGGGCCAGTTTGATACTCATTACCCCCAACGTGACCGCCGATTGGCTCTCGCCGTTGACGCGCCTGTTGCGTGGTTCGATTGCCCCCAGCGTCTTTCTCTTTGATCCCCGTTCCTTTGGCGGCGAGGCCGATGCCAACCGTGCCCTGGCCTTGCTGAACGATTATCAGATTGACTGCACCCTGGTCAAGCGCGATTTGCTCAACCGTTTTTCTGCTCCTGGTCAGGAAGGTCAATGGGAGTGGCGGATCGTCGGTCCCGGCAAGGCAGTGCCGGTGCGCAAACCTCGCGAAATGGAGTGGAAACGGCTGGCATGAATGCTCCGGTAGTCCGTTTTCTCCGTTGGTTGATACGGGTCTTTGGGGTGGAGACTGTACTGCAGGTGAGCCTGCTCTGGCTGGCGTTGGGTTTGACCGTTGCCGCTTTGAGTCGCATGGTCCCTGTGATCAGGCAAACAGGCTTAACCTGGGTGGTTCTGGTGGGCGTTGGCTTTGGCTGGTGGCTGGCGCGCCAACGTTGGAACGGTTGGCTGGCCATGCTGCTGGCCGCTCTCACGGGAGCCATCCTCTTGCTCCTGAGCATTGGTAGACTCTCCCAACCGATTACGGCTATCTTGAGCGCCTTGTGGGAGTTCCTGCGATTCGGCCGGCAGGCTGTGCCACTCTTGAGCGAACGTTGGATAGAATGCCTGGAAAGCCTCAGGACGCTGGCCGGTCGCTTTGGGCTTTGGTTTCAGGTGGTTCGTAGCGGTAGCGTCATTCTCGATCCTCTGGTGACGGCGCTCCTCTGGGCGATGGGGTTATGGTTGATGGCGGTCTGGGCGGCGTGGGTCTTGCGCCGCCGTCGCGCCGCGCTAGTAGCACTCGCGCCGGCCCTGGCCTTGCTGGTGTTTGTCAGTTATTACACCGGCGTCAAAGAATCCTATCTTTTCCTGGCGCTGGTCGGTGGGGTGTTCCTTGCCATCCAGGGCCTGAGTGGGTATCTCGTAGCCCTGCAACGCTGGGTACTTGCCCGTCTTGACCGGGCGGAGGTGGAGGGAGAACTGGCGGCGGCGGTAACCGGCCTGGCAGTGTTCCTGACGATTACGGCCAGTCTGTTGCCGTCTATTTCTATCCAAGACCTTGCCGAGCGCATCCAGGATTGGTGGGAAGCACGCCGCAACGAGGAACTGGCACGCTCGGTTGGCCTGGAACAGACACCAGTCGCGGCCGGGGCGGGTCGCCGTAGCCTGCCCTCTCCACGCCAGAGTATGCTCATTGGGGGTGCGCCCGAACTCTCGCAAAACGTAATCCTGTATGTCCGTGTAGAGGGATATCAACCCCTGCCGCCTGAGGCAACTCGCTACGGGCATGTGCGCGATACCTCACCGCGCTTCTATTGGCGGGCGCGCACCTTCGATCGCTACAACGGTCATGCCTGGACTGCTCTGTATTCCTTCGAGCAAGAATTCGCGGCCGGGCAGGCCGTGTGGCCGGAAGCACAGGCCACGGCACCGGATTTCCTCCTGGCGCGCCAGGAGGTGGAACGCCTGGCAGAGAGCGATATCCTCTTCCATGCCGGCACGCTGGTCAGTGTGGATCGGCCCTATCGCGTTTGGTGGCGCGCCGCAGGCGATCTGGTCGAGGCACGTAGCGAGGCGGAGCGTTACGTTGTCACCTCGCGTCTGCCGACCGTTACAGTAGCCCAGTTACGTCAGGCCGGAGAAGAGTACCCGACCGCGATCACAGCGCGTTACCTGCAGTTGCCGGAAGAATTGCCCCGCCGTGTGCGCGATGTGGCCCTGGACCTGACCGCTCTCCAGCCGACGCCGTACGACAAGGCCGCGGCCATCGAAGCGTATCTGCGCGGTTTCCCTTACGACGACCATGCTCCGGCTCCACCCAACGATCGTGAGGTCGTGGACTACTTCCTCTTCGATCTCCAACGCGGATACTGTAACTATTACGCCACGGCCATGGCTGTCCTGGCGCGCGCGGCCGGCCTGCCTGCGCGTCTGGTAATAGGCTATACGGCGGGTTCTTTCGATTACGCCGCTGGCCATTTTGTGGTTCGGGAAGTCAACACGCATGCCTGGGTGGAGATTTACTTTCCGGGGATTGGCTGGGTGGAGTTCGAGCCGACCGCCGGGCGAGCGCCGATCGAACGCCCTCTGGGTGAGGCCAGTCTGTACGTGCCTGCCCCGGTGCTCAAACCTACCGACCAGGCTGGCTCGCCACAGGCTATTCTGCGGCGTGTCTGGTTGGGACGGCTTCGACGATACGCCGGCCGGCTGGGTTTGGGAATCCTGGCTGCCATTGGGCTTTGCTTCTTACTGGAGCGCTGGTGGCTCTACTTGCTTTCGCCGCGCCGGACGGTGCAGGTAATCTACCGTCGCCTCTATCGGCGTGGACGGCGCTGGGGAGTGAAAATGACCCCCGGTGGCACCCCCAACGAATTCGCCAGTCGTTTGAGTGCGCGCTTGCGGCAGTTCTTTCGCCTGCCTGCCTTGCAGGCAGCGATCGAGGCCGATCTGCGTCACCTGACCGAGCTGTACACGCGCAGTTTGTATGCCCCGCGTCCGCTCAGCCGGCGGGAGCAACGCGAGGCAGTGCGTCTATGGTCGCGCTTGCGTCGCCGTTGGCGCACGGCGCGTTAAGGCATGAGGCCTTTTTCGATCAGGAGCCAATCCAGTGAATAGCGACCCGCATAGGCAAACACAAGCATCTTGCACAATTGCCCCAACCAGCAAAAGAGCAGAAAGCGTTTGAGAGGCATCTTGACGATCCCTGCCGCCACGCCAGCGATGTCGAAGAGAGGGTTGGGGAGTGCGGCCAGGGCGAAGATGGCATAATGCCCGTATCGGCGTACCCAATCGGTGACGCGCTGGTACTTTCGGCCCTCGGCAATGACAGCCCGACCGCTGAAGCCGGCCAGGTAGCCGCTCAATTCCCCCAGCGCGCCACCCAGGGAAGCGGCCAGGGCAACCCCCAGCGGGTGAAAAATGTTCCCCATCGCAAAGACGACCGCCACACCTGGCGCCGGGAGAAAGACGGTGGCATTGGCCAGTAAAGTGGCGAGGAAAATTCCAGGGTAACCATAGACGGCGAAGCGCTCCGCCTGGGCACGGACGCGATACAGAAAAACAGTCAACGCCAGAACTGCCAGGAGCAGGAGAATCCGCACGATGACCAGGAAAGTCCGGGAACGCCACCAGCGTACTGGCAAGGACGGATTCGCGTTAGTCGGTAGCTGTTGGGCGCGACGACCGACTTTTCTGGGCTTTTTCAATTGGCCTTTGACAGGGGGAAGCACACCGTTCTCCTAGACTCAGCGTAGCATGGTTTCGATCCGTGCCACCACCATGTCCAGCGCGGCCATGTTGTAGCCGCCTTCGGGAATGATGATATCGGCATATCGCTTGGACGGTTCGACGAACTCGAGGTGCATGGGGCGCACCGTCGCGAGGTACTGTTTGATGACTGACTCGGTTGTGCGCCCGCGCTCGGCAATATCGCGCTGCAGACGACGAATGAAGCGGATATCGGCATCGGTATCCACGAAAATCTTGATGTCGAACAGATCGCGCAAAGCAGGTTCCACGAAGAGCAAAATCCCCTCGACGAGGATCACCGGCCGGGCCTCGATGTGAATGGTACGGTCAGTGCGGCTGTGGGTCGCAAAGTCATAGACTGGAACTTCGACGGCCTGGCCGTTCTGCAATTGTCGAATGTGGGTGATGAGCAGATCGGTTTCCAGAGCGTTTGGGTGATCGAAGTTGACTTCGGCACGTTGGGCGGGCGGAAGACCGCTCAAATCTTTGTAGTACGCGTCGTGTTGTAAGAAGGAAATGCGTTCCGGTCCTACCCGTTGCAGGATGGTCTGCGCCACCGTGGTTTTCCCTGAGCCGGAACCACCAGCAATGCCGATCGTGAGAACTGCCTGAGTGCTCATACCTGCATTATACCTGCGAAACAACCTGTCTTGAGCCAGCGATCGGAACCCTGCCTTGTTCTCTCGGCAGTACAACTGCCGGGGAACCAATCACACCAATTCCCTTCACAGTCCATCGTTCATCGTCTACCGTCTATCGTCTATCGTCTACCGTCTATCGTTCATCGTCTACCGTCTATCGTCTATCGTCCTAAAAATCGCTATCCGAGCGAGTAGCGTTGTGTTATACTAGTCTCTCGATGAAGAGACTACCTGGCTGGCAATTGGTGCTACTCGTAGTGGTTTTCCTGATAGGTGTGCTCTGGTCGGGCCGTTGGTGGCCTGCCTGGGCTTCGCCTGCTATCCAGAGTGGGACGGCTACTGACTTCGCATCGGATGTCACGCCGACGGTAACGCCTACCCCGCCGGTGTCGCAAAGTGCAGATACGGGGGGCATTGTCTGGCTTGCCTCCGTCTTGCTCCTCATCATCCTGGGAGGCATGGCCTTGGGTTGGCGGTTGACGAATACCTCACGGCCGGTCGAGCCAGATAAGAAGGAAACCTCGTCAGCGAGTTCGGGGCGAGATGGGAAGACCGTGCCGCGTAAAGGGTGTTCTGGATAACCGAGCGGGTCAGAGATCTTCCTTACGGAGCAATCCATTGAGAATGAAATTAAGACTTCTACAACGCTTCAAGCAATTGTTAACTCTTGTGGGAGCACTTCTCCCCGCGCGCGCGCTTCACCAACTCCAAATGGTCGTGAACTATATGCGGCTAGGGCACTGGATGAAGCGTCATCATTACCAGGTCAATCGTCGCCTGCCAGATCGATACGCGGTTTTCGACGTAGTGGCAGAAAAAGTGCGCGACAAACGGCTTCTCTACCTGGAGTTTGGTGTCTTCGAGGGGGCCAGTATGCGTTATTGGTCTAAGGCCCTTAAGCATCCGGAGGCCTGCTTACATGGCTTCGATAGTTTCGAGGGTTTGCCGGAGGATCTGGACATGGACGGCCCTTACGTGAAAGGTGTCTTCAACGTCCAGGGCAGGATTCCGCAAATAGATGATCCGCGCGTGGAGTTCTTCAAGGGATGGTTCGAGGAAGTCTTGCCTACTTACCGCTTGCCCGATCACGAAGTCCTGGTCGTCGTCATTGATGCTGACCTGTACTCTTCGACACGCTGCGTTCTTCAGCATTTGCGGCCGTTTTTCGAGCCGGGAGATTTTCTATATTTTGATGATATGTCGCGCCCGGATCACGAGCCGCGCGCCTTTGAGGAGTTTCTAGAGGAAAGCGGGCGGAAGTTTCGACTCGTGGCCGTGGATTATACGCTCAACAATGCCTTTTTCGAGTGCCTGGGCTAGGAAGGTGGGCGGAATCGGAGTTTTCCTCTCCACTTCTACCTTCCAACTTTCCCTGTTCGACAGTATAATTTGTCTGGCGGGCGGATAGCTCAGTTGGTCAGAGCGTCTCTCTTACACAGAGAAGGTCGCAGGTTCGAGTCCTGTTCCGCCCATTGCAAGGCGCCTGCCGGCCGGGCTGGGTAGCCTGCCCGACACGCTGGCTTCCAGCCGGCCGCCTGTTTTTTATCTCTAATCCACCTTCCCTCGGAGATCGCATGATCGATTACCTGTTTCGTGGCACGCTCGCCGAACTTGACCCGGACGTGTATGAACTGACCCAATTGGAGGCGGAGCGGCAGTATCGCAAACTGATTCTCATCCCTTCCGAAAGCCAGGCACCGCTCGCTGTCCGCGATGCATTGGCCTCCGCCTTTCAGAACATCTACGCCGAGGGCTATCCAGATGAAGAGACTCGCTGGATGAGCGAGGCGGGAATTCTGGATTATCCCGTTCGTCTGGCGCATTACCGTCGCTATTCCGACCCGCGCTACTACAAAGGAACTGAGTACGCCAATCTCATCGAGGCACTGGCGCGCCGTCGTTGCGCCGAGGCCTTTGCGGCGAACGGTATTTCTGCGGATGACATCTACGTTAACGTCCAACCGCTTTCCGGCGCGCCGGCCAACAACGCGGTGTACTCGGCTCTGATCAACCCCGGCGATACCGTGTTGGGTATGAGCCTGTTACACGGCGGACACCTGACGCACGGCTCTTCGGCCAATCGCTCTGGCAAACTCTATACCATCGTACATTACACCGTTGATCCCCAAACGGAACAGATTGATTATGATGCCTTGCTAGCCCTGGCGCGCGAGCACCGCCCCAAGATCATTATCGCCGGCTATTCCTCCTACCCCTGGATTCCGGATTGGAAGGAATACCGCCGAATTGCGGACGAGGTGGGCGCCTACCTGTTGGCCGACATCTCGCATATTGGCGGGCTGGTCGCGGCGGGAGTCGTGCCCTCACCGGTTGGCTTCGCGCATGTCATTACCTCGACTACGCACAAGACCCTTGACGGTCCGCGGGGGGCGATCATCCTGACCACTGATTCGGCGCTGGCAAAAAAGATAGACCGCGCGGTCTTCCCCGGCGAACAGGGCGGGCCGCATGTCCAGGTCTTTGCCGCGCTGGCGCTGACGTTCAAGCTGGCGCGCACGCCCCAATTTGTCGCCTTGCAGCGTCAGACCGTCCAGAACGCTGTGGCCATGGCGCACCGATTACAAGAACGTGGTTTGCGTCTCGCCTATGGTGGCACGAACAGCCACCTGCTCAACGTGGACTGCCGTCCTATCCGCGGCGAAGACGGCACTGCGCTCTCCGGCGATCAGGTTGCCCGCATCCTGGACCTGGCCGGCATCGTTGTCAACCGCAATACCATCCCTGGGGATAAGTCAGCCCTCGATCCCTCCGGCATCCGCTTGGGGACGCCCTGGATCACGCAACGCGGCTTTGATGAGGAAAAGACCCGACAACTGGCCGATATCATCGCGGATATCCTGCTGGCTTGCGTCCCGCATAGTGTCGATTCACCGCGCAAGGGGCGCGTCCGCCGGGCGAAAATTGATTTCAATCTCCTGGAAGAAGCGAAATTGCGCGTCCGCGCCCTGGCCGAATCGGCCGGCATAGACGTTCAGCCCACCCGGCACGGGTATCCACATTTCTATTACCTGGACGACAAAATCAGCGGCGCGCTGGAACTGCGCGGGCCGCGCGTGCGCCAGATGCTGGATTACCTGGTGTGTAGCGATCTCTCAGCCCTGGCAGAAGGGCAGAGTGCCACGACTTGCCTGGCAACGACGCGCGGGCGCGTCCATGCCCGCCTGACCTGCCTAGGTCGCGAGGCCTATCGCCTTCATTTGCCGACCGAACAGGCCCCGCTGGTTGCCGCCTGGTTGCGCGATCTCTCAGATGGCTATGTCTCGTTCCATTTGGACGGTTCGCCCGATCACTCTCCCCTGCGCATGCCCGGCCCGGTCGTGGTAGCCGAGGCCGAGGGCCAGGAGGAACCATTCCAGACAAGCAGGGAGTGCGAGCCTGGCGCGGCACGTAAGCCCTGGTTCTTGGGATGGGAAGATTGTGAGGCCAGCGCGCCGAAGGAGGCCAGGCCCTTGCCGGACTTCGTCTGGCAAGAGAAGGAAATGCCTCTGCGCCATACGCCTCTTTACGAAGTCCACAAGGCGCTTGGCGCCAGACTGATCCCGTTTGCTGGCTGGGAGATGCCGGTCTGGTACACGTCGGTCATGGAAGAACACCTGGCGACGCGCCAGGCAGCTGGCCTCTTCGACGTGTCGCACATGGGAGTGTACGAGGTGAGCGGGCGCGGTCCGGCCTCGTTCCTCGATTCGGTCTGCGCCAACGATTGCGGCGGTTTGCTGCCGGGCGAGAGCCTCTATACCCACTTTCTCACCCCGGAGGCCGAGGTCATAGATGACTTGCTGGTCTATCGCCTGGACTGGGAGCGCTATCTGGTGGTGGTCAACGCGGCCAACGATGACAAGGACTATGCCTGGTTGACGGCTGTGCGGGATGGCGCGGTGAAGGTGGATAACGCCCGTCCCTGGGCGCGCGCCTATGGCTACGAGGCGGAAATCCGCAACCTGCGCGATCCCAAGGCCGGCCATGCGATGCGCGTGGACCTGGCCCTGCAAGGCCCAAAGAGCCTGGAGATTCTGCTGGCACTGGGTGCTCGCGAGGAAGATGCCCGCCGGTTGACCCGTCTGGCGCGTACGCAATTGTGCCAGGTGCAGGTCGGGAAATTCGATTTAATCGTCTCGCGCACCGGCTATACCGGCGAGAAGATCGCGTTCGAGTTGTTCGTCCACCCTCAGGCCGCCGCGGAGTTGTGGAATGCGCTTCTGGCGGCTGGCGAACGTTTTGGCTTGAAACCGGTGGGCCTGGGGGCGCGTGATTCCCTGCGCACCGAGGCTGGGTTGCCGCTTTACGGCCATGAAATGGGCCGCGGTTCAGGCAAACTCGGCCATCCCGATTTGGGTGTGGCAGAGGCGGGTTTTGGCTCCTACGTAAAACTGTACAAGCCCTGGTTCATCGGGCGCGAGGCCTTCCTGGCGCGTGAAAAGGAACGTAAGGGTGTGGTTGTGCGCTTCCGCTTCACGGAAAAGGGCGTGCGCATGGCGCATCCTGGCGACCCTGTCGTGGATAAGCGCGGTCGTGTGATCGGTTGGGTGACTTCTTGCGCGATCGACTCGGACGGACTGCTGACCGGTCAGGCTTACCTGGCGCAGCCGTATACCGAGGAAGGGACACCTATATTCGTTTACCAGGGCGCCCCGACCGAGGCTGGCCCGGCACCTGCCACGATGAAACTTGGCGACAAGGGGCTACTTCCCACACCAGCGGTGGTGGTGAGCCGTTTTCCGAAGTTGTGAGGACGGTGGGCGAGGGACAGTGGACGATAGACGATGGACGATAGCGGTGGGAAATAACAGGCTGGGATTGACGGCCTACTATTCTTTTTTGCTCATTGGAAATTTGTGTGATTGTTCTCCCAACCATTGTACTGCTGGGAAGCGGCCGTGCAGTTGCCGCCAGGACGCAATGATCTATGCCGGGTAATTTTTGATAGTGGCAACGTATGGTATTTTGGTCGTCCAGAGACAGGCCGAAGACTGGTCTGGCGCACTGTGGGGCAAATCTCCGATTTGCCGCTGTTCGCAAGGCGGAGACCTATTATTGTACACATCTCGTTCGGTTGGCTCAGGATTTGGATTCAGGTGTTAGGACGGCGGTTCAACTGTCGTCCTAACGCAGGCCAAGCAGAGATTGTCTCTCAGACCATCTGCATGGGAAGTGGTGGCGGCGCGAGGCTCTGACTCGCGGGATAGGGCAAAGGATTGGGCAAACTTCCAATTTGCCCTACTTGTGGGTAATAGATAGGTCAGCGACTGGCGCCACAGGTAGATGGCTACGCCAGGACAGTGTTTTGTCTTATTGATTTGAGGGGAGGCGTGGAGGCTCTTGGCCAGGAAGGGGATGTTCTCCGTTGGCGATCCCGACTTGGACGCCCTTGCGTCTCCAAAAAATATATGCTATATTGGTAGCAATGCTGGAAATGCCTGCCCTGACCAGCAATTGTGACGCGACCTCGGATTTGCACAGCAGTCCGACAGCCTGTTCCGCCCTTCGCCGTGGGGTTTTCCGGGTCTTATTATTCTGCGCCATTAGCTACGCAAGGTTTTCTAAATATACATTTAAGGAGGTGAGTGTATGGTGACTTCTGGGTTGATCTTTGCAGTTGTAGCCCTGTTGCTTATCCTGGGTGCCACGCTGGTTTTGCCCTGTTGTACGCCAGCTGTGGCTCTTCTGTTAGGGCTGATTTGTGGTTTTCTTGCGCCGCATTTCGAGAAATTAGCGGAGAAATCGTTGGCGATTCGCCGCGCGGCCTCGGCGGGCAGTATTGCCGGCATCGGGGCAGTGCTTGGACAGGCCATCGGCGCGGTGATCAACGCGAATCTGGTGGGCCCGGAAGGCGCGGCGAGGTTGGTGCAAGAATGGGGCTTGCCAGTTGAGCCTGGCTTTGAGAGTGGCTATTGGGTAGGAGTGACCCTCTCTACGGTTTTCCTGGGTCTGCTCAATGTATTGATTATGGCCGGCATGGGTGCTCTGGGTGGCCTGCTGTGGTGGCAATGGGTCGGCGCGAAACAGAGCAGCCCACCTGCTGACCAGGGCGGGTAGATCGGGCGCGTGCTGCGAAGAAAAGACCCGGCGCGGCAATTGCTCTACCGCTGTGGCTTGACCAATGGGCAAAAAACGGGGAGGAAGAGAGTGTATCCTGTTCTTCCTCCCCGGTCGTTGCCAGTCATCATGAGGAAAGGCGGGCAAGAGGTTGTTTTCGCTTGCTCCTTACGCTACCCAGAAGTTAAAGGCGAACAAGGTGGCTAGCAGGCCCATGATGAGAATGCTGGCCAGAGTCCAGGCTCGATCGAAGACCGGGTTGCGCCCCCAGTGAGCCAGTGCAACGAAGACGGAGGGGGCAGTGAGGATATAGCGATGCATACCCTGTGCGGCACCGCTGCCCCAGGACAGTACCAGGACCGCCAGGCTGAACCAGGCTAGTTCGGGGTAGCGCTTCCAGGTCGCCAGGCAGGCTACAATTCCCAGCAAGATGGCGGCAAACTCCAGCAGGTAATAGGCCGTGCGTTCGGGTACGCCGTCGAAGAGCATTTGATGGAAGGCGGTTGCCCAGGCGTAATAGGATTGGCCCAATAACAGGAAGCCGCGACCGAAGAAATTCTGCTCCACAAAACTGAACTTAAAGCCTAAAGGAGAGAACTTCCAGACCAGAAAGGCCACTGCTGGCGAACAGACCACAAGCCCTTTGGCAAAGGAACGGAGAACGTACAGCTCCTCACGGATTTGCTCCCAGGAGGGATCGCCTGGTCTGGCGCGTCGTAGCACTTTGCGCAGGGCGGCTGCTCCCATGCGAAAGGAGCGCACCGTGTAGTAGTAAATCTGCCGCCACTCCAGATCCAAGTCTAACCAATCTCCTTCGCGCACCCAGGCAATAAACAGGGGCACGAACAGCGCCGCGCCGACGGCGCGCGTCAGGGTGGCGCAGATGCTCAAGAGGCCGGCCCATAACCATTGCTTGCGCCGCAAAAGTGCCAGTACCCAGAACGCCAGGCCTACGAATAGGCCTTCGGTGTACACCTGTACCAGGAAAAAGCCGGTTGGGAAGATGATAAGGTAGAACGCGGCGCGCAGCCCGCCCTCTTCCCCTAACGTCTCGCGCGTCAAATCGTATAGCGCCAGCATCCCGGCCAGGGCACCCAGGGCCGAGAGGATGACGCCAGCCAGAGTCGCGGTAGCGATCGGATTCAGTCCGAAAACACTCAGAGGCACCGACAGCAGGCGGATGGTCAAAGGGTAGAAGGGCAGGAAGGCGTAACTGAGCGACATGTAATTTCTGGACGAAAAGCCGCTGTGGCTAAGCATGTGATCCACTACGTATACCATATCGCCAAAAGGGGAAAGCGCTTTGACGCGCGGGTTGTCATATCCCCCCGTGGCAATCCCCAGGTAATACTCCGAGTCCCAGGCGACCTGATTGTTCATAAAGGGTTCTACCAGATAAGGCCAGCGGCTCTGGTAGTCCGCGTTTTTCGTCTCCTCGGTAGTCCATTCCAGTGCTCGGTCAGGCCAGGCAGGTTGGAAGCGTGCCGTGGACCAGGCTTGATAGCCGATCACGATGAAGCCCCATGCCAGCCAGACCAGGATGATCGTGCGTACGGTGGGGTTCTTCATAGCCACCTCACTTCTCCAGACCGGTTACCACCAGATCACGCATAAAGAAACGCTGGGCAAGGAACAGGATCAGGATGGGAATAATCAGGATAATCACCGCGCTGGCCTGTAACTTCTCCGGTGTGAAACCGTACGTCTGAAAGGCCTGCCCGCTGAACGACATGGTCCACAGGTCATGGCGTGTGCTCAGGTAGAGGCTGGAAAAACGCAATTCATTCCAGATGTAAAAGAAATGGAGCAAGGCAATCGTGATGATGGCCGGCATGGCCTGGGGGGCGATGATCGAGGTTAGGATGCGCAGCGGCCCGGCGCCATCGAGCATGGCGGCCTCATCCAGATCGCGCGGGATACTCTTGAAGTTCTGACGCAAGAGAAAGATGAAAATGGCGTTGCCAAAGAAGTGTGGCGCCAGGAGTGGCAGGAAGGTGCCTCCCCATTTCAACACGCGCGTGTAGATAAAGAAGGACGGTACCAGGGTGATGCTATCCGGAATCATGATGGTGGCAATGAGCAGGAAGAAGAGAAACCGTCCGCCAGGGATGCGAAAGCGCGAGAATCCGTAGGCAACGGCAATTGAGGTGAGCAACACGCCCACTTCGCTGATGAGCGCCACGGTTAACGTGTTTTTCAGCAGTTGTCTGTAGTCAATATGTTCGAAGAGAAAGGCAAAATTGGACCAGTCCAGTTTGAAGCGATAGACCCCCTCCAGCGAACGCCAGGAGCCTTCCCAGCGAATCAGACCGGCTTCCGGATGTTCGGGGTCTATGAACTCGCTATAGGTGCGGCCCGCGCGGACCAGCGCCCATTGCTGGACGCCTGTTTCGGTCGGCACCTTATAGAGGGCATACGTCTTTCCGTTATAGGTAAAGGTGAGGCGTTCGGCAGGCCAGATCGGCGAGAGCGTCTCACGCAGCTGCTCCTGCGATTTCAGCGAGGTGACCAGCATGTAGGCGAGCGGGGAAAGGTAGACGGCCACGAAGGTGAAGACGAGTAAGTTGAGCAGGGCCGTTCCGGTGAACTCCCAGATGCGCAGGGTGAGAGTGGATACATGATAGTGTTCCGGGGCGCGCTGCCGTCCGCGTGGGAGTAAGCCTTTCATGTTCTTTTCCATAAAGGTCTCCGGAAGGTAACTTTAGAGGGACTCGTGCGAGGCTTCCTCAGGGAAATAGACCCAGCGTCGGGCACTTTGGAAGAGGAGCACGGTGATGGTCATGGTGACCAGGAACATGACCCAGGTCAGCGCGCTGGCGTATCCCAGCCGGCTCAGCGAGAACATAGTGTAGTTGATGTAGTTCTCCATAGGAGAGAAGACCTGACGAAACGTGACGCCGCGATCGAGCAGGACTGAGCCGCCGAAGGCGCCGGTCAGGTTGACGACCAGGGTGAAGAAAATGGCCGGCGAAATGAGAGGAATCGTGATCGAGAAGAAACGGGTCAGCGGCCCGGCACCGTCCACGCGCGCGGCTTCGTAAAGTTCCTTGTTGATACCCTGCATGGCGCCTAGCATGATGAGAAAACCTGGCCCAATGCTCCACAAAGTGATCATCAACAGGAACGAGCCCATGCCGCTGGATGAGGGCAGATCGAGCGGTTTAAGGATGAGACGGTCAATCCAGCCGCTGTTCGGCGTAGTCAAGCCTGCCCAGATGAAAAAGAGGGCAATGGCCGACAAGATACTGGGCATGAACACGAGCGTCCGCAAGAGAGAGCGGGCGCGCAAACGCTCGCTGGAGAAGATCGCCGCCAGGGCCAGGGCAATGGCCAATTCGAGGGGTACGGTGGTCACGAAATAGCCAATGGACCCAAATAGACTGGCTCCGGCCATTTCATCTCTCAAGAAGAAGGCATAGTTTGCCAGGCCGATGAAGCGCGTCTTTTCAGGCTCTAGCATATGGAAGTTCGTGAACGAGAACGCCAGGGCGGTCAGTAAAGGAATGAGTTTCAACAACACGAAACCCAGAAGCCAGGGCAGGATAAATAGAAAACCAACCCTGGCCTCATAGCGGGCCAGGGACAGAGGGCGACTACCAGAATCTGCCGGCTTTTTCCCTTGTCGCGGCTCAAGATGGGAGGACATACAGTTCCTTGCGGCGCTCGACATGAAAACGGTTTCTGAAATCGGTTTGCTCTGTTGCAAAGATTGGGTGTCCCAAGACCGCCTCCTGCGCACTGCCCGCTACGACACCTGCCTTCCGACTGCACATAGATCCGTCCAACCTTGGAAAAGCCCTGTACCAGGACACAACTTACCGATGGAGATTGTAGGCCAGCCCTTTTTCGCCGGCCTCGATACCGTCCATAGCGGCGAGCATCTTGCCGCAAACCAGCCAGGTACACCGCATCGTTGCCTGGCCCCCAGCCGGAACGCCAGGCCAGGATAAACGGCGAAATCATGCCAACTGCATATATCCCCTTGAGCCATCGTTGGTACAGGGGTACAGGCGTCCCGTGCAGGTTTGGTAGTACCAACTTGCTTAGCCCGGCGAAAAAGCCGTGCTGTCTGCCGCAATCCTCTCTTCTTCTACACCAATTTCCGCCAGCAACTGGTCCTTCATCTTCTCCAAATCGGCCTGCCGCAACTTTCGAAAGGTGCGCTGCAACGTCGTATGGTCAGGCACACGCGGCAACTCCAACTCGCGACAGAGCTGGTCGCTGGCCAACAGCCACTCTTCCATGTCCCGGTAACTCAAGTCCAGGTAGAACATCAACAGCACACACGCCGCCAACTGCGGCAGCGTGAAGTGGTGGGGACTTTTGGGATGGGAGTAGCGGGGCAGCACTTGTTGAGCCAGGCGGTAAGCGATCCGAGCAATTTTGACATAACGGCTTTCTTGTGGTTTCATGCTTCAAGTTTACTACGTTTCTTCATTGTTTGCAACAGAGTATTGCCAAAAAATAAGTGCAATAGCCCAAAACGGTGATTGCGGCTGGTTATTCCTCTGCAGCGGAAATACTCTCGCTTCCAATCAGAAACATCTTCGTCCGCATAGGCCGATAGGATGCGGAAGAGATCCTCACCAGTTGCCAGCTGGCGTGCCATTAGCACGGCGCAGTCCTGGGAGAGAGCAAAGAACGCCCCCTTCTCCCTGCGGGCGCGCAGGAAAGTCGCTCCACGCGAATAGATTGCGCTGGTATAGGTCTGGACATTGCGTGTCTCAAGACCGTGGTATTACAAAACCGGCGGGAGAAAAAGAGTCCACGCCAAAGGTACACTATGCCTGTGCCGTGCGGGGATAATTTTGCTTGAAGAAGAGATACTCGCTGTACGTCGCCATCGTCTCGCCCAGCACACCACACCAGCGCCTGGATATTTCGGTAGGCATCCAGTTTGGCGCTCGACCTTGTGACTAGGGCTGTGCCCAATCCGTATGGAACGTCCCCTCCCTGTCGACGCGGCGGTAGGTGTGCGCGCCGAAGAAATCGCGCTGGGCCTGGATCAGGTTGGCGGGCAGGCGTTCCGAGCGATAGCTGTCGAAGTACGCCAGCGAAGCCGCCGTCGCCGGCATGGGGATGCCCAGCCGGATGGCGATCTGCAGGGCCTGGCGCCAGGCCGATTGACGTTCGAGGATCGCGGCGCGGAAGAAGTCGCTTATCAACAGGTTAGGCAAGGACGGATCGCGTGCATACGCGGCCGCCACGTCCTCCAACAGCGCGGCGCGCAGGATGCAGCCGGCGCGCCAGACCCGCGCGATCGTCGCCAGATCCAGCCCCCAGTCGTATTCCGCCGAGGCCAGGCAGAGAAGGGCAAACCCCTGCGCATAGGCGGTCACCTTGCTGGCGTACAGCGCTTGCTCCGCCATCCGTGCCAGGCCTGCCCGATCCCCCTCGAACCTGTCCGCGCCTCCCAAGACCCGCGCCGCCGCCGCCCGTTCCGCCTTCAGACTGGATAGAAATCGGCTTTCTACCGCCGCCTGGATGGTCGGGACGGGTACGCCGAGGTCGAGGGCGTTTTGCGCCGTCCATTGGCCCGTCCCTTTTTGCCCGGCTTCGTCGAGAATCAAATCTACCAGATCGGCGCCGTCCTCCTTGCGGCGCAAAATCTCTGCCGTGATTTCGATGAGATACGATTCCAGCGCGCCGCGATTCCACGTCGCGAAGATCTCGGCCAGTTCGTCGTTCGAGAAGCCTGCGCCGCGGTGCAGCAGGTCATAGGTCTCGGCGATCAATTGCATAGCGGCGTATTCGATGCCGTTGTGCACCATCTTGACGTAATGCCCTGCCCCGCCGCGTCCCATCCAGGCCACGCACGGCCTTCCATCCGGGGCTTGCGCGGCGATGGTTTGCAGGATGGGCTGGATGCGCGCCCAGGCGGATTGCGCCCCGCCGGGCATCAGGCTCGGCCCCCAGAGCGCCCCGCGCTCGCCACCCGAAACCCCCATTCCGACAAAGGCAATACCGGCCACTGCCAGGCTTTCGACGCGCCGCTCGGTATCCAGGAAAAACGAATTACCGCCGTCTATGAGAATATCGCCTGATTGCAGGTGCAGTTGGAGTGAGCGTATCGCCGCCTCCACCGCCTCTCCGGCCGGGACCATGAGCAGGACCACGCGCGGCCTTTCCAGCGCGGCGACCAATTCTGCGACAGAGGCCGCGACCGTAACCGGGAAGTCCGCCGGCAGGTTGAGCGCGGGGTCGTAGCCGATGACAGGGATCGCGTGGCGGTGCAGGTTGAGCGCCAGGGAACGCCCCATCACGCCCAGGCCGAGAATGCCGATTGTGTACATTTGCGAGGCTTTCATGATATGCTCCACGATTTCTGGAACGGACAACGAAACATCCACCGTGATGGCGTTGTGCGGTTCTTCCAGGGCCTCGAACTGACTCTTCAGCATGGACGGCTTCATATAGTGATTCACCCGTTGTTCCATGCGCGAGCGGATCAAGTCGTAACTGCCCTTGAGATACACGATTTGTACGCCATCATGGCCTTCGAGCAGGCGCTGACGGTAACGCTCTTTGAGCGCGGAACAGGCCAGGACGGCAGGACGATTCGCTGCCAGGGAGGAAGCAATCCGTTCGTGCAACGCGTCCAGCCAGGGGGCGCGGTCGTTGTCGTCGAGTGGTATCCCGCCTGCCATTTTAGCGATATTGGCGGGCGGGTGGAAATCGTCGGCATCGTAGAAATCCCAACCAAGTTTTTGCGCCAGGGCTTGCCCAACGGTCGTTTTCCCGCTGCCCGCAACGCCCATGAGGATAAAAAAACGGATTTTCATTTTCGCCGATGCGAAATCTCGTCCGGTTTGCTGTTGCTGCTAACTCTGCCTTATCCACACAATAATCCACTTGCAGCCGGCTCGGTAGCAGGCGATGACCAAAGGGACTGCGATTCTCGTGAACCGCTACACGGTCCGACCGTGTCGCCTTCTTAAACTCGTCACTCCCGCTGACGAGTTTTTACTTTTGCCTTCTGGTAACGATTGTAGCCGCAGAAAGGGAAAAGCGTCAACACGCTGGCATTGTTGGAAACGGGTGTGTCTAAAAAACATCGTTGAAAGTGATGGGGCGAATGGCCGGGATACCATTGTCTATGGTCTATTGTCCATCGTCCATCGTCCATTGTCCCTCGTCCCTCCAGCCACGCCGATCGATCCCGCCAGAGTTCACCAACAGAATCAACTTTTGTGCGCGCAAATAAGCATTCTCTCTTTCCCAATTGTAGTACAATCTATACCATGAGCACAGTTCCTCCCTACCGTAATCCTTCGCTGCCCCTTGAACAACGTCTAGATGACCTGATGGCGCGCATGACACTGGAAGAGAAGGTTGCCCAAATGTCCATCTTCCAGATGCGCACCAACAACTTGCCCGAAGAGAAAATCGAACTGGATGAGGAAATACGCGCCAAACTTGCCAACGGCGTCGGCGCGTTAGGACGCCCCGGCCTGCGTTCCTCCCCGCGCGCGACTGCCCTGTGGACGAACGCCATTCAACAGTATCTGCGCGAAGACACTCGTCTGGGCATTCCGGCGTTCTTCATAGACGAAGCCCTGCACGGTTTGATGGCCCAGGGCAGCACATCCTTCCCTCAGGCCATTGCCCTGGCCAGTACCTGGAACCCATCCCTGGTGGAAGAAGTTTTCTCCGCCGTGGCGCGCGAAATGCGAGCGCGCGGGGAGAACTGGGCACTGACTCCCGTGCTCGATCTGGCGCGCGAACCCCGTTGGGGGCGCACGGAGGAAACCTATGGGGAAGACCCTTACCTTTGTTCCCGCCTAGGGGTGGCGGCCATACGAGGGTTGCAAGGTGGCGTCAATCTGGCTACCGACTCGCAACCGATTGATCGCCAACACGTCCTGGCCACTGCCAAACACTTCGCGGCGCACGGTCAGCCCGAAGGGGGACGCAACGCCGCCCCGGCCAACTACGCCGAGCGCGAGATTCGCGAGAACTTCCTGGCCGCTTTCCAGGCGGCTGTCCAGGAAGCCGGCGTGGGCGCGGTGATGGCTTCCTACAACGAAATCAACGGCATCCCTCTTCACGCCAATCGCTGGCTGCTGGAGCAGGTTCTGCGCCAGGAATGGGGGTTTCAGGGTATCCTGACTTCCGATGGGAACGGCATTACTCAACTGGAGACCGTGCATCGCATTGCCGCCTCCAAAGCCGAGGCCGCGCGTAAGGCGCTTGCCGTCGGGATTGATTTCGAACTGGATAGTTGTTTCCGCACGTTGACGGAACAGGTAGCGCAAGGTCGCGTGCCGATTGCCTGGATTGACCGTGCCGTGCGCCGCATTCTGCGCGCGAAATTCTTGCTCGGCCTGTTTGACAATCCCTACGTAGACCCCGACGAGGCCGAACGCGTCACGAACTGCGCGGCCCATCGCCAATTGGCCTATCGCGCGGCCGCGCAGAGTCTGGTGCTCCTCAAGAACGATGGCCTGCTCCCGCTGGATGTCACCCATCTCCACAGGCTGGCCGTCATTGGCCCGAACGCGGCCGGGCTGCACCTGGGCGGGTATAGCGCCGATCCGGGCCACGGCATGAGCATCCTGGATGGCCTGCGCCAAAAGGCCAATGGGCGTTTCCAGGTGCTCTATGCCGAAGGATGCAAGATCACCCAGGAGGATTTCGATGGTCAGGGTTGGCGCGGCTGGCATGAGGATTCGGCGACCCTGCCGCCAGCCAGTCAGGATGAAACACTCATCGCCGAGGCCGTGGCTCTGGCGCGCCAGGCAGATGTCGTCTTGCTGGTCCTGGGAGAGAACGAATCGGTCTGCCGCGAGGCCTGGAGCGAGAGTCATTTGGGGGACCGCGATAGCCTGGACCTGCCCGGCCGTCAAAACGAACTGGCGCGTGCCATCTTCGAGACGGGCAAGCCGACCGTGGCATTGCTCTTGAACGGTCGTCCGCTTTCGGTCAATGAGTTAGCCGAGCGAGTCAATGCGCTTTTCGAGGGCTGGTACCTCGGACAGGAGGGCGGGGCGGCCTTTGCCGATGCCCTCTTTGGCGACGTCAACCCCGGTGGAAAACTGCCCATTACCTTTCCCCGTTCGGTTGGTCAATTGCCGGCTTACTACAATCACAAACCTTCTCGCCAGCGCAGTTACCTCTTTCAGGATTCTACCCCTCTCTTCCCCTTTGGCTACGGCCTGAGTTACACCACCTTTCGCTATGCCAACCTGCGTCTGACACCGCCGAAGATCAAGCCGACCGGCACGGTCACCGTCAGCGTGGAGGTGACCAACACCGGCCAGCGCCCCGGCGATGAGGTCGTACAGCTATACGTCCACGATTTGCTTTCTGAGACGGTCACGCGTCCGGTCAAGGAACTCAAGGGATTCCGTCGCCTTACGCTCCAGTCTGGCGAAACGCAGACTGTTTCCTTCACCCTGACGCCAAACGAGTTGTCGTTCCTGAACGAGGACATGCAACGCGTCGTCGAACCCGGCCTGTTCGAGATCCTGGTCGGGGGCAATTCCCAGGAGGGATTGACGGCGATTCTGGAAGTCGAAGAATGAGGAGAGTATCCCGCACCGGGCCCGCACGAGATTGTAAGCAGGTTGAAAACTCAAAGATGCCAGACTTCGCCGATAATTAAGGCATGCCCTATAAAGTTCTGGCGATTGACGACGACGCCGCGACAACCGAGTTGCTGAGCCTGCTGTTGAGCACACATGGCTTCGAGGTGCTGATGGCCAATAGCGGCCGCGCAGGCGTGGAGATGGTACGTCGGGAATCCCCCGACGTCGTCATCCTCGACCTGATGATGCCCGAAATGGATGGCTGGGAGGTTTGCAAGGCGATTCGGGCTTTCAGCCAGGTGCCGATCTTGATTCTCTCTGCCCTGGATAGCCCTGGTAAAGTAGCCAGTGCCCTGGATGCCGGCGCCGATGATTACCTGGTCAAACCTGTGCCAAGCGGCGTGCTCGTCGCTCGGCTGCTTAACCTCGTCCGTCGTTCGGATGGCCAGCCGAAGCAGGCCGCCTCATACGATGCCCGGCCTGCCCCCGCACTGCCAAGTTCGGAACGACCCTTGAGCGAGGCGCAGCTAGAACTCTCCCTCCGCGAAAACGCCCAACGCTAACGAAACGCTAATGGAATCCTAGCATGTTTCTTGCGCCGGGATGTTATCCTGAAAGCCAGTTTACAGAAAGGAGCATCCCATGATATGGTACATTTTGCCTCAATCCCACCATCCGGTGAACTGGCGGCGCAAGGTTACGTGCCGGACTGAGAATGCCGGCCCTCTGGCGCTTAACGTGCGCGAGGACGAAGAAGCATTCATCATCCAGGCTCTGGCGCCGGCGCTTTCGCCGGAAAATATGCAAATTCAGGTAGTCAATGATATCATTGTGCTCGAAGGACGTTTTCCGGAAAGCGAAGGTAATTCCCTGTGGCAGGAGTTGCCCAGCGGCGAGTTCCGTCGCACCGTGCGCCTGCCGGCCAGGGTAGATGCGGAACGAGCCGAGGCCCATCTGGAGGCCGGTATTCTGACTGTGCGCTTGCCGAAAAGTGACTCTGCACGTCCAAAGATTATTCCGCTCACCACACAATAACAATTCTCTCCTTTCTTTGACAGTCGAGGTGCTCCTGGGCGGGAGCATCTCGACTTTTTCGGGTAAAATACAGACCATCTGCGGTTTCGCGATACTGGGCCTTTCGTCGCTCTCATTCGACAACGGGTGCCTTGTCTCACAGACCCGTTCCGAAAACGATGTTTTCTGGGACACGTGGATATTCCCTCTGGAGAAATTCCTGTGCGTACCCGCTTTCTACTCGGATTACTGCTCTGCCTGTTGATGGCCTCCTGCGCCCTGCCGCGCCGACGACCTCCCATACCGCTCGCGACGGAGACCCCTTCGCCGACGGCTACTGCCCGACCTACGGCAACGCCGATCATCCCCCTGGCGATCCTGGTGATCCCCGCCGATTTACCGCAAGAAGAGTCGACGCTCTACCAGAAGACCATCTACGAGTTGGCCTATGCTGCCGGGATGCGCTTTCAGGTGCTGAACACGTTGACGCCTCTCGATCTCGAACTGGCAGGTCCGGCGCTGAAAGTGGTCGTGGTCTTTCCACCAGACCCCGGCCTGGCCTCCCTCGTGTCCCAGGCACCCCAGGTGCAATTCCTGGCAGTTGGCATTCCCGATCTTGCCCCAGCTGCCAACCTGACCGTCCTTGGCGCCACGAACCGTCCGGTCGAGCAGCAGGCTTTTCTGGCTGGCTATATCACGGCCATGCTCTCGCCTGACTACCGCACCGGCATTCTTACCCTGGCGGACGATCCGCAAGGGTTGGCTGCCGAAACGGCTTTTATCAACGGCCGCAAATTCTACTGTGGTTTGTGCCTGGCTTCCTTCCCTCCCTGGTACGATTATCCCCTGCATATTCAGGTCCCGCCAGAAACCGCCGCGGATCAATATCCTGCCTATGCCCGCGCTTTCCACAACTATCAGGTCGAGGCCGTGTATATCTACCCGCCCCTCGCCACGCCTGACGTGTTGATGATGCTGGCCGACTACAATATCAAAATGGTTGGCGAGAGCCTGACCCTGGAGGACGTTCGCGACCAGTGGGTGGTCAGCATCCAGCCTGATTTGCTCGCCGCCGTTCGGCAGGTATTTCCCGAATTGGTCGCCGGCCAGGGTGGGCGGGAGATCGCCATTCCACTATTCTTAAACGACGTCAACGAGGCCCTGTTGAGCGAAGGCAAACTGCGGTTGGTGCAACAGGTGCTGGAGGATTTGCAAGCCGGTTATATCGGCACCGGCGTCAATCCCTGAGGAGGTTCCCATGCGTCCCATTTCTGTGGAACACAATCCATCTCCTGAGAAACTTCAACAACTAGGCGTCCTCGGCTGGCCCATCTGGGAGAAAGAGGCGTCAGAGTTTGAGTGGTTCTACGACAGTGACGAGACCTGTTACCTGCTGGAGGGGCATGTCATTGTCACGCCGGAGAACGGAACGCCGGTCGAAATCGGGGCAGGCGATCTGGTCGTCTTCCCCTGCGGTTTGGCATGTACCTGGAAAATTACTCAGCGCGTCCGCAAGCATTACCGCTTCACATGAAAGGACAGAATGCCGGCCAGTGCCTTTTGAGAGCACTTGTTCTCTTGGCTCTGGCGACCGGCTGTCGGACGATGGGAACCGTCACGCCGACCTGGCTGGCCGTCACGCCATCCGCGACGGCTTCCTCCACCCCTACGGTAACTCCCACCCCCACCGCGACAGCCACGGTCTCCCCTACGCCCGAACCTCCCTGGTACGCGCCGCTGGATGAGTCCTACACCATCCTGCGTTACGGCTATGCGCGGGTTACTGACCCGAATGCTCCCCTCTACCCTACACTGGACGACGCGGTCAAGCATTCGTTCAATCGTGGCTACCTTCCCTATACACCAGCCTATGTTGCCTTCTACCGCACAGAAACGCGCCAGAGCGAAACCTTCTATGCGCTGGCTTCTGGCCAGTGGATGAATGGTAAGGATTTGGAGGCCATCTCACCCTCACGCTTTGCTGGCATTCGCCTGACGCGCCCATTGCCTTTCCGGTTCGGTTGGGTGCTGACGGAAACGCACAGCCTCAACAGTAACGGCGAAACAGTGAACACGTTCCAGCGCTACCAGATCGTCCATGAATTTCCGGGCGTTCCTCCACGCGAGGGGTACATTGCCATTGGTGGCGACGAATGGCTACCCGACGAGGCCGTCGCGCTGGTCTCCCCCCGTCCCTCCTCGCCGGAAGGCCCCTGCCGTTATATCTACATCAGCCTCATCGAGCAGACTCTCAGCGTGTACGATCACTGTCAACTGATCTTTGCCACCCTGGTCTCCACCGGCCGGGATCCGCGCTGGACGCCGCCTGGCGACTTCTCCATCCTCTACAAATCTCCCGACACCTACATCACCCTTTCCCAGCCAAGCCAGGCGCTCAGTGAATATTATTTGCAGGCCGTGCCGTACTTCATGTCTTACTATGGCGATCTGGCCTTTCACGGTGCCTACTGGCACGATGACTTCGGCTATGCCGTCTCCCATGGTTGCATCAACCTCGCGCCCGCCGACGCCCGCTGGCTGTACGAGTGGGCCTGGCTTGGGGATCGCGTCATCCTGCGCCGGGAACCGTGATGCCGCCCTCTCTGGCGGAAAAGAGTAGAATTCATGCAAGACTCCACTACAAAAAGGTTGTTTTACCGCTGAGATCGCAGAGTACGCAGAGACTTAGTTGATGAAAAACTCTGCGCTCTCGGTACTTTCCGCGGTTCGTTCTTGCAGTGGACTCATGCAAGCCTGCGGGTTAATTCCCCCACAGCAATCTGCTGATGCGGATCTAATCACTCACACTCTTGCTGGACTCTGGCAGGCTGCTCAGACGTTTGTGAGCGCCGACCTCGACCCAAAAGACGAGCGACCAGACAACCGGCACGGCGATCACGGCCAACGTTCCGCGCAGGTCTTCCGGCAACAAAGCCAACGTCCAGGGGAATAGGAGAGCCAGAGTCAGGGACACACGGGCTGGCACAGAATGTTTTGGCCTCTCACTGGGGACCAGGATGCCCCAAAACAAATCATAGATCCAGCGCATTGGTGTAAGACCTATGCCGGCTAGGACTGTTGCGGCCATCAAAGGCTGAAAAACACCGGTTTTCCTGGCTTGGGCCAGCCCGTATACCAGAATTCCCAGAAAGTACATCAGGTATAACCAGTTCCATGGCACAGAAAGGCCTTGGATGCTCCACAAGACCGGCATTCCACCGGTAATGCGCAACATGGCCAGATACTCCGGCACCCAGAATCCGGCTACCATAAAACTCGTGAGGGATGAAAACAGCATCCAGGCCGAAAAACTTATCAGGAAAGGCCACTCTTTCTTATACAGCGACCAAAGCAAGGACCCCAGTACAGGAAGGAAGGCTACCATTGGTTTGATCAGCGCCAAACCTAGGGCGATACCGGCCCATAGCGGCCTGTCCTTCCGCAGACGATGGGAGAAGTACAATCCAAGCAGGCTGAGATATCCTAATTGTCCCTTCGCCACGGAGATCAGTACAAATGGTAGTGCTCCCACCAAACAACATAGCAGAAACAAGGTGTTTTTCCCCCCACCCCAATGAACAGCCAGAGTTCTCAGAACAAAGAAAAAGAAAGAGTGTGCTGCTATACAGAATAGCTGCCCATTTCAAAGGAAGCAGAGAAAAGGGAAGAATCACGATAAAGAGCCAGGCGGGGTACACGAACATCATTGGGTCGTAAGCCCCAGCCGGGCCGCCGTAAAGAACTTCCTGTATTTTCAGTGTCACCTCAGGTGTATAAGGGCTGAATCCCTGGCGCATTTCCTGTACGCCTACCCAGAAGGGCACAAAATCCATTCCCACCCAGCAATAGGCGCCATGCGGCCCGTCTAAAGTCCATGAATCCCAAAACCTGGAAAGCAGAAAACACGCTGCCAGCCAGACTACGCAGCCCTGGAGGATGCTCTTTTGGATTGACACGGATCTCATTCTGTTCCCTTGACTGACAGAATCGCCTTCAGACGCCGCGCCAGCTCGCGCCGGCTGAGCATCACGCGGCGGCCACATTGCAGACACTGCAGCCCGATATCCGCCCCGATCCGGTATACTACCCACTCATACGACCCGCACGGATGGGGCTTTCGCAATCGCACACGGTCATCCACACGCAAATCCGGGAGCATGGCTTCTTGAGCATACCACGAATCGGGCCGTTAATCAAAACCCCGAACTCCCGTTCGCTTCCCCCTTGCCCATTTTGCCTCTCAATCATAAAATCAAAGCATGTCTGGCGACATCACGCCTATCCGCAAACAATACCTGGAAATCAAACGCCAGTACCCCAACTGCATCCTACTCTTCCGCCTGGGGGATTTCTACGAAACTTTTGACGAGGATGCCGAGATTACCGCGCGCGAACTTGACATCGTACTGACCTCCCGGCCGATTGGCAAAGGACAGCGCGCCCCGCTGGCCGGCATTCCCTACCATGCCCTCGACAACTACCTGGCCCGCCTGATCGAAAAAGGGTATCACGTGGCGATCTGCGAGCAGGTCGGTGATACGCCGGTCAAGGGCCTCTTCCCGCGCAAGGTGGTGCGCGTGGTCACGCCCGGCACGGTGATCGAACCCGGCCTGTTACCAGGCGATGCCAACAATTATCTGGCCGCCCTCGTCCTGGAAACGGCCGAAGCGCGCGAAGCTGTGCGCGCCGCGATTGCCTATGCGGACATCACCACCGGTGAGTTCGCCGTCACCGAACTCGTCTCCCCGCCGGACCTGGGGCCGGTGCGCGCCGAGTTGACGCGTTTGCGGCCCGCCGAATTACTCTACCCCGATAATCTGGTTCTGCCCAACGGACTGCCGGGCCATCCTACAACCTGGCCGGCTTGGCGCTTCGAAGCCGGTCGCTGCCAGGAAGCCTTGCTGGTGCACTTCCAGGCCGCGACGCTGGAAGGTTTTGGCTTGAAGGATCGCCCCTTGGCTGTGCGCGCTGCCGGCGTAATTCTGCAATACTTGAAGGAAACCGAAAGCGCCGCGCTGGCTCTGCTTACCAGCCTGCGCTTCTACAGCCTGGACGAATTCATGACCCTCGACGCGGCCACGCGTCGCAACCTCGAACTGACCGAGACCCTGCGGGGTGAGGTACATGGTTCCCTGCTCGGCGTGCTGGACCGTACAGTCACGCCAATGGGCAAACGCCTGCTGCGCCAGTGGGTCAGTCAACCTCTCCTGGATGTCGTCAGGATTCGCCGTCGGCAGGATGGTGTGGAACACTTCCTGACTCATTCCCTGTTGCGCGCCGAATTGCGCGCCGCTCTCAAACCGTTAGCGGATATTGAACGCCTGGTCAATCGAGTCCGCAGTGGACATGCCCAACCGCGCGATCTGGTCGCCCTGCGTGAGACTTTGCGATGTCTACCGCCTATTCAGCGCCTTTTGCAGGAGAATCCAGCGACCTCTCTCGCGCCAGATGTCCTGCCCACCCTGGAAGATTGCCAGGCCGAATTGGCTCTCCTGCAGGCCGCCCTCGCCGACGATCCCCCGCAGACGCTACAAAACATTGGCGTCATCCGTCCTGGCTACTCTGCCGAACTCGATGGCATCATCGAAGCCTCGCGTCACGCTCGCGAGTGGATCGCCAATCTGGAGACGGTGGAACGCGAACGGACGGGCATCAAATCCCTGAAGGTAGGCTATAACAAGGTCTTTGGATACTACATTGAAGTCTCGCGCGCCAACCTCAACGCTGTGCCGGCCAACTATATTCGCAAGCAGACCCTGGTCAACGGCGAGCGTTTTATCACGCCGGAGATGAAAGAATACGAGGCGCTGGTGCTGAACGCCGAGGAACGCATTCGCGAGATCGAACAGCGGCTCTTCCGCGAACTATGCGCCTCCTTGACCCAATCGGCCGCGCGGCTCCTGCAAACGGCGCGTGCCCTGGCCGAACTGGACGTGCTCACGGCCCTGGCCGAAGTAGCCGCCGTCAATCATTACGTCCGTCCACAGGTGGAGGAGAGCGGCGTCCTGGAAATCCGCGAGGGCCGGCATCCCGTCGTCGAACAGACTCTGCAGGAGGAACGATTCGTCGCCAACGACCTGATCTTCGAGCCGGGCGAGATGGTGCGGGTCATCACCGGCCCTAACATGAGCGGAAAGTGCGTCCGGGGCGATACGCTGCTGCCAACCGGCCGCGGCCTGACGCCGATTGCCGCCCTGAAACCTGAAAATGCCCGCCAGGGGGAATTCGCGCCGCTGCGGGTGAGCGTGCATGGCAAGGGGAAGCGGACCGAAACCGCATTCTTCTACACCGGCGGAGAGCAACGCACCATCCGCATTCGCACCCGCCTGGGGTACGAAATCGAGGGGACACCCGAACACCGCATCTGGGTCCGCCGGCCGGACGAGAGCGAGGGCTGGTGTCCACTGGGCGAGATTCGGCCGGGAGACGTGGCCGCCATCGTAGCAGGGAGCGACCTGTGGGGGGACGAGACGCGCATCCACTTCCCCACCCCGCCCACCTACGGCTCACAGAAATCCTACTCTCTGCCAGACCGTCTCCAGCCCGACCTGGCCTACCTGATGGGCCTGCTGGTCGGCGATGGGACGTTCACCTACACCACTGGCATCACCCTCTCGACCGGCGACGATTTCATCCGGGATGAGTTTGTGCGCATCGTCTCGGAGCAGTTCGGCTATTCCGCTCAGATGAAATCCAACGGCAAGGATATTGCCGTCACGAGCAAGGAGATTCGCCTGTTCCTGGCCCATCTCGGCCTGGGATACGGGCGCGCCCCGGAGAAGCAGATTCCGCCCTCTATCCTGGCCGCGCCGCGCGAGATCGTCATC